>JAABUM010000774.1_pt1 | contig 52585 bp, 88 predicted proteins | sample 5559161 | NCBI WGS metagenome assembly JAABUM01 (sample SAMN10711868, study PRJNA513369) | rock metagenome | isolation source: Antarctica rocks | place: Antarctica: Victoria Land, Siegfried Peak nord
ATGAGGAGGATGCACGGCCGACGCGGCGGCGGCGTACCAGCCCCCAGGACGACGAGGACGATGACGACGTGCGTCTGACCTTTCACACCTCTTCGTGTCATGTTTCGCCACCCTTTCTCGCTGAACTGGTGACATGCCGGCATGCGTCTGCTCACATTGATGGTGGCCGGCTTGCCCAGACACGCAGCGCAGTACTGCACAGGCACCATTTCAGGTTGGCAGTGTGGCTTGCCAAAAGGCACTGGACCTGCAGCCTGAAGCGCTTGTACCGACTGGCCGCGCAGGTGGAGGTGGGCTTCAAGCTGGAGGACCAGCACGGCCCGGCGGCGGACTGGATCGCGCTGGACCCGGTGCAGCGCTCCATCTCCAAGCGCTTCCGCAACTTCCTGCTGGCCTTCCAGGCCGAGACGGACGGTCCCCGCCACTACCTGGAGGCCATCCTGCGCATGTGCCGAGGTGCGCTGCGGATCAGGTTCATTTCGTCAGGCGCCCTCGAACGAGGCAATTGAGCTTTGGCAATGACTGCACAACACTGCCATCAGTGTAAGTGTGGATGCAAGTGAATCGGAAACAACGGACTGGCGGACCCACATGCTGGAACACATGTGGGTGCCCTTGGAATTTCAACTGAAACTGTGCATGGTGCTGTGTCGCAGCCAACAAGCAGAGCCTGGAGGTGAGCTACGCGCACCTGAGCCAGGCGATGCCCATCCTGGCGGTGTGGGTGGCCGACGTGCCCAAGCAGATGTTCGAGATCTTCAACCGCGTCGCGTACGAGGTGCGCTGGTCACCATATAGTTACACAAGGTTTTGAAAATGATTCCGAGACCATTAGAGCGGAAAGAACAAATTGATTCTTGACCCGGACCTTTTGCAAGGTGTGTGAACGGGCCATACCTCGCATTCGTTAGAGGAGCGTTCGATTCCTGCATCGTGCGGCATGTGTTCAGTTCACTTCCCAGTCCGCGAGCCCAAAACCCTGAACTTGACCGCCCCAGGCGGCGCTGGAGAAGCTGCCGGACTACGGCGACATCGCGGGCGAGGTATTTGTGCGCATCACCGACCTGCCCATCCAGGACAGCATCCGCGACCTCCGGTGCGCAAAAGCCTGCCAGCCATCTCTACCCGCAAGTTATCTGACACATGCCGCGGGTTCTTGTGCACAACGATCGCCGTGATGACATATGGCGTCGACCGCGCAAATGCTTGGTGACCTGGTGGCAGGGGCTGCCTTGAAGGGGTTTTGCTGACTTTTGGCTTGAGGAACATGGAGGTGAAGCAATGCTCACGAGTCTGTTGTGCGCGCCCGCAGGCAGTACCACCTGAACGCCCTGGTGCGGCTGACGGGCGTCGTGACGCGCCGCACCGGCGTCTTCCCCCAGCTCCAGCAGGTGTGCCGCCGCAGTCTCGCACCGAACTTCCGGACTGGGTGTTTCTGGTGTGCCTGCTTACTGAATTCAGTCATCATGTTCACGGCTGCACGCAGTTTCACACCACGCACCCAATCACAACCCCACATGCCCAGGAACGGTGATTTTTGCACCTTGCAGCCTGTCTTCACATTGGCGTACTGCCGCAATGCAGGTAAAATACGACTGTCCCAAGTGCGGGTACACGCTGGGGCCGTTCTTCCAGAACACGGAGGCGGAGATCCAGGTCGGCGCCTGTCCCCAGTGCCAGTCCCGCGGCCCATTCCAGGTACGGGCCAGTGTGGATCAATGGGCCAGCAGAAAAGATAAACACCGAAATGGTCCCTTGAGGGCCTCATACTCTGAGCGTCAGTCTTGCTGTGCTGTCCGCCTGCCTCTGGCGGCGAGCGGCGTCACACCTCTGAACTCTGAAACCTTGGGTTTTCGATTCATTCATGACCATTTTGGTCAATCAATCATGCAGTCGGATGTTGCTGACGCAGGTGAACGTGACGGAGACTATCTACCGCAATTACCAGAAGATCACGCTGCAGGAGAGCCCTGGCAGCGTGCAGGCGGGGCGGCTGCCGCGGCACCGGGAGGTGGTGCTGCTGCACGACCTCATCGACTGCGCCCGCCCCGGCGAGGAGATCCAGGTCACCGGTGCGTTAACCTTTTCTTTCCGAATGTAACAGCTACATGTCGAGAGGAGATTCAGGTCACCGAAAAGCGTGCTGAAAGCATGAGCGCAGACTTGGACGGGCACATGTTGCAGGTTTCAGCTGTTGAGCATGGAAAAGCTGCTGCAGGTTTCAAGAATCTCCAAAGCCTGCACGGCCCATCGCAGAACATGGCTGTAGCGGACAGCTGCGCCGGCGCATATCAGGCTGCAGATGTGCTCCATTGTGTGCGGCCAAGTGTGTACCTGTGGCGCCGCAGGCATCTACGTCAACACCTACGATGCGACTCTGAACGTGAAGAACGGCTTCCCTGTCTTCTCCACCCTGGTCGAGGCCAACCACATCCAGGTAACACTCCCTCTCAGAGTCTTCCCGTCCGAAATTAGAATGACCAATTTCCGCAGCTTGATAACACCACGACCTGGAGGTGGTGGCCCAGCCGCCGCATTGACGCAGCAACTATTGGGCTGCCACTGACGCAGTCTGTTTATATCTCTGCCGCAGAAAACAGAGGATGTGTACGCCATGTACAAGCTGACAGACGAGGACCTGACGGACATCCATGCCCTCGCGCGGGACCCTAAGATCGGTGCACCTCGAACCCCACCTCAATCGGATTGCATGGCTGGCGCATGGCTGCATCACCCCAGTCGAACTACTTGCAAACCTGCCTGTCAGTGTTTGCAGGTACTGCTGCTGTGGGGCCAGAACACATACTCAGAAAATGAAAGTTACCAATAATGCAGGCGAGCGCATCGCGAGGTCCATTGCGCCGTCCATCTACGGCCACGGCAACATCAAGGAGGGCATCGCGCTCGCCATGTTTGGTGGCCAGGTCAGCATCCCTCAACCACACACCCTCTATCTTTCATCTTTAGTTTCTTTTATCTTTAGCCTTTAGCACCAAATCAACAGCTGTTGAGGAGGAAAAAGTGATCAGGGTGACGCTCAGAACGAACGACGGAAACGATGCAAAGTGATGCTCGCTCAACAAGAGACAGTTGATCAAGCGTCAAGCGGAGTGTCTGAAGCCATGTGTACTTTCTTTGCTGCAGGAGAAGTCCCCAGGCGGCACGCACAGGCTGCGCGGCGACATCAACATGCTGCTGCTGGGCGACCCCGGCACCGCCAAGTCGCAATTCCTTAAGTACATCGAGAAGGCAGCCCAGCGCGCCGTCTACACCACCGGTGAGCTTCACTGCTGTACACGCCCATGTCAAGACCAGAGCCACACATGCACAGCTTTCGCTACATCTGAGGCTGAAACGCCCTACACCTGGGCATCCGACCACGACCTCGCTACTCCGACCCCGGCTGCACCCACTGCCTTCCTGCAGGCAAGGGCGCGAGCGCGGTGGGGCTGACGGCGAGCGTGCACAAGGACGCGGTGACGCGGGAGTGGACGCTGGAGGGCGGCGCCCTTGTGCTCGCCGACCGCGGCGTGTGCCTCATCGACGAGTTCGACAAGATGAACGACCAGGACCGCGTGTCCATCCACGAGGTGCGAGAGCATTTTGTTCGTTTGTGTCTCTACCGCAGCCGAGCTCGGTTGCGCACTGTTGCATCCCTCTTCGAAGCATGATACTTGCCGCAATTGCTATGCGCTTGTCTTGAGGCAGCCCTGCGACGGCGAGGCTTGCTGGAAAGTCGTCAGCTGTCAGGAGCAGGATGCAATGAGCACCTTGTGTTGAGCACCTTGTGTTGAGCACCCATATGAAGAAATTCTGAGATTGCCTGAATCGGCAACTGACAAATCCTACCGTTGACGTGCTCGCAGGCGATGGAGCAGCAGAGCATCAGCATCAGCAAGGCGGGTATCGTGACGTCGCTGCAGGCGCGCTGCTCCGTCATCGCCGCCGCCAACCCCATCGGCGGCCGCTACGACTCCTCGCGCACCTTCGCCGAGAATGTGGAGCTCACCGAGCCCATCCTCTCCCGGTGCGCACTCTGCTCCCAGTGCCTTGATCCCTCCAAGTCGCACTGAGACCCCAGCGCCGCGTCTGAGTTCGCAAAGCACACTGTTATCGAGAAAGCACACTGTTGTCGAGAGAGCACACTGTTACTGTGATTCAAACGATGGAACAGGGTGCAGACAGCACCGTCATGCTTCTCAACACCATCACAGCACATTGCTGCATTGGGTAACAACCTCTTGACATTGGCTTGACTTGACTCGAACACAACGGACATTGCAGGTTCGACATCCTGTGCGTGGTGAAGGACACAGTGGACCGGGAAGCGGACGGCCGCCTGGCGGAGTTTGTGGTCAACAGCCACATGCGCAGCCACCCCAGCGTCGACGCCGCCGAGGTGCGCTTCACGATTTTGTTCTTTGCCTGCGCCGGCGCCGCTGCTGGACTTTGCTGCTTCTGCTGCCGAGGTGCGTCAAACAGCCGTCATGCTGTCATGGCACATGCAGTTCGAAGTCAAGTGCGGCCCCACATCTGTCACAGCGTAGCTGCTAGAATTTTAAATTCTCAACCCCCAATGGAGATGTGCAGGTGGCGCAGGACGAGGCGGAGCGGGATCCGACCATCATCCCGCAGGAGCTGCTGCGCAAGTACTGCACCTATGCTAAGCAGACCTGCCGCCCCACCTTCCAGTCCAGCGACTACGAGAAAATTGCCGCGGTGAGCAACGTCGGAATGCAGTATGCTGTTGGTTGCACCTGCACTTGATCGGCATATCAACAGGAAGGAGACACTCAGGAAAGGAGACACTAGGACTGGTCATCACTTTGCAGCACGATTGGGATGGCAGAGAGGTGCAACAAGGGACTACCAGACACACATGTTGGCGTCGTCCTGATCATGTAGCAAGACCCTGGAGCCGATGGGCGCAGGTGTATGCCAAGCTGCGCAAGGAGAGCGCCATCGGAGCGGGGATGCCGATCGCGGTGCGGCACCTGGAGTCCATGATCCGCATGTCCGAGGCGCACGCCAAGATGCACCTGCGCAAGCAGGTCTCCGACGCCGACATCGACACCGCCGTGCGGTGCGTTCCCATCCGACTCGTGTGAACTCAGATGCAATCCTGTTGATGCTTCTGTTAGACCTGCTGTTCACAATGCATGCCAACCCTGCTCCCCGAAGTCGACGGCAAGCTCCATGCCGCTATCCGGTGGTGGGTGCCTGGCAGCGCACAGGCTGTACAAGGTCTCTGCAAAGCACGTTCTGCCAGCACCAATCCAGACTGACAGCGATGGTCATGCCTGCCTGCCCGCAGGGTCATGGTGCAGAGCTTCGTGAGCACGCAGAAGCAGAGCGTGCAGCGGTCCATGGCGCGCAAATTCACGCACTTCATCAGCGCGCCGGGGGACAACTTCGAGCTGGTGCTCACGGTGCTGCGGGGGCTGCTGCGCGACCAGGCGCGCGCCGTGCAGGCCGGCATCCTGGCCGCCTCTGCCGAGACCGAGAGCATCAGCAGCAGGTGCGGCACCGCCCAGCGGCCTGCTACCTGTGTGTTGTTCAGATGTGTCTGCAAGCTGCAACAGGGCATCAGCAGGTCGAGCTGTGCAGGACCTTGGCAGCACCGCATGTCAGACGGTGATGCTGACGCGTGTGCTGTTAGCAAACTGGACGCAGGAGCAGCAGCTGCGGCAGAGCGGCAGTTTGGCCACATATTTTCTGACGCTTTATACATTTTTGGTGCGCAGGACGCTGGAGGAGCGGCTGCGGCAGCAGTATGCTGTGACTGACCTGACAGGCTTCTACGAGAGCGCCGCGTTCCGCACGTCCGGCTTCAAGCTGGAGGCAGCCGACATCCTCGCCGAGCGGCGCATCACCTACGCCGAATGATCAAGACCTGATTATAATAGGGTTTAAACACCCCTGGTGGAGCGCCGACATCTGCCTGCCCTCGCGGTGGGCAGCGGGTTGCGGGATGCAGGCTGCGGCAAGATGACTTCTGACGCTCCAGCATCACCTATGCCGAATGCGAATTGACCGCACTGCCAGGCCGATATGGCAGTGGTGTCAATTCGCATTCGGCATAGGTGATGCTGGAGCGTCAGAAGTCATCTGAATCTCTGCGTGGCTTGCTTGCCGCAGCCTGCATCCCGCAACCCGCAACTAAGCCGGCCGCATGTGGTCGGCTTCAGAGGAAGCGAGTTGTGCCCTGTACGATATCATGTCGACTTTCCTTGTACTGCCGTGGTTTTGGCTCTTTAGACTGTGCTCTTGGGGCGATGAAGGCCCTGTAAATCGATCGAAGCTCAAGTCTAAACGGTCCACACGCGGACGGGGTGCTCGGCCGCCGCTCTTGCCGCCAAATTCTGTGGCGTTGCGGAGATTTATGGGTGCGGGGTGGATGTCGCTCGCCATGTTTCCGTTCATCTAGACGCAGTATTGCGCTTTTCCGCATCAGCTCTGAGACATTGCCACGGCAGCGCGAGATCATGACGTCTGCACAAACGCTTCATTCGCGCATGATCTCGTATTCGGTCCTGGAGTCGCAACTCTGCCCTGCAGCGCGACAAGTCAGGCACAGGAGTTTCTTTTCTGTACCACAACAGCCGACAGACCGCTCAATCCGGTGCGGGTTCACCCATGCTGCTTCAGAGTGGTGGCATGAACAGCACAGCCACGCGCGGCAGTCTCAAGCTTGCTGTGTTCGCTCGAAATGCAAGCAGCGCAGTGACATGAACAGTCCAAAATGCTGAGCTGTCACTTGCATCGGCTTGACTCTGCTCCCAATGTGTCGTGCAGATGCTGCACTGGCTGCGTGGCCGGCGCCGGGACCCAGGAGGGCTGCTCACCCGACAGGCGACAGCTGCTGCTGGGTCTGGCAGCAGCTGCCGCAGCAGGAGGATGGATGAGCTGTCAGTCAGCTCGCGCAGAGCAGGTGAGAAGCCCAGTCTGCCTTGCACAAGTTGGGCGACACCTCCCAGCCTCGCGGCAAATTGTCTGGGATGCGGAGGAAGGCAGCTGGATGCAGAATGGCTGAGCCGCCGCACGCGTCACATCGCGTGCCTCTTGGCATCATGTGCACAGACAAGACCCGTCTGTGCGCACTGCTGTGCAGTTCAGCGTCACGCACAGCGACGCGGAGTGGCGCCAGCTCCTGACGCCGGCACAGTACGGCGTCCTCCGCAAAGCGGGAACGGAACTGCCCTTCTCCAGCCCCCTGAATAAGGTATGCATTATTTTCCTTGTATGCCTTGGATAAGGCATGCCCTTCTCCAACCGCCTGATCGTTCGGAGGTCCGGTCTGCATGCACCTGAATTACGCTGGAGCATGACACACAGATTCAGGAGGCGTAGGCGCTGGGCTTTGCTTCCCCGGAAGCAGGATGACAGAAAGCATGGTGCCTCCGTGCTATAGTGGACTGCCAGAGAGTTTGAGAGCCAGTTGGAATTTGAATCTGTGGCGGTGTAACGCTGTGGCAGGAGTACAGGGAGGGCACCTTCCAGTGCGGGGGCTGCGGCAGCGACGTGTTCAGCTCGTCGGCGAAATTCAACTCTGGCACCGGATGGTGAGCGGCCAGGCTTCAAGCTCCTCTGCAGACGCTGCCCAATGCTGCTGAGTCCCATGATTGCATGGTGTCATGCGTCGCGAATTGCAAGCCTTTCGGCGACCAAGCGCTGACATGGAGCCCTATCTTGGGCTCCATGTCAGCGCTTGCAAGCGACAGGCATGCTGGTGTGCAATTATTTGCAAACTGGTGGTAGCAAACGGGAAAGAGTGAGGCATGGCTGACTGTGTCATGCAGGCCATCATTCTTTGAGGCATTGCCGGGCGCCGTCAATGAGACGCAGGACAACTCCATCCCGTTCCTGCCGCGCACAGAAGTCACCTGCAGAGCCTGCTCAGGCCATTTGGGCCACGTTTTCAGTGACGGCCCGAAGCCCACCGGCCTCAGGTGCCGCCGAGTTGCGTGAAGTTGGGAAAGCGGCGTCGTGATGCCATCCCATGTGCGGAAACGCCTGCCTCGAGAAATACGCACCCGCCGCTGTTTGACCTCGAACACTGTAAGCTGCTGACTTTGGCTTTCGTTGTCTATACAGGTATTGCATGAATGGGGTGGCGATGAAGTTCACCCACGCGGCTGGCAGCGCCTGATGCCCAGTAGTAGGCTGCTGTTGGAGAACAATCGTGAAGGAGGGAGGGTACTTGCGTGTTTGGAGGTGAACCTGGATGCATTTGATCAGCGCCTTCTATGATGTTCTCGAACTGCCATGCATAGAACCGAAGAAGTGGCTTTGTGCGGCAACAATGCAGAGTGGGCTTATCTGCTGTGGAAGGACCCAAGCCTGATCGTTTGCCCATTCATGACGTACGTCAGCGCTAGAATGCGCTCAAATGACCTATGACATCGCTAAGATGCAAGATGCGAGTCCCTCCTGACCACCGGCCTCTCTGCTCCCCTGCCTGACTGCCTGTGCTCCGACATCAGCACGAGCTCTCAGGGCCGGCTGGCCAGCCACTCGTTCTGCAGGATCCAGCGCGAGAGCGGCAGCGCCGCCACCGACGCCGCCACGCCCAGCAGCGTCCACAGCAGCAGCGTCACCATGAATGGCAGCCGCTCGATGAGCGCCGGCCCCTCTGGCGGCTTCGCCTCCCTCGTGCTCTGCGGCGTCGCAATATTAGAATTATCAGCACCCTGTTGAGGTTTCTTTGACGGGCAGCCGCTCGATGAGCGCCGGCGGCTCCTGCAATTCTGGCTGCCTGTGCTCTGCGGCGCCAGGAGGTCGAAGTCCCAGCGTCTGCAATGTTCCTGTCGGACTGGATCCGGGGTGCGGCCATCAGCTCCGATATGGCGCAAGCGCTGTCTCCTCCTCTGTGCACCCGCTTGCTCCCGTGAACCAGAACCTCTCTCTGACAACCATGCGAGCACCTGCATCCAGTAAAGTTCATGCCAGACTGCTCAGCGAGCGGCGCAGAAGGCGCCTCCGGCGCCGCCAGGCGCAGGCCCTCCTCATGCAAGAATGCGGAGGTCTGCAGCAAGTGGCTATAACCTACACCTCTTCAACCTCAGCTGACCTGCTCGGCGAGCGGCGCTCAGGGCCCCTCGGGCGTAGGCGCGCGAGCCTTGCACTGTGCAAAAATGCAGAGACTTGCAGCACGCGGTGAATAGTTAAGCCGCTTTGAACTCATCTGACCTGCTCAGCGAGGGGTGCCCAGGGCCCCTCGGGCGGCACCAAGCGCCGTCCCTCCTCCGCGCCGGCGGGTGAGGCGCCCTTTGCGACGAGGCGGCTGCCGAGCAGCTCCCGCGCGCGGGCGATGACGTCCGCAACGCTGTCCGCCTCCAGCTGGTACTCGCACACCGGCACGCCCACCTGCTTCATGAGTGCAGTTTTCTTTTGGCGGAAAGGTGTGTCAGATGATCCGTTATTCAACGGGTTTCATTTCAAGTAGTCGCCTCTGATTCGCCAGGCTGTCCGCCTCTGGCTAGCAGCGGCACACCGACACGCCCGCCTGCCGGCCATGCAGTGAGTCGCCTGTCAGCATGACACAACTCCTTTATTGTGCTGGCTGTTTGAACGCAGCCACCGTTGAGAAAACTGCAGGACCTCGAGCAGAGGGTCGTCGGGACACACCTCTGTGCGCAGGAAGATGCGGGCGGGCAGCCACGGCGCCACCACGGCGATGTTGGTCGGCTTGGCCAGCAGCGGGTGCGTCTCCAGGCCCTGCTCCGACGCCAGCGACTCTGCATCCTCCTCCAACGACTGCAGGTGCAGATGCATGACACAAGACTCTGAGAATCAAGTGTCAATAGCTGGAAAAAGTTGTGATACGGGTGCGTCTCCAGAATCTGCTCCGATGCCGGCGCCTCTGCACCTCTGCATCCTCCTCCAACGACTGCAATTGCACATTTGAAGATAGGATTCATTCCACTTTCATCAGATGCATCAGGTGAAAGAGGCTGTGTCGAAGGTGCGCATCAAGACGTCCATGCTGCTCCGATGCGAGCGCCTCTGCACCCTCCTCCAAGGACTGCAGCAACAGGCATGGCGCATCAACTGAACTTCGAAAGAGGTGTGAACTGAAGAGATGGGCTTGCAGGGAGGGGCTCTGCGTCCTTTTTCACCCACCGCAACAGGGTGCAAGTCCATGCATGCATTGATGGAAGCACTTGGGAAGGCTCTGCCGAGATCGCTGCAGCATCTTTAACAAACAGGGCACCGCACCAATGTGCACATCAGCACCCTGCCTCGCCGAGCACGCAGGCTTGCCAAGAGCTGCACTGTCAATCTGGCAGGTTTTATTTTGGTTTTATTGATGGTCATCAAAGTGCGCACGTCCAGCCGGGCGCGCAGGCTGGCCACTAGGTCCGACCGCAGCGCCGCCAGAGCGGCGGCGACCGGCTCGCGGCGCGGCACAAAGGCGCAGCCCTCCAGCCGCCCCGCGATGCGCATGCGCCCCTGCGTTATCTGCCGCGAGGCTGCGGCAGCACACATCAAGGAGCTTCACCCAAGCTGCCTTTGACAATTGCCGGCAGTCGAGAGCGTCTTCTCAGACTATATAACACGCATGCACATGTGCATCCTGATTTGGAAGTGCAGCAGCACAGTAGCGGATTCACCAGGAGGTCGATCGACAGGTCGCACGACAGCAGCAATTCCACCAGACCTATTGCCAAAACATTGACTGGATCCATCAAAAATCTGCCTACCTGTGGCGCCGGCGGCGGCGCACGCGGGCGGGCACAGCAGCTCGAAGACCTCCGGGTGTGCGGAGGCGGCGTCCGCCGGCAGCAGGTCAGAAAGCGGCGCGCCGCCGTCGACGGGCCGCCCGTCAAACAGCGCATATGCGCCCTCGAGGCGCGCCGACTCCTGCTGCACGAGCGAGCTGAAGCGGCTGAACAGCGCGGCGTTGCCCTGCAGGAATGCAGCACAATGTATTGCTCGCAAGCTCCGAGCTGGTTGTCTGCTGTCCCTTTGATGACAAGCGCCGTGTGATGCATGGTGCAGGCTCCTTGAAGGTGGAGCTGTCACCCCTGGAGGCGTTCTCAAACTTCATCAGGCCGGATGAGGTTTGTGCAACAGCCCTGGGGTCACAAATAACAGGTCGCACGCTGGGCACAGGCGCCGCGAGGTCGACGTCCATGCTGCAGCGCAGCGTGTGCAAGGCGGGCAGCAGGCATAGGGACATCCTGCAGAGGATGGACGAATCTGGAACTACGGCATCGAATGCAACAGAACACGGCGAGGAAAGACGCACGCTGGGGACAGGCGCCGTGAGGTCCAGGTCCACGCTGCAGCGCAGCGTCTGGAAGGCGGGCAGCACCGACGTGAAGCGCAGCTCCACCGGCTTGAGGCCTGCCGCGCCCGCCGCTGCACCGCCGGCAAACTCCTTGAGGCTCGCCTGCAGGATCGGACAAGGAAATGCCAAACTACAGCAAAGGTGTGGATTGCAAAGTGAAGGGGCCCTACTGGAGCTGGCGGAAGGCTGTCCCCAACAGACGATCTGCGTTGAAAAGCGCCGCCTCCGGCATGACAGTCATGCACATGCCGGGTCGTTGTCTGGGAGATTGAGAGAAAAGCTGCGAGAGAAGGCTGCAGCCCAGGATGAGTGTGGAGTGACCGAACTTGCCGGTGGTGGCGTCGATGTGGAGCAGCAGGCTGTCGTCGCCCAGGGCACACCATCCATGTAGATGCCAGGTCTTGGGGGAATGTAGAGATATCTAGCAATCCCCCATCAATCTACTCCAAAATAAACGTCGACTGACCTTGCCGGTGGCGGCGTCGGTGTGGGGCAGCAGGCTGTCGTCGCCGGCCTCCGCGCGCGCAGCAGGCAGAATAAATTTCCGGGAGGCAAGCACGGCCGATGAGTTGAAGGCGACGCTCTGAACAAGGGCATCTCCACTGCAGAGCCGCCGGGGAGGCAATCAGCGACCGGGTTGAGGCTGGAAGCTGGCTTCGCACCTTGCCGGTGGTGGCGTCGATGTGCAGCAGCAGGCTGTCGTCGCCGGCCTCCGCGCGCAGCGCCTTGGCCAGGCCGCACAGCTGCGGGACCGCCGCCTGGAAGGATTTCTCGGTCGCCAGGAGGCAGGCGCCCACGACGGCGACGCCTGCAGAGAACGACGGGCGCTTTTGTCATTCAGCAACGGTGCAGATCTGTGTGCTGGGAGAATTGGGGACTAGTGAGACGTATCTGCGCACACTGTTGCAGTGCCCGCGTCTTCAGGGAGCCATGGCAGCAGATTATGGGACGGAATGCCGGCAGGACGCCAGTAGCTCCTGTGACACGTCCGGTGTGACACGCCTCTTGTACAGGCAGCTTGCTCCACAACTTGCGGCAGCAGGGCAGAATACGACTGCCTCCCACCTCCGGGCAGCATGCGGGTGACTTGTGCCGCGTGCTCTGCGATCCATTCGGTGTCCAGCTGCACATCTGGGCTCGCGGCCGCGCCTTTGCCGCCGCCGCCGCCGATCTTGCTGCCCATTGGTACAGCCGGCTCCGTCCCATCCTGGAAGATCGAGAAGCACAACTCAGCATGAACCGTGAATTGCGGCAGAGTTCGGAAATGCAGGCGCTGTCCCGGCGCGAGACGCCGCCGCCGCACCTGGGCGGGTGTTTTTACGACGAACAGCAAATAGTCGCGTGCCGTTCCGAGCCTGCCGATCAGCAGCCCCACCTGCATCGCATGCTACGAAGTTTCAGCCCACTGCAGGTTGGAGTAGAGTGGCCGACATCAGCTGCGCTTCTCCAGCGGCAGTGCCTCACCTCAAGAGCGGCGCGCTGCTGCACCAGCGAGTCTGCATAGGATGAAACTGCCTGATCAGCCTGGCACTGTCGCACCATCTGCTGCCCAACCTGCTGGCGGCTGTTCTGACGCTTGTGTATATTCGGTGTTCACATGCACTTCCTGCCAACCCTTTGACCGCCTCATACGCTACGAGTACATCGTGCACAACTCTCTTACGATGACAGAATGTTACACTACGCTGCAGATGTCCGTGAAACAGTGCAACTGTGCGACAAATTTGTGCAAACAAGATCTCCGCCAGCTCATTATTACGCGATGAGGAAGACACGTGAAACACGCTGTTGTTGACCAGCAGCTGTAAAGCGCCATCCAGCGGAAGTTCGGCCGTTTGCAAATTGTCTGCACATCGCTTTCGGCCCTGAATACATCGAGCGCGGCGATCCGGGCCCAGTATTAACGCAGGCGGCTGCTGGCTCAAGCCGGTTGCTGCCGGTCGAAGGTGTGCGGCGACCGCACACAAGCGTTCCTGCGTGCCTGTAAACAGCTTTGCCAGAATTATCGCATCGACAGGACTCACAACATTGTTGACTGTCGACCGCACGTGATCGCAACCCTACCGCGCCTGGTTCGCCACACAGCGATCGGGCAGCTGCTCGGCGCGTATGATGCAGCAGTCAACAGCACTGAACCGCAAGAAGCAGCTCACGGCGCCGAGGGTGCCGACAACGTGCATGCGGTCGCATGCGCGGTGGCAGCGGACGCCGCCGGCGCCGGCGCCGTCTGTACTGTGGCCCTCGCCTCCTCTGCCACCTGCAGCCGCGTCCAGGCAGTCCACCGCCACGCCGGACCGCATCAGCCAGCCGGGCGGCGGCGGCACGCCCGTGCGGGAGGCGCCCGGCAACGGGCTGCCGCCGCTGACGGAGGAGCACCGCCTCAGCAGCGTCGGAAACAGCGGCCCAGCGCTCCGCCGGAAGGGCGGCCCGGGTTTAGGCCCGGGCGTGCAGCCGGACGGCAGCCAGCTGATGGTGCCCGGACCGTCAAATCTGGAGGAGTTCGTCAGCCACCTGCGGAATGCGTCGCCGTACATCGAGGGCCACCGCGGTCGCACCTTCGTGCTCGTCATCCCGGGCGAGGTGGGCGCCGCGATGTGCTTGCGCCTGCAGCCTGCAATTTGGTGTCTGTCGTGACGTAGGTGCCAGATGCATTGACGGGCTGTCCTGTGCCTCAGGCGCCGCTGCTGGCTCAGCCCAAGTCCAGCATGACGTGTCCGCGGCGACTTTTTGAACCGGCAATGGATGCCGTGTGCAGGTGCTGGAGAGGAAGGACATCCTCAACCCGATGCTGGAGGACATATCGCTCCTTCACGGTGATCGCCCTGTTGTGTCGCCCTGACAACCTGGCGCTTACCTCATGATCATGCCTCGGAGGTGCTGCGCCGATTGCGCAGTCAGCAGAAGACATGCTGTCTGATGGGATTACTTCGCAGCAGCTCCTTTATGCCGACATTCCACGACGGATTTACGAGCTGCTTATGCATGTCTTTACACCTACGCAGTGCTGGGCGTGAAGTGTGTGGTGGTGCTGGGCGCAAAACAGGGCATCGACCGCACAGTTCGCGCGGCAGGCCGGGAGGTGCGCGACTGTGCCGGTGCTCTTGGTCAATCGATTCTGGACCCAGTTTCGTTGAACTCGTGCTACCATCGGTGTACGCCACAGCTATGATCCAGACCCACTTGTCTGTTGACGCGGCACCCATCAGGTTCCTGCCAGCGCATCAGTTTTGAGCACCGAACTGCAATTGGCTGCAGGTGCGGTACGTGGGCGGTCAGCGCGTGACAGACGCCGCCACGATGCAGGCGGCGGTGCAGGCAGCTGGCGCCGCGCGCATGCAGTTCGAGGCCCGCCTCAGCAAGGTGCAAGATCTAAACAGCGAAGGAGCCGCCGTAACACGGAGGGATGTCTGCAAGCACAGCCTGTTCGTTACTCGTACAGTTTTGGGATGTTGGATCGGTTTGGCAGGGCTGTTGGGGTGTGGATGAGACGCATGCGTCTCTCTCCTGGCGCTGACAAAACTCTCCGTCGCCTGCGCAGGGGCCTGCGGTGCCAATGGTGCGGCGGCACATGCACGGCAGCCCCAGCCACTACGGGCCGCCGGTGCAGACCGTCAGCGGCAATTACGTGGCCGCCAAGCGGAAGGGCGTCGTCGACGGCGTCGACCTCGGCTATACCGGCATGGTGCATTTCCGTTTCATCTTGACTTGAATTATCGTTGCGTCATCGGCAGCCGCCTCTGCTGAGGTTTCGCGCACAGACGCTGACAAGTACGAGTGCTGAAACTGCATGGCTGTGGGGCCCTGCGCGCATCGTGAAACAAGTGGAACAGATGGAGCAGCAGCTGCGCCATTGTTGTGCAGCTTCGCGGTGCAGTGGGTGCAGCCGGGCCCTCATTCGCAGATTCTTGATGAGCAGCACAGAAGCAGCACACCCATACATATTGCGTGCCAGTGCAGGTGCGCCACATCGAGGTGATGTCGGTCAACAGGCAGCTGGCCGCAGGCTACATGGTGCTGCTCAGCAACCTGGGCTACTCCGCCGCAGGTGTGCACTTCCAAAACTGCTTTGCAACACGCAGCATGTCCAGAATTCATTTGCACAGACAGACCTGGTGGGTTCTTCATGGAGGAACAGCGAGAGAACGAACTTGGAAGTGGACCTTTGCCTTTGCACCAATGCCAGACGCTACAATCGTTCGAGTGGGGCCGCACAGGCGAGGTGCTGAATTGCGACATCTGGACGGTGGCGACGCGCGCGGCAGTCGATCTGCGCGCCGACAAAGTCATCTGCCTCACCCTGCCCGAGATTCAAGTGTGCCTCTTGTCGCGGCGTTTCATCGCCACTCACTCCTCGCCGCGTGTGCTGCCTTGCGAATGCATGTGTTCCTCCGCTGTGGGCCAATGCAAGAGAGCACACCTCGCAGTCTGTTGCACAGCCTCGTGGCTTACGAGACGACAACCAGGCAACCGCTGCTTATGGCGCAGATGGACATGACTTGGATAACCAAGCTTTGATAACAGAAACCTGAAATGGCGCAGATGGACATGGGGCTGGCGTCCTGGACGCCGCTGTCCGAGGCGCAGCGCATGCTCAATTCCCTTGCCGCCTCCCGACAGCCAGCAGGTGCGCCAGAGCAATGCGTACGGGCGGACAAGTCCGATGCAGGCCAAAGACTTCATGCCAGCAAGCTGGCAGTGGTATGTCGATCTGGAAGTACAAACCGCCGAAATGTGGACACGTCAGGACAGCAGCATGACAGTGATCCATCCGTCATCGCATCGTCAGCTGTGAGATCACGACCCCCGCCGGAACCCCGTTGTTACTCTGTGTGCACAGACACCGCGAGCGGCGGCCCGCCTCCCGGCGACGCGGTGACGGCGGCGGCGGAGGGCGGCAGCTCCCATTTGACTTCCAGATATCTGCACCGCTTCACATATCAAACTGTATGCAGACACCGCCAGCGGCGGGCCACAGCCCGGCGACGCGGCGACGGCGGCTGCTGAGGGCGGCCGCGGCGGGGAGGACCTGGACTTTGACCGGTGGCAGGCGCTGGGGCTGCCCATGGCGCTGTGCACCGCCTGCGCCGCCTGCGGCGCCGGCGTGAGCGACTTCGGGCACACAGCCCTTGAATCGTTCTGCATCACTGTCGCAATGGTGTCAGGTGCTGCGGCCGCCCACGGCGCTGTGCACTGCGTGCGCTGCCTGCGGCGCCGGGGTGAGCAATCGCTTGAACAGCATGGTTCACTGCTTCACATGCTTCATTGAGTATGCCCTGCGCAGCCATGGGCCAGGGGCAGCCCGACATGAGCGGGGTGCCGCACAACTGTTGCAGGAGGCACACATATCTCCATCACCTCGGTGCAGCATGCTGGTAGACCTGCTGCAAGTCCAAGGGGCGGGTAGACCCCTTGCAGGTCGGGATCACGGTTGTGGCTACTACGGCACTTGTGGTAATTTCACCTGCTGTAAGTTTCAACAGAACAGCCGTTATTGTGTCCCTGCAGGTGCGGCGGGCGCACCTGGTGGACGCGATGGCGGATGGCGGCCTGCTGCTGCAGCAAACCGGCAACCATCTCACAACACACAACTTGAAACGTGACCAACTGAGTTCAACTCCTAAGTCTCTCGTCAGGTGCGGCGGGCGCACCTGGTAGACGCAACCGTGGACGGCGGCCTGCTGCTGGAGCTGTACAGCCCGGAGGGTGCGCACAACGCCGCCATGATCTCCTCCGACTTCTACCAGGTCCGCTATTTTCGCATTTCGACTTGTGATTTGAAGATCGCTGCACGTGCTTGGGGCCTCTCTCTTCCAAATCCTCGCTCTTCTGGGAGCAGAGTCCGGCCACATGCAGCTGCGTCATCGCCTGACTGAGCCCCGTTGTTGCCGACGTCGAGGCGCCATCAGTACGTCCCCAATTTACATCCCCAGTCCGGAGGCATGCGCCCATGATGACTGCCCTCGACTAGCCCAGCCTGCGTCCAACCATGCGGCCACCCTTGAGACCAGGTGCACCGGATTGGGATTTCCGGGGCTTCTCTCATACGAACTTTTGCATCAGTGTCTGTCGCGAGCCGCCACCTCATGGTGGCCAGGTCCCTGCGGCCGGCATCGTCGTGAGCGGCCTGCCCGATTCCTGCAGCATCACAATGGACTCGGCGGAAGACGCCTGCGAGGTGACATCTTTCTCCAGCCTGAAAACAACATATAAAACCCATCTCGAAGCGTTCAGGCAGACAGAAGCCCCAGGCATCAATGGGGCACAGCGACAGAAGGAGCCGATGCAACTTGTCCACGACTGCTGCAGTCTCAGCGCGCGGTCTCGTTTCGCTGCAGGGCATGCGGGCGGCGACGAAGGAGGACCTGGGGGGCATAGCGGAGCTGCTGGCTCCCCTTGAGCAGAAGGGCATCCTGAAGCCGCGCTCCCGCGAGCAGCTCAAGTCGGAGCTGCCGCACTACACCGTCATCGAGCGAGAGGTGCGCGAAACCGCGCGAAACTACGCGAAACAACTGGAGAGGACGGGCCATGAATGATGTAGGTGGCTGGCGAGTAGTCAATCCTGATGGCAAGTGCATGCGCGTGTGCCGCAGGCGCAGCTGCTGGGGTGCGCGCTGCTGGCGCCGCTGGGGGAGGCGCCGGACGGCGCCCGCACCGCCGAGATCGCCGCCTTCTGCGTCGCGCCCGAGTACCGCGGCAGCGGCCGTGGCGACACCCTGCTCGACTACCTCGGTGCGACCTGGCGCACTGTGCTGCATATGGGGTTGCCCGCTGCAGGGTACCAAGTGTGTGGTTGCTGGCCCTGTTTGTGAGGGCGGGCCTGTGAGGGCAGCATCAGGCGTGGATCCCCTCTGACAGCCCTCTGGGGCCGGCTGCCGTACTTTGGCTGGCTGGCTGGCTTTTGGCTACTGTGTTCCTTCAGCCGTGTTGGCGGGCGCGGGCGCGGGCGCCGCCTCAACGATCTGCACGCCCTCTTGTGGCTCTGCTGACGTGTGCATTATTGGGTTCGCTGCAGAAAAAAACGCGGCAGCGAACGGAACAGAGCGCCTGGTGCTGCTGACAACGCGCACGGCGGACTGGTTCGAGCAGCGCGGCTTTGCGCCGGCGGGCGCTGCGCACGAGAGCGAGCTCCTGCCCGATTCTCGCCGCGCCAAGGTGCGGGCAGCATCATTCCATCTGTGCAGAGGCAATGATTCTGTTGCACTGATGTACATCTCGATAAGGGCGCTGCTAAGTGTATGCGGCTGGCCTGTGTCTGCATACGCTGTTTGTTGTGCGCACTGAGATGGCCACAGTCCCTTTCCATGTGGCGCAGATCGACGCGTCGAGAAACTCGAAGCTGTTCGTGAAGAGCGTGCTGACGGCGGCCGCAAGGTGATGCGGCCTCCAGACTCCCAGAATCGGCAGCGTGGAAGGTGCACTGTTGCAAGTCCGTTATGCGGCGGGGCCCATGGCGGCAAGACAGCGCCACATCAGCAGCCAAGGATTAATGCTGCAGCAATGATGCCGTATCAGTAGATCAAACTCCAACACTCGCTTGTTGCACAACTGCCCTCAAAGGAACCCAAGCCTGCGGAGGCTCGCAGGGAACGTGTTTTTAGGGTCCTGCAACGGTGTTGAACGAACAAGGCACCCTCCGAGTCTGTCATTGGTGTACCATCCTGAGATCTGCGTGGTCTGTTGCCATGGTGTGTGCTGCGTGTGACAGAGTATTTGTAGGACAAAAGCCGATGGCGTGAAAGACTCGACTGTAATGCTGCCAATACAGTCTCGCATCATCTGAGCCCCTTTGGCGCTGCCGGCTGACCCTGTCGCGACGGAGGCACGGAGCAAACAAATCCCCGCGACATCCGGCCAGCCAGCATCCCGCGGAATCCTGTGTAGGTAATGTGCTGGCAACCTGACGTGCTGAATCACTCATAAGGCGATTTGCCGTGATCGCCGGCTGCCTGTTGCTCCCGCTTTGCACGGTACTCCGGCGTCATCGCCCATTTATCATAGTCGGATGCTAGACTGCGGGAGCATGCCAAATCATGAGAATCGCATTACTTTCATGCAAACACACTGAGTGTCAGGGACACAGTGCGGATGAAAGAGGCTCAGACGCTGCAGGCATCTGCAGGGACAGGCATGCCCTATCCGCCACTTGACCACCCTTCTCAAGCTCTGACAAGCCCCACCTTTTCAGAAAGGGCGGCAGCAGGCTGGACATGAGGGTTCCCAGTACGGCGTTGCCTGTGCCCTCCAGCACGCTGCGCGGAAGAAAGCGGAATGGACCGATGACTTCGCTCCAGACATCCAGGTCCAGGCTGCCGTGAACTGTGCCTGCGCACATTGAGAGAGAACACTGTTGCAGCAGTTGCGTTGAATATGGCGAGTTGCGGCTCAGCCAGCCCTGTGTGCAGTCACGGGTGTGCGCCAGAATCGCAGTAAAACCCTTGCAAGACCAGTATCTTGTCGACCCCCACGGCATCACAATGTGGTTGTCGAAGCCCAAGCACCACACCTGTGCCCGCTGCTGGTGCCGCAGTGCCGTTGCCAGTCTGCCGGCCGCTGCCGGAAGCCGCCGCGGGCGTCCAGGACAGGCGCGCGGTGAAGGCCAGGCTGAAGCGCCGGTTGAGGTTGAGCTTCTCGATGAGCTCGCTGCCGCGGATGCCCCAGTTCTCCGCCCGCACCAGCACCGCCGAGTCGTTTTCGACCAGGCGCACCGACACGTGCACCAATGGCTCGACCCACACGTTGAACAGCTGCAAGCAGCAAGCCTAGCTGTCGTTGAGGTTTCTGAACCGTGGTGGAGCCCCCCTCCTGAGCTTGCCCTCGGATTCTGAGCTTCAGCAGCACAGGGCACAGGGCACATTGGAGGAACGCGCCGGGGTTGATATGGGATGGACGCACAGGCACACAGACGTAGCCTCACCGAGATGCGCGGCACTTGCAGCGCAAAACAATTGCCGCCTAGCTGCCTGATCATGCCTGGGTTTAGGGTCCAGTACTGCTCTACCGGCAGCTGCATGTAGGCGTTCAACCCTGTCTCACCTCCCCGATCCTGCACCCAAATCGCAGCATGTGAACCGCTGGTCAGATCCGCAGATGGCCCTGAATGTTTGCGCATGAATGTCCGCCCATGTGTGTCCGCCCATGTGTCCGCCCATGTGTGTCCGCCCATGAGTGCGCATGAATGTTTGCCCATGAAATTTGCGCGGAATGTTTGCGGCAGAGCGCCATCACGACTCAGCTTGCGCCAAGCTGACAGTGTCCTGCAAGTGCTCGACGACAGCAGCACTTCTTCGCCGCCGCGAGCACCCACCTGAACGTCTGTGCTCGCTGCCGTCTTTCCGCCAATGTGCGCCGGATCTTCCAGCTGCTCGCGGGTCACCGGCGGGTCCAGCATGTAGTCCGCCTGCTGCGCGGCTGCTGCCCTGACCGCGCCAGCGGCGCAGTGCCGCCTGAGGCGCGGCTGTAGCAAGAACTGCAGCCGATGCCGGTAAGCCCTGCGCGACGCACCAATATCGTGAGCTGGGATCTTCACCGAAGCTTGCCGCAGCTTCCCTTCAGCCGGAGGTGTCTCTCCAATGCATGTACCATGCGGCACCTCAGCGTGCCAGGATTGGCCCAGGGTACAGACCTTTCATGCGGTGCCGCATGCCACACGCCAACCGCGGGCCTGTGTGTCTGCCTGCCCCACTGCCCACCGCAGCAGTGCCGTGCTGGGCTGGCTGCTCGTCCATGCAATCCTGCTGAGCCACAAGATGGGTTGAGAAGCCAGGAGTTCGGGAACAAGGAAGGTGCACAAGGCATGCTCACATGCGAGGCTCACCTGCGGGCTGCAGGGTGATCATGGGGCCAATCAGATGATCTAGAAGTCGTAAACGACTCAACAACACGTGCAGATCAGCCTATAGATGTCTCAAAGCATGCAAAGGCAGAATTTTGCCAGGATGAAATCCACCCAGCTGATGAGTGCCCGCGAGCCGAATGCGTCTGATGCCCGACAGATAAAGACTGCAAGATTTCGCTTGCAAGGGCAGAGATGGAGGCTTGTCTGCGACGAGCGCCAGCAAGAGAAAGGCACGTTCCGAGGATCTCAAGCTCGGCGTCCTGCAGCATGTCGACAATCGGACGTCTGACCAATGCCTTTGATCCGTGCTGCACTTTCTGCAGAAAGCTTGCGTATCAAGTGATCCGTCTCCAACACGGGGCATCGCAAGCGAAAGGAAGGTGCGACCGCAGCGGTGACTTCAATCTGCACGCAGGACTTTTCTGCCCGAAAGCGTGCAATTGCCACAGCGAGGCTCTCCTCTCACGTACAGCAACGTAGTTGACTGACACAGCTTAATGCAGTCCAGCATGCGAAGATGTTGTGCATGTGCAAACAGTGACCTGCTCTGATGCGCTGTGCCTGGCTGCTTGCAGGCGGGCCATTGTTTGGCCTAGGTGGTTAGAACGCAGGACGGACAAGCGCAATACTGGCGGCGCTGAGACTGCCATCCTCAGCTTTTAACCGATTTGTTCCGGGTTCGAGGGTTGGTGACGCACTGAAGTTGTGTGCGTGTACATGCGCAGCGCCCCCAATCCCAGCTTTCATAGAGGCTGATCCAGCTTGCTTGTCGTGTCTGCAGAAAGTAAAGGATGATGCCGGAATGTTCGGATCCCTCGACAAGGCAAACAACTCCGTCAATGTGCCCGACGGCTGGGTACGCCATGTTTGCCGCGGCGCACCCAGATTTATGTCGGGCCGGGAAGCTTGCACCTCAAAAGGGTTTTAGCCGTTCCTATCGTATGAACAGGGCAGTGTGGTTGGTCCTGCATTCAGAGGCACTCCAGCAGTAAGCATGATTGAGTTTACAACATGCTGCGCACAGGCCGCCAGGCAGGGCACGCACCTCATTGAGGGGCTGACGGTCGGCAAATTCCTGGGACAGGGCTTCCAGGTGACCCCTCATCGAGCAGCTGTTTGTACCCCATTTGCTGTGTGTGAAACCCTGCAGCATCCAGGACAAGAAATCTCATTCGGTTGCATGACGCTCTCATGCGTCAATTTCAGCGATGGCACGTCCGAGTCAAAATATATTTGACTTTCAAGACTGATGACAGAATCAAGCATGAAACATGACAGGCCGTCATCAACGAGCTGGTGGACGACGAGGGGCGGCGCGCGTCGATCGTGCTGAAGGCGGCCAAGAGCGGCGCCCTCATCTCCGACATGGAGCGCGAATGGGAGGCCGGCGTCAGGGTCGGCACCCTGGCTGCGCCCAACGGCGACCCGCGCGGCTTCATGAAGACGGGTTTGCCTTTTCACACATACTTAACAGGTCGCAGGACTGCTGCGAGCATGTGTCCTTGCTGATTTGCGCCTGGCGCCTGCGAATCGCTGCCGGCGCTGCTGAGAACACTCGACACCAGGACACGCCACACCTGCAAATCAGCCCATCACAATCTCTGCGACGGCAGCGCAGGTGTTTCGAAATCCGTGAGGTGGTTCGTCTGAAAACAGGTGGGGCCGGCGCTGCGCAACTCGCAGGGCAAGCTCGTGGGTGAGCTGGGTGGCAAGTGGCCCACCACAACCCGCCCACATGGCCACATGGCCGCAGCAGCATTGAATTGGTCTCTGCTGAGAGAGGTCTGCACCAGGCCATTGTCTGCAGGTCGTGCTTGGGGTGCGCCCCTGCCGATGCATGCGCTGTGCTGGTCTCACCACAGGGCAGGTGCTGGAGCGCATCAACGGCAAGAGCATCAGCAAGGTCAGCTCAAAGGGCGACTTCAACGACATCCGCTACCTGCGCACGATGCTGACGCAGGTGCGCCTGGGCAGCCATCGACACTGGAACGCTTGACGAATGATGATACGCAGCCTGCAAATGAAATCTACATGCCAGCTTGCATAGATCCATGAGTGTCTGATGACTAATCAATCCACAGTCCACGTCTCGGAGACAATGTGAAGGCCACAAGACTTCGCACTAAAAGCCAAATAAGTTCTGCACTGACGCCGTGACTGGTGCCCTGCAGACCTTTACGGCGCTGGACGTGGCGCAGCGCCACTTCGGCATGCACCACTACGACCTGCGCTGCGACAACGTCGTGGAGACATGCCGTCGCGCGCGGAGGACGCCGCCGACGAGCTGTTCCTCTTCGTCATCGGCAACCCCAGCAACCGGCGCGTGTTTTGGACCGCCTTATCTTGAATGCCATGTCAGGTTCCGCCTCTTGCCAGAATGGGTTGTAGCCAGCACTGGCGAGCTGTCCCTCTTCGTCATAGGCAACAACCCAGCAGCTGTTGCGTCTCTGATTCAATCCATGCTGTGCTGTTGCGTGACAGGTCTGCTGTAGCTTCCATCACCGCTCTCTGCGGAACATCACGAGTGTCCCAACGCCTGATGTGTGGTGCTCTCTGCTGCATGCAGGTCGTACGACCGCCAGTTCAAGATCATCGACTACGGCCTCACCAAGTAAGCCATGCTCTGATCCACCATGATTGACAAAGTTGGCGCTTTGGCAACTGTTGCGGTACAAGTCTGACACCCGATGCTCTTTCCTCCTTGCAGGTTTGACAGTGAGCCACACTTTACTTCTGCCTGCAAGCACATAGTCCCTGGGCAACTTCATTGCGGTGGTGTCACTGGGGCAGCAATAATTGCCATTGCAGGCTGTAATGTCTTCTAAATCCTCGCTTGCTGCGCGTTGCTGCAGATCACTACTCATGGTCGTCTGGCTGGGTCCAGAAGACCTACCTGCCGGAGCGCGCTGCAGGCTCTCCGACTGCTGCTGACCCTCGGTCCAGCATGGCCAAGGTGCCTAGGCGTCCTTGCAACGTTGCCTGCAAGACAACTTGTCCATACACATCTGGACGACCAGACCTGCGTGTGGTTGCCATTTTGTGATGATGCGGATGCCAGGCCTGAACGGGCGCAGGTAAATCGAGGTGGAATGCGAAATTATTGGACCACTACAGCCTGAAGGGAGCCAATGTGTGGGTGCAGCGGCTGAAAGGCCAGGTGCAGAGCGGCAAGGAGAAGGACCCGAACAAGCTGGTCGGCATGGAGTGGTGCGCTAGTTTTCCTCTGGCCACCCGGCGGATTGACGTTCTTCAATGGATGCTTGCATCTCCAAGAAGTCTCCAGTGAGGAGCCATGAGCAAGGATCCATTTGACTTGACTTGACGCTTTTGACTTGACGCTTCTTCGTGCATAGATCAACTGATACGAGAACAGCATGTATGACATGCATAGATGTGAGCGCAGGATCCACAAGTCAGCATGGACAGGGAAGGGCGACTGTTACCATCTGGTGCTATCCACCTCCTAGTCTTATCTGTCTGTGCCATGTCAATTTGAGCAAATGCATTGGCTGCGGCCTCGGCGCCCAGAATGCCGGGTGGGGCATTGGTGATCTTGACACGGTGGTCCCGATAAATATTCCGTGTCACTGCCGTGCAGCTGCTGGACATGACCCGCCTCATCTACGGGTGCACCTGGCCTAGGTGAAGGAAACCAGGGGTTGTTGGGTTCGTAAAGTCCCACTATGGCATCCTTCTGCCGTTGCCGCTGCCATCGCCGCCACCTCTTCTGCTGCCGCTGCCGCCGCTGCCGCATGCATGTGTCTGCTGCCTGAACGCCAGAGTTCAACCCGCAATCTGTGCCTGGATGCGCATAGAGCGCCTCAATGATGTGTCTTATCAAAGCTGATCCATGCTGACCCCAGCTGTGCGGCGTCGACTGGGAGGACGCAGTCACGGTGTACCTGCTCATGGCCTCATCAACCACACCACAAGTACGCTGCTCTTCAGCCGCCTGCTTCCGTCCCCGCTCTGCAGGGCAATGCACTTGTCGCAGTACCTTCCTGACCTCACCACGTCCCGCCGCACGCACAACAGCATATCACACGCAAGAACGGATGCTGTCCTCCCGCAGAACCTTCATTCCTCCTGTGCGCGCAGGCGTGCTGCCCCAGGGATACTTCACGGCGCCAACGCCCACGCCCCCGGCGACAGCTTGGCGCAAATCGTGGCGGACACCATGGGCGGCAAGTTCCCGACTCGCTTCAACATCCAGGAGACGGCGCGGACGCCCATCGGCCGCACCTGGCAGCGCTACCTAAGATAAGAATTATCAAGTAGCTCAAGGCAAAGAAGCCTTGAGGACGAGCGCTCTTGCATTTACATCCCTGTTTCAGAAACAGGGAATGTGCATGGCCTTCTTATGTACTGCTTTTTAGGAAAGGCCTTTTTGCACAACCTTCCAGAAGAGAAAGGACAGAACACTCCTCCTTTGAAAGAGACCAAACATGAAAAGGCCCGTGGCATTCCCCTTGTTGAATAAGACGTAACATAAGAATGAGGCCCGCGGCTCGGACGGTGGTTCTCAGGCTTGGTTGATTCCAAGTCTTACACCGTTCTATGGCTAGTTACCAGACTTTTCCTCGTCATCAAACCCTTCTCTGTGCCCGTGGCAGTTCTCTGAAGACAACACGTTTGGGCAGTCCATCTTCAAGAAAGATGCCCGTGGCACTCCCAAATTGCCGACGAGACGGGTAGTGCTGCCCAGTTTGGAGATGCGCCACACTTGTTGTCAGACCCACGTGGCTGTTTGGAAGATGCTGTACTGCAGTGCTGAGTTTGCTTCCACGTATGACTTCGACACAATCATTCCATATTTGGTGACCATCCTATCAAAGTACAGAGGTGTGTCGGCTTCGTTCCTGCGTGGTCGTGCCGACCCCAGAGTGAGGTGTCATCCCTCAATCGCACAACCGCAGGAGCTGCACGATGAGCCTCCCTGACATGGAGGCGGCTATGTCGCCCAAGGGAATGCAGCCGGAGCACATGGATCCCATGTACGAGCGCACTCCATGGCTGGCGGGACTGGATTGGGCCATCAGGCACGCTTCTTCACCTGTCCGCTGGTCATCCGGCCCTCAGCTGCCCGATCGCTTATACTGGGAATTCTGTCGACTGATCTTGCATCCTTTGTCTGGCTCTGACACAAGTAAGGCATGCTGAGCAAGTGCACACTCACCGAGGTCTGGTGCAAACTGCCTTGTAACACAGTCCGTCAACGGCATAGTGCCTGCACAGCAATCTGCGGAGACGTCAGGCATGGTCATTGCATCGAGCATGCGCGTGCTTTTGACCCGCAGGTTCTGGCGGTACTTCGACAGCAGGTTGTCAGCCGTGCGCTACCTCATCGCCGGTTGCTCCTTCTACGGCGGTGAGTGTCATGTGCCTCGACGAGATTGCCTCAGTGAGACGTATCGACGAAGAAGATATGCATGCCTTGCAAGCTGAGAGAATCGTTTCGATGCCCTCTCCCTCCTCCGCAGGCATGTTTTTCATCGTCGGCGCGTCATGCGGCATCGCGCCGGCGCTGGCCGACAATTATCTGGGCGGATGGGATGCATGTGAGTCCAGCTCCTGCCACGTCCTGAGCCTCTGACAGTATCTTGTTGAGCATGTCATGTAGAGCCGTGCATCGCAAGGCCCAACAAACCGCTGATGCGATGTCCCCAAGCATCTCGCAGACACATGGAGCGTCATATTCACATTCTTCGTGGTGGGGCGATCTGCTCGCCACGATTCTGGCACGTGCTGTGCATCAAAGCTCTGGATGTACTAGGATGCAGAAACCACGTATCCGCAGTACTAGGACCCAAGTGTCACTGAGTTCTGCGGTGGCGCATCTCACAGGGAACCTACATCTTCACCCTGGGCTGCTTCCTGCTTTCGGTTGAGGCCTCAAACCGGAACTACCCGGAGCGAGTCGAAGAGTACAAGTCCGGCCAGAGGCCCACAAAGCCGAAGTTCCGCTTGCTGTGGTGGGTCTCCGCAGTCGTACCACGACGTATGGCCACCATGCAAGTGCATGAGGATGCTCAAGACACGCCCTAAGGTCCTTTGCGTGAAGCCAAAACCGTGCTGCAGGGTTGACGCCAAAAACCTGGGATGGTGGGGTGGCGTCTCCTACACTTTTGGCGCGCTGCTGTACAATGTTGGCTCGACGGCCACGCTGGCCAGCACCTGGAAGACGTTCACTCTCAACGAACTGGTAAGGTTCAAATCGCCTGGTGACGTTTGCATCGGAATGACATCGTCAGTAGGGCATGTTTTGCCTGTTTGTGTTTTCAAAAGCTGGGTAAATGGCATGATACAACACGTTTAGATCAAGCATGCACCCTGAAGAGAAGTCAACACGGTTTGTGCGTGGTCTGGTTTACAGAAATACCTGACGCTGCTGCCCTATCTGCTGGGCGGGCCATTCTTCTTTGCCTCGGGCGTGCTCTACTGCATCGAGTTCAGTGGTCCGAATGTGCTGAAGAGTGAGTCACGTGCGGCGGCAGTAGATTCGGATCTGACAGTGAATGCACTAGCTGCATGGCAGGAAGTCCTCTCGTCCGAGGGCTATGTGCGGTGGCTGAAGAACGGTGTCGTCTGCCTGCAGGCGTGCTCCCTATTCCTGGCTTCGTTAAGCACGGTGATCTGACAACGTTCACATGGTGCGTCTTGACGTACCGCCCTCCAGCTGGTGTCTACGCTGGACACTCAGACCCGAAGTAAGCTGTGCACCGTGGCATCTTCCCCATCCATGGTCGTGCTGAATTCGCAGGTGGGTGAATTTCAACAACTTCTGGGGAGGCACCCTTTTCTGCATCAGCGGCTTTTGGGGGTGAGTCTTACACGCATCAGTCGATCACTGGTGTCTTGCCATGCTGGGTCCGCCCGCTGTTCAGGTCACAACGCATGCTTGCAGCCCCGATTGGTTGCCTTATCATTGAGCTGACCTCATCTTGTGTCGCTTTGCAGATACTTCTATTACAACAGTACGCGATCATCTCCTGCAGACCGCTCTGTTCTGACCGAATGTGCAAGCTTTGCCGCACAACAGCAAAGTGTCAGATTGGCTATACAGATGTCTTTGAATGACTTTCAACGTCTTCCTTTGTTATCATCTGTGTCACTGTATCATGTGTTCTTTGCAGTCCCGATCTGGCAGTGGCGCATCCAAAATGTCGTCGGCTTTGGCCTTGGCGGCCTGGTGAGTCAATTGCCGCAGCAAAACCGCCTGGAATATTCTCTGGCCAGCCTGGCGCTTAGCGGTGCTTGGTCCACACTTTGTGCACACGCTGAGCACAGTCGTCAGGATCCTGAATGCCTTTGTTCCTCTGCAGTTTTTCGTTATTGCGGGCCTACTGCTCTACATCCAGATGGCTCTGGCGAGGTGTTGCCATGCGCCCGAGACGCTTCTGGTAGCCCGCCAGGGCCAGAGCAAGGCGGACACTGAGGCTAGCATTGGCAGCCCAGCGCGACTTCCCATGGATGGCTCCATGACTGGCAGCAGCTTCGGCTCGCACCAGCACCTGATCAAGTAGGGCGCCTGTCGTGGCGGCCGGCACACCTTCTCTCGGGGCGGTGTCAACATTTCGTATTGTTTCCGGCAGCAAATTTTTCGTGGTCACACTGGGGTTTGCTCGAATTGGTTTGATCCGTCGTTTAGGTTTGGTTCAGAGGTGGCTCGGAATCGCAGCCGGGTGTCCACCTGCAGTGCGCTTTCAGACGCGTTCCGCAGTGATGGAACACCGCCGATCATAGGTGCTCCTGTGCTTACAGCACTTGCTTCCAGCACTTGTTTCCAGCCTTCAATTGCTTCGTGGATTACTGCAAACTCTCACGCCAGGAATGTTGTGTCTGTTTGAAGTGCTCAAGTAAAGGCCAATGGTTCCGTTCACAGTTTTGTGGGAGCACTGTGAGCTCTGATGTCATCTTTCTGCCGAATAGTGAGCAAAGGCTCATGTCCTGGTTGAAGTGGCACACTGCTACAAAATGAGACTGTCCCTGGCTTTCGAGAGCGCAAACATGAGGATGCCGCCTGCAATGCCCACATTCAGCGACTCCATGTCGCCATCCATCGGGACGCTGACTGGACGGCACGCCTCCACGGCCTGTGCGGACAGGCCCTGCCCCTCTGAACCTAGCACTAGGCACAGTCCTCCATCGCAAGGCAGCCGCCGTTTGGTGTCGCTGAGCTCCGCAGCAGAGCCTGTGTGAGATGGAATGCGCCATGGTGGAGAATGTCTGCACTGCGTTCGCCCTCCGAAACCCTCTACAGCTGCAATCAAAACAGCTGTGCAGCCACTGCGTCAAATGTGAAGAGCAGCAGCATCTGCGTGCAGGCTTGCCCATACCTTCATCAGGCAGCTGCGCCGCCAGGCACACCAGCCGGTGCGCGTCGACAACCCGCTGCAGGTCCGCCCAGGTGCCGCGGGCGTGCGGCAGCTTGAAGGCGGCGCCACGGGCGGCGCGCAGCGCCTTGTCGTTGTACGCGTCGCAGCAGCCCGGCAGCAGGAAGGCGCCCTGCCAGCCCAGCGCCAGCGCGGTCCGCATCAGCGTGCCCTGTCATGTCGCAAGCGCAAAAGTCTTCTGCAATGAGCTTTTTGAAGCGAAGCACAGCACTGCATGCGTTGGAAAACAGGGCCCGCGCCGGGCATGTCGGCCTACCGTCGCACCTCAATGCCCGGCAGACCTTGGCATCACCTACCAGAGGAGCGGCGCACGTCACAGGCAGGGTGCCGCAAGGACAGCCTTGCTGCAACACACACAGAGCTGCTGTCGCCTCACCAGGTTGCCGGGGTCCTGGATGCCATCCAGGACCAGCAACCGCTGCAGCGAGGGGAGCGCCACAAACTCCGCCGCCGTCGGCGCCTCAACCTCCGCAGTCACCTGCAAGCCTGACGGCATCACATCAGGTCTTGAGCCACCACACACGCTACCTTCTCGTGACGAGCTGCAGCCCTGAGTAGGGGAGCTGGCAATGTGCAGGCACTGTACCCGATTGTCACCCTGAGGCGTAGTCATACTTCTGACGCTGGCACTAAAAGCGCTATGCCTTTTCGATTGGCTGGCGCTGATGAAACTCACCTGTCGGTGGCGAGTCGAAGCCTGCGAGCTTGCGCATTACGGGTGCCGAGACGCTGACATATCTATTTGCCGGCGGCAGGTCCGCCGGTGCTTCGCCGCAAGTTACAAACAGCGCATGGATCTTCATGTCGCCGCATGCTGCTGCGAGCTCCGTCAGCGGCGCTACGCCGCTGATCAGCAATCGGCCGGCCTCCTCGCGGTACCCCCGGCTCGTGCGCAGCCGCACGCAGTGCTTCACGTATGCGTTGGCTGTGCTGGTGATGGAGTCGGCAAAAAGCGGCGGCGCTCCCTCCCAGGCGCAGACTGTCGTGAGGTGCCGTCGGCACGGTACTGAAGGGGTGTGCGTACGTCTGAGAGACAGAGGTGATCCAGGCAGCACTTGAACCAATGGACGCGGCTGCACACAGCTCGTCTTGGTGCACCTCATGTGGCGCGCATGCCCAGATCAGCAGCCCAAAGTTTGACTTGCACAATCCGCGTCACTCAGTTCACCGAGTTCCTTGGCATCACACGAGGACATGCGACTGCGATGTGGCTCAACGTGCCACTGCCGTGCCGCTTGGTCGTCAATGCACAGGGGCCGACAGGGTTTACAGCAATTTTGAACGCATGTTGGGTTGCCGGCACAGCGCACGGCAGCTAGGATTTCATCAAACGCAGCGTTGGAACATATTGCAGGCATCGATGTTGCGCTTGTCGTGTGGCGGCGAGCGGCTGGTCAGTCACGCTCGCGCGTCGCTGTGCTGACTCCGGACTGCTTCAACTTTTGAAACGGCTCACAGGCTTCGCCGCCGGCGGGGTGCGCCATCCGGCATTGATCGGGAGTTCCTTCGTCGTCCGTGGCAATCTCACACACTGCGCGTCTCCGACGGCGTCTCCTGTGGGCCGTCAGGCGAGCGACGCGAGGCTGATCGGCCGACTCGTCATCATGCACCATGCCTGAGTCTGAGCACAAGCACATGCGTCAAGTCTCCTTTGAGGTCAGAAGTATCTGACAATGTTCTGAGGCAGGTGGCGATCCTGCAGACGCAATCCAAATACACAAACTCGCGGATACTGATCGTGCAGGCCATTTGAAGTTGCCGGCTGGGCCCGCTGCGAGCAGCATGTTGGCGGCAAGGCGCTGAATCTTCAAGACACGCCGCGATGGCGGGCCGGCCGTTTCGCAACAGAGACAAGGTATCAGATTTAAATTTGAACCGCTATCGAGTCATGCGTGTGCATAGAATGAGCATGGATGTGCATGGCCCTGCAGCCAGAACTGATAACATTGAGTGTCGATGCACCGCAGGGTGGAAGGCACGGCTGCATTACCTGCCACTGGTCGTCTTCTGGGTGTGAGGATTGCCGTGCTGACTATGGCGGCGGCCTCGCGGTGAGTCTTGACCTGCAGTATTGATACATATGCCTGCGGAGGCGTGTTTGGGAGCTGAGGTGCTCACGGAACAGCACGGTGCTGCGGTGTTCCCTTTCATTTGAGCGAGAAGCCTGAGGCCTGACTGTTTTCTAAAACCCTGCAGAAAGGCACAACGCCCAAGCGGACACCCACGCCAGCCGTACAGGAGGTGCCAGCCACATCACCAGGAGCCGCGGCAGCGCCCACAAGCACTGCACGGCCGGCGAGGTCGCCCACCGGATCGCAGGCAGCGGCGGCAGCAGCGGCGGCAGCGGCGGCGGCGTGGAGGCCAAAGCAGCTGCGCAAATCGCTGGCCGCTCGAAAGCTCGATGCACAGCCCGTGCCCGCATCCCCACAGGCGCCGGTGACTACGGCGGCGCCGGCTGCAGTCGATGCAGATGCAGCAAGGCCTGTGGCGGTGACGCCAGTGGCGCCTCAGTCGGAGGCGGCACCAGAGCCGGCTGTGGCTGCGGCAGAAGCAATATCTAGCCACCAGCCGCCGCAAGCTGCACAGGCCGAAACCAGGCCGCCGGCAGCCAGTGAGGCGGCGATGCCAACTCTGGCGGCCGCTGTGGCGCCTGCAGCTGCGCCTGTCAGGCAGCAGGAGCCTGCCGCCGTGCGGGACACCCGACCCAAGCCCGCAGCGGCACCGGGCGACCAGCAGCCGCACCAGCCGCAGGCCTCGGCTCGGCCTGGTGCAGAGCGGCAGGCGACTGCAGGCCCGAGTGCGGGAGTATTGGCGGCAGCGCCCGCGCAGCCAGCTGGCGAGGCAGCAGCAAACGCTGCACCGGCACAGCAGCCGGACGCTGCTGCTGCAGCGGTGGTCGACAAGCCGCAGGCCGCATACAAGGCCGCGCTGGCTGCGCCAGCACCCACCACGGCGCCGGCGCCGGCGCGCGGTGCAGAACCACTGCCAACCGGGGCTCCAGCCGACAGCGCAGCGGCGGGCGAGGAGCGCGCCAGCTCAAGTGGCTCCGGCCAGGCGAAGGGCACGAACCTGCTGCAGCGGCTGGTCGTCAAGCTACGCTTCCCCCAACACGCTGCAGCAGCCGCGGAGACAGCAAGTGGATCTTCAGGCGGCAGCGGCAGTGGCGACGATGGCAAGGGCACCGTGCTTCCGGAGCCAGCAAAGCCGCAGTCAGCTGCACGGCCTGCCAGTGAGCCGGCGGCAGCGAGCAGGCCGTCAGCGCTGATACCGCCGGCCGCTGCGGCGACAGAAGCTGCAGCAGGACACCAGCAGCAGCCTCGGGCGACTGGCGACCCCGTCGAAGTGGCGTCAGCGGAGGCGCCGCAGCCAGCTGACGAGGTGGCGGCGTCAACAGAGGCAGCGCAGCCAGCTGACGAGGCGCAAGTCAGCGCTGCGTCATCAACGCAGCCTGATGCTCCTGCTGCACCACCAGTGGGTGAGCCACCGGCCGTATTCGAGGCCGTCGCGGCAGTGGCAGAACCCGGCAGGGCACCAGCCGCACGTCCAGCAGAGTCGCTGCCACTGGCACCAGCAGTAGCTCGCCAAGCCGAGGCTGCGGTGCAGCCTGCCGCTGAGCCGCCAGCGGCGCCAGGCGGCAGCAACTCGGTGATGGCAGCGGCTGCGCCGCCATTGCCTGATGCCTCTGCAGATGCGGTCTGCAAGCCCGTGGGGCAGCCTGCTGGCGAGGCAGGGCGGCCGGCGGCGGCCGCAGCCGAGGCAGCTGCGGCTGCAGCCGAACCTGCGGGGGCTGCCGCCGGACAAGCAGCCGTGCAGGAGGCCGCTCAGGCGCAGGCCGGCAACGTGCCGGCAGCGGAGGCGTTGCAGCTGGCTCTGGAGGGCTCACGGACTGCCGACACGCTCAACGTCTCGGCAATGCCGCCGTCAGCGACCACCTCGCTGTCGAGCCGCGGCAAGCGCAGCAAGCGGACGGCAACCTCGCTCAGCGGCCGCAAGCGCGCGGCATCCGCGGAAGCTGTGGAATCATCACCAAAGGCTGCAGCGCCGCCAGCAACTGACGCCGTGGCGGAAGCCAAGCTCCAGGCTGCAACCGGCAGCGCCTCCATGCCGGCGTCGGGCATGCCGGCTGCGGCGGAGGCGCCACCAGCGCGCAAGCGGCTCCGCACCCGCAGCCCCTCGGTCTGCAGCATAGACCGGTCGCCGGTGGTGCTGTTGCCCATGGCAGCGCCGCCACCGCGGCGCGCGGCCGCCGTGGTGGCAGCGCAGCGTCTGCAGCAGCAACTGGCAGCTGGGCCGGCCGCCCAGCTGAGCGCCGCCATCTCCTCCGCCGCGGCCGCACAGCTTCCAGTCGCTCCGTCGCCCGGCGCCGCGTCTGGCGCCGGCAGCGTCAGCGCAGGTAGTGCCGCTGCCGCGGCGGGCGGCGCCGGCGCGGAGCGCCGGCGCCTGCTGCCGGGCGTCATGCGGAAGTGCGTCTACGGCGGGGAGCACACGCCGTACCACGAGGTCCTCACGCGCGTCAACGCGCACTGCGTCGAGGTTCCCACCAGCTGCCTGCTCGGCGCAAGGTGCGTGCTCTGTGCACGCCACCCCGGACTTCTGAACTGCACAGTATCTATGTGCAATGGGATGACATCACCAGACATTCCGACGGCAGGAGTGAAAGCGCTTGATGGCTGCACAAGGCGCAGCATGTGCCGCCCACCTCTTTCGTGTCATCAACTGGTGCTTACCAGATGATCTCATGCTGTGCCTTTTCATTGCAGAGAGGAGCCCGGCGCAGGCCGCAGGCCGGCACCGCAGCGCTGGGGCAGCGTCGCAGCCATGTACACGACGCTGCCCGAGGTGCAGCTGCCAATGGCGTCTGTGCTGGACATCCCCCCGGGCGACCACGAGCGCGCCAGTCTGCCCATCGATGCGTCCACGCTGGAGCTGCTGTCCAGGCCGCTCGGGCGCATGGACAGCAAGCCGCGGCGGCAAGCGGCGGTGCCAGCGGCGGCGCAGCAGGGCGGGCCTGCAGCGGCGGACCACGGCGAGGCGGCGGCTGCAAACGAGGCCGCTCCTGCATCTCCAGCTGCAGCGCCGGCGGCTGCGCCAGTTGAAGCAGTGGCGCCAGAGGCCTGCGGCGCAGAAGCCAAGGCGACGCCCGCAGCGGCTGTCAGGCTGGCGAAGCTCATGGCGGCAAAGTCAGGGTCGGCCGTCTCGAATGACAGCGCCTCAGACGCCGCCGCCGCCGCCAGCGGCGTCACCAGTGGCAGCCGGCTGCCGGCGCATCGCTATGGCCAGCGGCAACCCACCCAGTGAGTATCACAAGCCTCTTGTCACGCGCCTGCAAACCTGCGCAACGTTGCATCGAGACGTTGCTGAGAGCCTGCACCAATGTACGGTCCGGACGGAGTCTTTGATGTTGGTGCCTTGCCTGGGGTCATCAAACTCATCGCCCAGCACTTGCAGCAACTGCACGGACTCCTTCTATCTGTGCAATTGAACAGCCGCGCGCCGCTGCACAGGGTGGACAGGCAGCAGGCGGCAGGCCTGCCGGCGCCGCGCAATCGCCCGCCGGCGCCCAACGATGCAGCCGCGGACACAGCCACTGACGCCACCGCCTATGTCCGCAGCATTGGCATGCTGTGCGCGGCGCTGCAGAGCGGCTTCGTGCCGGTGCTCTACACCACCGACACACTGTCCGATATCCCGACGCCGCCGCTGACACCGGGCGCCGACCTGACCCAGTTGGACGCTGGCGTGCCCATGCCGTTTGGCGGCGGCAGCGGCCAGGAGGGCCAGGCGGCAAGCGAGCCGGCTGGGGTGGAGGTATCCACAGCTGCGTCTGGCAAAGAGGAGCCGGCAGCGGCCAGGCGAAGCACGGCTGCCACCGCCTGCAGCCCGGCCCTGGGAGGCACGCCGTCGCCCGATGGCCGCAGCCCGCCACCAGGCGGCAGCGGCGGCGGCGGCGGCGGTGGCGGCCGGCCCAGCAGCGGTGCCCGCGTCAGCGGCAACTCGCCTGCGCCGGCGCAGCCGTCTCAGCCCGCGCCAGCGGGGGGCTCCGGCGGCCGCACATCGAACCGCAGCGGCCGTGGTGGTGGACGACACGCCGCGGCGGGGCCGACTGCACAGGGCGTCGCGCCGTCGCCGAGCCCTTTCGCCGTGGCTGCCGGCAGCCCCATGTCTGCGGCCGCGTGCGCCTCCCAGGGCTCGGCGCAGACGCAGCATGGCGCCGCACCTGCCAAAGCGCGGCAGGAGTCAATGCTCCGCATCACCTTCCCGCCAGCCAAGGCCGCCGCGGTCTGCTGCTCCGGCAGCCCGGCGGCAACAGCTGCCTTTACAGACAGGTGCTCATACCTTGCTGCAGCATGCGTTGCTCCCCGCGCAACCGCCTGAATTGTGTACTCTCCACATGGCTGCCTTGCCAGTGTCTTCACATCCCTGCTGCCATCTATGAGCCAGCTTGGATGAGTTCCTTTAATTCTGAGTCGACTATAAGCTGCCCCTCCCTTGATCAGGCCTGAGCTTCTATTCTGTTGTGACTAGCGTGCTGTTGCTTCTGCAGCCCGATACTGGATTCGCCCCCACTGTGGAGCAGCCCCTCGGCGGAGCTGCCTCCTGCCGCTGCCACGCCGCCATGGAAGGTTTTGCATGCCCCCGGCGGCGGCGGCAGCAGCGGGCCGGATTCGCAGGCAGCTGAGGACGAAACCTTTTGGTCGCCGACCTCGACGCCCGCCGACTACTTTGCGCCGACGGAGGCGTCCCCATTCGCTGGCGACCTGGGCCCGCCGGTGACAGACCTGAGTGCGCAATTCGAAGAGCAGGCAGTCAGCGATAAAACAGATGCGGCGGCGGCAGCGGCGGCGGCGGCGGGGGCGGCGGCAGCGGCGCGGGCGCAGACGTTGTCCCAGAGGCCCTCACCCAGGCGAGAGCTGTTTGACGCCTCCCCTGGCAGCCCGCAGGTCACGAGCGGCCTGCTGCGGTCGGCGGCGCGCGCTGCGGCGGCTCCGCAGAGGCCCACGGCCTCGCCCGGCGCCCGCTACAGCACGCTCGAGCTGCTGCCGGTGCCGCCGGCGGCAACGACGCCGCAGTCCCGGCCGCCGCTGGGCCCGCAGCTGCCGGCGGCGGCGGTGTTGCCTGCAGGCCCTGCGGGGCCCGCGACGTCAGAGGAGACGCTGACGGCGACGCCGCCGCGCTCGCCGGCTGCGGCGGCTGCGGCCGCAGATGCTGAGCTGCTACCGGAGGTCAACAGCGAGGCGGGCCGCGTGCCGGCGCCGCGCTGGGCGCCCTCCCGCAGGCCAGCGCACTCGTGCCCCAACCCGAAGATCAGGTGCGCACCTGCACGTTACTTCTCACGAGCTGTGGCTGCCTGCACTGCAGCGTGACTGACACTGTGGCACCGTCTGATGCGACGCTTCACCTGTCCAGTCCGTGCATCAGCAGCTGGTCTGTGGACGCACCTTCTCCTCGATGGAAATGCAGAATGCCACTTTTTGCATGACGCGCATTGTGCACAATTGGTCCGATGCAGGTTCAAGCGCACGCCGCTGGCGCGCCACCCCCCTCAGCACCGCCTAGGACGCGCGGCGAGAGCGCTTGCCTTCTCGCAGACCACCCCGCCCGGCAGCAGGACCGGCGCGGCCGCATGCGCCGCCGCCTCTCCTCGCCCTGCGCCGCAGCAGGTACTGGACCGAAAGCTGGTCTGCATTCATGCGCAAGGCATTGTGGCAGCTGGCGATTGCCCCGCAGCAGCAACAGGGCATGTGTGCCAGGATGGTCACTGCGCAGCTGCTGTTGCTTTACTTGCACTCCTGCATCAACAGACAATCTGCCATCACACGACACCCAACGAATACTCATGTGACTGCAGGCGGGCGAGCCTGCAACGCAGCATGCGGCACGGCAGGCGCTGGCGGACCCCGACGCCGCGGCCATCGGCGTGACGGACCTGCTGCCGGCCTGCAGCCCGCCGTGCATCGCCGTCGCCGCTTCGGGCTTCGGCAGCCCGCCGGCGGCCGACGCTGATGCCGCGTGCGCCGCCCGGCAGCTGCCGGACTGCACGCCGCCCACGGCGGCGGCGCCAGCCGGCGGCTGCGCGGCCACGCCGCCCAGTGCTGCCGGCGGCTCATCAAAGCGGGTGCGCAGGACTTGCTAGTGGACAGAGTGTGTAGTGAGCAGGGGACAGATTTGAGGGTGTGCTGTGCTTAATTTCAAGCCCAGCATGTGCCAATTTCGATTGCAGGGTAGCACCAGTACGCTGTGTCGCAACAACACACCCATTGTTATCATTTACCACACAATTTTCACGGCTGTGTTCAACACAGCTGTGCCCCCGATGCGAATGTTGACAATGACGTGCAGTTCAGCACCGTCTCGCTCTGTTCCAAGCAGGTGGTGTTTCGGGAGGCGCTGGTGGAGGGGCCCAGCGGCAACTGCATCCCCAACAAGCCAACAGTCAATCAAATCGATCTCCTTTCACTCTCTGGGTTCTCCTCACACATAGGTGGTTTTTCGGAAGGCGCTGGTGGAGGGACCCAGCGGCGGCGGCTGCCGCCGCCGCCCCGCCATGCCCAGCAAGCTGCCCGCCTCCCCCCGCAAGTTTGGCGTCCGCAGCCAGCTCGCACTTCGCTCGAGGTGAGATGATTTGCCTCAATGCCCGCACATGCATTCGCCATGCAGGCAATTCTGGCAACACTGGAATGCTGCCTTGTCGCCCGGGGATGGAGGCGGTGGGGGAGGCTGTTCGGCTCGGGGTTGCATTGCGCTTAGCAATCCGCGAGTGTGTGATTGATAAATCATGCAGGGCGAACGGGCTGGCGCCGTGGTCGGCCCGGCCCCTGCCAGCGGGCAGCCCGCCGTCGCCTGTCGATCAGGTGGAATTTTGCAGCTGAAAGTTTACACAAAACGTGGGCTGGCGTGCAAGCATACGAGTATGCCCGCGCATAGGGCTTTCTCATTCCCGGCACTCGGTGTCGATGCCCTTGCTGTGTGTGTTACGCTTGAGCAGTTACGGCCCTGATCATCACCCTTGAGAGTAGCATTTGTCACCGCTGGTGACGTGAGTGGTGTCGACGCTTGCAGGTGCCAGAAATCCCGCGCAGAACCCTGCTAGAGCGCAAGAAGCACGTGTCCTGCTTCGTGGTGCGTTCTGTTTTGGCACTGAATTGCATTGTTCTGTCCATATAGCTTTGAAGCACCCAGCCGCTGCGCTGCATTGGCTGCTGAGCATCCCCACACACAAGTAACAGATGTCAGACTCGTGATCTGACAATCCAAGAGCTGCAAGCTCACCTGCAGAGGCAGCAGCACAGTGCAGGAGAAATCATTGACCCAGCAGCGATGCAATTCTGCATCCTTGTGGCAGGCGGACTCGCCCGAGGTGAGCTGCGGGGCGGCGGACAAGCGATCGGCTGAAAAGCTCGAAAGGCAAAGCACTGAACAGCCATCGGCCTGTCCACTGCAGGCGGATTTGCCTAGGGTGAGCTGCCGGCGGCGGCGGAGCAGGAGTTGGAGCAGAAACGAAATCGCAGAATGAGAATCGCAAACGAATGCGTCAAGAAGCCTTCTCTGCCCCTCCCATGCAGGCGGACGTGCCAAAGGTGAGCAGCAGGACGGCGGCGGAACAGGAGTTCCGAGAGGCGTACATAAACTGCAAGTTGGCGCGGCACTGGGCCAGCGCCGTGCCCTGGGCCGCCCTCGACTTTGTCGGCGTGGCCTTCCCCGCCGATGACATGTGTGCCGCGCACCAGGCGACCTATGAGCAGGTGCGGGCAGGGTTTATGACATGTGTTGAAACCATGGATTTCTATTGTATTGATCACAGGCCTGTGAGGAACCTGAAGCCGTCCTCCCTTCTGCTCTGATGACCATTTGTGGCACCCAGATGCCGAGCTTGTCCACCCTGCATCGCTGCTGGGGCCTGGGTCAGCATCCCTCTCATCACTGTCAAGGGGGCCATGCCACCTGATGCGCTGCACATGTTATTTCGGGCTGCTGCTCCAAACCGTCGTTCCCGGACTCTGCGAGGGAGCCCATGCTGAAGTGCCGGTGGGTTCGTAGGTGGCCAAGAGGACGGTGACGGGGTTGGGCAGGGAGGCAGCGCAGGCACTGCAGGGCCTGGTGGAGGCCGACTGGCAGCGCTTCAAGGCACTCCGCCGCCGCTCTGTCGGGCAGCAGGCGCGTGCAACCTTGTGCTCTGTCGCATTTCCTTCTTGTGCTTCTCCGGGCAGCAGGCGCGCGCTGCCTTGCCTCCTTTCTGCTTGTTGGTGCTTCTGCAGCCAGCAGGTGTGCTGCAACCATTGTGTTCCAACTCAGGGATGCTCAACATGTGGCTTGCAGCTCTGAAAGTGCTGCAGTGACAGCGCTAGGTCTTGTGTGTGACGATGAGCCCTGTGAAACGCCTCACTCACCCCTCTTGAGACGTCTGCTCTGCGTCTGCTGCAGGCGAGACTGGCCGGCGGCAGCATGGAGGCGGCGGCGGCGACGCCGGTGCCCCGCAGCATCCTCAAGCGGCGGCCGCTGCCGCACGTCGTCGCGTCGCCCGCCGGCGGCTGCGCGGTGCTGGCCACGCCGCCGCACGCGCCTTTTCCCGGCGCGGCCGGCGGCCTGCACAGGCCGCTGTCGCCTGTGGCGCCGCGGGAGGTGTCGCCTGCGGGCTGGGCCGTGAAGCGGCGGCTGTCACCAGGGCCGGGTGCCGGCGGAAACCAGGCAGAGAATAATGCTGGGAACAATGCGGGGAACGATGCGGGGAACAACGCAGGGGCAGGTGCAGAGAATAACGGCGGGGGGGAGGTCGGGGCGGCCGGCGACGGCGGGGCATGCCACGGCAGCCCCAAGCGGCAGTGTACGTCTGCGGGCCGGCCGCGGTGCGCGCTCAGCAATGGGCTTTGAGTCGGCCGTGGAGATGCCTGCTCAATCACATTCGCCACTCTCAATAAAGCGACTAAATAAAGCTTTCGTCAACTGTAGTTGTTTTGCTTTGGCTTTTTGAGCATCAGCCCGTGGTGCATGATGTTGGCGTTGACCTTGTCTGCAAGGAACACGTTGGTCTGGCATGCCGGCAGCCGCAATGCTTGTTCGTCAAGGGATGTCGATGCGGAAGGTGTATACTTAGGTAGCTTCAGATACATGGCAGTCAGCAGTCGAGCGGTATCACGTGACGCTGCAGGTTACAGCTTTGCGTTGCTCCTGAAGTTCATGCATGTACTGTTGTCCTCATTGCAGCGGCCACATTGTGGGACTCGTCGCTCTATCACGTGGACCAGCTTGCGGTGCTGTGTTGCCGCAGAGTCGCGGTTATTTCAAAAGGTCTGTCCCACTTTGCTGCAGTTTTCCACGGGAACAGCGGCTGTCTTGACAGGCACCAACCCGCCCCGCAGGCGAAGCTGCCGAGCCCCCCAATGCCGCGCTTTTTGCTGCCAAGGCCCTCCAAAGCGTGGCCGGGCCGGGCGACACAGGGCTCAGGAGCCCCGGACGCTCAAAGGGGAACAGGAATTGGGCGGGCGCAGTGCTCAGACTGCGATCGGCTCCGCCATGGGGGCGGTTGCAGGGCTGGGCCGCCCCCGGCTGCTGCCGACCAGCATGGTGCCCACGCCCTCGTCCGTCAGCAGCTCCATCAGCAGCGAGTGGTTCTGCGGGATGACACAACACGAATGTATCAGCCACAGGAAGACGTCACAAAGGGCACTTTGCTTGAGAAACAATCTCCATTTTTGTTGCGGCGAGTGTGCGCTGCAGCCAGCATCGGCCTGTGGCGGGAAAGTGCACGCCTCGCACACCACTGCAAAGTCCAGATGCAATAGCTCTCATAGGCTGAAAACGCATGGCTGCGCACACGCCCAAACAGCTGTGCTAACAGCTAAGATGTTCTTAACGAACACAGCGACCGCGCATGCGAATCAGCGGAATGCCGTGCGCGCACCTGACGGCCGTCGATGATGTGGGTGGCGCCGACGCCCTGCGCCAGGCACCGCACGCAGCACTCCACCTTGGGGATCATGCCGCCGGCAATCACGCCCTCCGCCACCAGCTGTATGTCCAGAAAATACTTCAGCTTGAGTTTCAGCGAAACACCATCGGACCCCTGGGGCGTGAGGCACCACTTTCGGGATCATGCCGCCGGCAATCACGCCATCCGCCATCAACTGTACGACAGCCACACACCCCAATGTGAACCAAAGAATCCATCTGAATCTTTGGTGGCATGGGACTTTGTTGTGGGGATCCTGCCGGCAATTATGGCCTCCGCCGCAAGCTGCACCCTCACAGGCAATGGTGACCGTGAGGCTCGCTCGTCTCATGTATGTCCGAGTGTCTGCCGGGGCCCTCGCGGGCAGACAGGCCAGCTCACTACAGCAGCGCAGGTGTCCTGTCGCCCTTTCCTGCATGATGCAGGTGCTCAAGCCAGAGCACGTGCACGGGCCTCGGTAGGAGATCTGCCCACCTGGCGGGTGTCGCGGATGTCCAGCTCGGCGAACTTTGTGGAGATGTCGTCCTTGTCACGCATCACGCCCGGCACGTCCGTCATCAGGATCAGCTTCTCCGCCTTCAGCGCCGCCGCCAGCTGCGTAGTAGTTGAAGATGTTGATTCGAGTTGCATCCACATTGAAATCCTGGGCAAGTTGATAGCAAAAGCAAGATTCTCAATCCGTCCATCGGGATCAGCTCGTCCGCCTTCAGCGCCGCCGCCAGCTGCGCAGCAGGGAGAATGTGCATTTCGACTCGCAAGCAGCACACACCCCCATACTAGACCACTGGCCGCAACCCGTGCGCCAGCTGTTCTGCTCGTCTGCTGGATGCAGCAGCAGCAGCACGTGCATCGTGGCATCCAGGTCATGGGGAATGGGTGACAAGGGCGCTTGAGGGAGGGTGCCAACAGCGCACCTCGCCGGCGGCGATGTCGGCGTTGACGTTGAGCGATTCGCCGGTCGGGGAGGACGCCACAGTGGCCAGCACCGGGATGTAGCCGTCCCTCACCAGCGTCTCGATGATGCCGGCGTCGACCTGCAGGGAATGACAGCATTTCAAGAGCGACAACGAGGCCGCTGCAAAGTACATAGTGGAGATATAACGCCACGATGGCCAGCGCCGGGCTGTAGCCGCCCCTCGCCAGAGTCTCGATGATGCTGGCGTCCACCTGCAGAGGTCAACCAGTGTTTCTTGTAGTGGCCACAAGTAGTTGGCGCACCTGTTTGCCGGAGACCGATAGACGTCAAGGCGCTGCATGGAGCTTTTCTGTGTGTGCTCTGGAGCCACGAAGCCGATGTCCTTCTCCACCATCTGGCGCAAACTGCAGAGATGCTGCAGGCCATTCACCCTTGGTTCTCATGACGGTCTCCAAAAAGGCCGCACCTTGGTGACCTCGCCGACGAAGCCGATGTGCTTCTCTGCCATCTAGCGCAGAACGCAGACACAGCGAGCCACATGGACACTCCTTCCACTGATTCATCAAAACCGTACCTTCATGACCTCGCCGTCGAAGCCAGTATCCATCTCCACCATCTGGCGCAGAATGTGCCAAACATGTGCAAATTTCTCATGAAACTTCCGAAAACACACCCACCTTGGTGACCTCGCCAACGAATCCGATGTCCTTCTCCACCATCTGGCGCGCCTGCAGGATGTTGGAGTCTTTGCCGCAGAGCCCCACCGCGCGGCCGCCGGCCTGCTGTATGAGCGTCACCAGGCTCTTGTTGACTCGCCCCGTCAGCACCATCTCCACCACCTCCATCGTCGCCGCTGCAGGCGCAAAATTCTCCTTGTAAGAACTTCACAATAGGATGAGTTGCGTCACCTGCGGATCAGCTGCGTCATCTCCACCACCTCCATCGTCGCCGGTGCGGGCGCAACAGGTCTGTGAGCAGGAGCTACCCAACAAGTGCCTGCGTCACATTCACCGCCTCCATCATCGACGTAGACGCATCATGGGTAAGACATGGGTAAGGAGGGGTCCTACACCTCGACCGGGTGAACTGCGTACCTGTGAAAGCCCTGGCTACCGGCGGCGCCTCGCGTTAGCCGTACCTTGCGTGAACAGCGCCATTCTACCGCAACAATTCGCCACGCAATCCTCACCATCGGTGACGCGCAGGCCGTTTTTGAACTGCGCCTCGATGCCGACCTTGTTGAGCCAGTTGTTGATCTCCGGGCCGCCACCGTGCACCAGCACCGGCCGGATGCCCACGCACGCCAGCAGCACCAAGTCCTTGATCACGCCCTCCTGCGCGGTTTTGGCTGTGTTGTTGTTTCACAGGTTCACAGGTGGATGTGGCAGGGTGCCAACAGGACATGGTCAAGTCTGACCCGTCCACACAGCTGCGCTGCTATGATCGAGTCGCCTGCCCTTCTGAAGTCCCTCGTGAAGTTGCACCGTCAAGCAGGACGCTCCCAAGACATGCAAACCAAGCCAAGGAGCTTCTCAATGCCTTCGTGCAAATTTGCGCTTTGGCCGACACACCTTGAGGGTGGGATCTTTCATGGCGGCGCCGCCGTATTTGATGACGATGGTCTTGCCCTGGAACCGCTGCAGGTACGGCAGCGCCTCCGACAGCACCTTCACCCGCTCGAAGGCCGAAAATTTGTCCAGCTGCGGGGTGCACCCAGCGACGGTCAGCCTCGGCGGCTGAAATGCTCAGTCATTCCAGACATGACACGTAGAGAGTTTAGAGAGCCAGGCGTCTCACCCTCAAGTGAGTTGTACACAGACCATTTGCTTGCAGAGCGGCGCAAGACAGCTTTTCAATGAGCTCCATCTGCAGATGCACATGCCGAGACACGGAGCGGCGCCGGACAGAAGCGACATCTGTGCTCGCTTGCTGCAGGCTCAGACTTACCAGCGGAACGCACTCCTCTGGGACGTTTTGGTCTAGCGCTGCCGAGACCCGCTGCGCTCTCCTTGCACACCGCTGCTGCGAAGCGCGCAGCTGGGGGATGTGCTGAGATGCAGGCTGCCTGCTGATCCATTTGAGACAGACTGGCGGCGTCGCCAGGGGAGCGCACTGACGCATGGTTGCTCCAGACATATTTGCCGTGGCTTCCCGGAAACCTCCCAGAGCACACCAGCACTTGGCGGTGGACCCTAAGATCGATCCGATCGCCAACAGCCCAAGCTACCGCTGTCCAACACGACGCCGATGCGAGCAAGATCAAGTTATGAGGTAACCTATGTTCTGCTGTTGCAAATGGAAAGCCGATCTGAAGTGGAGCGTTGATTTTCTCTCGCAGATTACGTAAGCGCCTGCAAATTCACGTTCAATTTTTAAATCCTACCTGGTTGCAGAAGCAGCTTTGGCTTTCATGACGTCCGCTTTCCAGCGTGTGTGGATGCTAGCTGGGTGTACTGCATTAGAGCAGAAGCTACTGCCATCAGCGGAAGTGCTCCAGCATCAAGTCCTTATTGATGAATGCGCGCGCACGCGGCGTTCGAGCGAGCTGACATGAAAATTGTCATCGTGCATTGTATTCTGGAGTGCTGACAGAGCAGCAGGGAGCACCAGGTTATGAATGATTATTGCTTGAGTGACATCGCCATTGAATCACGCTGTTAGGCAGCGTAGCGATGGCCCAGCGGCAGCGACGCATAACAAACATGTCGGCGGACCTGGAGACAATATATAGTACTTTGTTGCATTATTGGCAGTTGACACTTTGAAAGCTGGCTGAGGCGAAATCAGGTAGCGACTACGTCTTCAGCTGCACGACCGAATAGCACCAAGTCTTATTCAGTGGCAGTTTCGAGAGAGACCTGGACACGCTGCATGCGGCTCCGCCAGTAATGTGGTTTGAGCTGCTGGATGCGCCTGGGTGTGATGTAGCTCGCATTCAATGACAGTGCAACCTTCGTGGCCTTTCGTGTCAGAAATGGGGGAGGATGTGAGTGAAAGCAAGGATCCAAACAGTGTGCTGCCGACTTTGCCAAATCGCCATCATCATGTTGACAGCCATGCATGGCACACAATGCCGATCTCAATCACAGCAGCGCAGCAGCATCAGATGAGCACCCGGGTCAAGCTGCGCTTATGCGTGCGCGCGCTGCATACCGGACACTGCATAGCCGTCGCGATCGCCTTCACCCAGCAGGCATTGCATGCGGTGTGCTGGCACGGCGCGACCCAGGGCGCCAACATCGCAGGCGCGCTGCACACGGGGCACGGCCGCTGCACCACCACCTGCGCCACCGCCGCCGGCGGCAGGTTTCCGTTGGCCGTCGCCAGCGCGGGTCGCCCCGTCGGCTGCCCTGACAGCTTGATGCCGCCACCGCTGCCGGCAGCACCTCCGGGCTGCTGCCGGGCTGCTGCCTGCTGCGCGGCAGCCGGGGGCTTGGCCAGCTGGCGCAGGTCATGCGCCATTCGCCGCTGCTGCTGCGGCGGCTGCTGTTGCGGCTGCTGCTGCTGTGCCGCCGGCCGCTGCTGTAAGGACTGTGGTCGCGACATGCCCTGCTTGCCTGCTGCGGCTGCGCCAGTCGCCCCTTGCAGCTGAGCAGGACGCCTGAGCTGCGCGGCGCTCGGCATCGCCGGTGACGGCGGCTCCCCGACAAACACGCCTGTAGCGGCCCCAGGCGATTGCACGATCCCGCTCTGCGGCCGCACGCCCGGCCGCTGCTGTGCCGGCTGTGACGGGCAATGCTCGGCCGCAGCGGCTCCGCCGGTCGCTTGGCGCTGGGCAGGAAGTGGCGGCTGCGCCGTGCTCTGCGTCGGCGGCGACGGCTGTTCCCCAGCAAACACGCCCGTGGCGGCCGCAGGGGACCGTGCTGCATGCTGCTGCTGCCCGCCGGCTGCCGCTTCTGCGCTGCTACCGCCTGCCTCGTCCAGCAGTCTCCTGCAGGCGCAGCATTGCGAACAAGTCACAGCCAGATCTCCTGCAGCCCATGGTCCAGCATACCCAGCGCAGATGTATGATGATGAATCAAAATGTTTCGTGATGCACCAGAGACTTGGCGGTGCATGATCAAAAGCTAATGTGCAGCGTGACTTCTGCAGCGGCCAAGCGAGGAAAAGCCGCTGTGCAGCGCAATGCCTGCAGCGGCCAGCCGACTCTGGCCAGTAAAATTCTCACCCGATCCTGTGCTGATATGCCGGGCGGTCGGCCGCGGGGAGGAAGGTGGTGAAGCCCTGCAGCAGATGCCGATGCTGCGGCTCCGAAAGAACCGCCAACACAGCATCCAGGAGCACCCGCATGCCGTCCGCAACTGTGCATTTCCTGTTTGACAGCAAAGATAACGACGTCAAGAATGCTGGGCGGCTGGTGCTACCCTAGAACCCAAGATGTGGCCGCAGACTTGGCAAGGCAACAAGCAGGGAAAAATTGGGCAGGATGCATCACTGGACGTGTCACTGGAACACTGCAAAGGGCAGGGAATTGGCAAATGTCCTCGCCGGCCACACTCACTTGTATGTCCGCACGGCCTTCATGACCGCTGTGTAGTCTGACAGCGGCAGGTCGCTCTTCAGCCTGCTGTGGTACTCCTGGATGCTGTGGATTGCCGGCGCTGAGGTGCCGCCGCCGCCGCTGCCCGCCGCAGAAGGCTGTGCTTGCGCAGCGGCTGGCGCACGCGTGTGGCCGCTGTCTGGCGCGGCAGCGGCTGGCGCCACAGCAGCGCCGCCGGCGGCCACTGCCGCTCGTCCGTTGACGGCGCTGGCCGGCGGCGCCGCAGCAGTGGGCTGTCGGGCTGCATGCACTGCCGCGTCGCCGCCCGCGCCCTGCTGACCAGGCTCAAAATGTCCTGCAGACTGCTGCCGGACGGAGCCGCCCTGCAGTGGCCTATGCAGGCCGCTGGCGGGTCTGTGCTGCTGAGCGGCAGCCGCTGTGGTGGCGGCCGCTGACGGCTGCGGCGACCGTGCTGCCACATGTGCTGCAGCCCGGTCCGGCTGTGCTGCAGCCTGCGCCGGCAGCTGGGGGCCGGCTGCTGAGGACCGACTGCTGGGAGCAAGCTGCTGGGGGCCGGCCTGCGCCGCCCTGCTGAACATGCTCCTGCTCTGAGGCTTGGGGTCTGATGGCGCCGCAGCAGACGAAGCTCTGCCTGCCGCTGCCCCTGCCGCTGCTGCTGCTGCCACAGGCGGCCGGGAGGTGACGCCGCCGCCGGCTTCGGTGCCGCCGGCGGCGCCGCCCGCGCTGCCGCTGCCACTGTTGCTGGGGGTGGCGCCGCCGCTGCTGGCCGCCAGGCGGGCCCGGTGGCGCGCTATGAGGTGCGCCGGACCCACCGCCTGGGCGGCGGCGGGCGCCGTCTCTGCCGCTGACCCATGCGCGGCCGCTGCCGCCGTTGGTGCTGTCAGCTTGGCCCGCTTAGCTGGTCGCCCTTTGAATGTCCTGCGTTTGGCACTGCCTCGGATCGCCACAATTTTGCCGCAAATAGGGTCGGCAGAGATTGTTTCAAGACGTTGCCCGAAAACCAGAGATGCATCAAAGCCAAAGCCGATCGAGGCAGGAAAGGGTTTGCATGATGGTCGACTGGATTGTCAATGCCAGGGTCACATGGACGAAAGCCACGTGCCTGGGGCCGCCGCTACCGCCGTCCGAGCCACCGGCCGCTGACGCAGCACCTCCGGCGTCGTCGCCGCCCATGAGCGACGCCAGCACGCCGTCCAGTCCAGAGTCCATGCCCTTGCCGGCTTTGGACGCCCCTACCGCCGTCCTGGGCTTGTTCGCGGCTTCGGAACCAGCGCCTGCGCCGTCGTCGCCGAGGCGCCCCAGCAGGGCGCTGCCGCCTGCAGCCTTGGCGCCTGCGGTGCCGACACTCGCAATGAAATGTGGAGTAGCTCGGATCACATGTGCAGCCTTTCTGCAGATCGTCTCGTCAAGTGCTCAGCATGCCGACGGACATTCAAGGTGCTGCGCCCGTCATGTGCCAGCGAGTGCAGCATGGAGGTTCACCTGCGTCGCGCGGGCCATGCGCCGGCCGGCCGAACACGCTCATGATGCTGCCCAGGCCGGTGGTGTCCATGGCCGCTGGCACCTGCACAGCACACGACAGGTGGTTCGATGACCAGACTTTGTACATTACAATTCTAGGATTTCCGCAACATCTTGCTCGTGTTCTCACTGGCGCACTCCCACATAATAGGCTGCCCAGCTGAGTGTCCTTAGCGACTGCATCAACAATGGACCGGTTGCCAATTGTTTCACCTGCAGGCGACCCTGCGGCTTGTCGAACGAGCCTGCACCTGCCACGACGCCGCCAAAGGCACCGCGAGGCGCCGGCTGCGCTGCCGCCGGCGCGCTGCCGGCCTGCTTGCTTGACTGCGCCTGCACATGGTACACACAGCACACGTAGCATCCCAGAGGCCTGACCACGCACGATGCAAGCGCCATGACTAGGTCTTGTACCAAGGGTACAGGAGAAACGCCGCCAGCAGACTCGCAGGAACACACAGCAGGCTGCAGGGACCAGAGTCGCTGACACCGCCTGCGAAAAGTGATTCTTTTTGAGAAGCAGATTGTAAAACTCCCAAGAAAAATCCTTGCCGCGCACCTTGAAGAAGGCCTTGAGCGAGTTGGACGCGGCGCCAAAGTTCTCCTGCGGCTTCACGAAGTCGCGTAGCCAGCAGGAGATCTGCTTGCGGGTGGCCTCGCCGCGGAAGCGTTCGTCCGCGAGGATGATGGCGCCGTAATCGTGGCGGTGCCGGATGACGCGCCCCATGGCCTGGTTGATTGCCCTGCGCATTGAGACTGTGATGGGCATCATGACATTGCGCGTGTCACAGAATTGGCGATGGCGCCACAGTCGTGGTGGTGCCGGATGACGCGCGCCCTATCGCCTGAGTGATCGCCCTGAAGACGCAGACAGACATGTTACATATTGACATCGTGGGGCACCAGTGTGTCTTAGTGGCGGTGCGGTTGTAAGTTTTTAAAATTTGAATTTATGCCAGTGCCGTGCCCCATCGCCTGGTTGATGGCCCTGCACACGTGCACAGACATCGTCCTGTCTGTATTCAAGCATCGGCTCTGACATCGGCGAGTGCACCAGCGGCGTGAAGAAACAGCGAACATCACCCCACATGCCAGAGTTGCATGGTCCCCGCAGGACGGTCCCGAAGCTTCTGGTGCAACACGTGATGCGTTGCAGGCGGCCGCAGCGCGCCTGGTTGCCTGCAGCGTGTACCAGGCCTGGCCTGAGAGCGTGTCGCCCGGCGGCGCGCCGGCGGCCCGCGCCGCCTTGGCCGCCTCGTCCAGCACCTGCTGCTTCAGCAGCACCTGCACGCATTGCAATCAGGAATGGGAGTGTGCAGAGAGCAGAGTTGGCCTGTATTGAAATTTGCTGCAAACGCACTGTTCCGGAGCAAATGTGCCTCTGCCAGGGCCTAGTGTAGACGGTGTCGCTTAATGCGCAGGGCAATCACCATGCCGGCCTACACTCCCAAAGTTTGTTTGCTGCGGCCGCGGCCAACGGCAGGGGGTCAGGCATCAGCGAGCACTGCACCCTGAAAGAGCACCTTGGCGTCATGGCGCGGAGCGTAGGGGATGCCGGTGATGACCACCGCGCGGCCCGCCGCATCCGCAAAGTCCAGCCCCTCGCTGACCTTGCCCCTGCGTGTTGCGTGTTGCGCGCGGCAAGCCGGTTACTGCCAGGAACCACAATGCCTCTCCTCGAGTCGAGTGAATGTTCCACCGGCCCTGCAAGTTCTCAAGTGCGGATGCATCAGGAACATGCATTGGCGTCACCCAGGTGCGAGGCTGCAGGGAAAGGCGTGATGATCAGCTGAGCTGCCCACAAGTGCAACTTCCGGCAGCACAAGCACCTGCAGACGGCAGAGGAACACAGCGCTGCACTCCGCCAGCTGAGCACGATAATTGTCAGATGGTCACAGCGAGAAGAATAGCCAAAGCCAGTATAGTTAGAAGACCACGGTTCGGCGGCGCGCCTGCAGACGGCAAAGACGACGGCGCCGCTCTCGGCCAGCTTGGCCTGATGCAACCATCTTCACAACAGTGGGGGATAACGAGGGAACGAAGAAAGCCCATGGTCTTGCGGCGCGCCTGCAGACGGCGAAGAAGACGGCGCCGCCCTCTGCGACCTTGGTCTTGTACAGCTGGGCGGCCTCCGGGAAGAGCGCCGCATCGCGAGGCTCCACCACCGCCGCCTTGCAGCGCAGGATGCGGTCGTAGATGCTGGCGCCGCCTGCAGTCACGTCTGTTTCTACTCAAAATGTCTTTCCTCAGAACCGAGAAAACTCGTCGACAGACAGCAGAACCTTACTGCGGGAGCCCGAGGCTGCACCAGAGCCGCCTTGCAATGCAGGATGCGGTCGTAGATGCTGGCGCCGCTTGTGCCGGTCCCGCATATCTGACAGGCCTGCATAAACACCACCTGCACCCAGATACTGCTCGCGTGGCAGCGCTCCTGGGGCAGCGCTCCGGGGGCACATGGGCATGCCACAGCGAATGCGCCGACGACCGATGCGCCAGGGTCAATCGGAACACACTGACGCCGGGGCGCACCCGAGGCGGAGGTGTTCTTCCAGTGGTCCACGCACGACTGCAGGACGCCGTAGGATGGGAAGAACACCAGCAGCCCGTCCGGCACCGTGCCTGCGGTCTCCCATTGCCGCACATCAGCCCAGGTTGTCAAGAAATTGACTTTCTCTGGCACTGCAGGTGGGGCCTGGCGCTTCTGAGCTTTAGCCAGCACTGTGGCGTGAGTGCAATCGTGCCTCTCGAGGCGCAGCAAGATGTCAGTGTCAACATGTGTCAAAAAGGCGAAGGAGTGTTTGCGCAACAACCATAATCCGATTGGTTTCAAGTTGGTAGGTGAAGCTAGGGACGTGCCCGCCAGGCTGGCGATGGCATTGCCCAGGTCGGTTTTGTACTCGGCGCGCTCCCGGTTCTGGAAGGTGGAATTGAGCGCCACGCCCGAAGGCCCCACCGGCAGCACGCCCACCCACACCTGGGGGAGGCACTTGCTAGTTTGCTTCATGTAGTGCATGCAGAAAGGATATTGATTTCTGGACTGCCAACTCCAGAGACTGGCCAAGCCTCAGGAGCTATCCCTGAGGCTGCATGCAATCCCGCGTGTGGGATACCGGCGTGACTGCGCCAGGATGCTCGACAATGGCCAATTCGCGCACTCCATAGCCCGTCAGATTCAGACATATCCAGGCACCTGCTGGGGGTCGATGACGTGCGGGTTCTCCAGCTTGACGGGGAACGGCAGCTGCAGCTCCTGTTCAAAACTGCCCAGGGGCGCGAGCGTGCCGCTGGTCAGCAGGATGCTGCGAACGCCCAGCGCCTGCAGCGCCCGCATCGCTGCGCCCGGCTGGAAGCACCAGTAGGACAGCGTCGGGCTTGCCACGCCGTTACCGCCCTTGCCCTGCTGCAGAGACCATCGAATCAAGATGGAACCTCGTGTGAGATGCCTTGCTCGAGGCCGCAGGTGTGCGACAGCAGCGTGCATATGCCCACGATAGATGCAACCACACATCGTGCTGGGAACGATATGATTCCAGACACAAAAGCTAGGCATATGCAGCTGACAGCGCTACGGCGGCCAGGTGAGGCATGCCTTATGCACGCACCCCAGCGGAACACTGGCGCCATGGCAAGCGCCCTACCACTGTGTGCTGCTGCGGCGGAGCATTTACAGACTGACAGAACAACAAATGCGTGCCTTGGGCTTGTCCATGTGGATGTGCACACGGTAGGCGGTTGCGTCCGGTCGCCCGCCGGCCTCCGTCTCCAGGCTGCTGGTGCCGAACGCCAGCTTCAGCGCGTCCGCCAGCAGCCCCAGCTTGAAGCTACCCACTGCTGACGCCGACCTGCGCATAATGAATGAGCACTTCAGGGTCATGCATGGGCATGGTTCTACTTTACCAACACAGTCGCAGCGCGTCCGCCAGTAGCCCAAGCTTGGAATGCCACTTGCCGCCGCCGATCCGAATGCAAGTCAACACATGGTCAACTGCCATGTGTGGCAGGACCGGCCGATGCGCAGCTTGATCTTTCAAGGAGGGGAGCATGCCTGCGTGCCTCGAACTTCAGAAGCAAGTGGATCTGACCCCAACACCTGGCTGGTGCATCCTGCAGCACCAGTCTCAGTGGATTTGCCATGCGGTCTGACGGGCGGCAGCATACATGCTCCAGGAGGGGGGGGGG
>JAABUM010000775.1_pt1 | contig 52520 bp, 54 predicted proteins | sample 5559161 | NCBI WGS metagenome assembly JAABUM01 (sample SAMN10711868, study PRJNA513369) | rock metagenome | isolation source: Antarctica rocks | place: Antarctica: Victoria Land, Siegfried Peak nord
GCTTGACGGTCCTATATGGAGTTCGGTATACCCGACTCCTCTCGTTCCTGCAACTAGAGGCTTTGACGCTGACGTGTACGCTCTCACCCCGTACATCTCGTCGGTCTGAGGCAGAGCCTCGCTAGGTATTAAATAGGTATGGGGAGCGCCAAGGCGTCAGAGTCTTCGGGCTATGTGGCCGCGTTCGCGGCGGCCGATTGCGCGTACTTGCTGGTAGGCGCGATGCCCGTCGCGGCGGTGAGGTAGGCCGTGGCGGCGCTAACGGCGTCCAGGTCCACGCCCGTTTCGATACCCATGCCGTGCAGCATGTAGAGTAGGTCTTCGGTTGCCAAATTGCCCGCCGCGCCGGGCGCGTAGGGGCAGCCGCCCAAACCGCCCGCCGCGCTGTCGACCGTGGCAACGCCCCGTTCGAGCGCGGCCAGCACGTTGGCGAGCGCCGTCCCGCGTGTGTCGTGAAAATGCACGGCCAGCCGCTCGACGGGGAACTCACGCAGCAGTTCATCCAGCACGACGCGCACCGCGCCCGGCGTGGCCACGCCGATGGTGTCGCCGATCGAGACCTCGTCGACACCGAGATCGAACAGGCGGCGCGTCACCTCGCGCACGCGCGCCGGCGGGACGTAGCCGTCGTAGGGGCAGCCGAAGGCCGTGGAAACGTAGCCGCGCACGCCGATGCCTTCGCGCCGCGCCCGTTCAATCACGGGGGCGAACGCCTGGAGCGATTCGTTGATGGTCATGTTGATGTTGTGGCGTGTGAAGCCCTCCGAGGCGGCGGTGAAGACGGCGACATCGCGCGCGCCTGCCGTTACCGCGCGCTCCATGCCCCTGATGTTGGGCGCCAGCACCGGGTAGCGCGCGCCGGGACGCTTCGTGATGGCGGCGAAAACCGCGGCGGCGTCGGCCAGTTGGGGAACGGCGCGCGGGCTCACGAATGAGGTGACCTCGACGACGGGCAGCTCCGCCGCCGAGAGCATGTCCACGAAGCGCGCTTTGACCTCTGACGGGACGGTCTGGCCGATATTTTGCAGCCCGTCGCGCGGGCCAACCTCTACCACGCGCACGCGCGCCGGCAGCCGCGGGTCGCGGGTCGCCTTCTCAGGCCACATGTTTCTACCCTTCCTCGATTTCCACCAGTATATCGCCCGCCGTGACCAGGTCGCCTGCGTGGTGTAATATGGCGCGCACGACGCCACCATAGGGCGCTTCGACGACATGCTCCATCTTCATCGCCTCCAGCACCACCAGGCGCTGCCGCGGCTCGACCCGGTCGCCCTCATTGACGTCGACACGGATGATCGTGCCCGGCATCGGCGCGGCCAGGCTCCCCCCAGCGCCAGCCATGCCATGCGCTCCAGCGACACGGTCGACGTCCGGCGGCCCGACCACACCGAGTTCCCACATACCGCCGTCAAACGCCACCTGGAGCGTCCCTGCCGCCATCTCCGCGAGGTACCCGCGTACGATGCGCCCATCGATGCGCAGGGTCAGCCCGCCCACGGTCGTGACGCCGGGGTCGCGGTCGGCCCCGCTCACAGCATACAAGTCGTCGCCGGCGCACACGCTCCAGGCCCGCGCGCCAATCTTCTCCAGCTCGACAGCGTGCTCCTCGTCGCTCCAGGTGAATCGGCGCGACCGCGTGGCGGCGAGGGTCCAGCCCGACGACGCGCGCCAGGGGTCGTAGGGATTCGTCGCATCAGGTGGCGCCGCGACCGGCGCGGTCGCCTGCCACAGCGTGGCGAGTAGCAGCGCATCGTGGCTCGGCGGCGTCGCGGCGCCGGCGTCGGCGAGGTGGCGTGAGACAAAGCTCGTTGATAGATGGCCGTCCGCGAAGGCGGGATGGCCGATGGCGCGGGCTAGGAACGGTATGTTGGTGGTGACGCCGAGCACGGGGAAGCGGCGCAGCGCGCGGACGCCGCGCGCGATGGCCTCGGCGCGCGTTTCGCCGCTCGTGATCAGCTTGGCCAGCATGGGGTCGTAGTAGACCGTCACGTCGTCCCCGCTGGCGACACCCGCGTCGACGCGCACACCGGGACCGCGCGGGGGGCTGAACAGCGCCAGGCGCCCGATCGAGGGCAGGAAGCCGGCGGCGGGGTCCTCGGCGTAGACGCGGCACTCCAGAGCGTGCCCACGCAGGGCTACGTCCTCCTGAGTGAGGGGCAGCGGCTCGCCGGCGGCTACGCGCAGCTGCAGCGCCACGAGGTCGAGCCCGGTCACGAGCTCGGTCACGGGGTGCTCCACCTGCAGGCGCGCGTTCATCTCCAGGAAATAGTAGGCGTCGTCGGGCGCGAGCATGAACTCGGCTGTCCCCGCGTTGGTGTAGCCCGCCGCGCGGGTCACGCGCACCGCCGCCGCGCCCATCTCGGCGCGCAGTTCCGCTGAGAGGGCCGGCGAGGGCGCTTCCTCGATGATCTTCTGGTGGCGGCGCTGCACCGAGCACTCGCGTTCGCCCAAGTGGATCACGTTGCCGTGGGCGTCGCCGAACACCTGGAACTCGATGTGACGCGGCTCGCGTACCAGGCGCTCCAGCAGCACCGTGTCGTCGCCGAAAGCGCTCCGCGCCTCACGCCGCGCCGCCGCCAGCGCCTCGGGGAAGGCGGTGAGGTCGTGTACTTCGCGCATGCCACGCCCGCCGCCGCCGGCCGACGCCTTGATGAGTAGGGGCGCGCCGATCTCGCGCGCCCGCGCCAGCAGCATCGCGTCGTCCTGGTCGGCGCCGTCGTAACCGGGCACGGTCGGCACGCCGGCCTCGGCGGCCAGACGCTTGGCGGCGATCTTACTGCCGAGCAGGCGCATCGCCGCGGGGCTGGGACCGATGAAGGTGACGCCGGCAGCGGCGCAGGCCGCGGCGAGGGCGGGATTCTCGGACAGGAAGCCGTAGCCGGGGTGCAAGGCATCGGCGCCCGCGCGCTCCGCCGCCTGCATCACCGCCTCGACATTGAGGTAGCTATCGGTCGCCGTGGACGTCCCCAGCGGGTAGGCCTCGTCGGCGGCGCGCACATGCAGCGCGTCGCGGTCGGCCTCCGTGTACACAACGGCGGCCACGACGCCGAGCGCCTGGCACGTCGCGGCGATGCGCACGGCAATCTCGCCGCGGTTGGCGATCAGGACTTTACGGAACATTTTGCCTCACAAAAGATGGCTTACGTTTCTCCAGGAACGCGCGCATGCCCTCTTGCCCCTCCGGCGAAGCGCGCAGCGTGGCGATGGCCTCGGCCGTGTAGGCGCGCGCCGCGTCGCGTGAGAGGCTGGGTACCTCGGCTACCAATTCTTTGCAGACGCGCACGGCCGCGGGTCCGCAAGACAGGATACCCGTGAGCGCGTCCCCGACCGCGTCGTCGAGCGTGGCGCGGTCGACGACGCGATGGACGAGTCCAATGCGCTCGGCGCGCGCGGCGTCGAAGCGTTCGCCGGTCACGAAGAGGGCGCGCGCGTGGCCGGGGCCGATCCTGCGCAGCACGAACGGCGCGATCACCGCCGGGGCAATGCCCAGGCGCGCCTCCGTGAAGCCGAAGGTCGTGTCCGAGGAAGAGACGACGACATCGCAGGCGGTCACGAGACCAGCCCCGCCGCCGAGCGCCGCGCCGTGCACGCGCGCCACGACCGGCACATCGCACCCTTCGACCGCTTCGAGCATTTCAGCCAGACGCACGGCGTCGGCCACATTCTCCTCGCGCGTGTAGGCGGCCATGGCGCGCATCCAGGTCAGGTCGGCCCCGGCGCAGAAGCTCTCGCCGGCGCCCGCCAGGACAACAGCGCGAACGGCGCCCCCCGCCTCCACCTGGCTGAACACCGCCGTCAACTCCGCGATCATCAGGGGATTGAAGGCGTTGCGCACCTCGGGCCGGTTGAGTTGCACATGGAGAGTCGGCCCGGTTCGCCGCACGCTCACGTATTGATGTTGGCTAGCCATCGTCATTCCGCCTGTACAGACATCGGGGATGTCACCTGTGCAGGGGTTTGGAACCAGAGTTGGCTAGTGATGAGCTCACCGATCTTCTGGAAATCTCCCGCTATGAACCGATCCCACTGTTCTTTGAGCGCCGCGGCCAGCTCATCCTCCCTTGCCTCCTGATACGGCGTGAGGTGAAAGAAGGGCTTTCGATAAAGGCTTGCCCAGTCTGCCGCCTGCGGCGCGGCTTGGTGAAAAATGTTTTGATTGGCCTGTACCAAAGCGAATAGATTCTCTCGTATACCTCCTGCGTGCTCTGTGAACTGCAATACAACCTCAATCCCATCCGCGACAAAGACGAACAATAGAACAAGAACCCATTTATCGTCATTGGGGTGGTGGGCAGGAATATGGTCCCACTTCTTTACGGTGACCATGATGGAACTCTTGTTTGATGGCTCGTAGTTGTAGGCAAAAGGCGAGTCCGTTTGCTCGATGAGATCACGCAATAGAGCGTGGAGTTGCTCTTTCTGATCGAGGCGATATCTATAAATCAAGTCGATTGCACGCTTGTGCCGTCGATAGATGTCGCGACAATCCTTTGCCAGTTTTGCATCACTCACAATATGCCTCCTGAGCATTGCATTGTACTGCGTCAAAGCGGCCACCACGCTTTCATCGTCTGGCAGAGATATACGCTCTTGGAGTAGGCGATCTAGGATCTCGCAGACGACGTTATACACTACCGGTCGATATGCGCAATGGTTTGATACTGCACCCGTTGGGGTCAAGTATATGCCGCCCACGTAGCGCCAGCGTGGGCTTGGATGCAATTGCCGCACGAGATTGTAGTAGCGTTCGAGTTGATTCGAATGCTGAGCGCTATCGATTTTGTTCTCGATAATGATGACGAACCGATTATAGGGATCAAGCAGCAGGATGTCGATGTCGCGCCACTCGCACTCGACGACGACCTGATCATAGTCCCAACCCGCTAATTCTGGGGCACTAGGAAAAGACACATCGCTTGTACTGGCAGCGACTTGTCGCAAAAATGCCCGAAGAAACGCGTCGCCAAGTCCGTGCCTGCCGTGAGGGTCGAGCAGGAACGCCAGGAAGCTTGAATGCCGTAATTCTTGCCGTTCTACGCCTAGCGCCTCGAATGTATTGAATGGCAGTATCTGCTTTTCAATGTCGTCTAACTCGTCGCGAAAGGCGTCGAGCACATCTCTATCGGACATTAGGCCTATTCCTTGCTCATCTGTTTAGCAACCTTGCATATCAGTCAAGAGCGCCCGTAATCTTCTGCCGTGGAATGCTTCATAATAACGATGATAGCGAATATCAAGAGCGATCGACTTCAAATGCAAGAGGTGATGACGTGGCTACCGTCGACCAGCAGGGACGGATCACATTACCGCGAACGGTACGGGACGCACTCAATCTGGAAGCAGGATCAGTGGTGAGCTTTGAGATCACACGCGACGGTGTCCGCCTCCGTCGTCGTATCTCCCGTGCCGACCTAGAGAAATGGGTTGGTTGCCTATCCACATCTGATGATCTCCCGGATGTCGACACGATAATGGACGATCTGCGCGAGGCATAGGGGCGCCACTACGCCGCGACCGTGGCAACAATAACCGTTGCCCCTTCCGTTTGCATAGAGCACGACGCCCTCACGCAAGGCCGGCCGCAAGATCCTACCGACCATGGCGCCGTAGTGAGCTATTTCTTCGGGCGTGGCAACGACGATGTCTTTGGCTACACGGAAATCGCGCAGCGCCCGCCGGATTGACACCGCGGCTTGATGCTTATTGTCAATGGACGGTAAAACAACGAGTAAGTCTACGTCGCTGTCCCACTGTGCATCTCCGCGCGCTTGCGAGCCAAAAAGGACAACCTGTACTGGCTCAAATTCCTGCACGATGCGCTCAACCATGGCGGGGATCAACGCGGCGGCGGATGAACGCGCCGAGGTGGTCGTGTCGCCCGTACCGGCGGGGTTGGCAGAAGCTTCGATCATGTATCACGCCACCTTACTCAGGATCATCGCTCACATAGGCGCATCGCACGCCACTATGACTCAGATCGTCGACCACGAAGTAACCGTAGTTACAACGTCCGTGACTTATTCCTACCCACATAGTACGTTGACTGCACGAGAAGATCAATGCGCTGATGAAAGTGGTGGTCGCCATGCGTTCGCTAGTGCGGCGCGTCTACTCCCGACTGGCGCGTGTAGTTTCGAACCATCATGCCCGTCGCGGGGCGCATGCCGAGGCGCGCGTAGAAGGGCTGGACATCCTCGTCGCAGAGCAGATCGACCGCGTACAAGGTCTCCAACGTTGCGAGCATGCGCCGCATCAGCGCGGTCCCGATGCCCTGTCCCTGGTACTCGGGCAGCACCTCGATGAGCGGGATGTAGGCGATAAGGACGCCATCGGTGATCGCTGTCACGTAGCCGACGACGCGCCCGCTCTCCTCTTCGTGGGCCAGCACGATGTGGCCGCTCCCCGCCAGCACGCGTAGGTGCGTGTCGGGCGAGGGCGGGTTGGGCCAGCCGACGAAAAAGCCGCGCAGGTCGTCCGGCCCGATGCCGTCGATTGAGTCGGTATAGACGATCACGCGCGTCAGCCCTCTTTCGTCGACGGTCGCCGCATGTGGCTCAATGCCCTCGATAGCGCCGTCGCGCTTGCCGGCCACCGATGATCCAATCGGCGAGGCCGGGGGAGAGCGTGGCCCCCAGGATAGGCGACGCGTAGTACTACGGCACGTCGCCGCGCCGATCCTGGTTGACGTGCCCGTCACGATGACGGCGCTGCCCCGGTCTCCATCTATGCCCTACGCCGCTACCGTAGCCACGATAACCATGGGTCCTTCGCCTTCCTCCGGGATCGGCGCCCCGATCTCCTCCAATGCGGCGATGTGACCGCGGATTGCCTCCCGTGCATTCGTCATGCACTCCTCGACGGTTGCCCCCTCCGACGTACACCCTGGCAGCGCCGGGACGACGACCGAATAGAGGGCGACGTCGGGATCGTACTCCAGGACAATAGTGTACTTACGCATAATGACACTCCCTATAACAACTGCCGCAACTCATCGGCGCTGAACCCAGCCCGCGAGAGGATGGCTTTCAGCGTTCCTACCGGGACGATACGCCCTGCATGTACAGCGACGGTCAGAATAACGCCAGGGCGATCTGGATGCGCCAGATGTACGTGAGAGCCGCTCTGACGTATCTCCAGCCAGCCAGCGCGTTTGAGTGCGCGTACAAGGTCGGCACCCGTGATCCGTGGAAGCCTTGCGCTCATGGGCGGTCAGCGTTCCCAATAGTCCCCGCATCCGCTACAATCTTTTTCGGCTGAACGTTGTGCTTCCAGAAATCGTAGTACTTTTGCCGGGCTTGCAGCACTACCGCCCTTTTCTGCTCAATGAGTTGATCGGGCGTCTTGCCTTCGACGTCATACTGTTCTCTGTTTGCGAGACCGTTACAGAAAACGCAGGCAGTGGTGATGTACGCGAAGTCGTTTCGAAGGGGGTGATTTTTAGGCAGAAGGTGGTCCTCGGAGAGGTAGAGGTAGTAGGGCCAGACCTTCCCATCCAAGTCACAGTACACGCAGACAAAGTTGTCCCGCTTGAATTTTGGGAAGCCGTACCCCCTCAACGAGTCCGTGTATGCTGGCATTCTTCCCCTCTTGATTGGACAGTTGTTCCCATTATCTGACGCCCTCCCTGGCAATTGTCCTGACGATATCCTAGCACGTCTCCGACGATGATAGCAGATCCTACATCCTGAACACGCCATAATGTGTCTCACCGATGGGCGCGTTGAGGCTGGCGGAGAGGGCGAGTCCCAGGGTGGCGCGCGTATCGGCGGGATCGAGGATACCGTCGTCCCACAGGCGCGCGGTGCTGTAGTAGGGGCTGCCCTCGGCCTCGTACTTCTCCAGCGTGGGGCGCTTGAACGCTTCCTGCTCCTCCGGCGTCATATCCTGGCCGCGCGCGCGCAGGTTGTCCAGCCGCACTTGCAAGAGCACCGAGGCGGCCTGCGGGCCGCCCATCACGGAGATGCGCGCGTTGGGCCAAGCCCACAGGAAGCGCGGGTCGTAGGCGCGCCCGCACATGCCGTAGTTGCCGGCGCCGAATGAGCCGCCGATGATCACGGTGAACTTGGGCACGGCGGCGTTGGAGACCGCCGTCACCAGCTTGGCGCCGTCCTTGGCGATGCCGCGGTTCTCGTACTCGCGCCCGACCATGAAGCCGGTGATGTTTTGCAGAAAGAGCAGCGGGATCTTGCGCTGGTTGCACAGCTCCACGAAGTGCGCGCCCTTGAGCGCGCTCTCCGAGAACAGGATGCCGTTGTTGGCCAGGATGCCTACGGGCATACCCAGCAGACGCGCGAAGCCGCACACTAGCGTCGTGCCGTAGAGCGCCTTGAACTCGTGCAGGCGGCTGCCATCCACCAGGCGCGCGATGACCTCGCGCACGTCGTAGGAGTGGCGGGTGTCACGCGGGATCAGCCCGTAGATCTCGCGCGCGTCGTGGCGCGGCTCCTCCGGCGGCGCGATCTCCCACGGCGCGCTCTTGCGTCCGGTCAGGTTGGACACGATCTCGCGCGTCAGGGCCAGGGCGTGCTCGTCGTCGGTAGCGTAGTGGTCGGCCACACCGGAGAGGCGCGTGTGTACGTCGGCCCCGCCGAGGTCCTCGGCCGTCACCTCCTCGCCCGTAGCCGCCTTGACCAGCGGCGGGCCGCCCAGGAAGATCGTACCCGTGCCGCGCACGATGATCGTCTCGTCGCTCATGGCCGGCACGTAGGCGCCGCCGGCGGTACACGAGCCCATCACGGCGGCGATCTGCGCGATACCGCGCGCCGACAGCTGCGCCTGATTGTAGAAGATGCGCCCGAAGTGCTCCTTGTCGGGGAAGACGTCGGCCTGCAGCGGCAAAAAGGCGCCGCCCGAGTCGACGAGATAGATGCAGGGCAGATGGTTCTCCAGGGCGATCTCTTGCGCGCGCAGGTGCTTCTTGACCGTCATGGGGTAGTACGTGCCGCCCTTGACCGTGGCGTCGTTAGCCACGATCACGCACTCGCGGCCCTGTACGGAACCGATGCCGGTGATAATACCCGCCGACGGGGCGTCGCCGTCGTACATATCCTCGGCGGCGAGCGGGCTCAATTCGAGGAAGGGGCTGCCGTTGTCGAGCAGGCGCGCCACGCGCTCACGGGCCGGCATCTTACCGCGCGCCCTGTGCCGGGCGGTGGCCTCGTCGCCCCCGCCGCGCTCGGCCCGCGCCGTGCGCTGGCGCAACTCAGCCAGCAAGCCCTCGTAATGCGCCCGGTTCGCCGTGTACTCCGTGCCTCGTGTATCAAGTTGCGATTGGATCGTAGCCACTCTCACTCCATTGTGTTATATGTCCGCGCTATAAATCATCCAGTCACAGCCTACGCCATAGAGCTCTCTGCCGGAAGATGCGCGGCGCGGCTACAAATCATCAAGGTGAGCTTGCATTATCTCATCCTCCATCTGAGGCCAGTCCGCGACCGGCGCATTGAGCGATAGCAGATGGGCGAGGGCGGCTTGGCGCTGCTCTAACGAGACAGGCGCACACGGGGCGCCATACGTTTGCCGCACAGCTTCACGTACGAGCCTGCCGATAGGCTCATGTCGTTGCTCCGATAACTCGTGCAGCATCTGGTATTGCTCGTCGGTTACTGTCGTTTGTACACGCTTCGTATATCGGGCCATGTAGTCCTCCCACGCCGACGTCTATCAAGGCCGCGCCTGGGCGAGAAAGCGCTCCAATGGCGCCAGATCGTGCTCCCAGAATAGCGTCAGTCTATCGGACGCCTGAGCATCTTGTAGGTTGACAAGGCGAAAGACGCCGGCGATGACGGCGGCGCAGACCGCTGATTGCCCAAAGGCCGCGCGCCATTTGGCCGCCTTGCCGCCGCATTCTCGATTTAGGCGCTTGACGCTATTCGTGCCGGTGTTGCTCACCTTGCACTCGATGAGCAGGAGCCGGCCGTCGTGCAAGCGCGCCGGGACATCGCATTTGGTACCGGCGACGAGCGTTTCGCGCCGATACGAGCCGCGTTCCAGGTCGTCGACAAACGTGATGTTTTTGCCTTCGCGCCGTGCGAAGCCGGCGCGCTCAAGAATGGCGGCTACCGCTTGTTCCTGCCGCGTCGACGACTGCGTGCGCAGTTCCGTCGCTACTTCCTGGCTGGTCTTCAAGCCCGCCGTCCAGGAGATCGCGACCTCGCGTTCAGTTGCGGTGGGTTGGCGTGGCGGCGTCTCGAAGAGCCAAGGGAAGCGCCTGTGATCCAGCACTGTCTCCAAGAGCAACGCGGCTTGTCGCGCCTGGTCCGTATCCAGACGCTTGCGCTTGGCGATAGATGTCCCCGCAAGCACGTCGAACACGTCCTGGCTGATGGGCGGACCGGCCAGGTAGCGGGCAGCGTCGACAAGCGCTGGTTGAGCGGCCAACGCCTGTCCTGTTGCAAGATCGCGCAGATTATCGCTAGCCGCGAAGAGATCCGTGACGAACGCGATATTCCTGGCGAGTGTTTCCTGGTAGCGCGGACCGAGCGTAGCGCTGCGCTCCGCGATAAAGAGCGCGATGCCGTGTTGCCGACCTTCCTCGAGTTGCTCGTTCGTCCAAAGTGGTGGATCAATAAACGCCGGCATGCTCCAACTCTTTCAGGTTAATGGGCAGGTTCTCCATTTCGCGCGGCTCGAATTTTTCCAGCCCACCGTGGTAGGTGCGGCCGTGACCGCGGAAGGTGGCGCGCGCGTCGTTGAGTTGACGCGCGAGGCCCCGGACGCGCGCGTCGTCGAGCGGTTGGCGCGGGTGTATGCCATGCGCGACGTTCAGTAATACCAGACCATCGGGGTTGTATGCGAAGGCGGGCGCTTGCCGCGCCATATAGCTGGCGACGATGGGCGCCGCCGCGACGGGGCCAAGGTACCACCACGGCTTGCGGCGGCTGGTCAGGTAACCATGGGCCACGGGCGGTTTGCCGGCATGCGCCTGCTCGCCCCACGTTAAATAGGCGTCGAGCGCCGGATAGGCGCGCCGATCGACGCCGGCGGGGACGGCCAGCAGCAGGCGGCGCTGTGGCGTGTCGTGGATGACGCCGCCTGCGCTGAGAATTTCCCCGGCGCGGGTAATAGCCGGACGGCACCACGGCGCCAGTCCGAGGCGTTCGGCGCGCTCACGCGTCAGCACGAAAAAGCCGTTGGAGCCGGTCGCGACGCCACGGTGTACGCGCGCGACCGTACGCAATGGCGCTAGCGCGCTGTTATCTGGTGGCGGGTCGTCATGGCGCAGGAGCGGACTCCAGCGCCGCGCGGCCGCCAGACGCCCGCGCTCGACCGTGCGCTTGACGACGCCAAGATCCAGCGATTCCATCGTGTCGACGGCATCAAGGGCAATGCGTTCGTCTTCGGTTCCTACGACAAACGTTGTGATCGCCGCGGTCGTCATGGCGTCGGCGAATGGAACGGCGTGGGCGTCGAAGACGTTGAGCGTTTGTAGCCCCAGCTTGTCGACCAGCAGGCGGCGGATCACCTCGCCGTAGCCCGTGTCGAGCCACTCGGCGCTGGTGATGAAGCACCCGACGTCGCCGGGCCGCGCGCTGAGGGCCGTCGCCAGGTAGAACAGGGCGTGCAGACCGGAGAGCCCCGACACAGAGACACCCAGGCGCTTACCTGCCGCGACGGCCCACTCCTTGGCGCCGGCCGGCAGATCATGATGACGGATGTAGGGGGGATTGGCGATATAGCCGGTATGGCCCGGACAGTGCGGCAGCGCGAGCGTGAGGTAATCGTGCTGTACAACGCGGGCGTCGCGCGCCCCGACGACCGACAGGGCCGCGCGCGTGAGCAGCGTCGCCAACGGGTCGGTGTCGACGGCGATGATCGGTAGCTCCGGTTGCTTGCGGGCAACAGCGGCGGCGAAGCGTCCACTGCCGCATCCTGGGTCGACCACGCGGGACAGCGAGTGGGTCAGTAGCCATGCGGCCATAGCCTTGACTATCGCGGGCGGTGTGTAGAACGCGCCGTCCGCGCGGCGCTCTAGGGCAGGGCGAAGGATACACAAAATGTCTCCAAGTGGGTCGTCGCCCCCGCGTATGGCCTGTCGCGCGTCCTCGACCAGGTACGGAGCGATGCTCTCCCCTTGCGCCTCCGCGACTACCCGCCGCTCATCACAGGAAAGCTGGCCGCCATAGTCGGGCGCGCCCAGCAGACAGGCTAATCGCGCCAGGCGCCGTTCGGAGTCGATGCGCCGCCCTCCATGAGTCCAATCAGCCGCCACTGGCGGCTCGATTTGGGCTACATCATGCGCGTGTGTCAGCACCACGTTTTTCTCCATTGAGAGATAGTCGAGCAAAGAGAGTTGGACGCCCCTCGCGCTCGCGCCGCTACTCATCGCGCGGCCCCAATAGGCTGTCGAGCAGCGCCGCTATCTCCTCAGGCGTCCGCTCTTCCCCTACATTGTACGCCGGACCTGATTCTCTCACGGCGCGCGTATCGGCGGCGTCCAAACTGAGCAGGCGCTGGTAGTCTTCCAGCGGTATCAGCACGGCGCGCGGCGTGTCGAAGCGCCTAATAATGTAGTGTGTACCGCGCGCGTAGACATCGTCCACCAGTTGTGCCAGCTTGGCCTTGGCCTCGGACGAGAGTACCGTCCGCGTCGCTCTCTGTTGTGCCATATCCGCGCCTTTTCAGACAAGTTGTACAGATTGGTCATATTCTATGGGAGGGATGACATTTTGTCAACCGCTTGTAAAATCCCGTGTGGATTCAAGAACGGTAATATCGTGAGTTCAAGAACGGTAACATAAGGGTGATATGCATGTCATTGGCACCGCCGGGCACATCGACCACGGCAAGAGCACGCTCGTCCAGGCCCTCACCGGCATCGACCCCGACCGCCTCTCCGAGGAGAAGCGGCGCGGTATGACCATCGAGTTGGGCTTCGCCTGGCTGCGCCTGCCCTCCGGCCGTGAAGCCTCGGTGGTCGACGTGCCGGGCCACGAACGCTTCATCCGCCAGATGCTCGCCGGCGCCGGTGGGGTCGACGTGGCGCTGCTGGTGGTCGCCGCCGACGAGGGCGTGATGCCACAGACGCGCGAACACCTGCAGATCCTCGACCTGCTCGGCGTGTCCCGCGGCGTGGTGGCTTTGACCAAGCGCGACCTCGTGGACGAGGAGTGGCTCGAGCTCGTATGCGACGACGTGCAAACGGCGTTGGCCGGTACCACGCTAGCGGGGGCGCCAATCATGCCCTGCTCAGCCACCACAGGCGCGGGGTTGGACGAGTTGCGCGCCGCCCTCGACCGCGCGCTTGACGAAGCGTTGGAGCACCCCGACCGCGGGCGCCCGCACCTGCCCGTCGACCGCGTCTTCACCCTGGCCGGCTTCGGGACCGTTGTCACCGGCACGCTGCTCGACGGTTCGCTGGCGGTCGGACAAGAGGTCGAGATCGCGCCGGGCGGGCGCCACGCGCGTATCCGTGGGCTGCAGGCGCACAAGACCAAGCTGGAGCGCGTCCAGCCGGGCGGGCGCGTGGCGGTCAATCTGGCGGGGGTTTCGACCGAGGAGGTCGCGCGCGGCGACGTCGTGGCGCTCCCCGGCGCTATTCCTCCCGCCGTGCGCCTCGACGTGCGCCTGCGCGCTGTCGCTGACCTCGACGCGCCGCTCACGCACAACATGCCCGTGACGGTGCACACGGGCGCGGCCGAGGTAGCGGGCCGCCTGAGCCTGCTCGACCGCGCCGAATTGGAGCGTGGCGACGAGGGCTGGACGCAGCTACGTTTGGCCGCGCCGGTCGCGGCCATGCGTGGTGACCGCGTGGTGGTGCGCCGCCCCTCGCCCAGCGCGACCTTGGCCGGCGGCGTGATCGTCGACGCGCAACCCCCGCGGCACCGCCGCTTCGTGCAACGCGTCCTCCACCACTTGGAGGTCACCGCGGCCGGGACGCCGGAAGATCGCGTGCTCGACGCCCTCGCCGGCGCCGGCGCCCGTGGCGATACCGGCGAGAGCTTCCTGACGCTCGACGCCGTCGCCACTCGCGCCAACCTGACCGCCGCCGAAGCCCAGGGCGCTCTCGATACCATGCTGGCCGCCGGTCGGGTCTACCGCGCCGGACTGTATTGGAGCCGCGCCGCGGCCTGGGACGGCGTGGCGGAGCGCGCGGGCGCGGTCCTGGCGCCGTACCATCAACGCTACCCGTTGCGCCGTGGGCTGCCCTCCGAGGAATTGCGCACGCGGCTGCGTCTGGCGCCGGACGTGTGGAACGCGGTCGCACCCGCGCTGCAAGACGCCGGGGTGGTACGCCTGTATGGCGATGTCGTGGCCCTGGCGACGCACGAGCCGCGCTTCACCCCGGCCCAGGAACAGGCCGCCGCGCTCGTGCGCGAGATACTGGCGACGCAACCCTACACCCCCCCCGCGCCGGGCGAACTGCCCGGCGTTGACGCGCCTCTGCTCGAAGCGCTGGTGGAGCGCGGCGAGATCGTCCCCATCGCCGAGGGCGTCTACCTGGGCCAGGCGGCGTACGACGAGATGGTCGCGACCGTGCTGGAGACGATCGACGCGCAGGGTTCGGTCACGGTGGCCGTGCTGCGCGACCGCTTCGGGACCAGCCGCAAGTACGCTCTCGCCCTGCTGGAGCGGCTGGACGACGCGCGTGTGACACGCCGTGTCGGCGACGCGCGTGTACGCGGCAGCCGCGCGCCCAAACGCGCGACGCCGTAACGTCATGTTCCGTACCGTTACCCTTTTGCGTCGCATGACGGCGGCGATTTATCACATATGGCTCGATTCTTGCATAGCGCTTAAAGCTCAGACAACCCTGTGTAGATAACGTAGCACGCCTACGACGATGTGGTCTATAATGCATTAATGCATCCAACTGGTTTGCAAAATAGACGTGATCGTTGGTAGAGCAGCAAAGAAGGAGCTTTCCCGTGTTTCGACGCCCATCCGCACGGCATCTCGTGACCCTGGCGCTCGTGGCAAGCGTAACCGGCGCCGCCGACGCCTCAATAGGGCACGTCCGCGCCGCGTCTTTCAACGCGGCCAATGACACACCGGGGGCCACATCGTGCACGTCCGCGCCGCTCGGTCCGGCGAGCCTCTACAATGCGTTTATCCTGGGCGATGCGACGCAATCCGGCTCCGATACGCAGGGCCGCCTGGCGATCGGGGGGAACGCCACTCTCACCGATTATGCCGTGGGGACGGCTTTCTCCACGACAGTCCCGCTTACCGATGTCCTGACGGTCGGCGGATCCTTGACCTTCACCAGAGGCGCGATCTTCAGCAACGTCGTATACGAGACGCTGCCGCCTACGCTGACTCAGGTGACCTACGGGGCGGTAAACCGGGGATCTCCCATAGACTTCAACGCTGCCAGCGCCTCTTTGTCCGCCCTGGCGCACGACTACGCGGGCCTGCCGGCTAACGGGATGGCCTTCTTCAACCCCGTCGCCGGGAACTATACCCTCGCGTCGAACGCGCCCGGCTTGACCGTCTTCGACATCACGGGGACAATCCGGGATGGAGGTATCTTCAGCATCGCTGGGAATGGTCAGGGCAACCAGACGTTCCTCATCAACGTGAGCGGCGCCAATGACAGATTGGTGAACCTAGACTTCTCGCTAAACGGGATCAGCGGCAGCCACGTCTTGTTCAACTATCCGGAGGCGACGTCGCTGTCCATCTCCGGCGACTACATAGCGGCCAGTATCCTGGCGCCGCACGCCGCCGTAGCCTTTAACAGCGCGGCCTTAGAAGGAACTCTCGTTGCTGATTCACTAGGCGGGGATGGACAGGTCGATTCCGGCCAGGTCAATTCCGGCCAGTTGAACCAACCGCCATTCAATGGCTGCATCCCCACCCCAAACCAAACACCCACACCTGTCCCGACCACGCCCGTACCAACGAGCACCCAAACAGCCATGCCGACGAGCACGAGTACAAGTACCGAAACAGCTACGCCAACAGCCACGAATGTTCCACCGACAGCAACAAAGACGCGGATTCCAGCGACGGCGACGACGACGGGTACATCTATCCCGCCGACAGCGACAAAGACGACGGCGCCGACGGCGACAAACATCCCGCCGACAGCTACGAACACGGTGGCTGTGCCAACGGCAACCAGTAGTCCGGTCTCGCCCACGGCAACGAAGACGGCGCCCACGGCAACGGCGACAGAGACACAGATTCCACCAACGGCCACCAAGAGCCCGATCCCGCCGACGGCGACCCTTACAGCAGCCCCACCGACGGCGACGAATACGTCGATCCCTCCCACGCCCACGATGACCAACACGCCGGCTTCGCCTACCGTCACGGAGACAGCGATCCCGCCGACGGCCACAAGTACGCTCACGCCGACGGTTATTGGCGCCGCTAGCCCAACCGTCACGCCGACGAGACCGGCCGGCACAGCGACAAGTACGTCCACCGCAATCAGCACGGCGATAGCGACAAGTACACCGACCGCGACCAGCACAGCGACAGCGACAAATACGCCGACAAATACGGCCACTGCCGTTCCGGCGACGAGCACAGCGACGCCGCTAGCTCCTACGGCTACGGCGACAACGGCGGGCGTGCCGGCCGGCGTCGTGCGTCTGGTTAGCGCATCTCCGACGGTACCCGTGGCGCCAAGCGCCACGACCACAGCCGCCGTCACTGCGGCCACGCCTGGCGTGACAGCGGCGTCGACGGCTATAAAGGCTGGCGTGTCGAGACCCCACGGGAGCGTTAGCCCGACAGCCGTGGCGTCACCGCCGGCCGCGCCATCTCCGACGCCTGGTGGCGGTGGTGGCGGCGAAGCTACCGCGACACCCGTCCCCACCAGCCCGACAACGGCGGCCACGGCTACCGCGGCGCCGGCAACGCCAACGGCTATGACTGCTGGCGTGGTGAAGACGGCGCCATCGGCGACGCCAACCTTGCCGGGCGCCACGGCGACAGCCCAAACGCAACCGTCGCCAACGCCCACGCAGCCCGCGCCACTACAGTTGCCCAAGACAGGCGGCGGCCGCCTCGGCTCCACGCAAGGAGCAGGTGAGGCAACTCCGCTAGCGCTCGCCCTCTTGGGTATGCTGGCCGCATGCGGAGCCCTACTACGATGGGCGCCCTGGAAACGCATGGAGTCTAGCGACAAGGCCTGATGATGCGCCGATACCCTATACTCATCGCGGCGGCTTTCGTGGCCGCCGCGACTCTGGTACTCGCGTTGCGCCATGACGCGCCACCGGCCCATCTGGCCGCCGATGCGCCTGCCCTGACCGCTACGCCGCGGGCCGCTACGGCAACGGACACGCGTACGCCGACGGTCCCAGCCCCCACTCCAACCGTGAGTACGACCGCTATCCCCACCCTCACGCCGCCAGTGCTGCCCCATAGGGCGCGACGTACTGTTCCCCGGCCTACCCCAACCAAAGCTCCGCGCCGTGCTACTCTACCGACGGCGACTCCGCGCGCCACGAGTAGCAGCGTAACGGCGACAGACGTCAGTCAAGCTCCACCGACCGCTACCGCCAGCGCGACGACGCTCGTACAAGCGTCCACACCGTCCCCTGCGCCCGCTCCCCCTCAGTCTGGTCAAACGTCCGGCCCCTATACGCCGGGTGTGACGATCGATGTTCCGCGCCTCGGTGTGCAGGCCGCGGTGTACGACCGCGGCATCGACGCCAACAGACAGCTACCCATCGCTCCCGGCTACGCGGTGACGCACTACAAGTTCTCGGCCGCGCTCGGCGCGCGCGGCAACTACGTCATCTACGGGCACGACGATATCCAGGGCAGCATCTTCCGCTACCTACCAACCATGCAGGTGGGTGACGACATCTACCTCTCCGCCGGCGGCCGGCGCTATACCTATCGAGTGACGGGCAGCCTCGTGGTGTCACCGGACGATGTCGCCGTCCTGAATCCTACCCCTGACGCGACGATCACGCTGATCAGCTGCACCCCTTACTGGGTCGATACGCAGCGCATTGTGGTGAAGGGCGCGCTGACGCCATAGTCGATGGTCGATGGTCGACAGAATCCGCGTGGTATATGCGCCCGTACGTTACACTCACTTTATGCGCTACCCACTACTGACCATCGACCATCGACTATCGACCATCGACTAACGATGGATGTCGGAATCAACGCTCACCTGCTGACGTTCTCGCAGGGGTATCGCAACGCCGGGGTCGGCCGCTATATCTACTACCTGCTGCGGGCGCTGGCCGAGCGCGCGGACCAGGACGGAACGCGCTACACCGTGTTCTGCCACGACGCGCCGCGTCCCGGCGACCTCGCGCGTGGGCCGCGTACGTCCTTCGTGACGAGCAGGCTCGATACGATCGAACCTAAGCGGCGCATCATCTACGAGCAGGCCGTCCTGCCGTGGCTGCTACCGGGCCGCGTCGACCTGCTGCACGCCCCCGTCAATGTCGTCCCTTTGCTCTCGTCCGTCCCAACGGTGGTGACAGTGCACGACCTTGCCTTTATGGCCATGCCCGAGCGATTCCTGCCGGCCAAGCGGCGCTACTTGGAGGCGTTCACGCGCCTGACCATGCGTAAGGCGCGCCACGTCATCGCCGACTCCGCGCACACGCGGGACGACCTGATCCGCCTACTCGACGTGCCGCCAGAGCGCGTTACGGCCGTGCCATTGGGCGTCAACGGCGACTTCCGGCCACCCGACGACGCGGCCAAAGCGGCGTTCCGCACGCGAGAGAACCTGCCCGACCACTACCTGCTGTACCTGGGCACGCTGGAGCCGCGCAAGAATCTGGTGGCTCTGGTGCGGGCCTACGCGCGCCTACGCCAAAGCGGGCTTGATTGGCCGCTCGTGCTGGCCGGGGGTAAGGGCTGGCTCTACGAAGATATCTTCCAGGCCGTGGAGGAGAGCGGGCTCACGGAGCATGTGCGCTTCCCCGGCTACGTCCGCTACGAGGACCAGCCCCTCTGGTATGGCTGCGCCACGACGTTCGTCTATCCCTCGACGTACGAGGGCTTCGGGTTGCCCGTGCTCGAGGCGATGGCCTGCGGGACCCCGGTCGTCTGCTCGAACGCCAGTTCGTTGCCCGAGGCGGCGGGAAACGCGGCGCTGCTCGTGGACCCCCACGACGAGGACGCGCTCGTCGCGGCGGTCACACGCCTTGCCGCCGACGAGGCGTTACGCGCCGACTATAGCCAGCGCGGCCTCGCCCGAGCGGCGCTCTTTCCGTGGTCGCGCACGGCGGAGGAGACCGTGGGGGTGTACGCATTGGCCTGCGATTAAAATCGCATGGCAGGGATCGGACCTTAAAAGGTCACACTGCCACCGGCCACGTTAACCGTGCGGGGCGAATGGGGGCAGGCGTGTGTCGTGCTCAGACAGACCTTTTAAGGTCCGTCGTCTGCCATGACCTTTCAAGGTCAGGCCACGTTTCACAATTTTGGGGTATTCCCCATGTTGAAGACGTGGTAGAGTGGTAGAACTGTAAGAGCGCTATTTGCTATGCTGCGAGTGTTACCTGTCTGGATTGAAGAGCACAAGGACAGTAGCTTCTAGCCGGTAGTGACTCGTCCCGCACTAACTACTGACTACTAACTACTGGCTACTGGAGACCGTATGGCATTGGTCGAGGCGTCGGTTCCCCGCGCACGCGCGGTACGCCAGTCCGCGACGTTGCGCTGGGTCTTTCCCACCGTTTCCTTCGCCCTCGACGTGATCCTGGTCAATCTTGCCTTCGCCGCCGCCTATTGGCTGCGGTACATCGTCAAGCTTGGCGGCCCCATCAAGACTGGGGCTTTTCACCCACTCCGCTTGCCCTGCCATAACACGGCCGCGTGGTGCTCTACCCATCCCCCCCTCCCTGTCCAGACGGTCATCTACAACGTCCCCTATCACGACTGGGCGCCATTCGAGGCGCTGATCACGCTCGTCATGGTTCCACTGTTGCTCCTGTCAGGGGTCTACCGGCGCCGGTTGGGCCTGGAGTGGCTCGGTCAGGTCTTCGTCGTCGCGCGGGTCACGACCGTCGGCATCGGGTTGGCTATCATCGCCACATTGTTTTTCAGGAACCTGGTCCCCGAACTCAATCAGTACTCGCGCGGCGTCCTGGTCTACACCTGGCTGCTGATCATCCTATTCTGCGCACTGGGCCGCGCCGCGACGCAGCAAATCTTGGTGCAGTTGTACCGTCGCGGACGTAACGTGCGGCGCGTCATCGTGGCCGGCTCGACGACGATGGGTAAGATTTTGCTGCAAAACCTGAGTGAGCGCCGCGACCACGGCTACCAATTGGTGGGCTTCATGCATGAGAACGGCGGCGCGCCGCAAGACTTCGGGCGCTTCCCCAACCTCGGGCCAGTCTCCAACGCTGCCGAGGCCATCGACCGCTATGAGGCCGACGAGGTCGTGATCGCGCTTGCCGCGACCGCGCACGCGGATATCCTGCGGATTCGTGACCATTGCATGCGCCGTAACGTGGCCTTCAAGATCGTGCCCGACCTGTTCGAGATGAGCCTCTCGCGCGTGCGCATGGATGCGATCGCCGGCATTCCGCTGATCGACGTCGTGGAGAGCCCCTTGCGCGGCGCCAACCTGGTGCTCAAGCGCGTGCTCGACGTCTTGATCGCCCTCCTCGCCCTAGCCATCCTCTCACCCCTGCTGCTGCTGGTGGCCCTGGCGATTCGCCTCGACTCCAAGGGGCCGATCATCATCGCGCAGGAGCGCGTGGGGCGCAATGGCGTAGTGTTCCCGTTCTTCAAGTTCCGCTCGATGCGCCCCGGTTCGGAGCGATGGCACGGTGAGATTGAGCGGGAGGTCGGCGAGGACCAACCTATGATCAAGCACAAGAGCGACCCGCGGCGCACACGCGTGGGGCGCGTCATCCGCAAGCTCAGCATCGACGAACTGCCACAGTTGTTCAACGTGCTGCGCGGCGAGATGGGCCTGGTGGGACCGCGGCCGGCCCTCCCTCGTGAGGTCGCCCGCTACGAGGCGTGGCACCACAAGCGCTTCGACGCGGCGCCGGGCATGACGGGGTTGTGGCAGGTGTCGGGGCGCAGCGACCTCAACTTCGATGAGATGATCATGATGGACATCTACTACATCGACAATTGGTCGCTCGCGCTCGACCTCAAGATCCTGCTGCGCACCCCCGCCGCAGTGCTGCTGATGCGGGGGGCCTATTGACGCCCCTCACCCTCACGGGGGCGAGGGGGAGACATCTTCACACGGAGGGCGGCTCCCCTCTCTCATACGAAGGGCGGCTCCCCTCTCCCGCGTCAGGGAGAGCGCGCTGGACCGTCGGCCGCAGCCGAGGGGCCAGTTAGCCATGGGGTGGGGGTGAGGGTCCCCTTGCCCTGAACCGCCACGACCGATACAATCGCCTTCGTACCCCTAGTAGATATCCGCCCGGATTGGCGGCCGGTTACGACAACCGTGGAGGAGCCGTGGAACTTAAATATTACTGGCGCGTGCTGGCGCGCCGCCGCAACATCATCCGTAATACCTTCTTGATCGTCGCCGTCATCGGGCTGCTCTCCGTGGCGTACTCGTACTACGGCGATCAGTATCAGGGTACGACGACCATCGGCGTGCAGGTACAGCCGAACAAGATCAATAATCCGTCTATCGACACACAGGCGGCAGCCTATGGAAACACAGACCAGGTCATAGACGATCTAGACAACTACGCGGGAACAATCACGTATTTTAAAGCAGTCAGCGCTAGGTTGAAAAGCGCCTATCATATCAATAAGGACTACAAAGCTATTAGCCAGGGCTTGAAAGTCTTCAAGTCTAGCCAAGGGCATAGCATATACATCGAGTGGCCGGGCACGAATTCGACCCAGGTCACCAACATCGTGGCAGCGGCGGAGGAAGCGTTGCGAAGCTATGTGCTGACCTACCACAGTACACTCAATCCTGGAATGAGCATCAAAACGGCGGTGACCGAGAATCCGACGTACAAGCGCACGAGCCTGAGCAGCATGGCGATTCAATTCCTGTTGCGCGCGGCGCTCGGTCTCGTGGCGGGCATCATCCTGGCCTATCTCTTCGAGTACCTCGACGATTCGATACAGGACGAGAGTGACGTGCGGCACTGGATGAACCTGCCCACCCTCGCCGTGATCCCCGGCGGACAACCCGCGCGCCGCGTACGTAGCGCTTAAAATGAGAGTAGCGGAGGATACCCGATGGCCCTGACGACACCCGTATCGAACAGCCTCGCCACGACGACGGCGCGGGATGTCTCCGCGCGCCTGCTCGTCACCTCGCCGTCGTGCCCCAGTGGAGTGGAGGAAGCCTACCACACGCTCCTGACCAATATCGACCTGGCCTTGGGACCACGCGCCGGCCATGTGATCGTCGTCGCGGCGGTCGACGCCACCGCCGACGCTGCTCTCGTCGGCGCCAACCTCGCCCTCATCGCGGGGCAGGCGGGCGACCGCACGCTCATCGTCGACGCCGACACACAGACGCCGCGCCTCGACGCGCTGTTCGGGCTCGATCAGGCGCCCGGCTTGGCGCAGTTGCTCGCGGATGAGCACCGCGACCTGCGTGAGCTCGCGCGGCCCACCCCCGTGCCGTCGCTCGGCGTGGTCACGGCGGGCGTGGATGGAGGCCGTCACAGCCGCCTCGACCGCCTGGGTGACCTTTCCGCCGTGCTGCCGCGCCTCAAGAACGTGGCGGACCGCGTGATCATCGTGGCCCCGCCCGTCCTATCCGGTACCGACGTGATGCGCCTCGGCGAGTACGCCGATGGGGTCTTGCTGGTTATCTCTCCCGGCAAGACGGGGCGCGAGAAGGCCGCTCGCGCCCACGCGCTGTTGGAGAAGGCGCGGACCCCCCTGCTGGGGGCCGTGCTGACGCCGCGCTAGCTCGTCCATGACCAATGCCGTCCCCAAGCCGCGTCTGAGCGTGGTCATCCCAGCCTACAACGAGGAGCGCCGCCTGCCGGGCAACCTGGCGCGCCTTGACGGCTACATCAAGGGGCTCGACCGTGAGGTCGAGGTGCTTGTGGTCGAGAACGGCTCGACCGATCGCACGGCGGACGTCGTCGAGGAGTGCCGGGCGCGCATGCCCTACCTGCGCCTGCTGCGCGTTGCCGCCCCCGGCAAGGGCGGGGCCGTGCGCGCCGGGATGTTGGCGGCGAGCGGCGACCACCTGATGTTCTGTGACGCCGATTTCTCCATGCCCGTCGAGGAGATCGGCAAGTTTACCGCCCTGCTCGACGCCGGCACGCCCATCGTCATCGCCTCGCGCGAAGCCGCCAGCGCCGCGCGGCACGACGAACCGTCGCGCCGCCACGTTATGGGGCGCGTGTTCAACCGCGTCGTGCAGGCGCTCGTGGTGCGCGGTATCGCCGATACGCAGTGCGGCTTCAAGGCTTTCCAGCGGCCGGTCGGGCGCGACCTCTTCAGCCGGCAGCGCATCCGTGGCTGGGCCTTCGACGTGGAGATCCTCTATCTGGCGCGGCGCCGCGGCTACCGCGTGCAGCAACTCGCCATCGACTGGTACTACGACGCCGATAGCCGCGTGCGCGGCATGCCAGACTCGCTCTCCATGGTAGGCGAGCTGCTGCGCATTCGCCTGTACGCCATGCTGGGGTTGTACCGGCGCTAGATCCTCGAAACTCCTATTCCCCGCAACGCGTAAGGGCGCGTGGCCTGCTATTTTATTCTCAACCGCGGAGTTCGTAGGGACGGATGCTATACAGCCCTGCCCGATCAAAATTGCTCCAACGTCATAACGGGGGTAGGGGCGTATCGCTATACGCCACTGGAGTTTGGCTTTTTATGGGAGGGCAGGGAAAAGGGCCTGCGCCCCTGGTAGAGTGGAAGGTAGTTAAAACACCCGCTCGCCCGAGGAGGACAGACCCATGACTCAGGATACCATGGCGCGCCCCACCCCGACCGTCCCGCCGCTGCTGCACGAACTATGGCGCCTGTTGGACGCGCATCGCCCCGCCGTGCAGCAAGGGCGCTGCTTCAACCGGCTGCGCGCGCTGGTGGTCGGGAGCGTGCTCACAGTGGCGCGCCCGACCATCACCAGCCTGCTGGCGGCGTTGGGCCTGACCGACGCCGATTGGAGCGCGTTTTACCGTCTGTTCAGCGACGGGCGGCTCGATTATGATATCCTGACCCGTTGCTTCTTGCAGGAGACGTTGGCGGAGATCCCGCCGGAGGAGCCCTACGTGGCGGCGATGGATGGGACGCAACTCCCCCGCACGAGCCACAAAATGCCGGGGACGGCCTGGCTCAAGGCCCCGCGCACGCCGCCCTTCAAGCCGGGCATCCACCGCGCGCAGCGCTACCTGCACCTGGCGACGCTGCTGCCGCGCTGGCGGGGCTACAGCCGGACGCTGCCGCTGCGCTTTGTACCCGCATTTACGCCCAAAGCGGTGCCCGGCGCGGCGGAGCCCTGTACGGAGTGGGCGGCGGGACTGGCTCAGGTGCGCTGGTTGCGTGACGAGCTTGACGCGGCGGGGCGGCGGGAGCAAGCGTTGGTCATGCGCGCCGACGGGAGCTTCGCGGTGCTTGACCTGTGGAAGCAGTTGCCGGAGCGGGTGGTGGTGCTGGCGCGCACAGCCTGCAACCGCGTGCTCTATGCCCTGCCGCCGGCGGGAGCGCACCGCAACCGCCGCTACGGGGAGCGTGCGCCACCGCCGCAAGACTGGCTGGCCAAGAAGGACGGCTGGCACCACACGACCCTCGTGGTGCGCGGGCGCGCCATTCCGCTGACCTACCGCGTCGAGGGACCCTACGTGCGCAAGGGCGCGGCCGACCGGCCGCTGTTCCTGCTGGTGGTCAAGGGCGTCGCGGCGGGGCGGGGGCGCCACCATCATCGCCGCCGCGACCCCGCCTTCTATGTCGTCAACGCGGTGCGGCAGGAGGACGGGACGTGGACGCTGCCGCTGCCCGCGCCTGAGTTGCTGGCGTGGGCCTGGCAGCGCTGGGAAATCGAGGTTGCGCACCGTGAGATGAAGAGCGACGCCGGGGTGGGCGCGGCCCAGTGCTGGACACCGACCGGGACAGTCCGCGCCGCACAGTGGCAGGCCTGGGCCTATGCCGTCTGTGTCCTGGCCGGCTACCGCGCCTGGGGTTATGACCGCCACCCGGCCGCCGTGCGCCCGGCTGGCCTGTGGTGGCGGGGGGGTGCCCGCTGGAGTGTGGCGATGCTCTGGCGCGGCTATCGCCTGGCCCTGCGCGGCCCCGTTTTTCACCCTGGTCGTACGGGAACAGGGGGCAACTGGGCTGCAAAAGAGGACTGGCTGCATCACCTCGATACCCTCCTGGACACGGACGCCGCCGCGTAACCCGCCGGCCCGTCCGAAAAAGCCAAACTCCAGGGGCGTATCGCTATACGCCCGGCGTTCGCCGCAAAGACGTCCAATGCGCGGCGAACGCGGGCCGCACACATCCGCGACCACCGGACGTCCAATGCGCGGTAACCACCAACCGTACCGCCCCCAACCGCGGGCGTATAGCGATACGCCCCTACGAACTCCGCGGCTGAGAATGAAATGGTCATGACGCGCGGCTTTAGTCGCGAGTTTCGCGCCGGTCTGGTACGTTAGAGTAGAGGCCCCGTGACATTGTCGTGTCGCCATGCTCCCCTACCAGGTAGCTGACGCCGTATATTCGTGTGCCCCCTTCCGTTGAAAGGATGCGCGTGGACCGTAACCTGGCCTTTTCCATCCCGTTGCTAGGCGCGCTGTTGGCCGCGCTCCTCTTGGCGCTGCTGCCGAGCGTCATGGGTCGACACCCCACGTCCGTCCCCACCTCGCAGCTATTCGAGGCGGTCGCGCGCAGTGCGCGCACCGGGGGATCGCCTTCGGTCGACGCGGTCGGCAACGCCGTAACGGCCACCGTGGGCGGCCACACCATCACTGCGGTCAAGGCCGGCGCCGATAGCGTCTATACCATCCTGCGCGACTACAACGTCCCGTTGGGGCGCGTGCGGGTCGACGAGCGTGACCCCAGCGTAGGCGACGCGTTACGCGCCAACCCCCTCGCTATTGTGCCCTGGATCATTTTCCTGGGCTTGCTCTTTGTCGTCCTGAACCAGATGAGCCGGCGCGGACGCGGGTCGCTGGGCATGAGCGCGGCGGCGCGCACGCGCGATCGCGGTAGACGGCAGCCCCGCCGTTGGCGCGCCGGCTTACAGCGCCTACCGCTGCTGTCCCCGCGCACGAACGCGCCCGCGCGCCCGGACGTGTCGTTCGCCGATGTGGCAGGCGCCGACGAGGCCAAGGGCGAACTTGTCGAAGTCGTGCAGTTCCTCAAAGAACCCGCCCGCTTCGCCGCGATGGGCGCCGCGATCCCGCGTGGCGTGCTGCTGTCGGGTCCGCCCGGCTGCGGGAAGACGCTGTTGGCCCGCGCTGTCGCCGGCGAAGCGGGCGTGCCCTTCTACGCCGTCTCGGGCTCTGAGTTCATGGAGATGTTCGTGGGCATCGGCGCCAGCCGCGTGCGCGCCCTGTTCGCGCGGGCGCGCCGCCACGCGCCCTGCATCGTCTTCATCGACGAGATCGACGCCATCGGGCGACGGCGCGGCGGGCATAGTACCGGTGGGGCCGAGGAGCGCGAGCACACGCTCAACCAGATCCTGGTCGAGTTGGACGGCTTCGACTCCAGCGCCAAGGTGATCGTCATCGCCGCCACGAACCGCGCCGACGTGCTGGACGAAGCCCTGTTGCGGCCCGGCCGCTTCGACCGGCAGGTCACGATCGGGCCGCCCGATGTGCGCGGCCGCGCCGCCGTCCTGGCCGTCCATGCGCGCGGTAAGAGTCTCGCTCCGGCTGTGGATCTGCCTCTGGTGGCGCGACAGACGCCCGGCTTCTCGGGAGCCGACCTAATGAACTTGATGAACGAGGCGGCTATCCTGGCCGTACGGCGTGGCCGCGCTGATGTCTCGATGGCCGAACTGGAGGACGCCATCGACCGCGTCCTGGCCGGCCCGGAGCGCGAGACGCATCTGATGGGTGAGGAGGAGCGCCGCGTCACCGCCTACCACGAGATCGGACATGCCCTCGTGGCGCGTCTGCTGCCCCACCTCGACCCCGTACACAAGATATCCATCATCTCGCGCGGGCGCATGGGCGGCTACACGCGGCTAGCCCCGACCGATGAACGCCAACTCTACACGCGCACACGTCTGATGGAGACACTGGCCTGGTGTCTGGGCGGCCGCGCCGCCGAGGACATCGTATGCGGCGAGATATCGACGGGAGCCAGCTCGGACATTGAGCGGGCGACGAGTATCGCGCGGCAAATGGTGTGCGAGTTCGGCATGAGTGAGCGGCTCGGCCCGCTGCTGTTCAGCCGGCGTGACGGCGACGGTCCCTCACAGTATAGCGAGGCGCTAACAGGCGAGGTCGATCGGGAAATCCAGGCGCTCATCGCCGAGGCCGACCGCATGGCGCGCGACATCCTGCGGGCCAACGAGCGGGCGCTGCACGCCAGCGCCGCCGCGCTCATCCAGGAAGAGACCATCGACGCCGCGCGCTTCAGCGCCATCCTCTCCGATTGCGCTCCGTTGTCGGCATGAGCGCTAGGGAATTAGAACAGGCTGTTTGAAACTCTCCACGTCAGTATCCGGATTCAGCTGCACAAGCTGGTTGAACAACCAATCTGGCGTAACACAGGTAATCTGATACGGCGAAGTATCGAAGTACGTGGTCCCGTGCTTGAACGTTTCCTTATCAAGTGAAACGATGAATTCCACCCTGCCTGCGAGCGCGGTCATGAGAACGTCTTCATCCCAGGGATCGGCGACGAGCCCTGGATTGACGGAATAGCTCCAGAAATCTGTGATAGTTGTTAGGACCTCGGAGAAGGCCACAACGGTTTCTTGAATACGCCGCTTGTATTCCGCGTTGTACAAGCACTCGTCGAGGACACGATGCCGCGCACATCTCTCAACAGCACTACGGAACTTTATGCGCGCGAACTCAGCAACGATATAGGCGCTCCAATAGCCATCAAGCAACTCGGTCAAGGTCGCCGCGTAGATCCAGTGCCGATGCGCCGACATTAGAACATTCGTGTCGACGACAACGCGTGGGACGGTGCGCGCCTCCACTAGGTGTGTCGATCCCGGCGCACAGCCTCGGCCGCCTCGTCGTCACTCATTTCCCAATTCTCATCAATCTGGAGTTTCGTTTCCGGCCGGACGGTGGCTCCGCGCAGGTATGCTTCGATAACCACTCGCGGGATCATCACCCTATTCCCAATTCGATACCCGAAGATCCTGCCGTCGTTCACCCAGTTCTTAATTGTCTGAACGGATACGTTAAGCATTTCTCCAGCTTGGATACTCGTCAGGAGCGGTGGCTGCTTACGGGTGACTTTCTCTGGGGTGTCTTGATCCGCAACCGAGGATGCGTTTTCGGAATAGGCGTTACTACCTCCATTGATTCTTTGCTCTACCTTGAATGTCTCCATGACCAGCCCTCAAAACTAGTGCTCTTTGTATTGACAAACGTTACTGCAAGGCTCCTATTATGACGATACCATGGAACGGAGTAAGTTGTCGACACGGTCGTGGTCTTGCGCCACAATGGCAAGAACCGCGCGCATCTGATCCTCAACGCGCCGTCCGGCTCGGGAACCGCGACCTCGTTGGACGCCGTGATCGTCGGTTCGCGGGTCTGCATCAAGCAGAGCCCCTCAGCGCCTTACCAGTGTGTCACGTCGCCGGCGGTGGCGGCGGAAATCAATCTTGATCCCAGCGCCACCTTTCAGCGCGGGGGCGTATCAACCGCGTTCACGCCGGCCGGTTCCAAGATCATACTGGGCAAACTATGCAACGGCTATACCTTCACCATCACGTCCAAAAGCGCGCGGGCGCACGGTACCCTGCTACGTGAATCCGACCAATGGCCGTCCGCGCGAGGAGGATGTGACGACGATCGCGACATCGTCGACAACAGGTAAGACAACCACGCTCAAGACGATGGCGCTTTGGAGCAGGTACGACGATCCTACCCTCACCATCCCCACCGTGCCTGCGGCGTAAACGGAGGCATAAAGTGGGGTGTTAGCCCCAGGTGAGCAGCACGACGGTTTCGACGTGCGCGGTCTGCGGGAACATATCGACCGGCTGGACCGCTTTCAGCGTGAAACCGCCGTCGACGAGAACGCGCAGGTCGCGCGCCAGCGATGCGGGGTCGCAGGAGACGTAGACGAGCTTGCAGGGCTTGAGGCGTCGCAGCGCGTCGAGCGCGCCGGGGCGGCAACCCACGCGCGGCGGGTCCACGATGACCGCGTCGACTGGCTCGTCCAGCGACGGCAGAACGTCCTCGGCGCGGCCGATAAGGAACTCGACGTTGGTAAGGTCCGCCGCGTTGACGCGGGCGTCCTTGAGCGCGGCCGCCGACTCCTCGACGCCGATCACACGGCGTACGTGCGAGGCGAGGGCCAGCCCGAACGTGCCCACACCGCAGTACAGGTCAAGCAACACGTCGCTCTCTTGTAGGTCCAACAAGTCGCGCGCCGTCGTGATTAGCCGCTCGGCCTGCGCTGTGTTGACCTGGAAGAACGCCGCCGCGGAGACGCGGTAACGGCGGCCCAGCAACTCTTCTTCCAACGATGTCTGCCCGCTCTCGTACGGTAGGTCGGGCGCGTCTTGCCGCGGCTGCACCAAGAGGGCGCCAGTGCGCGCGCCCACGCGTACCGCCAGCTGGTGGCCCGCCGCACGGCGCTGCGTCGCGGCCAGAATCTCGTTGATGCGCGGGTTCATGATGAGGCACGCGTCGACGCGGAAGAAGCGGTGCTGGTGGTACGTGGTGTAGCCAAGCTCACCGAACGTACGCCCGATCGAGAAGCGGGCATGGTTGCGGTACCCATAGGCGGATGGCGCGGGCAGCGCCGGCGCGACCGGGACATCGCTGAAGCCAGCCGCCGCGAGTTGCGCGGCCACGTTGTCGCGCTTGTAGACGAGTTGCCGCTCGTAGGTGACGTGCTGCCACTGACAGCCGCCGCAGGTTCCGAAGTAGGGGCAGGGCGGCGCGATGCGGTCGGGGGCTGGACGCAGCACATGCAGCACGCGGCCATCTATATGCCCTTCGCGGCGCTCCAGCACGGCCATGACAACGCGCTCACCTGGCAACCCGAAAGCGGCGGAGACAGTCTCGCCGTCAAGCGCGCCCGTAGCCGCGCCATTGAGTCCGACACCGGTCAATTCGACCTCAAGGAGTTCGGGCGGCCCAAGCAGGGGGCCAGCGGCGCGGCGGGACCTACGCGCCGGCACTGGCGGTCGTACGCTCCGTCGTTTCCGCGTCGGCGCAGACGCCGCCGGCCATCCATTTACGCGCCCAGGCGTCAATGCTGTCGATGACACACACGAGGTCATGGCCGCGGCAGGTCAACTCATACTCGACGTTCGGCGGGATATCCGAGACCATGCGGCGCGAAACGATACCGTAGGCTTCGAGGCTCTTCAGGCGCTGCGACAGCGTCTTGGGGTTGACATCGCGCACATTGCCGTGGCGCGAGTCGCCGCGCAGGGCGTGCTGCAATTGGCAAAAGCGGCGCTTACCGTTCCCCAACTCCTTCACGACCTGCAAGGTCCACTTCTGCTCCAGCAGGCGCATCGTTTCGACCACGGGACAGAAGGGATCGGCGCTCAGGGATGTGTGCTCGTCGGCGTTGACGGGCTCATAGGGAGTCAGCAAAGTTTCCATAACTTCAATTGTAGCAGGCCATTCCGTAAAGGGCTACCACATACCATGTGTTATGTTTAGTATATTGCTTGACAAAGTATACTAAAGCCGCGAGCCCGCAACCTGCCGTAACGGCCACACGTTGATAAGAAAAGGCACGCAAATAACCGAGGGTCGTATGCTACATGTAGCCGACCCTCGGTCTATCTAGCGGTGCCGTGGCCGATTGCCATGAGGCCGCGCCTGCCTGACACGCCGGATCGATCGATGGGAAGCTCTTTAAGGTCCGTCCGCTGCCGTGGTCTTTTAAGGCCAGACCCACGGCTATCGTCCATAACCGAGATAGCTGTACCCTAAGAGCTGATAGCTATTAGCTGACTGCCGAAGGAGGAGCGCCAATGACCACCCTCGATACTCCCGTCGCCGCGCCACACGCCTACGCGCTCGCGCCGTCCGTCGCCGTGGTGGGCGCGTATCCCTCGCCCGAAGGCGTCGCGGCCGGGCTGGCGCGCATCAGCCGCGACGCCACGCCGATCCCCGAACTGGTGCGCCAAGCGGTCGAGGATACGACCCTGGCGCGCCGCCGCAACGAGAATATCATCTACGAGTACGGGCACTCCTCCATCGCGGAGGGCGCCGTCTTCGGCGTGGCCATCGAGGGCATCCCGCGCGCGCTCTCTATCGATGTCGTGTCCCACCGTCTGGCCTCGTACACGCAGCTCTCGTATCGCTACGTGCCCGTAGAGAAAGTGCCGCTGCCCTTCTTCCTGCCCGAGGAGTTCCGCGCGGGCCGCGCGCGCGTGGTCTTCGACCACGCCGTCGAGCGTAGTTGGGACCTCTACGTCCAGATGTACGAGCGCATGACGGCGTACCTGCTCGACACGGGGCGGAATAAGGGGCAGGTGGCCGCGCGCCGCCGCGCCACCGAGGACGCCCGCTACGTGCTGCCGCTGGCGCAGTCGACCAACCTGGGCATGACGGCCAACGCGCGCACCTGGGGCCACGTCATCTCACGCCTGCTCTCGCACCCGCTCTCGGAGGGCCGCGCGCTCGGCGCGCTGCTCAAAGACACACTACAGCCCCTCGCGCCTTCGCTCTTCCCGGACAAGTATATCCACGCGTTGACGTATCCCGGCAGCGCCCTCGACGCCCTGGCCGCGCGCGCCGCCGCGCTTCCTGTCCCTTCGCGGACGTTTCGCGGCGAAACGCTGGCTTACCCGTCGCGCGACGGGGTGACCCTCCTGGACTACGACCCCACCGCCGAGGAGAAGCTTGTCGCGGCGTTGCTCTTCCGCGTCACGGATCTCGACGGCGCGCGGCGTGACGCCCTCGCCGCCGCGCTGACGCCAGAGGAGCGCGGCGCGCTGCTGCGCGACGCCTTCGCGGGCATCGGCGCGCACGACACGGCCCTTCGCGCGTTCGAGACGATCTCGTACACCTTCGAGCTGACGCAGTCGGAGGCGTGCTACCACCAGTTCATCCGCCATCGCCTGTCCACGCAACTGGCGCAGCCGCGCACGACGGCGCTGGGCTACACCGTACCGCCGCTGGTCGAGGAAGCGGGCTGCCTCGACCTCTACCGTGAGGGCATGACCGTGCTGGAGGACGCCTTCGCCGCGTTGGGCGGTGACGGGCGCGCCTCGATCATTTTGGGCAACGGACACAACCGGCGCACCCTGCTGAGCCTCAACGCACGCGAGGTGATCGAGCTTTCGCGCCTGCGCGCCGACAAACACGCGCAGTGGGACGTGCGCGACCGTACCGCCGCTATCGTGGCCCTCGTCGATACCGTGCATCCGGGCGTTGCCTGGGCCTGCGGAGGCCGCGACGCGTTCAAGGAAGGGGCACTGCCGGTTAGTCGGAAGTCGTGAGTCGTGAGTCGGCGCGATAGGTGCGCGGAGACAGCTTGATTGCTTGCATCACGGCGCGTGGCCCGTCGCCAGTGGCCGCACAGGACTTGATCGGCCATTGCTAGTGGCGTATCTTACTCACGACTTCCGACTTCCGACTTCCGACTTCCGACTTCCGACTTCCGACTTCCGACTTCCGACTTCCGACTTCCGACTTCCGACTTCCGACTTCCGACTTCCGACTTCCGACTACTGAACCTCGTGCAGTTGTCCCGTCTTGACATCGTAGATGAAGCCGCGCACCGGCGCGTCTTTGAGCAGCAGGGGCGAGTCGCGTAAGGTGGCGACATCGTCGCGCACGCTCTGCTCCAGGTTCGAGAAGGGCAGGAACTCCAGGTCGGACTGGACACCAAGATCATCGTGGAGTTTCTGGCGCAGTTGCTCGTCGGTGAAAGAGAGCATGCCGCAGCCGGTGTGGTGAATCACCACGACCTCGCGCGTGCCGAGCAACTGCTGCGAGATCACGAGCGAGCGGATCGCGTCGGCGGCGCGGCCGCCCGCGTTGCGGATGACGTGCGCGTCGCCCTCCTCCAGCCCCAGGAACCTGGCGGGGTCGAGGCGCGCGTCCATGCAGGTGATTACGGCGACGTGACGCCCCGGCGGCGACGGTAGGCCGCCCTTGGTGAAGGTAGCGGCGTAGCGCTCATTGGCCTGCGCGAACTCATCGGCTACGGACATAGTTGGCTCTCCTCATCCATCTTAGTTTCGTTGTATCGGCGCGAAGTAGCGCGCTAGCTTTGTTATAGCACGTTTCTCCATCTTGCCAATCGGCATTGTGCGATTAGGAGGCCGCACTATCGCGCTCGATAGTCGGGAACAGGCGCGCCTCGCGGGCCACGGGCGTACCGAGGTCGAGATAGCCCCAGCCGCTGGAGATCGAAGGCGCGCCACTATCATGGATAAGCATTCGGGTTCTCGATCAGTAGTCCTTCGGCGAGAGCGGCTTGGCGTTGGTTGTCGTCGGCCGAAACAAAGGTAAGGGTAGGCAGGTAGTACGTCGCCACTAGCGCCGCTCACGGAGGAGCATGTGAGAGAGAGGCTCTCCTTCGATCGTGATAGGCTCGAAATCATCGTCCTCGTCATTATCGGCCAGCGATAGCGGTGCCGGCGCCAGTACCCCGGCCGCGCGCAGCCGCTCCTTCACGATCTCTTCGGCCCGCATCATGTCGCGCGCGCTGGCTTGCTCTGGACACACTTCCACCCGCGTACCGTCGGTCAGTCGCGCATCATCAGGCGTCATGTGATTATCCTTACGGCATTAAGGTACTCTTGGCGGATGCTCACCATTCATGTAGAGTAGGCCCCGGAGATTGACCACACCGTCGCGATTGAGCAGGAGCGCGTCAACCGTCGCGCGGCCGGTCGGGGTGATGCCGATGAGCAGTGTGAAGTTGTCGCTCCATGCGAAGTGCTCATTCCAACTATCGCGACGTGGATGGTACAGCGGCGCGATTTGGCCGCTTGCCGAGTCGTGCGCCTCTGTCTTGTCATACTTGAGGGCGTTTCCTAACCACCTTCTTGAGCGTAAAAGGAGGCTTTCGGAGAAGTTATGTCGAGCAGAATAGCTCATGTCGTAGTGGTTTGGAGGCGAGGAACTGACCTCGGCAAGCCCTTTGCGGCGCTACAGGCGATCTTTATTCGACATAACTTCACGTTTTCGGCCCTCCAAGTGGGTTAGGAAACGCCCTCATACTTGTGATTGTTGCAGCCTTGGCAGGCCAACGCAAGGTTGTCCAGAGCGGTCGCTCCACCTTTGGCTCGGGCTACGATGGGCTCGACCGAGAACGACTGCGTTGCATATTTTGCTTGACTGCGGCAATACTCGCAGCAGTCGCCCGCACGCTTAATCACCTGCTGACGCAGCTCCGTGGTGATGCGCTGGTCAGGCATACGTCGGCGGCGGGATGCCAAGGCTGTCCATCAGATCGGTGAGGGGCATTCGCTGAAGACGGGCGAGCGTATCAAGCGCGGCGAGGCGTCGCGCGTCGTATTGCTCGAATTCATACGTTATCATCTTTAATTCGTCGAGTTCCGCGGGGGTGATAGTCTCCGCTTGGCGCTTCGCCACTAACTCGTTAAAGCGTTGCCGTATATTGGTGGAAACGCCCTCATTGACCTGAAGCAATAGCGATGTCTCCGACTGGCTCAGGCGACGTTGTTCGCGCTCCGCGCGGAGCGCGAGAACGTGGTCGACAAACGCTGCAAGCTCTTCCGGCGGCAATTGCGACACCGCGCGGAGCAGTTGCTCGGTGGAAATCTCGGCTTCGATTGGAATCGTCGTCATTCCATCCTCCTATCGCGGCCATTCCCCTCTCCCACATACAGAGAGGGAAATGTTGTATTTTACTCACGCTCGATAGTCGGGAACAGGCGCGCCTCGCGGGCCACGGGCGTGCCGGGATCGAGGTAGCCCCAGCCGCCGGAGGCCGAGGGCGGCTGCTCGCCCAGTCCCAGCGCGCCGCGCAGTTCGGACATCTTGGCGGGCATGGCCGGCAGCAGCAGCGAGGCGGCGATGCCCAGCGTCTCGGCGGCGTAGTAGAGCGTTGTGCCCACGCCCTCAATGTCGCCGTTCTTGAAGGCCGTCCACGGCTTCTTATCCTCGAGGTAGCGGTTGACCCGTTGCGCCAGCCCGATCGCCTCGGCCAGGGCCAGGCTCGGCTCCATCGCCTCGACGTGCGCCCACACGCGCGCGGGCGCGGCCGCCGCCGCGTCGCGCAGGTCGCGGTCGACGTCGAACTCCTGCCCCGGCTCGGGGATAACGCCGCCGCAGTAGCGGTTGATCATCGACACGGCGCGGTTGGCGCCGTTGCCGAGGTCGTGCGCCAGATCGGCGTTGTAGCGCGTCACCAGCAGGTCACGCGTGAAGTCGAGGTCGTTGCCGAAGGCCATCTCGCGCAGCAAGCAGTAGCGCATGCCGTCGGCGCCGAGCAGGCCGGAGAGGGCCAGGGGGTCGCGGAACAGGCGCAGCGCCTCCAGGCGCTCGGCCTCCTGTAGCTCCGTACGATCGCTCTTGCCGCCCTTGAAGCCGCCGATGGTCCAGTAGCCGTGCACGTTGAGGTGCTGGTACACCGGGATAGCGGCCGCTTGCAGCATGCAGGGCCAGTAGATGCCGTGCGGCTTGAGGATGTCTTTGGCTACCAGGTGCTGCGCGGCCGGCCAGTAGCGCTGATACAAGTTGCCGTCGGGGTAGTCGAGCGCCGAGACGTAGTTGATCAGCGCGTCGAACCACACGTAGGTGACGTAGTTCTCGTCGAAAGGCAGGGTAATGCCCCAGGTGAGGCGGCTCTTGGGACGGGAAATGCACAGGTCGTCGAGCGGCTCACGCAGGAAGGCCAGCAACTCACGGCGGTACTGCTCAGGGCGCACCAGGTCGGGCTTTTCAGTCAACAGGCCCATGAGCCACTCCTGATAGCGGCCCATGCGGAAGAAATAGTTCTGCTCGGCGATGTATTGCGGCACGGTACCGTGCTGGGGGCAGCGGCCGTCGACGAGTTCCTTCTCAGTGTAGAAGCGCTCACAGCCGACGCAGTAGAGGCCGCCGTACTCACCGAAGTAGATGTCGCCGGCGTCGTAGACTTTTTGCAGGATATCCTGGACAACGCGCTTATGCCGCTCCTCGGTGGTGCGGATGAAATCGTCGGGCGCGATGTCGAAGCGCGGCCACATGGCGCGGAAGGCGCCGCTGACGCGGTCGGCCAATTGTTGCGGCGTCTCGTCGTTGGCGGCGGCCATCAGCGCGACCTTATCGCCATGCTCGTCAGTCCCAGTCAGGAAGCGGCTGTCCTGGCCGTACAGGCGGTGGTAGCGCGCCAGCGCGTCAGCCAGCGTGGTCGTATAGGTCGAGCCCAGGTGTGGCTCGCCATTGACGTAATAGATGGGCGTGGTGATATAGAATGTGTCAGGCATATACGTATTCTACCGCACTTCTAGCGTGCGTCCGCCTACCATGTGAAAGACGAGATGATCAACAGAACACAAGCGCCGCTATACAGCGCGCGTGTCGCCCTTGCGGCTACACTCATAGCGCTGCTCGTCTCTGGAGCGCTACAAACGAGCGCACTACACGCGCGCGACGCTCCTCCGTACAGATCCACGGCCGGCGCGCCTGTTTCACCATCTCCACCATCATGTGACGGTCCCCACGACTTTATCGTCGATGGAGGTAAGACGACCATTACCGGGACGCAGCGGTTCGACCGCGTCTGCGTCGTGGACGGCGGGGTCTTGCGCGCTTCAGGAACATTGCGCGCGAGCGTGCTCTATGCCGATGCCATGAGCCGTATCTCAGCGGACGGCGTACCTGGCGGTGGGATGCCCGACGAATGCGGCGACCAAAGCTCCACCGAACCGGACGGGGCTGACGGATCCGCGCTGCATATCCTTGCGTGGGAAGCTATAGTACGCGGTTCGATATCCGCCGACGGGGGCGGTGGTCTCGACGCTGTCGCATGCAGCACACCCATCTACAACGGTGGACGTGGTGGGCGAGGCGGCCGATTGACGTTGGACATCGTGAGGCTAATTTTGAGCGCGCCCCTTTCCGCCTTAGGCGGCGATGGCGGCCTCGGCTACTACGGCGACGGCACGCCGGGGCATTCGACTGAGCCCGACACCGATAGCCCCGGAGGGAACGGCGGTGATGGCGGCGTCGTGATCGTGCGCACAGGTCAGCCAGTCTCCCCACATATGGCGCATCTCTTACAGGTGTCGGGCGGCGCTGGAGGTGAAGCGGGTGTCAAAGGGAGATATCCGGACGGCAAGGCTGGCCACGCCGGCCATACATTTGTCGCCACACTTACAAGGACTCAACAACTCACACTACCCCGACCTCCACCATCCCTGGTTACGACGCTACGTGTACCGCCGGTGCGCTTGCCCGCGCAGCCCGACAGCGTCTTCACGCGAGGCATGCGTTGCGGGAAGGGCGACCTGCGCGTGACAGCCGATCAGGACATCTCGTTGACGGGGCTCCATCGCTACCCGCATGTGTGCGTGTACAAGGGCGGTATTATCGAGGCGGGCCCCCAGCTTACCCTCCAGGCTCAAACGATCATGGTCCAGGATGGGGGCAATATCCTGGCGGGTGCCGCTGTGGGACCTATGCATGGCCGCCCGCAAAGCGGGCGCTACGAAAGTGGGGGGCCATGCGCAGCGAACGCAACGGCGCCGCATGCAGGGATTCCCGGCGCCCCCAGTCGGGAAGCCCCTCCTGGTGGCGACCCTCTGTCCGGTGCGCCGCCAGTGATATCACCTGGGGGCGACGGAGGGGGCGCCATCACGCTCCAGGCGTCGCGTCTGTTGCTCGCCGGCGCACTGTCTGTCAACGGGGGAGATGGGGCGGGCGGGCAAGATGCTGTTGCATATGGCCACGGCTATTTCGGCCCATGGCCGGGCTCCGGCGGCGGCTCGGGTGGCGGAATACTCGTGGTGGCAGGGCAGCTGCAACTGCGTGGTACTATCTCAGCGACAGGCGGCGCCGGCGGCCACAGTAACTCCTACGTCGCGCAGGGTCGGCGCGCCACGCGGAATACAGCAGATGCCGACACTGGCTACAGCGCGGAAAGCGGGCCGCACGGAGGCCCCGGCTGCATTAATACTACAACGTGACATTGACCTGCGACTGAAGTCGCATGGCAAACAACGGCGACTGAAGTCGCACAGAGCGCCCCACCCAGAGACACGTCAGTGTCCGTGGTATGCCATGCGATTTCAATCGCAGGCGGACCTAACGTTGTCGTATTAAGCTACTCGTAGAAACGCTTCGCGCGCCTGCCGCGGATCTACCGGTCGCCGGTCCGACGCTGATTGGCCGACCCTAGCGCGGGAGCAAGGAGCTTACTATGACGCATAACATAAAGGGCAGAGGATGATGAGTGAAGATTCCAATCCCTCCGCGATAGTGGACGACGCCTACGACGCGCTGCTGACCGACCTGCGCGCCATCATCACGACAGGGCGCGTCCGCGCTGCGGTTGCCGTCAACGCCGAGTTGGTCATGACATATTGGAAGATCGGTGAGGCGGGAGTTGGAAAAGGCGCTCGTGGACAATATCGAGAAGTTCTTGAGCGCATCAAGGTCGCGCATGTACCTGCTTCTCGACAGCCAGGAGGCGCTGAAGGCGCGCCTGGTCCAACTCAGCGCCGCCTATGATGAGGCGCATGATGTCAGCGACGATCGAGGCTGACGCCTTCTTCCCCCTTGACTGTACCTGGGAGATCGTGGGAGTCTATCAGCATGAGGCGCCACGCAAGGTGACCTGTAGAATTGTGGGAGGATTGGGCTATGGCTGAGACAGGAGAGCAGACGGTGTCCGCGCAACAACTGGACACGCGGCGGCGCTGGCGCGATACGATCGCCGCGCGGATAACGGGGTTCCAGACTCTGATCGACGACCATCAGGAGCAGGTCGTGCAGGGGCTGCTGCCCCAGGAAGAGCTTGACTGGGTGGCGAAGGAGATTCGTGGCTGGACGCGCCACCTGGAGACACTCACGGCGCGCATCGAGCAGCTGCACGAGGAGCGCGCATAGGGCTCGTGACTTATTTGCGGGACCAAGACGCCCGGCGGGATGTAGGGGCGTATGGCATACGCCCATGGCCTCGAACGCCGGTTGGGCTGTCGGAGCGGAGCGGAGAGAGACCAATCCGCATGGGCGTATGCCATACGCCCCTACGACAATGCGTGAGCCTTGGGCGCGCGATAGCGGCAGGGGCCATTTGCTGTCGCCACTACTGCGATAGCCGCGGCGGCGACTATAATACAAGCATGAATAACCCCTTTATCGACCGCCTCCACAGGGGACCGATCCTGTGCGACGGCGCCATGGGTACGGTGTTGCTGGCCCACGGCGCGCCGGCTACGCACCCCTTCGATGAGTTGAATCTGAGCAAGCCCGGCTTGGTCGGCGGCATCCACCGCGACTACATCGCCGCCGGCGCCGAGATCATCGAGACCAATACGTTCGGGGCCAATTGGGCGCGCCTGGAGCCGCATGGCCTGGCCGACCGCGTGCGCGAACTCAATGTGCAGGGCGTCAAGATCGCCCGCGACGCCCGTGAGGTCTCCGGCGAAAACGTCTTCGTGGCCGGCGCTGTCGGCCCACTAGGCCGCCCCAACGCTGTCCACGACCTGGGCGCCGCGCGAGTGCGGGCGATCTTCACGGAGCAGGCGGAGGGGCTGCTGGAAGGCGGCGCCGATCTGCTGATGTTCGAGACGTTCGGCGACGCCGAGGAACTGGCCCTCGCCGTCGAGGCCGCCCGCGTGGTGTGCGATCTGCCGATCGTGGCTCAACTCACCTTCGACGAGGACGGCCGTACCCTCGCCGGGCAGACGGCCCACGACGCCGTGGCGCGCTTGCGTGGCCTCGGCATCGCCGTGCTGGGCACAAACTGCAATCTGGGACCGCAGGCCACGCTCGATACGGTCGAGGAACTAGTGCGCCTTGTGTCCGATCTGGACCTGGGCCTGCCGCTCTCGGCGCAGCCCAACGCGGGCCTGCCCCGGCGCGTCGGCGGCCGTTTCCTGTATGGCGCCGGCCCCGAGTATTTCGCGGACTACACGCGGCGCTACGCCGGCGCGGGCGTCACGCTGATCGGCGGCTGCTGCGGCACGACTCCCGCGCACACGCGCGCCATGCGCGACGCGCTCGACGCCGTGCGCCCCGACGTGTCGCCGCCGTCACAGGCCCCGCGCCGCCGCGCCGCCCATGTCGTGGCCCAGCCGACCGAGACAACCGAGAGCGCGGCCGAGGGCGGATCCGCGCCGACGCATCTGCAGCGGCTGCTGGCTGAAGGACGTTGGGTCGTCAGCGTAGAGTTGCAGCCGCCGCGCGGCATCAACCCGGCCAAGGTATTACGTGGGGCCGAGTTGTTGCGCGACGAAGGCAGCGCCGACGCCGTGAACATTACCGACGGCGCGATGGCTCGCGTGCGCATGGGCGCGCTTCCGCTAGCCTACCTCATCCGCGAACGGCTGGGCCTGGATACGATCGTGCATATGACCACGCGCGACCGCAACCTGATGGCCTTGCAGAGCGACCTCGTCGGCGCGCACGCCCACGACGCGCGCAACATCCTGGCCCTGCATGGCGACCCCGTGCGCGCCGGCGACTATCCCAACGCATCCGGCATCTGGGACGTCGACTCGGTCGGGCTCATCGAGGTTATGACCCGCCTCAACCGCGGTGAAGACGCGGGGGGCGCGCCGATTGGCCGGCGCGCCGGCTTCCACATCGGCTGCGCCGCCGATCCTACGAAGGACTGGGCGTTCGTGCGTGAGCGGTTGCGCCAAAAGATCGCCGCCGGCGCTCACTTCGTCATGTCACAGCCTATCTACGACGTCGACGAGTTTCACCGCTTCATGGACTACCTGGGTCCGCTGCCGGTCCCATTCCTCGTCGGCGTGATGCCGCTGCACAGCTACCGCCACGCCGAGTACCTGCATAACGAGGTGCCAGGCATCACGGTGCCTGAGCCGATCCGCCAGCGCATGGCCGAGGCGGGTGAGAAGGGGCAGGCCGAGGGCATCGCCATGGCGCGCGACTTCCTCGCGCATGTCGCCGGGCGCGTGCAAGGGACGTACCTGATGCCTTCTTTCGGCCGCTACGAGGTCGTCAGCGCGGTCATCAAAGACTTGCCGGGGCGTTAAAGCAATTTAATGTACGTGGACCGTGACCTTGTCGAACGTGTACCACTGCCGTTGCGCACCTGCGATGAGGTACGCCTCCACGCTCAGGATGTACGCGCCGGGGCGCCGATAGACGTGGCGCGCGCTCAGGCCGCGCGCCGTCGCGCCGTCGCCGAAAGTCCACTTCCAGGGGTACTTGAAGGCCTCGGGCGGCAGCGACTGTGCCACGTTCGCCTTGTTCTCGGTGAGCAAGACCGGCCGCCCCGTCGGGTAGGCGCCGCGCGTCACGAACGGCGTCCACGTATCGAACCGCGCGTTACTCGTCAGCGCTGAGTTGACCGCCACGACGCGTCCGTCGACCGAGAGCGAGGGAATGCCATCCATCCCACACGCCCGCGCCACCCCCGCGCCCAGTAGCCCACTGCCAAGCACTAAACCGGCGATGGTGCCACGGCGCCATGACGCCACGAAATACTTAGAGGGATATCTCCAACTCTTTGATACGCCTGTTTGCATCGCGCTCCTCCTCTGGTTTCTGGTGGTACCCACATCTCCTATGTAGAGTAGTATCATGTGCCTCGCCCAATGTCGCCTACAGCTTGGCGCTGGCGGCGTAGAGCGCGCTCATCGTGTCGAGGACCGACGCGATGTAGGCGCTGTCGTCGTTATTGTCGCTCGGGGGCGCCCATACCGGGATGGCTTGCGGGATCGTGCCCGCGCCGTTGGCGGCGTAGGAGCGCAGCAGGCGGTAGCAGTCGTCGATGCCCTGCTGCCACGAGGCGTAGAGGCGATAGCCGTTGAGTTGGGGTTGGCCGGGCAACGGGCGTATATTGCCCACGGACCGCGTGTCGCGCGCCATGCCGCGTGTCCCGAAAGCGCTCTCATGCTGGAAGATAGCCATGACCACGGCGGGATCGACGCCGAGCACGCGCCCGGAGTCCCAGATGTATTCGGCAGCGTCCTTGTGGTCCGCGTAGGCCGCGTCGAGCGCGGGCGATCCCGCCGCCTGGAGCGCCGCGCGTATGGCCGCGACCGAGACGCTGGGCGCGTGCATGAGCGCACCGTCCAAGTTCGCCGAGAGGGCCATGCGGTGCGCGTCACCGAACACGCCCACCGGCGGCAGTACCACGGAGAACTTGGAGATCTTGGGCGCTTGGACCGGCGCCACTAAGGGCGATCGCGAACCGGCGCGTGGTAGATCGGCGGGGAGATGTGGCGCGGTGATAGCTGTGATGGTTGACGTCTTAGGCGCCGCCGCGATCGCCCTTAGTGGCGCCTGTGCGGGGCGAGGAGCGGGAGCGGCCAGCACGGCGGATGGAGATAGGAAGCCCGGTCGGACCGGTTGCGGCTCGAGCGGCATGGATACGAGGGTGTGCTGCAGCAGCGCCCCGGCCGCGACAAGCCCGAGCACGAGGGCGCGCTTAGAGAAAATAGTGGACCGCTGGCGTTCAAGCGCCGCGCGGCGGGCAACGGGGGGAGTATAGCGGCGGGCGTAGGCGGGGTCGATGCGGGCGATGGCCATGATGCGCTCCTCGATAATACGGCGCTCGACAATGTCACGGGGCCTTGTACTGTAGATAATAGAATATTTGTTCTATATTTGTCAATCTCACGTTCGTGTGGGAGACGAGTTATCCACAATAGCCGCGAGTGCGCTACAATCCGGGCGCGGGGTATCAGCGTCCCAGGCATGAGGGGTGTAGAAGTACGACGGAAAGGAACAAGCGACATGACGAGTGAGACACAGCAACTCAACCGCAACTTGGCGTTGGAATTGATGCGCGTGACCGAGGCGGGCGCCCTCGCCGCGTCGCGCGCGGCGGGGCGCGGTGACGCCGATATGGCCGATCGCCTGGCCGTCGAGGCGGTGCGGGCGACGCTCTCATCGCTCCCGATAGACGGCGTGGTCGTCGTCGGCGAGGATGAGCGGCGGGGCCGCGAGCGCATCTACCTGGGAGAGCGGCTGGGGGCCGCCGATGAACCGCGCATGGATGTGGCGGTCGATGCTATTGACGGAACTGGCCTCGTCGCGGCCGGCGCGCCCGGCGCGATTTGCGCTGTCGCGCTTGCGCCGCGCAACACGCTGTTCCGCACGCATGTGCCCTACATGGAGCGCATCGTCGTGGGCGCCGCCGCGTCGGGCGCCATCGACATGACGGCGCCCCTGGAGGACAATCTGCGCGCCGTGGCCGGTCGTCTGAACCGGCCGGTTGCTAGCGTGACCGTGGTGATGCTGGAGCGGCCGCGCCACGAGGAGATGGTGGCGCAGGTGCGCGCGGCGGGCGCGCAGGTCAAGTTGATTCCAGACGGTGACCTCGCAGCGGCGGTGCTGGTGGCGCTGGCGGAGGAAAACGGCGTCGACGTGCTGCTTGGCATCGGCGGCGCGCCCGAAGCGGCCCTGACAGCCTGCGCGGTGCTGTGCCTGGGCGGCGACATGCAGTGCCGCCTGTGGTTCGCCGACGACGAGCAGCGCGCCGAAGCCGCGCGCGAAGGGCTCGACGCGGAGCGCGTGTTCACGGCGCCGGACCTCTGCCGCGGCGGCGACCAGGTCTATATGGCCATGACCGGCGTCACTGATGGCGAACTGTTGCGTGGCGTGCGCAACCGTCCGCCCCACGCCCTCACCCAATCACTGGTGATGCGCTCCTACACCGGCACGGCTCGGCGCGTCGAATCGACGCACGACCTGCGGCGCATCGCGGGTGTCGTGGCGGCCGCGTTCGGGGAGGAGTAGTCGGAAGTCGGAAGTCGGAAGCCGGAAGCCGGAAGCCGTTGGCAAGGCCGCTTAGTTACGCTATACGGCAGTTACTCACCGCGTACGACAATGCAGGCGATCGCACTCATTGGCCGTCTTACTTCCGACTTCCGACTTCCGACTTCCGACTTCCGACTTCCGACTTCCGACTTCCGACTTCCGACTTCCGACTTCCGACTTCCGACTATTCGGGCTTGAGGTTCTCGGCCACGCTATTGGGCACGATCATGATGGCGCCCTCGCCCATACGCAGGACTTGTTGGGCGGGGATGCGCGGCTCATTGTGCCTAAGGCGGTCCCACAAGGGCGCTGACAGGATGTACTCCGTGACGGCGCGTGCCTCGTCGTCGAGTTCCATTTCGTCGATAGTACCTAGCAGCGTGCCGCCCTCGGTCACGACACGCGCCTTGCTCTTGGCCTGGCTGTAGGAGGGCGCGCCGATCAGGCTCGCCAAGCGATCCTCGACGTTGATGGCGTCGGGGCTCGACACGGTCACCGCGTCGGCCCCGACCGCCGTGACGTTCTCACGCGTCACGGCGTCGGGCTTGCCAAACGTCCCTTTCTTGACGCGGAAGCCCAGCACAGCGCGATACTCCGCATCGAAGAGGATGTCGTCGATTGTCCCTACCTTGGCCGCGTCGGAGAGCGTCACAACCGCCCGCCCTTTCAAATCACTCGCTTTCACGTAATAGACCTCCCTATTCTCGCGTTGTTCGTATGTCGTGGGTATGATTGTATTATGCCAGCCGCGAGGGAATTTCGACGTCGTACGTTCTTAGAGGATTTCACGTCCTATCCGAGAGCTCCGCATCGCGCTGGCCCCACTTGGCGACCGTGCGCGGCTCGTGCGCGGCCAGCGCGTCGAGCAGGCGCGCGGGGTTGGACTCCTCTAGCACGAGGGCGCGCAGGGACGGGCTGAGGAACTGCTCTTCCACGGCATGGTCGAACAGCCGCAGCAGCGCATCGTAGTAGCCCGCGACGTTGAGCAGCCCGATGGGCTTGTGGTGCAGGTCCAACTGCGCCCAGGTGAGGATCTCGCCAAACTCCTCGAGGGTGCCGTAGCCGCCGGGGAGCGCGATGAAGCCGTCGGACAACTCCGCCATCATAGCTTTACGCTCGTGCATGGAACTGACGACGCGCAACTCGGTGAGCCCTCGATGCCCAACCTCTTTGGCTTCGAGAAAGTCGGGGATCACGCCGATGGCCTCACCGCCCGCGGCCAGTGCGGCGTCGGCCACCGCGCCCATCAGGCCGACCTTGCCGCCGCCGTAGACCAACCCGAGATTCCGCCGCGCCAGCGCCGCGCCCATCGCCTGAGCCGCCTCACGGTAGACTGGACGCAGGCCGACGTTCGACCCGCAGAACACGCAAACCCTCTTCATCATTCGAACCAGCCGGTGGGCGAGTTCGCGGCCGGGTACGGCTCGGCGCGCACACCCTGCGGATTGTAGACCCAGCGCACGCCGTTGGCGATGACCCGCCGAATTTCGGGCTGGAAGTAGACGGGGTAGGTCTCGTGACCAGGGCTGAAGTAGAAGATTTTGCCCCATCCGCGCGTGAACGTGCAGCCGCCACGGAAGACCTCGCCGCCACTATACGAGGAGATGAAGATCAGTTCGTCCGGCTGCGGGATGTCGAAGTACTCGCCGTACATCTCCTGCTGAGGGACGATGAAGGGCGTGGGAACGCCCGCGGCGATGGGGTGGCCGGGGTTGACCGTCCATACGATCTCGCGCTCGCCGACTTCGCGCCAGCGTAGTGAGCAACTTGTGCCCATCAACCGCTTGAAGATCTTGGAGTAGTGGGCTGAGTGTAGCACGAGTAGCCCCATGCCATTGAGGACGCGCTGGTGGACCTTCTCCACGACCTCGTCGGAGACCTGCTCGTGCGCGGTGTGCCCCCACCACGTCAGCACGTCGGTCGCGGCGAGCACGTCATCAGAGAGGCCATGCGCGGGCTGATCGAGCGTGGCCGTGCGCACGACGACGTCAGCGCCCAGTTGTTCGCGTAGGCCGGCGGCGATGGCCTCGTGCATACCCTCGGGATAGACGGCGCGTACCTTCTCGTCGCGTCGATCATGGACGTTCTCGCCCCACACAGTAACGCGGATCGGCGAATTTGGTGTGTTTTGTGACGTCAAATGAGTACCTCTTTTCTACGCTATCAGCGATCAGCCGTCAGCTGATCCCTCTCTTCATGATAGCGCGCTATACTCGCTGCCGACTTGAACAAATATCCGCCCACGCCTCTACGCAGGGGTGAGGTTAATCACTCGCCACTCGTCACTCGCCACTCGCCACTCGCCACTCGCGTTCAGCGGCGCGTGATGGCGTCGGTAACGCGCGCGACTTTGACGATGGGGCCTACGTCGTGTACACGCACGATATCGGCGCCGCGCGCAATGCCCACGGCCACAGCCGCGGCGGTCCCCTCCAAGCGCTCCTCAGGCGGCGCGTCACCCCGCGCATCGGCGAGGATGCGTCCGATAAAGCGCTTGCGCGAGGGACCAATCAGGATCGGCAGGCCCAGGACTTTGAGTTCGGCGAGGCGGTCGATCAGTTCGAGGTCGGGCGCGCCGGTACGGTCGAAGCCGATGCCGGGGTCGATGATGATGCGGGAGCGCGCGACGCCTGCGGCCTCGGCAAACCGGACGCGCGCGGCGAGGTCCGCGATGACGTCGGGCACGAGATCCGTATAGGTCTTGCCGCGCCTGTTGTTCATCAAGATAACCGGGACCCCAGCGCGCGCTACCACGCCGGCCAGGTCGGGGTCGGCGGCGAGCGCCCACACGTCGTTGACCACGCGCGCGCCGGCCGCTAGCGCCGCCTCAGCGACGGTGGCTTTGGAGGTATCGATAGAGATGGGGATAGAAACGGCGGCGGCGATGGCGCGTATGACGGGTACGACGCGCGCGATCTCTGTCGCGGTGTCGATCGGCGCGTGGCCCGGCCGCGTCGACTCGCCGCCCACGTCGATTAGATCGGCTCCGGCGGCCTCGAAGGCGCGCGCTTGCGCCACCGCCGCCACGTCGCCCCCTCTGCCAGTGCCGACGCCGTCAAGCAGCCCATCACCCGAAAAGCTGTCCGGCGTCACGTTGACGATGCCCATCACATAAGTGCGCGCGCCCCACGCGAAGGGCAGGTCATACGCCATGTCGCGGTAGACCTATTGCCGTCATATGCTGAGTTGACCCTCGTTGGCGGCCAGCACCTCGCGCCAATCATCACGATATGGCTGAACGCCAAACTCGATGATCGTTAGCCTAACCATGTCTTCCAGGGTGATACGTCCGGTGGGTAGATGCGCGCGAAAGAGTTCCCGGCGGGCCATACCCGTGCCTGCTCCCAGGTGCATGTGCGGGAAGCCAACACTGTTGGGGGTATCGGGATGCCAGTGGTAGGAGAGAATTTCTTGGTGGTCGCGGTCGTTCAGCAAATAGCTGTATGCCGCAACGGCAGCTTCCCACGAACCGCGTCCTGTGGAGTCCAAATCGACGCGGTAGAACATCCTGAACGATAAAAATAAGTCATCATCGACGAGGAGCGGTACTGAATAACCGTTGTTAATCGTCAGAGGCAAAGGTTCTTGGCTTGGGTAGTCCTTATTGCTGTAGCTTCGATAATTCAATACTGCATCAGTTATGCAACTCAACGAAAGCTGCAACGGTTGCATAAAAACGTCTACAGCCTCTCGCGGAGTTCTACTCGCCACACCCCCATCCCTTTTTTAGCTACAAATATTATGCGCCAATCTCTTGTGCTATTACTCCTACGGCGCCTACCGGGCCTACCGGGCAAATGGTAACAGCATAACAACTTCCATGACTTCGGGACGGTCGGGATCATCAAACTCACCCGCATTCCAGGCGCGTATGAATTCATCACCACTTATGCCCAAATGATAACGCGCCTGGCGATCAAAGAGCGCGCGGCCTTCATCCCGCGACAACTCTTGACATTTCGCTTTTTCCACCGAGATAGCCATAATGACTCACCTTCCAACATGATTATTATCGTCATGATAAAATAATAGCACGCCTTGGCCGATTGTATCAGTCGATACGCGCCTACAGAAACGAGGAGCGAGGATGACGCCTGATGATGTGATCAAGGAGATCCGCGTCTTACCGGGAGTTGAAGATGCGATAATCATCTTTAGCAGCGGGTTTAGCGTACGCGTTGACCGTCACGGGGCAACCTTGCCGGGCGAGCCGCGAACTCTGTCGCCCCAGCACATTGATTTTGTACGCGCATGCCTTGACGACGCGTGCGCTCGCCCCCAACAATAGTAAATGTCATTCCCGCAGGTTGCTGGTGTGTCTATTGGTGATGTGCCCGTGCTGCGTCGAGCGTGTTGCGCAGCAGCATCACGTTGGTGAGCGGGCCGACGCCGCCGGGAACGGGCGTGATGGCCCCGGCGACCGGCGCCACGGCGTCGTAGTCGACGTCGCCGACGATGCCCCCACCCCCCTCGACCGCGTTGATGCCCACGTCGATCACCGTGGCCCCCGGCTTGACCCAGTCGGCCCCGACCATTTTGGCGCGCCCGATCGCCACCACCAGCACGTCGGCTGTGCGCGCCACCGCCGGGAGGTCGACGGTGCGCGAGTGGCACACCGTGACCGTGGCGTCCTCGCGCAGCAATAGCAGCGCGACCGGCTTGCCCACGACGACGCTGCGCCCAACGACCACCGCCCGACTGCCACGGAGCGGGACCGCGGCCTGGCGCAGGATCTCCATCACCGCTGCGGCCGTCGCCGGCGCGTAGCTCGGCAGGCCGGACAGCAGCCGTCCGGCGCTGGTGGGGTTGAGGCCGTCGACGTCTTTCGCCACGGCCACATGCGCGCCCACGCGCGCGGCGTCGATCCCGGCCGGCAGCGGCGTCTGCACGAGGACGCCATGCACATCGGCGTCGGCGCTCAGGCGGTCCAGCAGCAGCGTCAGCTCGGCCTCGGCGGCCTCTTCACCAAGGCGATGTACCGCGCAAAGAACACCGGTCTGCGCGCAGGCGCGCTCGATGCCGCGCACGTAGGAGCGCGCGGCTGGGTCGTCGCCAAGCACGACCACGGCCAGCGCCGGCGTGACGCCATGTGCACGGAGGTTCGCCACGTCTTCTTTGAGTGTCGCGCGCAGGTCCGCCGCCATAGCGCGGCCATCTAGCACCGTCGCGGTCATCACCCGATCCTCTCTTCTACTTGCCGGGCCACCTCATCGGCGCGTGGGCGAGCGGCGGAGAGGCGGCGCTCCAGGTCGGCGGATGTCTCGCTCTTAAAGGCGTCATCTCGAATCAGAGCCAGGTTCGTGCACACGTTGAGCGCGGCGCCGTCGAGGGCCGCGCGCGCGCACAGTACGCCGACACCGATGTCGCTGACGACATTGGGATTACCGCCGGGCAGGGCTTCAGCGCAGAGGTCGACGATGCGGGCGGCCACGGCAACCGTACGCAGCGGCACATCGGCCGCGCCCTTGAGCGCCTGCTGAATCTGGGCCTGCCGCGTCCGTTTTTCGTCGTCGGTGGCGCGTGGCAGGGCATAGGCTGTACGCACCGCGCCGTAGGCCGCGCCATCCTCGGCGGCGAGCGCGAGGGCCAGCGCGCGCTGTTCCGTCGCCTCGACCAGCAGGCGCGCCATCGCTTCCTCATGCGCGCGGTACTTCTCCTGCCCGATGGTTAGGTTGCAGACCATGGCGACGAGCGCCGCGCCCATGGCGGCCGAGAGTGCGGCGGCCCCGCCGCCGCCGGGGACAGGCGCGCCCGACGCCAGCCCCTCCAGGAACTCCGCGATCGTTTCGTCGTTCATGCATGCTCCAGGTTGTGAGTCGTGAGTCGTCAGTCGTCAGTCGTGAGCCGTGAGTCGTCAGTCAGGATTATAGCATTGGGGGCATCTGGGCGAGCCATATGGTGTAGACTGCGAGATAGGTGACTAAGCGCGAGGAGAATCCATTCGGCGCGGCTCCTTGGTCAACTTAGCAGGGCGATGAAACCAGCCCCAGGGATGTACTCAATGCCCTCGTGGACGTGCCGCCCGTCCGCTCCGACCGGAGGGTAGTCATGGGTATTGTTCGAAACGACGTAGTGCGCCCCGCCGACGATGGCGGCGGCCCAGATAGGGTAGTCCCACACGTCTTCGAGCGTATCCCAGGCGGCCGGATAGGGCGGGCGCGGGTTGACCAATTCCCAGTTCGGCGTCGCCAGCAGGATTTCCATCATGCGCTTCGCGCTCTCGCCGCACCGTTTCCAGTTGGCTGTCGTGAGGTCACACGCTGTCACTATGTCGCCGTTAGCGCTGATCACGTTGAACGTGGTGCGTTCGATCCATTGCCAGGTGAGAGCTCGGTTTGACACTCCACACGGCTAAAGCCGTGGGATTCTTGGTTCAGCCAGCAGCCTTGTCCACCTGAGTCACCTCAGATGGATAGAGGGCAGACTGTCCCCAAGCGTTACTTTCGGCGTGCCCCGCCGTAGTTTCTTCCACCAACCGCAGTCCGAGCGCCAGGATAGTGCGCGCGGCGTTGTGGTCGCGGTCCAGCACCATCTTGCAGCGTGGACAGAGGTGCGTGCGCTCCGAGAGCGTCTTCTTGACGCGCTCACCACAGCCTGAGCAGTCCTGACTGGTGTACTGCGGCGGGACCGCGACGACCACCTTGCCGTAGACGCGGCCCAGATACTCCAGCCAGGTCACGAAGGCGCGCCAGCCCGCATCGCTAATGCTCTTGGCAAGATGGCGATTCTTGACCATGTTGGCTACTTTAAGGTCTTCGTAGGCGATCACGTCGTTGGACATGATGAGCGCACGCGCCGTTTTCACGGCCACGTCTTTACGCTGCCTACTAACCTTTAAGTGCTTGCGGCCTAAACGCAGCCGTGCCTTGGCGCGATTCTGCGACCCCTTGACTTTGGACGACACGCGCCGCTGTATCCGCTTCAAGGAGCGCTCCGCCCGCCGCAGGTGGCGCGGATTCTCCACAGTCATACCCTCGGAGTCGGTATAGAAATGGGTCAACCCCAGGTCGATGCCGACGTTATGACCCGTTGCCTCCACCGACACACGCCGTTCAGCGTCGATGCAGAACTGGCTATAGTAACCATCGGCGCGCTTCACGACACGGACCCGTTTGATCTGATCGAGCGCGTAGCCCAGGAGGTCGCGCGTCCCTTTGAGCCTGAACGTGCCTGCCTTGAAGCCGTCCATGAAGGTGATCGCCCGCCGCGCCTCGTCTAACTTCCAGCCCGTTTGCTTGTACTCAACGCTACGGCCATCTTTCTGGAATTGAGGATACCCTTTCTTGCCTAGCTTCTTCTCCCGGCAGTTCTTGTAGAAACGTGTAATCGCCGCTGCCGCGCGTTCCGCTGCCGCTTGCCGCGCCTGCGAGTTGAGCTTGCCTGCGAAATCGTACTCCTGCGCCAGGACCGCGCAATAGCGGTTCAAGTCGTAGGGTTTCACGCCGCGTTCATCGCGCCACTTACGCACGCACTTGTTCCGAATGAACTGCGTCGTACGGATGACTTCGTCGAGTGCATTGTATTGGTTGGTAGCGCCCGCGAGCTTGAACTCTAGTACGATCACATCTACAGTATAGCACACTTTAAGGACGCTGCGCCCCCTTAAACAAAGGACGCCGATTCATCCCACGGCTAAAGCGGTGGGTTTTCTCGCCGGGGTTCTATAATTCAGAAACGATCCACGGGGACCAAATGGCGGTGAAAGCGCCGTCCTGGGCGAGGCCCTGCAACTCAGCGCGGCTCCGCGCGGGGACGAGCACGCTGGTGTCGACGACAGCACGGATAACCATACGATCTGAGGCTCCTACCGTTCCCACGGTGGTCGGCCAGGTCGCGTCTCTTTCAAGGCAATCATCTCGGCATCAGAGGGCGTTTCCTAACCACCTTCTTGAGCGTAAAAGGAGGCTTTCGGAGAAGTTATGTCGAGCAGAATAGCTCATGTCGTAGTGGTTTGGAGGCGAGGAACTGACCTCGGCAAGCCCTTTGCGGCGCTACAGGCGATCTTTATTCGACATAACTTCACGTTTTCGGCCCTCCAAGTGGGTTAGGAAACGCCCTCGGCATCAGTCAAATCGTGACCGAAATCGGCGATCTCCTCTTGCAGCTTGCTCAAGGCGCGTTGCGCGCATACCCGGTCGTCGTCACGGATGCGCTCGACCTCGGAGACCGGGATCAGCGTGCGTTCATTGCGCTGCACGCCGTTGATGTAGCCGATCTTGACCCATCGTTTCACGGTGTTGATCGAGCGGATGCCCAGCGCCGCGGCGGCCTCGGCGGTGGTGAGCAGGCCGCGTTTGTCCGCCTCGCGCAGCGCGCGCTTCAGCTTGTCTGTGGCGGCCTTGACGTTGGCGTCGGTCGCGGCCGCTGTTTCGAGGAGCGCCAGAGATTGTTCGATCTCATCGCGGTCCAGTACTGTCATGCTCATGATGTCCCTCCATCCCCGTACGGCAGCGCTCGTGGTAGTGATAGCATATCCTTTTCGCGTCCATTCCGTCAATAGCATCCATATCGATAGGGTGCGCCACATTTTCGATGCTGTTGGTAAATGGGGCGGGTGAAAACCGTGGTCAGGCCGCAGCGGGAAGACGGGCAAAAGCGGACGTTCTGGTCGTGGCGAACGGGGTCTCCGCGTCCCAGGCGACGAAGCGGGTCACGTTG
>JAABUM010000777.1_pt1 | contig 52385 bp, 88 predicted proteins | sample 5559161 | NCBI WGS metagenome assembly JAABUM01 (sample SAMN10711868, study PRJNA513369) | rock metagenome | isolation source: Antarctica rocks | place: Antarctica: Victoria Land, Siegfried Peak nord
ACAGGAGAGGCAAGGGGAGGGCAGAGGAGGAGGACGGGGGTGGCAGGTATTGCTTGCGCTGGAGCATATGATGTTCTGGAGCGTCATTAGCCGCTCCAGCATCAATTGCCGCTGCAACGAGCAGAAGACCTGCTGCCAGCCTGCCTCCTCGGCCTGCAGCAGCCACGCGGCCTGTGCTTCATTACCTGAATTCAATCGTCAGCATTCCAGCGGTGTGCATCTTGACGGCAGCTCCTCCACGATGTGCAGCGTCACCGCTAGCACGACCGACGCCGGGTTTCATGGCATGAAAAGCGGGACTGTCAGCGACATGTAGTTGTGCACCTTTACGGCGGCGAGGGTCTGCCAGCCGTCCGGCTCCTCAACGGTGTGCAGTGTCGCCGCCAGCGCAACCAAGTCCCGCAACTCCACGTTGATGGTCAGCGGCGCCGCGGCGGGAAACGCCGCGCGGCACAGCGGGCACTCCGGCTTGCGCCGCTGCACCGACGCCATGCACTGCAGGCACCCGTTGTGGCCTGCGCACATGCACACTCGGTGTCACGGTGTGTCCAGGCCGTCTGTGCAGGGCTAGCTCCAGAGAGGCGTGCAGGCTGGGCCCTCACGAGCTGGTCAGGCATTCAATCAACAACATGGAAACGAAATGCCAGCTAAAGCCCTGGAAAGCGCCGCATGCGCGGTCATGACACCGTGCAGGTTGCACCTGCTGCAGGCGACCGGTTTTGAAATATAGACGGTCAAAATTGACGATCATCACGCAGCACGTACACAGTTCAGCTTCGCCTGTACAAAGTGTTGACTTGTCGGATGCTGGTACCCGATATTCCGACACGAAGTTTGAGCAGCGCACCGCAAGGCAGGCTGACGGGTCCGCCATAGCTGCCCAGTAGCTCGGTGCACACGGGGCAGACGGGCGCGACGTCCCGCCCGGAAGTCATGCTGACTGTGCCCAGGGCAGGACTCCAGACCCTTGACCTTCCCAGGCGACCTTGCACGGCGCCTCGCGGCCTGCTGGTGTCAGTTTCTGGCTGAATAAACCCTGCTGCGACTCGTGTGCGGCAGGTGAGCTCGCTTTTTTGCGGAAGAGAGGCTGTCAACAACAGATTGTAGTACCCAAGGGCTTCGTGCCCGTGTCGCAACCGCCCGAAAAGCGTCACAAACGGCCTTGGTGAAGGTGCAGTAATCTGTTGGGAATGACAGGAGCGATTCTCGCGGCTTTTGTGGGTTGCAATGCGTCAGTCGGTCCGTGCGCGCCAGCTCGAAATTGGTTGAAACAGGATCGGCCCTGACCTGACATGGGACTCTAATGAATGGCCACATGTGCCTGGCTGCAGGACGCAGCGGAAGCTTGTGCACTGGCCAGGTCCGCTCGATTGCCTGCGGCTGAGCGGCAAGATTGATTTTTGCATCTCAACGTTGGCTCCATCTGCTGCATACGTTCTACCAGCTGCAGATCGAAGCCTTCCCACTCCGCATCGCGCAGAGGAACACTGATTTGCGTGCCAAAGTTCACTGCACCTCCTCGATCGTGGTGCACTAGAAACTTCAAGAGCTATAACACTTGGCAAAGCCATCATGCGGGCTTCCAAATCGTTCGCACAGCTCGTACCCGTGTTCAAGGCTTGAAAACAAATCCATAGGCGGCCCGACAGCGGCAAGGCACCGCGGCAGCACCGGCAGCCATGTCGCAGCGCAAGGAGGTGCGCATCGACCAGCTGCCGCCGCAGCAGCTTTCGGGGCTGAAGGAGCAGCTGGAGGAGGAGCTGAACGGCCTGGCGCAGAGCGCCGCGACACTGCAGAATGTGGCGTCGGAGTTTCACCGCTCGGGCGAGGCGATCGAGCGGCTCGCCGACCAGAAAGTCGGTGAGAGGCCTGATGGAAATAAGAAGCTTCACGACTCATGCGTATACTTGCATAGCTGAGCATCTGGGCATGCACAGCGAGGAGAATGTCGAAAGCAGCATACATTTGCCGCGTGCCATGGGAAATGGCTGAGTTCACTCTGCGCCTGAGCATGCGTGCTAGTTCAGCTTGCTGCAGTGGCAGTTGCAGTGCATGCCAGGTTGCGGCGGTGCAACACAGGACGTTGTGCCATTCTTCATCTGGCGCATGATGGTGGGCAGAATCGCAAAGCTCGGGAGCACGCAGGTCCGCGAACCAGTGGCTCACGCTCTGACTGTGCCCTGTGCTCCGCACCGCAGGCCAGCCGATGCTGCTGCCGCTGTCGCAATCGCTGTACGTGGAGGGGGAGCTGGCCGACGCCAACAGCGTGCTCCTTGACATTGGCACCGGCTACTACCTCGAGGTGAGGAGTAGCAGCAGCGCTCTGTTTACATCAGAAGCGAGAAGAAGAGAGATCTGACAGAAGGCAAGTGCCAGGGCTGCACCTGGCCGACGCTGACAGCGTGCTCCTGGACATCGGCACCGGCTACTACCTGCAGGTGGGCTTCAGCAGCACGAGTTCATATTTGAAGCATTAGGCTCATTTTTCAAAGCTAGAGGAGACTCAAGAAGGGACAGCGCGACGCCGCAGGGCGCTCCTGGACAACGCCAGCAGCTGCCACCTTCAGGTGAGCTGCTGCACTTCCTTCCAGCATTTCAATACGAATATCACCAGCTGGAAAAGAAACGGAAATATGCGGACCGCGCGGTGCTGGCAGCGTGCTGCCGGACATTTGCACCGGCTACTGCCTCGCGGTGATGCATCCGCATGCGAGTTGTTCATAAAGTGCAGTGCCATGAGAAAGTGAAGTGTGGGAGCATAACCTCGCGGCGGCGGCGCGCTGCTGAAAAGGTCATGCGGGCCTACGCTTCGCAATGTGTGTGTCTGTCTGTTGCAGAAACCGCTGGACGGGGGCATCGACTACTGCAAACGCAAGGTCAATCAGATGGCCGACAACCTGAAGGAGATCCAGAAAGTGCGGCCTTGCATCCCAGCCTTTTTGTGAGCTGTGTTTGCTAGTCCCGGTCACACGCCGCGCGCCGGTCTTGCTGGTCACGGCCGGCGAGGGTGAAGCCTCCTGTCCGTCATCAGTGCCATCACATGCACTTGGCGTCTGCTGCTGCGTCCTCACGCCGACGCCTATCCAGCACTACTGCAAGTCTACTTCTGGGCGCCAGCTGCGACGCTGACTCTGCTGAATTTCCAGCTTGATTTCCAGCCACTTTTGTAACCGTTACGCAGGTGCAGCAGCAGAAGGTGAACGTCCTCATGACGGTGGACTCGGTCCTGCAGCAGAAGGTACGCGATGCCCAGCAACAACAGGCAGCAGCGCAGGAGGGCGGCCCATCAGCAGTGGGTCCGGCATAGAAGGGTGGTCTCACAGGGCAATTGTGTGCAGGCAGCAGCCGCTGCTAGAGGATATCTGTGCGAGGCATAGGGGAGCTTGCAAAGGTCGTGGTTGATGCAGGGGTGCCACAAGGTCATGTGCAGTGGCTGCACGTGACTGCGTTGCAACACAATCAGCAGGGGACGAACAAAGCAGATCAACCATCGTTTGAAAGCCGCGCAGCCAATCGCTGCTCAGCCCCAGATTGACAAGTAAGCAAACTATGGCCAAGGGGCTTCTTCCTCCACTCAATTGCTGATAGGCCTTGGGACCGCTGCTGTGCCCACATTTCGGACCAATTCAATTGCATCCAAACTTCGCCAGTGGTCTTGAAAACTCAAGGATGCCACTTAGGCGATTGCCGGCTGCACGATGACTCACTGCATGAGTTTTCTGGCAAATAGACAGCAGACATCTTCATGTGCGCCTTTGCCGCGTCAGTCATCAGGCGTGCGTCTGTGGGCAGCTGTTGACGAAAGGTGCCTGACGCCTTCACCTTCAAGGACTCTCCATCAGCCTTTTCATGACCATGCGGATATCAGTGTGTGTGGTGTCTGAGTGTAGCATCACGCTTTCATGGACGAATGACAAAAGGGGTTACTCTCATTGATAACGCTTGCAGCATTGAAAGCACGTATTGCTTCACCAGAGGATGTCAAACGCCGACGGTTACCACTGTCGCTGCCGCTGCTGGGGTGGCTGCCACCTGAGCTCGCGGGCTCAATGCCGCTGACGGCTGGTGCCGCTGACGACAGGGTGTTCTCCTCATGAGGCGGCAGCAACAGCGGCGGCAAAGGCTGCGGTGGCAAGGTGATAATGGTGCCTCCTGAGGGCAGACATACGACATCTCATGCAGACTAAATACTGCATTAGCATTGTGGATTGATGGCAGGGCGCCTTCTTCTCGCATGACGCACCAGTGGCTTTGCCTAACACCACTAGTACTCCCTTGCCAGCGGAGAGCAAGCCGCTCCGCCAGCCTCTGGCATTATCGAGCACGCCGTGCAGTGCCACCCCGAGTACCAGCACTGCCAGGAGCAGCGAGCAGAGCAACCTCACGCTGCCAGCACTCATCGGAGGCAGACGCTCTGGGGGTCCTACAGGATGAAGCACCGCCAAAGAATGCATCCGCGGAAGACCCGAACTCCGAGCCGGATTACAGATCTGCGTGCGGCCTGTATTGGCGGCTGAAGAGCTTTGACACGACTGCTTGTCCTTGTAGTGCCCTGTGTCTTGATCGACCGGATCGTCTCGATGCAGTCGCGCCAGATGTCGGGTCATCTGACCCTCTGCCGAAATTCGCAAAATTATGGTCATACCATGGCCATATCATCAAAATACGGCATCAACACATCTCTCGATGGCCATCCATCGGCCCCAAAACTCACTGACGCCTCATTCAACATCACAAGGAGGCTGATTTCCTGGAAAGCACACTTGCAACGATAGTCTGCAGCTGCGTGACGCAGCCGTCAACTGTCGAATGCCAGCTGTATGTGTGGCGCTCAAGCCTGATTGATTGCGCCCAGCTGCCGGATTTAGAATCAGGGGTTTCGAAATCTTCGAGAGTTGGTTGTCGCCACCGCAGGTATGGCGCTGGCGGTTACACATTGCGTTCAAAATCTGTAGAGGGAAGCGCAGCATCTGCTATCGTCTGTCGCGCAAGTAGTGCTCCCTGCGCACATTAATGAAATATTTCAACTCCGGATCAAAAGACAGAAAAATTTGTCCTTGGCAGTGAACCGAACATGAATGCAAGCGCTTCCGTCGCTGGCAGTCAATGGTATCATGACTTAACTAGGTTCGACAGCAAGTCATTGGCCATGGCGCACTGCCAACGCGCGGCTGCAAATGTGTGCCAGAAACATGTTTGATGTGACTCACCTTCCACTGTGCTGGAGATCGTGTACATCCGATGATGAACTGATATCCACCGATGTTCAGGCTGTGGTTGTCGCCGCAGCTGTTGAGGCCAACGCCGCCACCTGCAAACAATATACCGTGTCGGACCAATCACGTCGGCTGTCGAGGAAGCAAAGAGACACGCATGAACCGACCTTTCGCCATTGACTTTTTCTATGACAATACTTTCCCAGACGACGGCAATAAGTAGTAAGGAACATCTATTGGCTCGCCTCAGAACTTCTGAGGCGAGCCAACAGATGTTCCTTACTACTTATTGCCGTTACTACAGCAGCCTCGCTTGAAGCGAGGCTGCTGTACTGCTGGCATGCATGTACACTGCAGAGGCTCGGCACCTTTCAGACAGCGCCTGCCAATGGAGAAGTTGTTGTTGTCGCTACCGAGACTGCAGGGCGCCGGGGTGGCACAGGTGGGCAGTTGTCACCGCTGCAATTGTTTCCACTATGGTTTCCGCCGCTGCCTGCAAACCAGGCAGCAGCCGTGTTGCAGAGACAGCACTGGAGTTCAGGGTGCTGGGTGACCAACGCAAATGGACAGAGTACCAGATTGCAGCCCCGGATACGGCAGTATTCAAGTCGGGCATGCAGCGGAACCTGACAACAGCGTCGCTGACCGAGTGGGGAGTGACAGCTGCCTGAGGTTCCACAATCCGTCTCGCACCGATGGCAGTGTCGCCGTGTACCGAAGTTGATGTTCAAGCCACCACCAGCGAGCTTGCGGTGCGGTGATTCAGCCGAGTCCTCGTGGTGGGCGGCAGACACCGATTCGCTCACTGTCCACAGACGAAGCGACCATGTAAGTCAGATTTGAAGTAAGGCTTTCTGTGTTTAGAAATGATACGTGAGCAAGGTTGTTCGCATGTGCATGATATAGTGCACATGCACATGATTGACACGGCAGGCAAAACCTGGCACAGCCGCCGCATCGCCGCCCAGGCCGCGGCCGCCCAGGCTGCAATATGGCAGCGCTCAGTCCACCTGTTGCAGGCTGACAAGTTGCGCAGTCGTCGACGGCTCTCTGTTGAGGAGCCGCCGACTGCAATCAGGTCGGGGATGCCATCGCACCAGAATCACTCGCGATGGTCTGCAGCTGCCTGCGGCGCAGCCCTAGCCGCTCACGCGCTCCGCCGGCGAAAGCTTCTCTGCACCAAAGGCAATGAGGGGAATGATCAATTGGCGTCCTCGAAACGACATCCGTGAAGACTGAGAACTGCAGACCAATACATTCTGCACTGGCGCACAGGGCAGCAATTCACTGCGAACACGAGTTCTGCCATGCCCCACACGAGTGCAGCATAATTATGCATGGCGACCGCCAGCGCTGCTTTCTGGCAACATGCTCACCGGCTGCCGCATGTGCAGCAGTTTGCCAGCCGATTAGGAGAGTGAGGCCCAGCAGAACGCTGCTGCCTTCGATCTGATGGGCTTTGCCATGTTTGTGGGGTGCTTTGGGCGAGCTCTGCAACGTTGAATCCGAAGGTGAACTCGCAGGTCAATCGGAAGCAAAATTGTGCGAAGCTTGTCCGCCGAGCTGAACTTTGGGTCGCACGCCAATGCGCAGCTCACTTACGCCAATGCGCAGAATAGTGAGCATTAAAGGACGCGTATGGTGATTGCGCCCAAACAGGCAACTAGGTAACGTGTGATTGATGGGATAATTCGCTCGGCCGCCGAAATTTCCGTCAGCTCAAGCAGGTGCTCTCTTCCCCAAACTGTGGAAACGCCACGTCGTCTCAAGCAGGTGCTCCAGGCAATTCGGCTTTGGTTTTGCACATGTTAAATGGAGGAAACTTTTGACTGAGTTTGCACAGAGAGAATTCCAGATCAGCGCAATCGTCGTGCCCGGTCGTTATGTCGCAGACCGCAGCTTCGCCTTCGGCACTAACCATTGTGCACCGCTTTATTTTTGCGTCACGCCAGCGTGACGTGATGCTGGGTGGCGAGACGAGAACAATCGGCACGTTTGCTACTCAACCATTCACACGCGCGCCGCGGCGCCCGCAGCACTGCGCTCCGCTGACCACCGGGCGTCTGCAAACACGAACTCCCAGAATCGGTATGCCAGCAACACCTGCGACGGGAGACACAGAGCTTTATGGTTTTGGAGGACATCCTTCTTTCACGAGCTCTGTTCTTTTGGCTTCCTCTGCGCTGGTCAGGCGCAAGGAGGCATCGATGTCACGGGCAGCCGAGTAGAGACCCGGATGTTGAGCTCTCCAGCCGACGTTTCGGGCTTCGTGATGCTCGCAAGCAGATGGCACTAGGGTCATAGATCTGGGATCTTCATGTCTACTAAATGTAGTATCTGTGCAAGGCGCACCGTCGCGGCGTGCCACAAGGCATGGGCGTCCAGCAGTCCCAGGAATGGCGGGAAGTCGAACACCTGTGAGTATGCACAGAGAGATTGAAGGCAGCCTTGCAGGGGCGTTTGCAGCCGTTGAGGTTGTCGCAGATTCGTCGGGGTCATACGGTGCGCGCACCAACGACTGCGACAATCCCCCAGTGGGCTTTCGCAGTGCGCTGCAGAAACGGCAGATGAGGGTTGACTGTGGGGGAGCGGACACAGAGGCCACAGGAATGGTGCAATACCTCCAGGGCGGCGGCGGCGTTGATGAGTACCAGGAAGGTGTACAGCTGGAGACGGCCCGGGTGCCGCACCCGCGTCGCCCACACTGCCCAGGCCACCGTCTGCAGAAATTATACCGCGATCCTCAGCATGTGGCTCGAGCTCACACTTTCCTGCAACGAGCCTGCGGGCTGTTTGCCAAAAGGGAGGCAGGCACATTCCCAGGGTGGCACTGGTGCGGTGGCCAACATGGCGGCCGGAAGACAGCTGCTCGGCCGTTGCGTCAGGATGCCCACAGACGGCAGCCGCCGACGCACAGCCGGCAAATTTTGCCATCCCGTTCCTTGCTTGTGAACATTGTACAGTGTATGAGGTTACAGAATTTGACAGCACATGACTGGAACATGGTTCCAGTTGCACACAGAACAAACTCTTACCTGGGACAGGCCGATGATCATGCAGATGGTGACGTTCAGTCCGTAGTCGAACAGCACGTACAGCATGTGGTGCGCATGATAGGCGTATGCCGCGCCGCCCGCCAGACCGAGCAGCGCCCACTGCTGCAGCGCCGTCCAGCTGCACACAGAACAGAGCCTTTCGTGACAGTCTTGCCATATTCTGTGGTGCACACGATAGGCGTACGCCGCGCCGCCCGACAAAGCGAGCAGGCCCCACTGCCGCCGCGCCGTCCAGCTGCATGCAAAACAGAGTTTTTCGTGATGGTCATGCAACATCACGTGGTGCGCATGGTAAGCGTACGCCGCGCCGCCCGCCAGCGCCAGCAACGCCGCCCACCTGTCCGCGTTGCATACACCATTTTCGCGTCACTGCTTCAGTTTCACAGGACTTTGCGCAAGTCGCGCCGCCCGCCTGCGCCAGCAGCGCCCGTCGCCGCAGCGGGGTCTGGCTGCACGCATCGGATTTTGGTTTGAAACATCCGCTGCGACTGCAGTCGTTTCTCACTGGTGCTAATGTCGTGCATGTGCTGCGGCACCCCCGTGCCGGCATGCAGCGAACAGGGGAATCCAGCAGCCTTGATGATACTGAGATGCGCTCACCAACGTTTACCGGCACAGCCGCTTCGCAAATGCCTTACGGCACAGGTTCCATTGCACATCGGATTGCGATGAGAGCACCACGGACTTCAATGAAACCTCACCCCAGGACGCGTGCGAGCGTCACAAGGAAGCCGTATAGGATGAGCGCGTCCGCGATGAGGTAATCCGCCACCTCCGTCGCCCGCACATCACGCGCGTGGAACGCCGCCGACGCCGCCCATGCGACGACTGCCAGGCAACCGTAGCCCAGCCACAGCGGCCAGAAGGTGTATGACGCGCTCAGCGCTCTCAGACTCTGACCGATGCCCGCGCTGCCGGTGCTGCCGCCGCTAGCGGCGGTTGTGGTGGTGCCGCCGGCAGAGTGCCTGCCGTTGGCCGCCGGGGCTTTGCCACCGAGGCGGCTGCCGCTGGGCTGCTTGGAAAGCTGTGCGCGCACCGGGCTGCCAGGCCGGCCAAGGCTGTAGCCGCCGTCGAGGTCGTGTCGGCCGCCTGCGGGCCAGGGGCTGCCGCCGCCGCCGCTGCCGCTGTGCGCGCCGCCGCCGCTCGCGGCAACGCGCTCTGCCGTATCGAGCGCCCCCGGCAGCCGCCGCAGCAACGCCAGGAAGCGCAGCAGGCAGTGCGCGTGCGCCGCCAGATTGGCCAGCGAGCACAGCACCGACGCAATTTCCTGCCAAGGGCATGGCACGGTCGTTTGGTGCCGAGCCACACACATTCCGTGCTGCTGCGCCGCGCTTTGTGTCCGGGCTGGTGGCTGCCGAAAAGGACTTTGCCTTGGCAGGTCCAGCTGCAGCATCGTGCCGCAACAGCCCCATTGGCAGGTGTGCTGCATGGCGACAGCTGTCAAGCGCGCCTGACCACACCTTCCCATGCACTCGCAAAAGGTTGGCAACCTCGACCTCAAATGACATGTCAGGCGGCGGACCGCACCTGCATGCCCAGCACGCGGCGGAAGGGCCACTTGCCGTAGTACTTGACGGTGGCCGGCAGCGTGGCGTTTGCGGCATGCGCCTCCCGCCGCACATCCTCCCGTGCCTGCATGCACCGGTACCTGCGGAAAGGCAGAAACCGCACGTGAGTAGCAGCAAACAGAAATTGGGACGCCCTGTCATATCAAGTGGCTGGTGCATCACACTGCGCGTTGCCCCGCGCCCTGCATGCCCCATTCCCTGCTGCACACCAGTTCGATTACATTTTTCCAAGTACATCTAAGCACAGTAACCAGTACACCGCCCAGAAGACCTCGACGCAGGCCGGGAGTTATTCTAGACGAATGAGATCTGCGAACAACAGCCTGCAGGCCTCTAAGTGACAGCGGCAAGCAGGCATCGAATCGTGAGGACGCACTTGCAGTCGTCGGCGCAGGACCAGCGCAGCAGCTGCACGGCGCGCGGCACTGGGCGGTCGAACTGCGCGGGGCACGCCGCGGAGCAGTCCACGCTGGTGCGCTTCAGCGCCGGCGGCAGCATCACGCAGCCGTCGCCCTCGGAGCAGATGTCCACGCACCAGCGGAAGGCCGGGTCCCTGCCATGAGGATGGAGATACAGAATGATCATGATTTAGAGGACCATAAAAAGTGCACCAACACAAGGCATCGCCCCCGTATCCGCAGCGCTCGTGCGGCATCGTGATGCAAGCAATATCCCCAGGTGTCCAGCACGCCTTAATCGCCGGGCTCCACATGTCGAATCCTCGGGCAGATGCACCGGGTGTGCAGCATTGCGTCTGCCTATGGTGTTTCATCTGCATGCCACAATGTCATTGTTTGCATCGCCAGACATGGTTTTTTCCTCACCTGTCTCCGATGCTGGCATGGCAGGCGCCCGCACTGCATGCCACAAAGACCGCCGCCAGCAGCGCAGCGGCAACACGTGACCGGCTGCGCGGCCGCCGCACGCCGCATCTGCGCGGTGCCGGCATCCGGGCTGCAGGGGGCGCAGAGTCCCTATTGACCGCCGCTGCCTTTGCTTGCTGCTTGCCGCTTCCAGCGAAGCGACTGTGTCAGCTGCGGCGGTGCCTGAACCGCAAACCCTGCCGCTGCCTCACATCGTTTCGTAGACAGCGTCCTTGATTTCCTGCACTTCCTTTCGCCACACGGCGCCGGCGCCCGCGGCCTTCAGCACCCGGAGCTGCAGGAATGAATTCAAAGCATCTCAAAAGGGAAATTCATTTCAACGAGCAAGTGTTGCCGCGCCTCAGCTGGCACGCTCATTCATGCTGCCGCGACATACCTCGATTGATCTCACAGGCGCTGCAGGAATGCCAGAGTCCCCGTCGGCAGCAGACAACAACAGCTCCGACCACCTGGAACTCAAATGCTAAGCAGTGTCAAGTCTGGTTGTTTCCAAACTTGCCTTGGAGGCCCTGATGCTGTAGTTGTCGGGTGACGGCGCCTCGGGATCACCCGGTTGCAGGCGCCCGATCACCACGACATAATCGCCGGCTGCAAGATCAGGTGCGGGCACGTTCTGCGGCAGCGCCGTCGGCGCCACCTGCAATGCCGTGAGTGGTATCTCGCGATCGCGATCTGCTGGTGCCAGGACCGTGCCAGCAAAAATGCTGATGGGCAGCCAGAGCTTCGATGCACTGCCCACAAGCTGCAATGAAGTGCCTGGTCTGGAGGTTTTCCAGCGATGCTCAGTCTGATACGCACAATGAGAGTGTGAGCATCTCAGGTGCCTCCATAGCCAGTCATCCAGAACGGAGGGACTCACCACAATGCCGCCGGTGCCGTCGTCAAGGGTGAAGGTTTTGTCCCCGCGCGGCCTTGCCACGTAGCCCTGCATGACAGAAGCAACACTGTCCATGCAGAATATTGACACCAAGCCAGCAGAGTGCATGCACAGCTTCTGACACCCCTGTGTGTGCAGGAGCGCTGCCGCGCCCGCAGCGGCCACACACCAAAAGGTGCCGTGTCGGCCTCTGCAAGGTCAAGCGCGGCCGCAGTTTCTTTGCAGTACTCTTGAAGTTGTATCCTTACAGAAACGCTCTATACGCGACACACGCAGAATAGGTGGCGTGCCTGCAGCCAGACTCGATCGAACTTCAATCTGCCGTTGTACTCGAATGTCGCTTTGTCCACCGTATCCCACGATGCAATGTCACACGAGTAGACGTCCCTGACCAGTAGCTTGAGCGCAAAGCTGGAGCTCACGCGCATGTGAGGGCTTAGAACACTGTTCGTGCTATGCAGCTTCAGATCAACATGCTCATGACACCAGGTTGCACTGCCAGCAGGTCTCCGTGATGGCGAGACATGTTAAAATAGAAGGGGCTGTACGACTGCAGCACGCCGGGGAGGTGCAAATAGGCAATTGTCGCATTGTGACCCAAAATCAATTTGAAAGGGTCTGCTGACTGAAAGACAAGGGCCCGATCAAATCGGTTGAAAAGGCCAGCCAATTTCCGCTGTCCAAAAATCGTCCTCGATATCTGCCGCATGCATGTATCGTCCTCGACACTCAGCCACAGGCAACTGCCGCTCGTATCGTGGCGCCAGCGGCTCTTCGTGTTGTGGGCGCCGCCGCCACACGATAGCGAAATCAGCGGCTCAGTTTCAATCTTCCAACCTTGGCCGACCAGGAGGCTAGCCCTGACTGCCTCCAAGCCTTCAGCAAGAGCGGGCGCCAGCTTCCATCTCTACAGGCGGCGGCAGCGGCGGCGACTGATCCGGCGGCGGCGGCGGCAGCTCTGGAAGCAGGATGTCCAGCTCCGCCATGCGGGCGTGCGCCTTGTCCGGCGCCACAAAACCCTGGCCTGGCGGCGCGGCACGAGCCAGGTTGCCACAGACGCCCAGCAGGGCGCCACTGGTGTAGCGCTGCCGCTGGCCGGGCGGCGCAAATCCGGATGCGCCGCCAGCGTCTGCGGACATTGCGCCCGCCGTCTGCCGCGGCCGCATCGCCAGCGCGCGGCTCATGGGGATGGTGTCCTTGCTAGGGTCTGATGTGGCGGCATTGGCGGCATTGGCGCCGCTGCCTCTGCCGCCGTCAGCAGCGACTTCGCCACGGCTGGTCGACTGCTGCGGCCCGGTGCAACCGCTGCCGATCTGTTGCGACCCCAGCGGCGGCGACATTGGCGCCGCCGGCGGCGGCGGCACATCATCGCTGTCAAACTCTATCGGGTCGCCGTGGAGGGGGCTGCTGCTGCTGAAGACAACCACCGGCGGCTGGTCGGCGCCTGCCGCTGCCTGGGGCTCCAGGGTTCTGGGCTGCCGCCCTGCTGCCACCGCCATCGCCGCAGTGTCCCATGGGCCGGCGGACCCGCCTGCAGGCTCTGCACAGGGGCCTGCCTCGACGGGGGCACCCTGCTGCTGCGGCGCCTCCGGAGCTCGCATCTCCGCCGCCCTCTGGGCCAGCTGCGAGGCCAGTGCCGCCAGCTGGGATCCGCCACCGCTGCCGCCGCCGGCGCCGCTGCTTCCCGATTGCTGGGCGTCATGGCCGCCGTCCGCCGCGGCCGCCGCCTCAGCAGCGATGCGAGCGGCGGCGCTGACGGCGTCGCGTGTGCCGCGGCGAGCGAGCGCCGCTGCGGCGGCAGCGGGCGCGCCGGCGGCGAGGAAGCAGGAGGCGGCGGCCTCAAAGGCGCCGCCGGCCTCGAGCTGCGCCCCCCGCAGCCGCTGCACCTCCTGCAGATCAAGAGGCAGCTATTTGATTTTGGCCTACCTACAGCAGACATGCAAGTGGCCTTTACGCGGCAGCTAGGACGCCATCGTCCCCAACAACTTGTCCCCAACAACAACTTGTCAGAGCCGCAATAAACCATAGCCGCAAGCGTGATCACAGCAGTTGCTCCAAATGCCCTGGCATGCGGCGATCAGCACTCTAATCAGCACTCTGTGCATGTGGACACTTGAAAACTGAAATCGCACCTGGAGGGCGGGGTCGCCAGGCATAAGGCGCGCGGCGCCGAGCGCGGCGGCCTCCGCCAGCAGGCCCGCCCGCCGCAGCACCGCCAGCGCGCCTGCAGCATCGCCCGCCGCCAGCAGCTGCGAGATACAATATGATTGAACTCATGTAAAGCAGGCCGGCCCGGCGCAGCACATATTGCTCTATCAATTGCTAACCAGGTGATCGTCTGCTGGGTAAGCCCAGAAGATCACTATATACTGGTGTCTAGCTGATGACGCGGAGTGGCGGTGTCCACAATGCGGCGTTCATGAAGTGCGCTCTTCCTCATCGCATCAGATAATCCTACAAGATACAATGTCAAGTACAGAATGATGCATTACCTGCAGCGCTGCGAGCTGCACCTCGCCACGCGCCTCCAGCTGCGCGGCGTAGGCGGCGACGGCGGCGCGCCACGCCTGCTTGCCTGCAAGTGGCCATGAAATTGGACTTGATACCATAACGGCAAGAAAGCGGAAACGAAAGAAAATGAACTTGAGACCAAACCCAGAAAAGAATGCACCTGGCTGCAGTCAATCTAAAGCTTTACCGTTCTGATAATAGATAGCAGGCAAAACTTGGCCGCATTCAGGCGCACTGCCGACAGCGTCCCCACCTGCTGCGACCGACATGTTGACGAAATCCGCAGTCAGCGCGTCGGCGACAAGGACGGTGTGCAGTGCGCCGGTCACGTCGCCCGCCCACAGCTGCAGCGCCGCTGCTCGGTGTGCCTCGGCAGGCGTCACGGCGCCGCCCTGCATCCAGCACATTACCGTGAAAGACTGACGACATAGATGCATGTCGTGGAGTCAAGCTGTGAATGGGATGCTGTCTGCTGCAATGCTGCAGTGGCTCAAATGCAGCGGCTGTTGCCAAAGTGCACGAAAGTTGGAGTTGAGGAGCGTCTACCTGCTGTAGCTGGCTGGCTGCCGCCAGCAGCGCCGCCGCGGCCTCCAGCGGACTCTCGAAGATGCCTGAACCTGCAGGCGCTGCCGGGTGCGCCCCGCCTTGCCGCCGCGCCGCATCCGATCCGCGACCACCAGCGGCGCCGCCCTCGCTGCTTCCATAGAGCCGGGCCGACAGCTGCAGGCACGTTTGCAGCGCCGCCGCCTGGGCCGCGGCATCCGGCTCGGCCGCGGTCTGGGAGCCGAGTCCGGCAGCTGTGGGCAGCAGCAGCCGGGCGCCGAGGCTGGGCGCCTTCTGCTGCCGGCTGCGCTTGCCGGCAGGCGGCAGCGCGGCCGAAGCGCCGGCCACGGCGCCTGCCGCCGGAGCCGCGCGTGTGCTGCCGTGCTGCGTCTGGGCAAATGGTTGCAGGGCTGGTAGCGTCGCCGAACGGGTTGCAGCAACCTCTGCGTCCACGGCTGCGCGGGGTCCAGACGGCGCTGCCTGCGCCGCAGACACCGCTGACACCGCTGACGCAGTCACATGAGGGACCGCCGGCGGCGCCCACGCTGCAGACTGCGTTCGGGTCGGGGATGGCAGTTCTGGCGGCAGGCCTCCAAAGCGCAGGTGGCCCGGTGAAGCCGCCGCCACAGCGGCGAGCGTGTGCAGCTCGCCTGACGCAGAGCCTTCGCGGTGGGAGGAGTCCAATCGCTGTGGGGCCGGCGGCTGCTGACGGGCGGCCGCGGCTGAGCTCGCGTTGTCCGCGCCGCCTGCGGCCTCCATGCCGTCTGCGAGCGACGGCGGCCGCAGCATGCCGGGCTGCTGCCGCTGCGGCAGCGGCGGCTGCGGCGGCGGCGGCTGCAATGAGGACTCTTCCGCAGTGTCTGACGCGGTGGCCGCCGTTGCAAACACCAAAGCTGAGGTCTGCGACGCCGGGGCCGCGGCTGTCGCTGCGTCAGGCGCTGCCGGCGGCCTTTGGTCTGGGTCGACGGTCCACGCCCGCACCGTCTGGTCCTCACAGCCGCTCAGGAGCGTCACCGCAGGTTCCGAATCCCCGCGATTGCTGCCTGCTGCTTCGGCTGCTGACTCACCGCTGGCTGCGGCGTCGCCGCCACTGCGGCCAGCCCACACCAGGGAGCGCACCCGGCCTGCGTGCCCCCGCAGCGTGCGCAGCCGCTGCAGCTGCGGGGCCGTTGCGGGGGCGCCAGCTGGCACACCGGATGCGTCGGACACTCCGTACACCTGCGGGATGGCAGTGGCTCTGCATGTCAGCTGCGCGGAGGATGCCAGTGCACGCACGCTCTATGGTTCAAGCAGGCAGGGCGCTATGAGAGTCACGCGAGCGCCCAGGAGTCGCATGGCTGGGAACGAGGTCACAAAATTGCAGGCGGACGTGGCAGTCAACGTCCTTGGGACCCCAGGATAAAGGCTACCACAGCACGTGTTCGTTGTTCGATCCAAGTGCACCTGGACTGTGGCATCCGCGCAGGCCACCGCCAGGGTGCTGCTGCCGCCAGCGGGGCACCACGCGACCGCGAGAGCAGCGTCCGCGCCGGTGTGCGCCGTCAGGGTGGCAGGTGCCGCGCCGACAGCTGCTTGCCTGCAGAGGCACCGACATCCGCTAAATGAACATTGCCTCAGCCTCGGCATGGCGCATGCAGCATGTAGTAAAGGGTTTCAAGCTTATCTAGGGTGTATGGCTCATGTTGAGGCTAAGCTATGGCATGGCATGTGCTAGGCACAACTTTGAAGTGCTGGATCGCCAACGGCTTTACCCGTCTGCATGGGGAAATACGGCAATGCTGCCATCGTCCGCCGCCGCCGCCAGCCACCCCGCGGACGTGGCGTCAGGCGCTGCGCCAGTGGGCACTGCTGCGGTGGGGGGGTGCCAGGCCAGGGCGCTGATCGCTGCGCCGCCGGCGGGCTGCAGCGCCGCCGCCGGTCGCCAGCCGACTCCAGGGGCTGCTTCTGCGACGCTGACCGCCCCGCTGAGGTCGCCTGCAATCCAGTGCCGACAGTTACTCGCTGGGACGGTTACAGCCAGCCACTTTAGGATGCTGAGATGAATGGTTCTCAGGTACGCATGACTCTGCACTTCAGATGGTGTCGACATGCTGCTGAGGTCAGCAGAGCTGGGCCTCTGACAGCAACAGAGCTCAGTCCTGTGTCACCACAGCCAGCATAGTCAGGATCGTCCTTGCAACCCAGCTGTGTGTGCACTGCAGCTCCCACGCACCCAGAGCGAGGCGGCCGCCACCCGGGTGGAACGCGATCGCGGTCAGCTGCGCAGCCGCCGCGCCCTGGATCCCTGCTGTGACGTCCGGTGCAATGTCCACCGGCTTGGCGCTGGCAGCCGGCAGCGCCTCCTGTGAAAGTCGCCAGCGAGGAAGTAGTTCAAGTAGCAACTACCGGAAACTGCTGGAGCAGGTTCGTTGACGGGCAGAACTGAATCCTGCGGCTGACGTGAATGCATCATCGGCGCACGCTCACTCTGGTCTGATATGCATGCCCAGACCTCATGGTAGGCCTCGTGACGTGCAAGTTCGCGGCAAACGGCGCACAGCACTAGGAAGCACATCGCAGCACCTTGGCGTCGGAGCCGCCCCACTGCAGCAGGCGGCCGGCGCCGCACAGGCTGTGCAGCACCGCGGTGCTGCCGCAGCCGTCGGCAGGCGCCGGCGCGGGCAACCGCCGCCAGGCGACGCTCGTCACCGGCGCCTTGTGCCGCGTCACAAAGGGCGCCGCCACACCTGACAACCAACATAAGGACTTTTGTTCAGCGTACAGGAACCTTGAGTATGGTGAGTCGAGTATGGCTGGCATTCTGCAGATGTTTCAGCAGCCACTTCGATCCCAGTGACAGCCATACCACAGCAGTTGATTTAAGTTTGGCACCCGGAAAGAACAGCTATGCCCGGGAAAGAACAGCTATGCCCAAAGACCGGCAGAAGGTGCTGGGAGCTTCTCAGACGTGCTGGGGGCATTCCAAAAAAATGCACCCTTCAGGGTGTCCAGAAGTGCGACCGCGCCATTGGAGCAGCCGAGGGCCAGCACATGCGTCTGGTAGGGGTGCCACGCCAGTGCGGTGACCGCGTCAGGGATGCCCTGCAGACAAGAAAGAAACAGATCCGTTTCCTGAAGACACGCCCTGCTGCAGCAAGACCGCGCATGAGCCTATACCAGCGTTGACTGCAGTGAAGTCGAGCGGCCGTTGCGAGTCGACAACGCTGTTGCTGAAACATGTTGTGCTCGCTGACAAGCACATCATGTCACTGCGATGCAGTACTGACTGACAGCACCAGGAAAGCACCTGCCACAGGATATCTGGCGCTGCCGCAGCTGCTGCGATGCTGGTGGCGCCAGCCGCGGGCCGCAACAGGCGCACGGTGTGGTCGCCGCAGCCAACGGCCACGGTGCCGCCGCCTGGCTGTGCCGCCAGTGCATAGGCGTGGCCGCCGAGGCCCGACACCGGCCACAGCACCTGCAGTGTCGACCGGTGCAGTGCTTATGTTGCAATTTCGTGATACGAGATAGCATGTCCAGGTTAGGAACACGGCGTGCCTCACGGCTGCAGAGTTGGGACACCAGCCAATGCACCTGCTGAGGTGCAACCAGAGTGTGGTACACAACAACACAACAACAACAACAACAACAACAACAACAACAACAACAACAACAACAACAACAAAGCTCAGCTGAGGACTGACGGCGGCACGTCACCACTCATGGCTGCACGTCACAACAGCGACCACGAGTATGATGATGGCATCAGCCCGGTTTCAGAAGGCTAGATAAATCGTTTGTGGGAATCAGGCACACTGGTTTCAGTGTGTCTCAGAAATATCAGCTGCATGTGGCCAGCTTGCCATTTGTACTTGCCTTGACGACCTTCCAGGCATCACCGTGCGGAGGCGCGCGCCCCAGCCGCCACAGCGCGGCCGACCGATCCATGCTGGTCGTCAGCATGCCGAGCTCGCCCGGCTCGCCGAAAGCCCCAGGCGCTGAAATACCCCCGGGTTCTGAGGCCGGCAGCGAGGGCTGCTGCAGGGGGCCGAAGCTGATGGAGAAGACAATGCGGCTGTGGTGCGGCGGCAGGCGCGTCGACGGCGGCAGTGCTGGCGTTTCTGTGGGCGCCGCCAGCGGCACGCTCCATGCCAGCATGCTACCTGTGGCAGCGAGGACAACATTTGACGCAGCCGACGCTCTGCACCAATGCTCATGACATGCACTGACATGCTTGCCAGAAAACTGCTTATAGAGGCGTTCTCAGCAAAGAGGTACAGCCTGCTGAGCATGATAATCGGCACAGCACATCGGAAAAGGAATCACACGGAGATGGCAGAGCCAATGCAGGATGCCACGGCAGCAGCACCTCCCAGGCCGCTGCAGACGAGCTGTGCAGCCGCGCTGCCATCGTAGGGCGGCGCCTGCGGCAGCCACGCAGCCGCCACCCAGACGCGACCCGCCTGCGCCGCCGACAGGCCGCCGGGCTTTGGCAGCGTCAGCACATGCCGCCGCTGGGGCGCAGGCCGCTCGTACACAGCTGAGTGCCCAGCTGCCGCAGCCTCGTGCGACCTGCAGCATTTGATGCTTAGGGGTGGGCTCGTGAATGACAGGGAGACCATTGATGCGGATGCGCATGTTCTGGATGCTGTCTCTTGCCCATGGGCAATGCGTCCCGTGCACACAGTGTGCAGCAAGTGCGTCAATGTGCGGTTTGTTTGCCGCCTGCAGCCTGTGCGAGCCAGGACAGAGGTGGATGCGGGCTGACCTGCAGTCCCAGATCTGGACAATGCCGTCTCGCGCGCCAGCCGCCAGCAGGTCGCAATACGCCGCCAGCTCATCCTCAGCCGACTCGGCGGCCGCCGCCGCCTGAGCCGCTGCCCCTGCCGGCTCGCCGGCTTGCTCATGCTGCGCGCCTGCTGGCGCTGGCACCGTCCCAGCTGTTGCCTTTTCAGCTGATTCCACTGCCAGCGAATCTCCTGCCTCCACAGAGGCGGCGGCTGCCGATGCTGATGCCAGCGTGGTTGGCTCGTCGGGCTCGACAGACCCACGGCTCGCGCCAGCCAATGCGGCAAACGCCTCTGCCACCGCCGCATCACCTGCCGCGGCGCCGTGGCGGCTGTGGGCTGCCGCGATGCGGGCTTGCCGCTCGCGGCGCTGGCCCAAGCGCTCGAAATCCGCCTCCAGCTGGGACAGGTCAGCGCCGCGGACGGGATCCGGGTGCGCGGCCTCAATGTCCTCGAGGCCGCCGCCGCCGCCGCCAATGCCGCCAATGCCGCCGCCGCCGATGCTGGCGTCCTGAGCGCCTGGCAGCCGCAGCACCTGCTCTTCTGAGCCGCTGGCCCCTGCCGTGCCGGCATGCGCTTCTCCTGCTGCTGGAGACAAGCCGTGCGGCGCGGCAGCTTCGGGCGGCTGCGGCGCCGCGCCGCCCGCACCCTCTCTCAAGCCGCCCTCCGGCGCTGCGCCAGCCGGCTGGGCAGGCGGATCACTCTTATGCTGCGGCAGCCGGAAGCGGGCCCAGGCCAGGCTCTGCACGTCGCCGCGAAAGCCCTGCAGCCGGGCGGTCGGCACGCCGCGCGCGATGTCAAACAGCAGTAGCCCGCCGTCGGCGACGCCCAGCGCCACCTGGCACACACAATCAACGAAGTCTCTCTAGGGTCTAGGTTTTAAAAGTCTTTCTCTTTTTAAACCTGGCACCGTAGAATGATGTGCCACGTGAGACAACGCCTTCTGCGAAACCTGTTGCAGAATTATTCACCAGGCAGTGAAATCTTGGACGATGCATCCGCGGCAGCAGGACGTGACATGTCAACATGACAGCAGGGCTGGCGAAAGCTGCCTTGCTGCTTCGGTCACCTCATCTGGGGCGACCGGCGACACGGCAATCACGCACACGCTGGTCGGCAGCCCCGTCTTAATGACCGTCGGCTTGGAGGCAATTTTGTCGCCCGCGATGCGCCACACTGCCAGTTCGCCGCCGCGGCAGCCGGCCACCGCCGTCGTGCCGTCCCTGCAGGAGCGCATTGTCAACAGCGCGCTGTCAGCATGCGGTTGAGTTGCTCTTTCTACCAGCTTTGCAAGCAGAGTGCAGGGTGGCCTCGGCTTGCGCAGTCCCTTGCAGATACATGGATTTCCTCGACCCCCAGTGGGTGTTGCCCCCATGTGCTTGGCTAGCAAGCCCTTATATTTGCCACACTTGGTTTCCACCCGACCTGGTGACTGCCAGGCACATGACCTCGGACGGCAGCCGGCGGCTGATCTTGAGTGTGCGCCGGGTGGCGGCGTCCCACAGCCGCAGCGTCTTGTCCGCGGAGCCTGACACCAGCCGCTGCTGCTGCGGCGGCTCCCTGCTCAGCGGTGCCGGCCCGGCGGCAGGCACAAATGTAACAGCGGTGACCCTGCAACCATAGGTTTCCGCGATGGCTCAGAAGCATGGAGACTGGTGCAGCCCGCAAGCCAGTAGTGATTGCAACATTGCAAGCATCAAAGCAAGCTCGACATTGCGCAACCTCAGGCTATTGCCTTGTTGATGACACGAATGACTATTGCCCACCTGTTGGTGTGACCCGACAGCATGTTCGCGATGCGCCGCTCGCCCGGCCGCAGCAGCACCACCGCATTGTGCGCCGCGTAGGCGTGCCAGGCGCCGTCGGCCGACCAGTCCGCCAGGCTTGTGCCATACCTGCGGGGCACGATCGGCACGCCTTCATGCGGCTGACCACATTGCCGCATGCGTGCCGCCACCTTTGGTTGCCGAATGTCGTCACGTATATTTTCGAATCCAGCTAGAGCTTGTAGAGGATCGGTGGATTCTGCTGTTACGTGCTGATACCCCTGATGCAGTCTGTAGGATTCGGCATATCATACAGTGGCGGGGCGGCGGCATGGCAGGTCACATCTTCTTGAATGGTTCCGACACAGCATTTTGCAGCTTTTAGTAATCTCGTTGACGAAAGCATCCTCTTCGTTCTGTTTCCAAGAGCTTTCGCACCAATTCGGCGACGGTGGCAGCACGATGCCGTCCATGCCCGCGGTTTCGATCGACTCCAGCGTCAGCGCAGCTTCATCGTCTGATGTCCTCCATCGATGATACTGCGCTCGGAAGTATGATTGATGCTGAACGCGCCACTGTCTTGTTCGTGAGCAAGCCGAGAAGCTTCACAAAGCGATTTGTCATGGCAGGGTTTCCGTGGGCGCACATGGGGCGAGGGCGGCCCGGAAAACCGCAAAACACTGCGTAAACTGTTAAGACAACATAGTAAAGCTTTGTTCTGCTCAAAAGCTAGGCAGACAAGCGCTCGCCGTCGGCGATGCTGTCGACCTGAGCCCTTTTGAATTTCGAGTGGTGCCAGCCCATCGGCATTACCGCGCATTGGACAGTGTACGCGGCGTTTTGTGCTGGCCCGCAGATAGCATAAAATGCAGTTAATCTATCGGCAGTGTGGCGCTCAGCCGCTGCAGGGCGGCATCGCCACACAGCGCCGCAGCCGGCAGCATGCATCCCAGCCCGCCGCGCAGCTGCGCGGGCAGGTGCAGCATGTGGCCCGTGCCCATGGTAGCAGGAGCCTGCACAGCTTGTCGTCGTCGTCTCTGACATTCCAGGCCGGTGCCAGCTTCCTGGACGCAGCCGCCGCCCGCCTGCTTGCGCCGACGGCGGACGCGCCCGCCCGGCAGGAGCGGAGTCGCTCCTCAAGATGGTGAGTGGCTCTTCCCTCTCGAAACACGTCCAAACATGTCCCGTGATGCCTCGCCTCACGTACTGCAAGCCGTTGATTGACAGCCGGCTTGAGGAACGCCGGCGGCGATCGAGCCGCCATATTGACGGCTTAACCTCCCAAGCAACTAATGCTCGCCGCCACCCCGCAGGCACTGCACGCCGCACGCGTGCGGCATCATCGGCATCCACAAGCAGGGCGGCGCCGCCAATGCTGAGCTGTACGAGGGCTTGCTGTCGCTGCAGCACCGGGGACAGGACTCGGCGGGCATGGTGACGACCGACTGGGACAAGTTCCACGAGCACAAGGACAACGGCCTCGTGTCGGACGTCTTCAGTAGCGAGTCGCGCATGCGCAAGCTGCCGGGTGCGAGGCTGAGGCGTTTGGCGGGGTTTGCCGTGCTGAGCATCTTTCCGGCGGACGCGCCTGCCGTGCATTCGTACATGACATGGAGCATCGCTGGAATGCAGGGCGGCACATGCCCTCTTCACGATGGCGGGGGTATCGCTGTCGTTTCATGGCCGCGAGACCATACAAGCGGCCTCTCAGCTGTTGCCAGCATAGTGTCCTTCTTGATGCGTGCAGGCAGGGCGGGCATCGGGCACGTGCGGTACCCGACGGCGGGCACGCCTTCGGCGCAGGAGGCGCAGCCCTTCTTCGTGAACAGCCCGCTGGGCATCTTCCTCATCCACAACGGCAACATCACCAATGCGCAGGAGCTGCGCAGCAGCCTCAACAGCAGCGAGAGCTTCTTCAACCGCCACCTGCGCACGGACTCCGACTCGGAGGTAAGGGAGAGATGGCACACAAGTCAGATGCCACGGCACACAAGTCAATGACGCTGCATGAGTATGGAACATCGGCAGGTTGCACACTCCAGGTGCACAGCGCCAGCAGCATGCAGGTGGAACATTGGCAGCAACGATGTCATCAGAAGACAGCTATCTCAAAAAAGTGTCAGCCGGCGGACGCAGGTGCTGCTGAATGTGCTGGCGGACAGCATCCACCGGGCGCACCAGCGCTGCCTGCGCGACGGCGAATGCGACCCCAACCAGAAGAAGGTGCGCTGCCAACGACACACGCGTCGGTTGTCATGCATCAGAAATGAGCTGCAGCAAAAGGACACGACATAGACAAACACAAGCAAACTTGGCCCAGCTGCTGCGCTTGTCCACTGTCATGGCAGGTTATGTTTGGCGCGACACAACCCCATGTTCATGCATCACGATTTGCGGACTTATGTTGATACAATGTATGTGCAGGCGGACCTGGTGTTTGAGGCGGGCTCGGAGGCCATGGGCCTGCTGCAGGGCGCCTACTCGTGCATCTGCCTGGTGCACGGCGTCGGCACCGTCGCCTTCCGCGACCCCTACGGCATTAGGTGGGACTGGCTTCGCCGCAGATTAGTCCCATCCGGCAGATCATTATGCTCGTGCATCTGCCTGGTGCACGGCGTCGGCACCGTCGCCTTCCGCGACTTCTACAGCATCAGGTAGGGTTGTTTGTGCTGTAATTATAACACACCTATCATTCGGGAATCTGCTCGTGCATCTGCCTCGTGCACGGCGTCAGCACCGCCGTGCGCGATCCCTGCGGCATCAGATGGCCCTGCTCTTCATCAAACGACATTCAGTCGCTCTCCAGCCCCACCCCAGTCGTACAACTGGCGGGCTTGCCCTCTTTTCAGCCGCTGGAGCCGCAACGCGGAACACCCGCCACCGTATGGCAGTTGCATCAAACCGCAAGAGCAGCTACTCAGTCATGTCGCCTCTGGCGGCCCGCATCATCCTTGTTGCAGCGAGGTACTGCAGGACTGTCTGATCTCATCCCGGGATGTGCATCATATGAACAGGCCGCTGGTGCTGGGGCGGCGGGAAACCCCAGAGGGGGAGCCGGAGTGGTGCGTCGCCTCGGAGGACTGCGCCTTTGGCCCCATCGGCTACAAGCGCGTGCGCGATGTGCGCCCCGGCGAGATGATCGTCATCAGCCCCGAGGTGAGTTCTAGAAGCAAAAGCTGATGATCTCAGAAACAAAGAATAGGCAACAGCGTGCGCGCGCCCCGGCGAGATGGTTGTCATCAACCCGAGGTGGTTTGTTTCACGCAACAAACACCTTCCAGCTTCTGCATTTCTTTCCACGACATGGCGCGCTCCCAGCGAGATGTCATCTGCCCGAAACGGGCCTTTCCGAGCTCCAAAAGGTAGAGCGGGTGGTGACGGCTGCCGGGCCTGGTGTGGCAAACTGCTGGGCGCAAGTGTTACCCACCGGCGAGACAGCAGCCGCCAGCCGCACCTGGGGAACACGCCTCCGAGAGCAGCTGAAGCCTGTCACCTGCGGCTGGGAAGAGAATGCAGCCCCATTTCTGACACCGAGCTCGACCTGGGGTCACAGGGGGAGCTGACCAGCAGGCAGTGCGCGGAGAGCAAGCAGACAACGCCGTGCATCTTCGAATACATCTACCTAGCGCGCCCCGACTCAGTGCTCAATGACATCCCCGTCTACAACTTCCAGCTGGGCCTCGGCAGCCGCCTCGCCACGCGCATCAAGTGCGCTGCCCAGCCTTCTCACTTCCAGCGCCAATCTGATTTTTCGTGATGGTGCTTGCGGTCCCCGAGCAACATCCTGGCGAACACATGCCATGCCGGACTGCAGCTGCATCACCCGTCTGCAATTTTAAACATTCTCGCTGTCGTGCTATGACAGTATGACCACATCAAAGGCACCAGCTCCCTTGAACAACAGAGGTTCCGATGCAGATGCCGGCGCAGCGAACTCTGCAGTTAGGATTGTGTCGAACCTCGTGTTGGCGCTATGCCCATGGTAACGCTGTACCCATGTCAACGCTATGCCCATGTAAACGCTGTGCCCATGTCAACGCTATGCGCATGTCCTGTTGCGCAGGCAGACGGGGTGGGACATCGACTGCGTGGTGCCGGTGCCGGACGGCAGCCGCCCGGCGGCGATCCAGATCTCCGCGGAGCTGGGGCTGCCCTACCGGGAGGGCCTTGTCAAGAACCGCTACGTCGGCCGCACCTTCATCATGCCGGACCAGGTGGGGTTCTGGGCTGCATTGGGGCTGACTACAATTTATGTTTCCCTCACGGACCATAGTGGGGCAGCCCTCGTGATGGCATGCAGCCGCGGCCTGTGCTGGCGGCACCCTCATCATGCCCCCACCAGGTGCGCGCCCGAGTCTTTCGACAATCCTGCAACACGGCCCCCGAAGTCGCTGCCGCCGCCTAAGTCGCTGGCACCTTGTACTTTCGCGGCCAGCCTGCTGCCTCCCGCTGGCGAGAGTTTCCTCCATGAAATACGGCGCTGAATCTTCTTGTCTAGTTGCAAAACAAACTACTCAAATTGCAGGAATCCAGTCCTGACAGCTGCCATAAAATGACTGTGCCACAAGAGTCTTCTCGTTGTTTCGTTGTTCAATGAGTGGCTCAGCATATCACGTGATGCAAGCAGCTTGCCAAGGGGAATGTCAAATCCTTCAGCCTACAGTGCACCAGGGGCATCAAGTCCAACTGAATTGGATTTGGTATCCCCTGAAGCGCACAGGGAGATGGCCCAATTACCCCAAGGGTCGAATTGGTGCACGGTAAGGCGTTGATGACCCGCACTTGCTGTTGCCAAAATGGGTGTGGCAATTGTTTCGCTTTGTCTGCCGCAGCGGACGCGGGAGCTGAGCGTGCGGCGCAAGCTGAACGCGATGCCGGCGGTGTTCAAGGGCAAGAACGTGCTGCTGGTGGACGACTCCATTGTGCGAGGCACCACCATGAACCAGATCGTGGCCATGGTCCGCGGCGCCGGCGCCAACAAGGTGGGCTTGATCTGTCATACAATCCGAGTCACGATGCGTGTGTTCAGAAGAGGGTGTATTCTCCGCAACAGCGCTGCAAGCTGTCTGGCAAAGGGGTGACTGCACCAGGGCAGCGGGAACGCACAGCTGCAGATGTGACATGCCTGGCGCGCAGCACTGGCGACCTGGGATCCCAGCTTCTGACGTCTCGGATCTGAGCACACGATTTTCTATGCAAGCTCAGTCCAGGCTGAGGCATCCTACTCACATCTCCAGAGCCCCTCCCGCACACAGGTGTTCCTGGCGAGCGCCAGCCCGCCGGTGCGGTATCCCAACGTGTACGGTGTGGACATGCCGACACGCAAGGAGTTCGTCGCCAACGAGCTATCTGAGGTATAGTACATCAGTGATATCATTCTGTCAGGAGTGTGCCAATCCAAGCTCTGCGCAGCCCTGCGCAGCCCTGCAGCCCCCGAAAACCTGCCTGCTGTGCACTGGAGGGCGCTCGGCGCACTGGCTGTTCTCAGCATCGGCTCAGCCGGCGACCTGTGCGTGAAGAATGCTTCACCACCACGACGGCTCTGCAGTCTCCAGCTGGTGTACATAGATGCAGAAGTGCAGCCTTCCATCGTGACAACGTAATGCCCTTGACTATCCTGCTCCTTGTGCCGCAGGAGGAGATTCAGACGGTGCTGGGTGCGGACGGGCTGCTGTACCAGACGCACGCGGACCTGATCGCCGTGGGCCACGACCTCAACCCCGCCATCACGCAGTTCGAGGACTCCTGCTTCACGGGTGCGCGCCCCCTGGCTGTGCTGCATTTTCTTCTGGTTTTCGCTTCCGTCACGATTCGTGTCCGGTTCCTGCCACGCCGCCGGGTGGGTAGCGCTCTCTCGCACATCAGCACAGATGGGGCTGGAGGCACCTGGAGGTGCAACTGTAGCAGCTGTGCGGCTGCGCGGGCCTCATGGACAGCCGCGGCCGCTGATGCATGCGTGCACATCAACGACGACCCTGATGTCGTAGCTCAAGGCCAAATCAGCTCAAGGCGACAATGGACGTTCAATTTGGAAAACTTCCTGCAGGCAAGTACGTGACGGGCGATGTGCACCCGGAGTACCTGGCGGGCCTGGAGGACAGCATCCGCGTCGCTGCGCGCGACCGTGCGGGCAAGAACGTCGACGCCGCCGGCGGCCTGGTGGCCGCCGCCGCGGGGCGCGCTTGAACTGGTCAGCACTAGGGACAGCGTCGACGCCGCCGGCGGCCTGGTGGCCGTCGCTGCGGGTCGCACCTAAACACCTTTGCGCGTGGACCGCATCATCAGCGGTGCGGCGCTGCAGGGCTCGGCCGAGCCGCAACACAGGAGGCAAGATCAGCCTGATTGGCTGAGTGGCTAGGCGGCCGCTGCAGCGGGGCGCACATGAGCTGCAGCACCGGGCGCAGAGATGGCGCGGAAGGCGGCTCGGCGGCCGCCATGCTGGCCCCACGGGGCATGGGCATGAGTAAAAGCTCTGCGCGGCGGCAGTCAGCGACGAGCTTTGGGCTGCGACAAGATCGGGACACTAACAGGTTACAGCGGCAACACGAGGACGGCGGCATGCGATGGAGTTGCGACATGCCGAACTTCAGGGGAGTTTCAGCTGAGATGCAGGCGTGATATGGACAAGAGCGGCACACGCTCACTGGGCCGAGGCTCACTTCTGCTGTGGGCTTGCTCATGCGTACACACGAATGATCGCTTGAAGCACACCTTCGCAAATGCACGATGCATGGCTGATCAGCCTATTAATATGCTGGCATTGTAACTTGAATGTGGCATTGTAAAGCAGCATCCAGGAGCACATACGTGAGGTGATATGGTAAGCTGTCATCGCAGGCTGTTTTAATCTTACCCGTTCCACGAGGCCTTCCTTCGGTTCATGGCTCACATGTGATGCGGTCTGTCTATTGCGATGTACTGCCATTGCATACGACATCGGTTCTCATACAAAGCAACACTCTCGACCAACACTGTTCAGTGCCAACAAAGCGTTTCAACCGCCCAGAGGTCGGATTGCTGCTCCGATCTTGGCGGCTGCGCGCCAGCACGCAGCTAATGAAATGCAGTCTCTGTGATGAAATCCTCCGCAAAACTTCAACGAATCCGCGCCGATGCCATTGCCGATACACATGTGGCTGTACTGTGGCTATGATGACGTTCATCTCAGATAACACTCGCCGTCCGGCTTTTGTGCTCTTCTCTTCAGACAGCTGTGACTGCCTCCTCAGCATCGTCACCGTGGGGCTGCTGAGGGACCGCCGCCCTTCAGCGCAGCGTGATCTGCCGGCGGCACATACGGGTCCTCCGCATCTGCTGCAGGTGACACTTGCAGGCGTTTGGCATTTGATGCTCCGGCTTCCTCCTGCACAGATGGAGCCGATGAATTTGATACACTGAGTGCGGAGTATATATCCGACCTGTATCACCAAGCAACACTTTCTAGGCATGCTTCGAACACATGAACTCAATGACATTCCACACAGGCAATGGGCGGCGAGCAAAGCGCATACCTTGATCCTCTGCGCCCCCGATCGACCGGCCTTGTTAGGCACAAATCCGCTGAAGAGCAGTATCACGCCGCTCGCAGCAATCCAGAAGCCATCGCCCTGCAGCATATTTGCCTTCGGCGTCACGTCAGCACCGCAAGCGCATGAGTTGAATTTCTGTTGGCGAGATGCCCGCAGTGGCCTGCGAAGCCTGATGTCAGTGCGGAAGCATGGAAACCGTCAGAAACTGCATCTTAAAGCAGCTCAGCGGTCAACTTTGGCAGCGCAGCAAGCGGCTGGCAGCGTGTCTGCTGGCGTCTCTGCCGGTGTGCAGTTGGAGGACATCAAGCAGGAGATCCCACGCATGACGCTCACCACTTTGTGAAGAGCTTTCCCAAAGAAGCCGCGCTTCTGAGCTTTGGGATCCGTTGGTGGGCTGTTCAGCGCTGGAAGGTTCTCCGCTGTTGAGACGGCCATGGCTGTTGCGGCGTCGGCGGCGGGGGTGACGGCGGTGCTACCCCCTTTCACGCTGGAGCGACCTGTGGTCAGCCAGGTTCAAGAGTGTCCAAAGCTGCTGCAGAGGCGATGTGATCGTAGGTTTTGTCGTGTCGGGGCCTGCACGGGGTACGAGCCACGCGGCCTCCTCCTCAAGCAGACCGCAGGCCGACTGCGTCCTCTCAACGTTCCGGAGCAAAACCTCCAAGCCCACTTGTAGATGCGAATGAGGTGGGTGACAGAGCCGGCAGAGGTATTCTGACCACATCACAATTCCCTCCCGTGCAGCGGGAGGTGCAACCCACACCCTCGAGATGCATGATCGAGCTGTCGCAGAGCAAATCCTAGGTCGGCTGTCCACTAAACGACCGTGCGCCTACGGAGGATGTGGGGGGCCACCTGCCGACGAGTTGCGAGGCGCAGCGCGAGGTGCAGAGCCACCAGCTGAAGCGCGGCTGGGAGTTATGGGAGTGATTGACAAGGAGGTTGAGTGAGGCAAAGTTTGCTAGATGCTGGCCAGAGGGAAGCAACGCCTGGAGGCGGCACGCCTTCTCCAGCTTCTTAACGGCACCTGCTCACGTGCTATTACCATATTCTCCCGCGAAAAGTGGTCCAGGGATTGACGGAGTCAACTCGAGAGCCTTCAGTCTGGGATATAGGCGTCGCCACTGGAAATGGTCCAGGAGCATTACATCAACGCAGCTGTAGAGCTGCCTGGTCACCGCCGTTGTCCGTCACCATCATGGCGCAAGAACACGGGCGCTTTGCGCACATGCGGCAGATGGTGCACGGTTTCGTCGTGATCAAATTCCACCAGAGATTCCTTGATCCCTCAGAATGTACCCACTGAACGCTGAAATTATAGCAGAGGACGGCTGGTGGGCGCAGCCCTGACATGCTGAATTGGCCAGGTGTTCTCAATACATCTTAGCCGCCGGCGGGACGGAGAAATTCATTGTCAGCGCCTCACATCGATGCCAAGGTGTCCGTCTTGTGCCGTTCTCCTGGATCAGTGCGGGACTTTGTGTGGAGCAAAGCCCGTAAACAGCACAACAACGCCGGCGGCAGCCAGAATGACGCCATCGCCCTGCATGCCAGTCCAGGAGCATCGTGAAGACCGACGTCTGGATCGCCACATTGGTTGGCATATCGCAGCAAGCTGCACGCAAATGCAACTGTATCATGCTTGATGTCGGCGCTGGCATGGTGCGCATGAAGCATGATGTTGCGTGCCGTGACCACCGCAGGCAACGGTCGGTCGCTACATGCCAGCGCGAGTTTGCGTTGCTTCATGCGTTGTTGTAAATGACATTGGAATGCCGACAGGCGGTCAAGACACCATCTGAGGCTCTCACCAGTTTCTTGAAGGCGGTGCCCACGATGCCGCTGCTTGCGTCTTCGGCCGCCCTGCTGAACGCCATAGTATCGAGACTGCGCTACAAAACTACGATCGAAATTCCAATAGTCATTCAATATTGCAGATCCAATGCGCCTGACGTAGTTTGACCATGTTCCCAGCCCTGGGATCTTCCCAGCAGGCTCCTCTCCCTGTGTACAATGTACACAGGGTCTGCATGCGCCCGCGGACTTCGACGGTAATGGTAGATACATTCGAATTTGTTTCACGCATGCCGCATCGATGCAACTATGCGTTGACTTGCGCTGCACATGCAAAAAAATGACCCCCTGCCAGCTGCGTGAGCCCCGGCGGCAGGAGCCTTCCAGGAGGAGAGCACCCTCAATATCCTTTGGCTTTGACGATGCTGATACTGGTAGCACTTAATTGGAGCTTGCACACGGGCTGTGAGCCGGACAGTGCTCCGCGCGACTCATTTTGCACGCCCACGTGAGCCCCAGGATGGGAGGATGACGTCTCCCCCCAGCAGGAGCAAACAGAAAGTTGGCAGTGCCCCGTCCAGCAGTGACGGCTACAGAGCTTTTGCATGTACGTGGCTCATCGGCTGCGAGTCGCGCTCGCGGCCGACGGCAGCACAGGCGCCGCCGCCGCCGCCTGTTGGAGCCTTCGTTGACATTGCCAAGATGAAACGCCACAAATGTCGGCAATGCACAGCCCATGCCAGCTTTACATCCGCTATGACCGAATGAATACCTAGGTACCTGAACCCTGCTATCCCGGCTGTTCCCTGCCCTCCGAGCCCTGCGCGCTGTCTGCCAGCATGCGCTTACTGAACGACTCGCTCGCGTGCTGCTGCAGCAACGACGCGTTGGCCTCCTTCACGCCACGCAGCGCCAGCTGCTGCACCTGGTCCCACTCAAAGTCCTGCACACAGGGGCCAGGACAATTGTGCGAACAGGCACAATTGTGCGAACAGGCATTCATCAGAGCTTTCATCCTATGCTATCTGAACTGGGCTGAAGACCTGACCGTATGCGTATGAGAGTCATCCCAAAGGATTGTGTCAAGCATGGCCAAGGATCGCCAGATTTAGTGCCGCCACCACATCACTCACCTCCTCAGAATAGGTAGCCCTAACCTCCATGATCCTCACCGCTGCGTTCAGCGGCAGTTTCGAGGTCAGTATGTCTTCACGGCGGTCAGCCATGTAACACTAGACCGCCCCACCATGCCATGGCAACACACTGATCCGGAGGTGGAACCGCACCTAGCATCTCGTTCTTTGCCAGCAGAAGTTTGAGCCATGCATCGCCGTCTGTCATGGGGTGCTCCTCAATCAAACCGACGAGGTCCTCGTAGCTGCGCGAGTTGTAAGACGCCAGGGACCCCCTGCCGCTGCCTTCGAGCTGCGCCAGCACGATCCTGTGGCACGATGACGTCGTGTGGCGCGGTCTGTCATCCGGCGGTGTCGCCGAGTTTGCCAGGCGCATCGATGAGCATGTCCACACGCAGCCTGGCTGGATGAGCATTAGGTTAGCAGATAGCATTCAAGAGAACACTTTCAGCATAACAATTGCGCACTTCACCGAGATGAACGTGAAGAAGTTGATGAGTGCGCGGCTCGCTCTCTTCTCCGGGCTCTGACCGCCAAAGCTGTCAGATGGCACGTGCATCTTACAGCTTGTCATCGGATGCTGCTGTCGAGGTCGTGCCTTGTAGCGAGTGCGGGATGATATCAACTGTGCTGCATCTGCAGACCGTCGCCCACCAGTCAGCGGCGCCTGGCCTGCCAGCCAGATCTTGGGCATCACACATGATTGCATGCTGCATGGCATTTTGCATGACGGAAGCAACATCCTGGAGCAGTCTGCACGTCCAGGGCGAACGCTTTGCCCGGCAATCAGTTCCGGAAGTAGGTACAGTGAGTGATCTGAGGTTGCAGCGATCAGCTTGCGCCGGGATATGCTCGTTTTCGGTGGTATTGCGAGAGTGGCACAACTTGCGAGAACTTGCAGCAGTTGTGGAGCTTGCGCTGCATCGCCAAGCGGCACTTCAATGCATGGTGCACGTCAAAACATGACGACTACTATGAAGACCGCGCTTTGCGAAGAACGATTTGGTCCCTGCGACTGCGCAGTATTCATTTGCACTATTCAGCAACATCGGATTCGTTGAACACCAGCTGTGCTGCTACTGCTGCTGCTGCTGCTGCTCAAATTCTCACCACCTCGAGGCAGGCGTGATGCACATCGTCAGCAGCTGCACGAGAGTTGCTGTCACATCAGCAGAGGGCGTCAGTCGGCGACAATGCTTGCATCCTACCTCATCCTGCGGTCCGCAGCTCCGCCTCTGCCTTAGGTGAGCGCTGATATCATCGAGGCGCTGGTGTAGCACTGGTGCAGCTCACTTCGCTTCCCGCATTGCTCCTGAATTCGTGCACGCAGTCGCACAATCGCTAACCTCCATAATGTGACGTGTGCTTGCAGGCAGACTGTGCGACCATTCACAGCCCGGCGCCCGCTGCGGCGCTGCGCAGCAGCTGACCGCGACGAGCAACAGGCGAGCACACGACATCGCATGCTGTCAACCGTCGCCTGATCACGAGGGTTTGCAAGGTGCAACGCGATGCTGTGTATGGTTTGGCGTGCAGGGATCCGGCAGCTCACAGGGCGGCAGCTCAACAGACAGCGGCACACAGGCGCCGCCGCCAGACCCGGCCCAGGCGGCTTCGCGGGCAGCGGCCAGGGTCGCAGAGGAGGTGGAGGTGGCCAAGGGACAGCGCACCGCCGTCATCACCGGCGCTGTGTCCATTGTATTTGGGGTGAGCATCGCAGTGTTTATCTCAAACCTTCTCGCACATGACACCGCCTGGTGGCCCTCAACAGAGTTGCTGCGCCCTTTTATCGAGGCTGTGACTTCTGCTATCCTGCCATACGGCCTGCCACTCGCGCAGCCCGGCATTGAGCTTGCGACCCACTCGCTGGATTCTCAGGTGCAAAGGCATTGTGTTTGTGATCAATGCTTCGTGTGCTTGTGCGGCAGGTGCTTTATCTCGTCCTTGTCCAATTCATGGACTCGCGTGGCGGCGAGCTGCAGCCGCCGCCGCCAGAGGCTTTTGGCCTGTGACCCGAGCCGATGGCAGCGATGTCAACGGTCACGCGTACGCCCGGCGGCCTGGACTGGCACCAGCAGCGGGCTTGGGTGCCGGCAGCAGCGGCACTGTTGGGACGTACTGCCAGCAAACGCTCGTGTGTCAGCCTTCCGCTGGCGACGCCCACCAGGGCAGCTGCTGTCCGCACCACAGCGTCATGACGCCAGCTTGTTGTGGGAGCTGCGGGCACAACATATTTGACGTTCCCGTATATCTGGATCCATTCTCTTATTGGTCGGCCGAATAATCAGTCACAACCTTCGAGGCCTTTGTAGTGTCACTTTTGTCTGTCGCACGGTGGAAGCAAATGGCGCTCACCACAGACAACTGCAGACTGACAAGCTGTCACAATGCATGTATGAGTGTGACAGGCTATGGACTCATGCATGTGCAAGTTGTTGTGCCATATGTCCAGGATTGAACCATGCGTGGAGACGGCTTCTGGATGGATCCACACTTGAATTTGGCTTGCACCAAAATAGATCAGACGTGCAGAGTTTCCAATTGCGGGATTAGATCGCACAGGGCGCGAAGTTGAGATTTTGAGGCAGTCATGCAGGCCGTCGCGAGCTTCGGAGGAGCTACAGGGTTTGCATCGGCTGCAAGCCAACGTCAGAGATTGCCACAGCTGCATCAGACAAATCATGTTCTGCGACGACTACCAGGTCAGGCATCGTCCTTGCAAGCATGTCACAGCATTGCGACTGACAAGGCGTTCTCGTGACGACACGACGCGTGCACCTGTGCACAGGCGCCCCGGGCAGCAGGCCGCTGGTCTGTGCGGCGTCTGATCCCAGGAAATTGGGACCCTCAACTGTGAGAGAGCAGCTCGGTGAGTCAATGACTGCTCGGACACAACGTACAGCCAGCAGCATCGCTGTGCATGAGCTGCACAATGCCAAAGGCATTGCATCCATACGCTGTTCTGCGCCTCGGCGCAGGGCGCACTGCGGCGGCCGATGTGAGCAAGCGGCAGAAGCGGGACAGGGAGGACTTGTACACCGACGCCTGGTGAGTTAAGCGACGCAAAATCGTAGCTTTATTGCGTGAGCCTGCACCATGATCCGCCCTACAGCCTAACTGCTCTAAGCTGCAAATTGTGACTTTTACAGCTGAAGATCTGCCAGCCGCACGGTAGGACACTGTGCCATATATATGTGGTCCTGCACTGCACACTGGAAGGCGTACTTACAGAAGCAGGTCTGTGCATGCGCAGGGACGGAGACAAGTGGAAGGGGTCGCCGTTCAACGTCCTGAATGTCATCCTGGCGGTCAGCGTCCTGGTGGCGCTGTTCGGCCTTGGCTTTGCGTACTGGTCCTTCGGCAAGCTGTGGGGCTGAGACGGTGCCGACGGGACCTGAAGCAACGTGCAATGTATGATAGATGACGGAGAGCGGAGAGACAGAGACGAATGGGGCCGCCGCATGGACGGTGTGCGGCAGAGTGCTGAGAGTTTGTACTTGATCAATGTGCATTGGCAAACTTTGATGCAGACCTTGATATAATTCATATAACTATTTTCTCCCGTATACATTGATGACAGAAGGTGTCTGTGATTTGCTTCGCCAAATGTTGGTCGCGCTGGCATGCACTTTGTGAATGGGATACCACAATTGCGGCTTTGCTGAATCACTTTTCACCATGCTCAGCACAGTTCAAACCCTGCAAGCCACCTCCAAGACGCATGTTGATTTGGGCTTTGCTGCACCCAACTGAAGCCTGAATGCTACACAAAACACTTAGTGCCGCATGAAGCCAGCTCCGCCGCTACACTGTCGCTGGCACTACATGGATAACCTGTCGTACATGATGGGTGCGGCATGCGCATGCGCACGTCCTCGTCTGCCGGGTTCTGCCCAAGCTCCATTACGGACCGACCAATCGCCTTGCGTGATCTTCTGCCGGACACTGCCTAAAGTCGATGGCATAGGCGCCGGGGTCAGGACTTTCGACCGGCCGAACCTCATTGGTTTTACCATACCCAGTCTGCACTCGTCTGCCGACTACTGCCCAAAGTTGATGGAGTAGGCGCCGGTGGTGGGGTCCTTGACCGCCTTGAAGTTGTCCAACGACATGCCGAACTTGCCGAGCACCGTGTTGCCCAGGTCCTTCAGCTTGCCTGCGGCCACACACATCACATTCACAAACAAGGGATGATCCCGCTGCTGGCACACAGGCGTCCTCACAGTGCAACACTCTGTGGTTGTAAGGGCGCGCAAGAACCAACAGACGCGACTCGTTGCTGCGACGGTGAAGGACAGATGGTGTCGCGCTGCCGTGACCAGCAGGAGCGTAGGCCAAAGCCATGTCCAGCAGGGTCCTGATCCGCACCGATCATCTCCTCTTTCATCTTCTCTCGCCGCTCCAGCACCACCGGTTCCAATTTTGCAGCCTTGGCCACCGCCGCCGCGTTGCCGGGGTCCAGCTCCACGACCTGGACGTTTGAGTTCGAAATGTCGGTGATGTTCCGCACTGCAAGGTGGACCGCCTTGCGTCCTCGCCAGGGTGGCTCAGACCCTTGCCGGGCTCGGCTTCTGGGGTGGCCTGCATGTGGTGCTGCTTTTTCAGGCGGCCAAGAGAAAGTTGCACACCAGCGCATTGACATCCAGCATCCGGTGTCACTCGGTTGACGCCGCGTGTAATCTTTCGCACCTTCTTCAGGTCGGTCAGAGCGCGTTCCAGATCGTCCGACTGCTCGTACGCCGTCGCCCGCCGCATGTAGGCCTTTAGGTAGACGGCGTCGATGCCGATGGCCGCGGTGCAGTCTGCCGCGGCGTTGCTCCACTGCAGCGCACAGACATTACTGAAGGTGGTTTGGATTGTGACTGTGAATTGTGAAACGTACTTCCCAGTGAGGTGCTGCTGCGATAAGAAACTCCACCAGACACGCGCAATGCTGACAGATCGTGACTGTGACCTGTATGGCATCGTGTCTGCACCACGAGCAGTGTGCCTGACGAGGTCAGGACAGCCGAGCAGCACCTGCTGCAGCTTCAGCGCTGCCGCCGCACGATTCGCAAAGTACACAGCGCGCTGCGGCGCCGACAGCGGCGCAGCGTCCAGCGCCTCGCCATACTTGGCCTGCGTGAGCACGAAGCAGCGCTCGAACACACACCTCTATGTGATCGCAGAAGCCGAAGTTGCAGAGCCAGACAAGGATGTTGATGCTATGTAGCTGAGCAGGGACCGCCAACAGTCTGCCGCCTCGATGGGCAGCCGCGTTGGTTGCGGTGATGTATTAAAACAAGTTCTTCCAAAAACGTTTGGTATACGACCAGCGCACTTGGGCTTCCTCGAGCTTGCCCTCCGCGTACAGCGCGTTGCCCTGCTGCTTCAGCGATTCCGCCTCCTCTGTGCGCTTCTGCGTGGAGTGATAGTCGTCTGTTGAGATGATCATTGGTCGCCTGCGTCATCTGGAGCGTTGTTCGCAAACCTCCTGGCGCAAGCATTCCGCTGCCAGAGCACAAGGAAGAAGCCGCTGCTGTGGAGCAGGCACCTGGATTTCCTCTGGAGGGAGGACCTCCTCCGGGGGCAGCCCTGCCTCAGCTTCCGCTTCAGCTGGCTCCTCTCCTTCCTCAGGCTGCGCTGCGTGCGGCTCCCGGAAGCGCCGCCCCTGCGGCCAGTCGTCGTCCGCACATTCCCCCTGATTCTCTACTGCACCTTCCTGCTGCTCCGCTGCCCCGTCTGCGGCATCGTCTGCCGCCGGTGATTCCGCTGCTGCTGCTGGCGCTGTGTCATGCTGTCCTTCTGCACCCCCCGGGGCCTGCTGCCCTGAGGTTGAGACAACGGTGTCGGCGTCTGCAACAGGCTGATCTTGGACTGCCTGCTCTCCAGCTGAGCCGCGGGCACCGCCTGGGAAGAAACGGCATGGCGCTGATGCCTGTGGCCCGGTTCCAGGCGCCTGGACGACGTCCACTGACAGAAGTACTGCAGTTTACGCGTCATTTGGCAAAACCGTCGTGGAAATTTGTGGCAACATTATATGATAAGCGAGCATACAGCTCACCCGCTTCAGCTGCTGCCTGCGCCCTGCGCTGCGCCGCTCTCAGGGCATCGACATCAAAGTGCTCGGTCGCATCCTCGAACGAGTCCTCTGACTCTGCTGCGTCGTGGAAGGAATCCTCGTCGTCGTGCTGAGACGCAACTGCGTCGCCTGCGTCGCGCTGTGCCTGGGTCTCGCTCTCGTAACGGTCTGTGACATCCTCGATGATCATGTTGGCAAATGCCCAAGACCGGTCTGAGACGTAAGCTGGGTCGTGAGCTGGATTACGAAGGCTTCTTTGTTATGGTAGCTGCTGCTGCTGAACGATTTGTGACCAGACAAGAAGACAAGAACTTCTGTTCGCGATGCCGCTAACGCGTTTCTTATCACCTTTGATGGGCAGTCCCTTGAAGGCCTTTCAGGTTAGTTTCAACAATCGGGTTTAATATTCCGAAAGCAGCAATGGCTTTCCGGAACGATGCACTTCCAGGAACAGCCATCGCATGTTCCTTTGCAACTGCTTCACTCCTGCCAGCGGTGTTATGTGTCAGATCTGCGCGCTTTGGGCCTCAGCTTGCAAGTTGTCGTTGACATTTGGCAGCCAGCAACAGCAAGTGCAGCACCAGTTTCGACAGGAGCCATGGCATTAGCAGAGCTCTTGCACGCGGTAAGAATGCTGCAGCATCCATGAGATAGTTCTCTCGCGTGTGCAGTGTGATATCAAGCTGTGGTCGCCGCAGAGCGCCAAGCACCGCCACTTGCTGCGCTGCAGACTGGCATGGCCGAGCCTATGGAGATGGACAAGCTCCTGAGGTACGACCTCGACGCCGGCGAGGGCTTCAAAGTCAAGGTGGGTCCTTGAAGCTTAGGCTGGCGATTGCGCAACCGATCTGCGGCGCGAAATGCACCTGCTGAGACTGCCGCAACCGCCGTGCAGGTCGCCTCCGACCCGCTCAACAGCTGGGGCTACGCCCTGGGGCACTCCCTGTGGACGGCGGCACCGGAGCTCATAGACTTCCTGGGGCAGGTGCTGCCGCCGGGCTCGCTGCACGGGCGTCGAGTCATCGAGCTGGGCGCCGGCCTCGGTACCGTCGGCATCGTGAGTCCCGCCATTTGAGGTCCTCCAATCCACACTGAACAGCAGGAAAGCATGGCATGTGATGGCGTGTGGCACCAGGATAACCAGTGGTTTGTCCATGTGCAGCACACAAGTTTGGTGCCTCGCTGCAGACAAGCCTGGGCGTATCAAGCCGCAGATTGTGTTGTGACAGTAGTCCTTTGGCCTCAGGCGCTGGGGCTCCGCGGCGCGTTCGTCACACTGACGGACCTGCCCGCGTGTATGGAGCTGCTGCGCTACAACGCCAGCCTCAACTTCGCTCCAGCCAAGCTGGGAGGTGTCTTTCCGGCACATGCACTCAGCTGCATCGGCAGGCCTGTGGCGCTATTGCACACACCTGTACAGGGGACTTTCACAAGGATGCAGCAGGGTCCGTGATGCTGCCACATGCTCCAATGCATGCTTCAACTAGGACCTGGCACAAGCTGCTGCTGCCTGCCGCCGTGACACAGGAAATATATCAGCGCGCTTTCTGATATGCGCATTTCTGTGACACTCAGGACCGGATGCGCGTATCGCCGTGCGGGAGCTCATCTGGGGCACCGCCGACCTGCCGCCACCGCAGGGCCAGGGCGGCGGCTGGGACTATGTCATAGCCTCAGACGTCTGCTACGATGGCGACTGCTTCTTCGCGCTGCTGGACAGCATCGTGCGGCTGGCGGCACTGTCCCCCGACACAAAGGTGAGATGGCGGAAGATGATCTGCACACATTGCTGAAGAAGTAGTCAATGCGCAATGCTGGAAACTGTTGTGCGGCTGGCGGCACTGAGCCCCGACACAAAGGTGGACGCCGGCTGCAGCTTCCACTGCAACATGTGCGCGGCAACCCTTCGCACGACGCAGACGTTGAACGCAGCTATTGGCTTTCCTGCATAATTGGTGTCGCACGGGATGTGGGGAGCTAGACACGAACGCCATCACCAATGGTCGAAGCTTGTGAGAGTTTGTATGACAAATGCAGCATGTGCTTTCGCAGGTCATCGCTTCTCCGCCGGACCGAACGGAGACGCGGCTGTTTTCCCTGCAATTGGCCGCAGCAGGTCCACACAATGATACCCCCGCCAAATCATCAATAACTACAGTCTGCTGTGCACATCCGCAGGTCATCGCGTCGCTGCCGGACCGCACTGAGACACACGCATTCTTCCCGCTGGTGGCCGCCGCAGGCTTCAACTACCGGTTCCTGCGCCGCGTGCGGCGGCACGACCTGGTGCACGCCGTCCACATCTACCAGCTAGTACGGAAGCCGCCGGCGGCGGCGGCCGCACTGGCGGCGGCGATTGCACGTGGTGCCGCGGTCCCGCGCCCGGTCTCATCGCAGGTGCTGACCGTCTCGCTGCAGAGTGAAGTTTCTGACCCCCAAAGCACTATCACACTGCATGTTGAACAAAGGGATTTGAGTCAAGACACAAACATCAACATGCACCTCGCGTGTCACCCCTATCCCTGGTGGGGTGGTACCCCTGGTGGGGTGGTTTACCCCTGGTGCGCCAATCATGAGGGTGGCTGCTCGGCGTGTGCAGCGCGGTGCGTCACAATATGGCACCGACCGTGCAGGCGCACACGCTGGTGGTGTGGAATCTTCGGCTGGAAAGCAGTGAATAGCCCGCGTTTTCAACTTATATAAGTTGAAAGCACATCACAGCTGTGTCACTGCTGTGTGCAGGCGCGCGCGTTGGTGGTGTGGGACTACGACTGGACTATGCTGGAGGCTAACAGTGACACCTGGGTCGTGGAGCGGCTGGGCGCAAAGCCCGCCTTCCTGCGACTGCAGCAGGTAGGGTTTAGGTAACTCTGAATATAGCGACAGAAGGCGTTGTCTGCAGACGGTGCATGCCTTGCCACTGCGACGTCACCGGCGCGCTTTGTCTACCGGCATTGCACTACGTGAGTGCCTCATTTGCGGGCGACGTTTCACGCTGCTTGCCCTCTGAACGAATAGTGTGCTCTGTCTTGTGCAAGGCGCAAGGTGTAACACGGGGGTGGATGTGTTTCGTTGCCGGGCACAGTTCAGTTGTGGTCCCACTGCAGGAGGTGTCCGGGTGGACGAGCCTCATGGACGCCGCGATGCAGGCAGCAGCGGCGGAGTGCGGCGCCGATGAGGCCGCCGTGCGCGCTGCGGCGCGGACTGTGCCGATTGCATCGGAAATCGTGCAGGTGCGCATCTGCGCTGCGGTGCGCCTGTTGCCACCCTGTAGCGTCTCTGGTTGCAAGGGATTCGCTGGGTTTCCTCGAAGGTAGAAGCCTTATGGGGGTTGCTGTGTACCGTGGCCAGCCAGCCTTCAGCGCCGCTTTCTTTCCAAACCTGAGGCTGGTCAGCAGCGGAAGAGTAAGGGAGCCTCCTGTCGGGCTCTGCGCAGGCGATCAGGGCGCTTGCAGCGGCGGGCGACATCGAGCAGGTCATCGTCAGCGACGCCAACTCGGTGTTCATTGACGAGCTGCTGGCCGTACACGGCCTGCAGGTGAGTGTCATTTCTTTTGCTTCTGGCTTGAGTGCTGGTGACTGCACCATCCGACCCACATCCTATCTCATTCGTACCAAAAACCATACCAGCTGCTGTGGCGCTGGCCGTGGGTGCCGTGCGCTTGCACAGTCTTTCCTGCTCAACGAATCTGCCAGGCGTCCGCTCCACACTCCGCACTTCTTGCCTGCGCCCACCACAGTGGTTTCCACTTCAAGAAAAGAATTACATCAGATGAATTACATCAGATGAATTACATCAGATGACACCAACAACCATTAGTGTCTCCTCTGGGCCGCAGGACTGCTTCTGGGCGGTGCACACGAACCCTGCTGCATTTGAGGGGGGAGCGCTGCGGGTGAGGCCGTACCATGCGCAGGCGCACGGCTGCGAGGCGTGCCCCGACAACATGTGCAAGGGCCAGGTGTGTGACTCCTTCGTTCTCAGCGATGCCGAAGTCGCACGTTCAAATTGCAGCTCAACTCGATTCAAATTGCAGCCGAGAAAGTGACTTTCATTGGAAGCACTGCTGCATGTCCGAGTCCCTGCCATGTCTGCAGAGCCACCTGCTGAAGTCTGGCGTGGCATGCGCAGATCATGGAGCGGCTGCTGGTGGCCCGCCAGTTTCGCCATGTGGTCTACCTGGGCGACGGCCGGTGGGTTCCCGCTCGCGCTCTCCACTCTATAAACCCTGCCTGGTGACAAGATGCATTTGATAGCGATACAAATTGCAGCGCACCCTGCACCCGTCCAGTCGATCTGCGGCATGTGCTATCCTTGTTGTCCAGAACACAGAGCGATGAAGCTGTTCTGCCGAGGAAACCAACCTGTCCTCGATGTACTGGTGGTTAGCGAAACCATGCGCCAGTGTCTGCATCACACAGGGGCGACTTCTGCCCATGCACGCGGCTTGGGCCGACGGACGCCATCCTGGCCCGGAGCAACTACCCGGACGGCTGCCCTGCGTCACTGTTGCAGCTGCTGGCTGCAGAGTCGGCCGATATACGGGCGGCAGCGGGCGCCAGGCTGTCGCCGCCGCCACCGCCAGCGCCAGCGGCGCAGGCAGTCGGCAGTGATAGTGTCGGCGGCGGCGGCGGCAGCACCCCAGGCGGCTGCGGCAGCAGCAGCAGCAGCAGCGCTGCGTGGACAGGCGGCGGCACCTTTCCGGAAGGCCACACGGCGACGCTGGTGCGACGGCTCGCGGCAGATGCCGCCCGCGTCCTGAATCCCGCAGGCGACAGTGAGTTGCCGCAGCCGGCGCTCAGGCCATACACCGGCGGCGGCGGCGACGCCAGTGCTGGCAGCGGTGCCGGCACCGGCGGTGGCAGACTCGACGTCGCAGAGCGGCAGCTGCAAGCGGACGCTGATACGGCGGGAGCAACGGCGGCAGCGGCAGAGTCGGCGGCGGCGGCGCCGCAGCAGCGGGGCGATGCGGCGGCGGATCCCATGGCGCAGCGGCGCGACCACGAAGTGCCAGATCAGTCTCAGGTTGGCATCGACACCTCACAAGTGAGCATTCGCTTCGCTGAGCCGAGGCGTGGCAAGATCGACATCATGAGGGCATCACCGCGGCCAGGCTGGGGATCCAATGCATTGCGGCAATTCGGTGAGGCGACTGGTCTGAGATAATTGGTCTGTGCGCTGCACAGCAGGCAGCAGCACCCCGACGTGTTTGCGGCGTGATGCCATGCAGGCGGGATGCCCTGCAGGAAGCAGCATGTGGCCAGTGGGGGACGTGGCGGCGCCTGTGCATGTCTGGGAAACGCCATCCGAGTGCGCAGGGGTGCTGCGCCGCACCCTGCACAGCTGGGGTGCCCCTTCGGCTTAAGCCGCGCTGGCGCTCCGCAGGCTCAAAGGTAGGAACAGATTGCTAGTGCCCCGAGTTGTTCCACTGCATGTTGATTGCACGATGTGATTCCCTGGAATGCTGGTGTGTGCATCAGCAATGCCGTGTCCGTGTGCACAGGGGCTGACAACACAAGGTCATGGCTAGATTTGATGGTTGGCAATAGTGACATCAACATGCGCCATACAGATAAACCAGACCGCTGCTGACTGTGCTAGTTGTGGACGTAGCATTCTGAAGTGACATTCGACGCACACCAAACTGGCAAGCTCTGGACTCATGGCTCTGTTGTGAATGTTGCACACAGGTGGCAGGGTTGCCCATTCGAGACGATGCTTGGAGTCAGAACTCCGAAGGCGTGGATGTAGTTGCACGAGACGGGCACGAACTGGAGCAGCCGGAGTTATGCTCGAATGCGAATGCCGTGTTCAATCTGTACGAGTCAGTGCCCTCTGCTGAGCCTGAACGCTGCGGCAAGTGGCCAGACAACACACAGACACTCTCGTAGATGCATGGCGCTCATCAGATCGGCTGCTCAGAGAGTGAGTTGTCTGCACATGACCCATACGGGACATCAGACGACTGTTTAAATTCTCTCAACATCATCGCAGTCGGTGTGCAGTCGCACTGAATGCAGGCATTGTTGCATGCGCTAGGACACAAGAATCAAGGCAGGAACCTTCAAATTGGGGACAAAAGCATAACGAAGTTACAGGTTGTGGACTGAAGCTTTGATGCACACAAATGATGCCACGCTTCACACAGCCAACATGCACGCCATGCCTGCATGCGCCCTTCGCGACCACCGTCTCTTCGCCATTTTCCCAGGCGATATCCACTTACCTGGACCGCCGCATCATGCTCCTGTAGCCAAGACAGAACCTGGTGTCAGCATGAGGTATGTTCGAGCCAGGCATTTTACCCAGCCGCCGCTGCGTGTTGTGCCCTCTGAATTGAAGGTGCATGTTGCCGAATAGCACACAGACCTGTACCTGCAAAAGGGCGATCGATGTGGCACGCCCATGTGTCCGACAAACCCCATCAGCGGGGCAAGTGGTCTCAAAAGGCGTGCGTGCACGGTGCGGCTGTGCAGGATCGTGTTTGTGAATCTCACTTATCGTCCGCGCGGCGTGCAAGCTGCAACCGTAGACGACAGCGCGCCGTAGGGTCTCTGCGTCCCATGGGCACAGCCTGCTTGCTCGACAGCCTCCACACCTGCACACAGCGAAAAACAACACAGGATGAACAGCCTTTGCACTGCTGTGGCCCGCAAGCGCAGCTGGCTCAATCGCCTCGGCGGCAATGCGGACGGATTGTTGCAGTGAAATAAGTTGAAAGTTGAAAGTTTGACGCCCTCTGCGCCTAGAAGGGCGTCAGGCGTACATAAAGCGACAGGATTCCAACTCGCCTAGTTGCTGACAGATAAGTCCGACGCTTCGCTAAGTGTTATGTGCGGCGCACGGTTGCGCCGGCGCCGCGGCCTGTGAACCGGGGAGTAACAATAGCTGCCCTCCCTCAGTTCCGAAACGAAGCGCATTTTCGACACCCATTCCTTGCAGCATCGACACTTTGCGTCGGTCCTCCCGCCTGCAAATCGTCGCTGGCAGTGTCGCTGTAGTCCTCGTTTGCGCGGTGGGCACATTCGCCGTGCCTGCCAAAGTGATTTGGGACTTCTTCCTCCAACAGCTGCCCTCCTTCGACACAAAGCATGACGTTCGTCGCGGCGCTTGCTGAGTCGGTGCGCTGTGTGGCCACAGGATAGCCGCTTATGTAGTAGTGCACCATCAAGCCACTTGAGACTCGAAGGCCGGTTGTTCAAGATTTTTCTGTTGCAAACGCAGGTCGGCCTGCAGATACTGCTGCAGCCATCCTCCACGAATGTGGTTTTCAGAGCTGCCTGGTGGGTTCGGTTTCCTTCAGCCTGTGGTAATATAACACACGTGCCCTGCACCTGCGCCGCACACCATCCTGAGAGGCGTCAAATGGAAGGGTCAGCGTGCTTGGCGATGCGCTTTGCAACACCATGCCTCAAGACAGACCTTCTTTTTGTTGCGCGCAGCTCGGTGGTGGGCACGGTATACCCTGTGTATGCGAGTTTGAAGGCAATAGAGGCGCCCCTGGAGGAGCACCCACGACGCGATGCGCAGTGGTGCGCTGGTCAAAAATATCAACGACCAAAATCACCAATCAAAGGCGCAATGCTGGTTGTTGATCCTCTATACCCCTGCGACGGACGCTCACATGAAGCACGAGCACTGTCCGTGCATGAGCGGGGGGCGTACTTGCATGCATCTATTCCAGCCTTCACGGCGGCATTCGTGTGCCGATGCCTTTGCGAACAAGTCTGGTGCGTAGGCTGCTCTACTGGTCGATCTACGGTAGCTTCACGCTGCTGGAGCAACATGCGTCCAAGCTCGTCACCTGGTGAGCTAATTTGCGCATTGTCGGACAGATGCCACGGCGCGGAATGCCACAAACTTGCTCTGACGCGACCACTTTGACGCAGCTGAAAGAACAGATGGGATGACTTGCCTCATCACTAAGTCGGAAGTCATGTACCAACTGGAAGCTCGTGTGTCAAACTTGCCTGCGTCGGTGCTGCAGGTTTCCATGGTGGTGGCAGACAAAGCTGGCGTTCCTGCTGTGGCTGCAGCTGCCCACCTTCCAGGTGTGCCGCATGTGACACATGCCTCATAAGCAACATGTACCTGCATGCTGTCAGTTACGCACATCTTCATTAATGTATCAGAGACTCAATGCTGTTCCTCTTCAACGACAGGGTGCGAGACGGCTGTACCTGCGCTTTGTGCGCCCGCTGCTTCTGAAGCATCAGCCCGCCATCGATGACACGCTCAACTCGCTGCACGAGACCCTGGTGTGCTGAAACTGATCCTGCCAAGCATTTTTCTCAAGTGTTGGTGTTCTATGATATTTATTCCGTCGCCGTCTGCCTGGGCGCTCCAGTCCTGTGTCAAGATCCAATTTGCTTGTCAATGGTATCACCATCCTTCATCACGCAGGTGCGCCCGGAGCTGGTTTCGATCGGCCACTCCGCGCGCAAGGCGGCGCTGTCTGTCCCGCTGCTCGGCTGGTTTGCGCGCACGCCTGCCGAGGACGAGGCCCTGCTGCGGCAGGTAAGCCTGACGATCGAGACTTTTTCTAGCTGCGTTTCACAAGTGCAGATCTGTCTGTCGATGAATTTGCGCGCACGCCTGCGGAGGACGAGGCGCTGCTGCGGCAGGTATGGGGGCCTGAAATCGAAGACCTTCTGCCGTTACTTGCGGGAATGAAGTGGCAGAGCGACCTTGGGCTTCCGACGCCCGATGTGGCCATGCCCTGCTGCAGGAGGCAGCAGCGATGCGCCGCCGCGGCGGCCAGGCCGGCAGGCGCGGCGCCGCTCAGGCTCCGCCGCCGTCGCCGCCGCGCTCGGCGCCACGGCGGCCCGCAGAACCTCCTGCCGGCGGCGAGCACGGGCAGTGGGGCAGCGGCAGCAGCGGCGGGAGCAGGGCATGGGACCATGTGGACGATGCGGAGGGGCGGCACCACGGCGGCGGTGCGAGTGTTTTGAACAGGACCTCAACTCCCTGCAGATAGCATGCTACCAGAACGCAGCTGATTTCATCTTCAGTCTATCGAGTAAAGGGGAGCCAATTTGAAAGTCTACGAAGCATGAACATCGCGCAGAAGCGGATGGCAGCGGCGGCGGCGGCGGCGGCGGCTCCTGGCGCGCCGGGGAGGGCGACGTCGGGAAGGCGCCGCCAATGCAGCAGTCGTGGGGCCAGCGGTTCTGGGCCGGCTCCGGCCGCTGAGCAGGATATTTCGCCCATTTGCTGCTGTAGGCACGGGCACAGTGTCAACGTGGCCCTACAAAGTATGAATGATCCGCATGTTGGCGACCTTGAAATGAACGCGGGCACCGCAAGGCATCCGCAGGCTATGGCGCAACTGTACCGAAATGCACTGTTTTCTTTCTTGTATCATTCTTCTGCGTAGCTTGTGTACAGTAGGTAGGTGTGTGCTTCGACAGGCGTTGGGACAGCAAACCCTGCACAGCATACCTCTCAGTGCTGGATTTGAGGAAAGGTTATCATTGACTGGCGACATCTGGTGCTCACCAACACGGTGTAAGAGATCTTTCGCTGCGACGGCATCTAGCACTGCAGGACTTCGAGTCAAGACTGTGACGCGCCGCAAATGACCAAGAAGGCATCCAACACAGTGTAGCATCATGAAGCCTCCTTCATTGCGGTGTCCTCTGCCACCCCTCCATCAGCCATCCCTCCGCTGTCCTCTGCCACATTTGCGTCTGAATTCTCCTTGTCGCCATCCTGCAGTAGCCACACAGCAGTCGTCAGCAGCAGTGGCGCAAGCGATGCCGACTCATGCAGTGTGCAAACCTAAAAGTGATTGCCACACTGCGGCCGCGGTTCGTCTGCGCCCGTGACCGGTGAAGCGGCACCACTAGTACTGAACTGCTGGTGGGCTGTTCCTTTCAAACTGATGACCGCTGTCCCTCTGTGGCAGCTGCTCGCGCAACACAAAACCAGCAGTCGAGGACAGCCAACCCACCTGCGCAGCGGCGGCGTGCCTGGGGTTGTGCTCGTAGCGGAACACAAAGCCCTTGCCAGCGGCGGCCAGCAGGTGTCGGCAGTCGTTGCTCAGTGCACACGCCTCCACCGGCGCCGCCACCTGTGCGGGCATATATTGTTCCGGTCTTCGTCGCATGGTTCTCACAATAGTTCGGAGGTTTGATGGGAAGATGTGAACCAACAATGAGTCGATAGCCAACATCTGGTCCCATGTGCAGCCAGGACGATCGGCGGGGCGCGGGTTGATCTTGGTTTTGGACAGCCGCTCATGCTTGCGCCTCACATGGACGTGCAAGTGCAGACAGCAGGCTGGAGCGACCTGCAGGAGCGGCACCTTGTCGGAGGCCATGCTGGCGATGCGGCTGCCATCCCTAGCTTCATACACGTGCACGCCTCCCCGCGTGTTGCCCTGCACGACATCGCAAGTCATTCCCACTGGCTGTGGGTACTCCATGACAGCATGAGCATCTATATGCCAGTCGTGAGAGGGTAAGGCATCGTGCTTCGAGACATGTGGGCCAAGGCTTGCACCGCACAGATGAAGGCGCCATCTGCTGTGGCATTGAAGCCGCAGCCAGCTACTGAATGTGGGACCTGCACGGCACATGTGATCCTGTTGACGCACCAGGAAGAGGAACAACTGCACAAAACACGCCCCAGAGCGGCACAGCAGATGCCGAGTGCTGTGGCGCCAGAGCGGACAGCTCAGATGAAAAGCACAGCACATCTGCAGGAGCTTCCGGCAAGTCGCATACAACTTCACAGGCACGCCCATGCAGGGCTCTGTGCGTGCAACAGATAGAAGAGGAGCTTGCCTTCCAGGTGGTGACCAGCTGCTGTTGTGGCCAGTCCCAGACGCACACACGCCCGTCGGATGACCTCGTCGCCAGCCGCTCGGCGCTCAGGAACAGCTGCATCACAGTAGGTTGAGATCTTCAGCAAATGGCCGTAGGTCTTCAGAGAAATGCGAGAGGAACAGACGTCAAAGGGACAGGCTGCAGCAGGGGGTGGCGCCGGCACATGCCTCAGCAGAGCCATGCGAGACTCTATGCGGACAAGCCGGCAGGGTCATGCAGGGGCGGGTTGCTGCACCTCTCTCCATTGACCGCCACCCCTTGAATGCGCCAATGATCTACACCCTCCAGAGACCTCGTGGGGTTGAGCCGAGGTTTTTATGATCGTGATCAAGACCCTGAGTACCCAGAGATGTAATAAATAGATGAACTTGAATCTCACCATGCGGTCTACAGTGTCCGTGTGGCCGCCGCCCTGCATGTGCAGCGGCTTGCACGCGTCCCGCAGGTCTGGCGGCGCCGCGCCGGCGCCGCCCGCCGCTGCCTCGCTGCCGCCGTTTGCCGCTGCCGCCACCGCGCTGCTGCCATTTGCTGCTGCCACGCCGCTGCTGGGGCCCGTAGCCGGGCCGGAGGGCAGGGACCAGCAGTGCAGCGCGCCGCGCCGGCCGCCCGTCACAATGCAGCTGCCATCAGGGTGCACCGCCTGCGATTTGTACGCGGTTTCAGAACTCGTTCACATTACCACATTCGGGCCAATGCTTGTGCGCATGGGTCATGGGCAAGAAGTGGGACAGGAAGTGGGGCACGGGCCGCCTGCATTCCCTCGGATCATCTGCACCGCCAGTGGCGAGCCATAACCCAGAAGCCGGCTTCTTTCTGCTGCAATAGCAGGTCAGAACACCGCACATTGCCCCAGGGTGCCGCTCACGCACTACTGACTGGCGCAACCATGCTTGTGTTCACGGAGGGGAGGCAGCAGGTGCAGGCAGCGGGGGGCACGTCTCAGACAGTACCGCTTTTTGGTGAGCATCGCGGTGTCGCGTCAGTTCCGCTTTGCCTTGAAAAGGTGGAAAACCTCACCATGCTGGTCGCGACAGAGGGGCTGCAGGAGGTGCAGGAGGAGGAGGGCACGTCCCAGGTGCGCAGCTCGCCATCGCGGGCCAGCGACGCCAGCAATCCCGGCGCCGCGGTCGCGCTGCCCAGCTGCACCACCTCCCGCCGGTGCCCTGCTTTTTGTTGCATTGAAAGAAGTATCGGATTATATATAGGAGAAGAGCTTCCAAAAGAAGAAATATTAGAAGACAAAATCCCTTGAAATCGACGAGTTGACACACTGGAATAAGCATCCCCACTCTGCACCGTGTCTCCCTCGGGTGTCCTTGACCCCTGTCTCGACTGGCGGCATGCTAGGTGATGCATACTCAGAGCCTGTGCACAGGCCACGCACCTTGCAGCAGGTGTGTGATGCGAGCTTCCGCAACGCTGATGACGGAGATATTTGGGTCCTCGCCTGCGACCGCCTGGGCCGCGAGCGCATGAACAGCGGGTGTGAAAGACTCGGCACAAGCAGCAGATGTGGCCATATATGCTTATCTCCAGGCTTTCCGGCAGCATTCGTTGACGATATGCGATGATGACAGTGCATGACCTTGTGTATTCTTCCTTACCAGGCAGGCGTCGCCGTGTGTGTGCGGCGACCAGCTCCGGGCGTTCAGCCACGCGCACGCCTGCAGCCCCTGCATGAATCGATACCACACATGCTGAGGAGCGATGCCATTGGCAGCATACGCAGTTGTAGGTCAAGACATCGCAACTGGGATGTGCGGCCAGCATTGGGGGCAGTTGATCGGCTGCAGCCCGCAGAAGCAATCCAATCCGATCTTGGCAAGGGAAGGCAGCGGCGCACCCCGCCGCAAGCGTGCTCCGTGACTTCATTCGTGAAGTGCACTACCACGCCGATGAAGCTGCCCATATGCAGGTCGTCGTAGATCGTTGCCTGCAACAGTCACGTTCGCAGATGTCATGTTGCGCCGATGCGGACAATCGATGTTAGCAGCAGCGGCTTTGGCGCCGGCACACATACGCCAGACGTGACTCATTCGCCCCACCTGGGTCTTGCCCAGCGAGGCGAGCAGGTTGCCGCATTGCGGGTCCACCGAATTGAACAGCAGCTGGTGCACCGGCGAGCAGTGGCTTTCCTGTGCATGGCGCCGCAGCAAGGATCGCTGGTCAGACGTGGGCGTGGCCCACGGTATCACCCCGACACGAGGCCAGATTGAATGTCACAGAGTGACATGTGAATTCCCAGAGATTCAGTACATATCGGCGCCGGATCGCTGCAGCGTAGATCATGCCAGCACGATGCCCACCTTGACCACCGTCTTCAGTCTCAGCTTCTGCAGCGCCTGCAACCTGGTAGCAGCCACTGATCCGATCCTGGCATCTTCTTCTGTGCATGCAATGTTATATCTCGTGGCCTCTGCATTCATTGCTTTTCTGAGGAACTGATATCGTTTCGGTGTCAATATCAGTGCCTATAATCTGCAATACATCTGCAATACAACCTGACGCACAGCGTTGCAGATGTATGTCCTATAAGTGCAGAGGGACTAAAGCAATGGCAACTGCCAGTTATGTAGTGGGCTCTAAAGGCACTCCAGGATAGGCAGTTTTTCGGGTCTTATACGTGCCTTTCTGACCAATAGTTCAAGCTCTTGCCCAGAAAGTTCAACATCGCCAAAAGCCTAACTGCGGCCTGCACAGGGCGCCGCAACATGCGCTGCCACGCTCAGATTGCAGGTTTAGACCGTTTCTGCCAGCCTTGACAGCGCGGCTCGATCAGAACCCCCCACTATTGCACACCACGCACCCGGCCAAACGACCCCTGCTCCGACTTCAGGAGAGGTGCACAGCGCATCCGTGGTTTTCCATTGCAGCAGCGTCTTTCCACATGGTCTACAAATAAGAAGCAACCTACAGATGGTGGGTTGACTGTCTTTGCCCACGGCATCACACTTTCGACGGGTCTTGCGTTCTGATGCATCCGCACTTTCAGTACTTCGTGCACGCGCCTGCAGCCTCGGATTACTGTGCTGCGTCATGAAATGATCTTTTCGTATGATATTCGCAGCCCAAACGACGCCAGCCAGCGTCGGAGGACGAGGAAGACAACGATCGTCAAGAGTTCGACGATGCGACCGGAACATGGGTCCGCTATCGGTGGACCGACAGCCCCGGCGGCCAGGACCAGCCGCAGCAGGCGCAGTCGGACTCTCCAGAGGTCGCAGAAGCGGAGCCACAGCAGCAGCAGCCAGGAGCGTGGGACTGGTTGGATCCAGAGCCAAGCGGCAGCGACGGCAGCGACAGCAGCGGCTACTACAGTGAAGACAGCAGCGACGACGGCGAAGTGGGCTTTGACGCAGCAGCAGAGCCGCAAGCCGCCGGCATGGCAGCGTTCGGCGATGGCCATGCGCCATTGCTGGCGGTCGACGCCGACAAGCGGCAGGGCGTCTTTGCCGTGCGGTATCGGCGCCCCAGTCAGCGCAAATGGCGGTTTTCCTTCCTGGGCTTCCGGCGAGTGCGGTTCAGCAACGGTGAGCAGCTGATGGGCTACAGCAAGCAGTGCCCCTGCGGCGCCAGCAGCAGCCTTCACGCGGCGCTGGAGGGGCAGGACCGCCTCGGGCACCGCAAAGCATGGCTCCAAGCGCCGCGCATGTGTCGGTGTGGCGAGCAGCTGCTGGCCAGCCTGGGCGGCGAGGCGGCGCTGCAACGCCTCTTCGCAGTGGCGCCTGCCGGCGACGGCGAGAACATCGTCAAAGAGCTCAGCGTCGCCGGCGTCAGCTACACCGCGGTCAGGGCCGGCCCAGACCTTGCGGACTGGGCCATGCTGGACAGCCGGGACCGCTGCATCAGCTGCC
>JAABUM010000778.1_pt1 | contig 52282 bp, 91 predicted proteins | sample 5559161 | NCBI WGS metagenome assembly JAABUM01 (sample SAMN10711868, study PRJNA513369) | rock metagenome | isolation source: Antarctica rocks | place: Antarctica: Victoria Land, Siegfried Peak nord
CGTGCCGGCTGCTGCCAGCCGCCCAGCCCGCCGCCGCCGCGGCTGCCGCCAGCCAGGCAGCGGTGGCGGTGATCGCAGACAGCCACAGCAGCGCGCGCAGGTAGGGGGAGTTCAGCATGCTGCCGGCATAGGAGGCGTGCAAGGAGCGCGGAAACACGACCTTGGAGCCCTCCGCCAGCGCCGCGCCTGCGCCCCAGGAGACAAAAAAGCGTCAGGAGGCGTTTTGAGCTACTCCTGGACGCTGGCTGCGCGCAGTGACATGCAGCGCGGTCGGATCTCGATGTGGGAGAAGGCCTGGATCACTGAGTGCAGACAGCTCATGCTCTGCTGCGAGCAGGCTGGGACACTCATGCTGTGTAACATTCTCTGGGACGCTGGCAGGCGGAAACTGGGATCACCGAGCGTCCAGGCAACGTCGCCGCCGCCGATGCGGACGTGCGCGTTGCTGACGCCCAGGCCGTGGCGCAGCAGCGCCGACACGTACGGCGCCCGGAAGCAGTACTTGTCCACGTGCAGCTCCGCGCCCCGCTCTGCAGTGAGACATGTCGTTTTATAAATGAAAGAGTGAAACAGATTTGGAAACAGATACCCGCGTCGGCGCAAGCTTCCAATGCCAGAACTGAACCCTGCTGTGCAGCCTGAATCGCCGCAGCATCAGGTGATGTGGGGTCCGGCAGAGTCTGCGGCCTGCATGGGACACTAGTGACTGAAGGGAATCAGGGCTGCGCGGCCTGCAGCACGCAGCCGCATGCGTGGCTGGGCAGAGCGAACAGCAAAGGCCAGGAGCCTGACATGCTACACGCAGCAGGAACACCCACCGTGCTGCACAGCGCGCCAGGGGGTGGCGCACCAGGCGCGCGCTGCTGCCTCCACCGCCAACAGCGGCGCGCTCGGCTGCAGGTGGTAGAAGTGCCACACCACATGGAAGCCTGCGCTAAAATGATTGGAGCTGAGATCTCGGGGGGGCAGCCCTTGTCTCCTTGCTCCAGACGCTCAATCTTTACGACTTTCTCCCTGCTGGGTGCGGCCGCTGGTCAAAGAGGCTGGGGGGCAGCACAGCAGTCCATCCGGCAGGCCATCGCAGCCGGTGCCGGGAAGCAGCTCAGGTCTTTGGGAGTCGCTGCCCCTTTCCCCAGTAACTTCTGGCAGCGTGATGCCACAGAGGTGATGAAGTGGGCCCAGTCAATCGCGACTAGCGGCGCCTTTTGGGGCTGCGAGGAGCACACCCGTGAGCGCGTAGAAGGTGGCGCCGGCGGCCGCGGGCTGCGGCGCGCCCAGGGCGCAGGGCGGCACCGCGCACGGCCGGCCCGCGCTGGCATTAACGACAGCGCTCGCCAGCGCCTCGCACGCCTCCCAGTCCGGCCTGCAACGATGCACAGGGACGCAACTTGCAGCTTGATGGTAAACTGGACGGTACTGAATAATTCTCGCATTGGTGTTGACGACGGCGCCCGCCAGTGCCTCGCACGCTGCCCAGTCCGGCCTGTTGAGCAGCAGATGACAGTCCTTGGTACTGTTGAGCTACCCGAGATTTTCAAGAATATTCTGCGCTGGCGTTGACAACGGCGCCCGCCAGCGCCTCGCACGCCTCCCCGCCCGGCCTGATGAGCAGACGGAAAGCTGAGTACTCCCAGATGCCAGAAAAAGTGTGGGCTTGGATGTAATGCGCTGGCATTGACGGCGGCGCCCGCCAACGCCTCGTGCGCTTCCCTGTCCGGCCTGCGATCATGCACAAGCGCCCCTGAAGAGACAACGTCGACCCGATCACGGTGAACGACCAGCATGCGCATCTTCTCCAGAATCACCATCTGATAGCTTGCAAGTGACCGCCTTATGTTGGAACATTTCACCGCTGCTGCACACCTGCCCAGCAGGGTGACCTCGGGCGGGCAACAGCCTTGTGTGTGAAACATCACCACCGCTTCAGAAAGCCAAATGTGACCTTTGCAACGCCTCGAACCCGCATGTAAATTCTACAGACCCGCACCTGCCCAGCAGGGTGACCTCGTGCGGGGATCCGCGCGCCACGTGCATCTCCAGCCGCCGGTACGTCTCATTGTAGCCCTCGTGCAGGCAGGGGTGCAGTACCGCCGGCGGCCCCCGCTGCGGCAGCACCGCGCCGCCCGCGCGCTGTCTGCGACGGACACAGAAAGACTTCGAATGCCTCAACGTGCAGTGGAGTTTCTTCATCAGCTGTGGCTGTTGCTCTTCGGTGGCCTTGCTCGGCAGCGGCTGCTGCGCCCCCCAGGATCGCAGCCACAAAACTCATCTGGCAGGACTCTCAGACTGTGCAAGCGTGAAGCCGTCTGGCAGCACCTGTTGAGGCCGGCCTTGAGCTTCTGCTGCTTTGGCTGTGCGCCGCCGCCGCCGACGCTGCTGCCACCGTTGCCGCTGCCGGCTTTGGCACCTGCTATTGCCGCATGGCCGCTGCTGGCCTGGTCCCGGTCTGCCGCCTTGGCGGCACCGGAAGTGAGTCGGCCATCAGCCAGCACCTGCCTGCTTTCGCGATCCCTGCTGCCGACCATGCGGCGGCCGCCAGCTGTGCGGCCGCCCTCCAAAGGGTCCCGGACTGCCCGGCCAGACCGATCGCTGGCACCAGCGCTGCCGGCCTGGTGACGACTGTCGCTGCGCGAGTCGCTGCCTGCGCCAGCTGTCGTATCTGGCCGGGCATCCTCTGCAGCAAGCATCTGCCGCCGCATCCGCTGGATACCTGGCTGTCGTGAATTCGCTGTGACTGGCAGCTCATCGACAGGCACCAGAGCTTGCTGCAGGCTGCGCCGCCTGACTGCATCCTGGAGCCGCAGCCGCTGCAGCCTGTCGGAGCAGGCAGGACGGCGGGCCGCGCCTGCGCTGGTGTCCGTTGCCTGCAACCGCCTGCCGCCGCCGCCGCCTTTGGCTCGCTGCTGAGCGCCTGCTGCCTTGCCGGGTCGGATCCCGCTGCCGATGTCGCCACCAGCATGGCCACTCGCTTTGCTGCCGCTGCCGATGCCGTCCTTGCGACTGCTGCCGCTACCACCGTTGCCGCCGCTGCCTCTCTGGTCGCCGCTCTGTTCGCCGCCGCTGCTGCCGCTGCGCAGCCGCGGCTTGCCGCCGGCCTTGCCGCCCCCTGTGCCGGCCCTCAGCGCCGGGGAGAGCACGGGCTCTGGGTCCGGCGCCACCATTTCTGCCGAATCCAATTCCAGCCGCGGCCGTCGCTTGCCGTGTGCCGTCGCCGCCCCAAGCTGCAGGAGAACTTCAGCTCGTCAACTTGGCCCGCATCGCTGCGTCCCTATGCAAGCCGACAGCGGCAGCACTCGCCGACCATGAGTCGCCCATCACCAGCATGCATCGCGCAGATGGTCCGTTGCACTTCCTGATGATGCATTTGCGTTGGGCTGTAATTGTTTCGACGCGTCAGACCGGTGTGCAGCGTGCACATCGGTGCACCTGCAGGACGAGCAGGCTGACGGAGGCGTCAAAGGCGTCGTTCAGCCCAAAGCCGTGGTGCACGTGCGAGTAGAGCGGGTAGTCTATGCCCGCCACCGTCACATTCACTGCGCGTCAAGGGTTCAGCAGCACGTCATGGCCAGCAGGTGCATGGCATCACCACCATGTTGGACTGCTGCTCGGCACCTGGCCTCATGCTCGTGGCTTTTGAACCCACTGCCCTTCTTTCAATCCAGGATCGCAGCTCTGTTTGCTCGGCTCTCACGCAGCAGTGCCCGAGGCAGGAAGCCGGCTGTTTCTGCACGAACAGTAACAAGTAGTCGCTGCAGGTGTCATGCGGTGCAGCACCTTGGTCCGCGGCGTCGGGGACGGCAGAGTCGGGCGGCGGCACGAAGGTGACCTCCAGCGAGGAGCCGCCCAGGTCCAGCGCCCCCACTGTCTGCAGCGCCGCGCCGGCTGCGGTGGGAACAGGTGTGATTGATACTGCATAAAGATTTGGCACAAACTAAAGTGCCAGCGGGGAGCCAGCCGCCCAGGCCCTGCGCACCACCGTCTGCAGCGCAGCGCCGGCTGTAGTAAAAGCAGAGAGTTCGTCGACATTGTGGCAAACGGGTCAGACCCAATGATTGCAGCTTTGAGAAGGCATGCCAGCCCCCACCCTCTGCAGCGTCGCGCCGGCTGCAGTGGCACACCAACAAATAATCTTATGAAGCACAGGTCGTGCATTGCCATCCTGGCACAGCCGCAGGCTTGCGGCACGAAGGTCGACACCCAGCGCTCCGCAGCTGTGGCGACGACGGCCCCTAACCTAGCATGCAGTTGCCTTGCGCAAAACGCTGACGACCTTACGGGAAATGCCCATGGAGGTATTGAGGTGGTGGCGAACAAAGTCATACCTTGCGCGCTGCCGCTGTTTGCCTGCAGACGCACGGGTGCGCCGCGGCCGCCGGGCGGCGGGCCCGCAGCCGCCAGCACCGGGTTGACCGCCAGGTGCCCGGTCGCGTAGTTGAGCGCAATCCAGCCGTACACGCCCTCGTCGGCGCCCGTCACCACCTTGGCCCAGCCCGGCTGGAACCTGGGGGCAGCAAGGGGCGCGTCTCAGACATAAGGTTCCCAGAGCAAGGCCAGGAGGTTGCTGTCGGTCTGCTCATTCGCCCCACCCTCTTCCTTGATGCGGAGAAGAAGCACTGTGCATAGTCGGACAATCTGGGTCGGTCCAGGCTGTGGCCTTTTGTGTTGCGGACCATTCCTGGCATGCCAGTCCTATTCCTGTGTGTCTCCAGCATCTTTTCACATGCTTCTGTGCCTCCAAGTTGCACCTGAAGGGCGACTCAGACAGCGTGTCCCGCGCGTGCCGCAGCAGCTCGCCCTGCTGCGCGCCGCTCAGCCGCCGCAGCCCCGCGGTGCCAAACAGGAACACGGGCGTGCGGGCGCGCGCCCGGCGCGGCACCACCGCCGCAGCCCAGTCCAGCAGCGGCCGCAGCGCCTCGCCCGCCAGGCCTGCCCGACAGATGGTTTGTGCGGTCTGGCGACTGATCAACACAACACCAGCCTTTGGGGATGTGAGCACAGAGCTGCTGGTTGCTGGATCTCAGTGAGAGGCACTGTCATCAAGGCAGGAAGGACATCAGCTGGTGTCATGGCAATGAACACACTGCCGGCCATACCGACACCGGCAGCGTGGCACAAGATTGCGCCTGCCGAACCGCATTCATGCAGGTGGCCTGCAGGCCGGCAGGACCTTGCCATGCAGGCCATGCAGGCCATGCAGGCCGAAGCTGACGGAGGGACCATGCATGACGTTTTCTATCGTGAGGAGCCTTACGTGTGGGGTCGCTCCGGAAGGAGTGCAGCCCCGGCTCCGTCTCCACGCGGTCATACGCCCGCCTGGCCGTGTTCTTGCGCGGCACTGCATGGCAGTCACAGGGCGTCAGGCGTAGCCCTCCCGCAGCTTGATGAGCACATCACACACGTCGAGAGTGCGGAGCGCGTGTGGCCCTATCCCCGCAAGCGATGCAGCTGTCGTCGCAGATAGACCACCAGAAGCGAGGTGGCGAGAATATGCGAAATCTGAAGCTGGAACGGCTAGCTCACATTTGTGGCGGGCGGCGCGCGGCGGCACTAGCTGAAGCCGCGGCAGCTCCCCCGGCTGCCACTGCCACTTGTATGCGTATCTGCAGATTCAGCGGCTGCATTTCGCCCAGTGTCTCATTGCGAGCAGGTGGATTCGACTCTGCAACAAAGCTTCTCGCTCGTGAATGAGATTGTGCAGCACCCGCATTTGCGGCTCTGGAACAGCTGCATTTGAGCCTGGGCAGCACTGCGCAAGAGCACGGCCCTGATTATCTGCCAGCTCACATGCGGGTGCCGGTGCTGCCGCAGTCGATGACCAGAATGTAGTCTGGGCGGCTGGACAGGTGCACCGCCGTCAGGCAGCCGTACAGCGCCAGCAGCTGTGTCAGGTTGAGAAAGTTGCAATAGATACGGCAGCATATACGGCATCGAGTGCATTTCCCGGCGGCGGCATCCTCGCCACTGCGCCTGACGTGCTGCCATAGACGAGCCTTGCGTTTCGGGTGTGTAGCTCTCAAAACAAGGTTCTATCAAGAATGAAAGTTGCCCTGAAATCGTTGCATGCATGCATGCAGGACAAGCATGCAGGCTGTCGCCCCGCCTGGGACAAAGGACGCTGCTGCGGACTAGACGAGAAACAGCAGAGAGAGAACAGCAGCTCACCGCGATGGCTGCGAGCAGTAACATCCGGCGAGCACTCCCAGCGCCACCCACCCAGGACAGCATGCTGCTCTGTGATGAAAGGAAGGTCAGCAGCATGAGCAGTGTCTCGGAGCATAAGCAGCAAGATGAACGGCATGCACTGCACTCTCAGATCCACTTCATGGTAAACGTAGAGCACCCTCAGGGCCGGCTTGCTGTACTTTGGTGAGGAGGCGGGCTGATACTGCATTAGGACATCATCGCAGGGGACATCAGAGATGGTGCAGGTGCAATTGCATCAAATTAAGCCGACAAGATGATCTGCCTCAAGATAGAGTGACGCCCTGACAAATGCTGCGACATTCCAAACGAGACTGTTGTGGTGCTCGGCAATCAATGCACATTGCTGCAGCTGCAACCGCACAGCCGAGCGAAAATGAAATGGCCGAGCGCTCAGAAAACCCTGGCGGTTACGTATGCCCGGCAAAGCTCGCGCCCTTTCTGCAGCTCTGCGCACAGATCGATTTTTGAAGGCACATGCATGCGCAGGTTGCAGCTGAACACGTCAGGATCAACGCCTGAACAGGGCACTGCGATCGAGACGTTTTCAAGAAGCTTCGATTGCGTGACTGCACAATCTCACATCTGATCGACCTTTTTACGAGCCACAGCCGCGTGTTGGGAGGGGCAGGCGGCACCTGGATCGCCCAGCATGATGCAGGGCGGGGGCATGCCGGTTCTGACAGTCAATACAAAACGCGAGGTTGGCAAAAAGGCACAGGCAGGCAACATCGCCGCCGGCAAGGTGAGCGCAAGGCGACAGGAGGGTGCTATCGAGTGCAGACGCGTATTGTGATCGATGCTGATGCATCAGTGCCTCCCAATCTGCCGTGCGCATGTCTGCATGCGCAACTGCGAGTCTCGGTCCTGCATGCGATGGGAAGCAGAGAGTCATTTCGCAGAGAGCGACAGGCTTTCGTATCCACACAGACGGCTGAGATTGAAGAATTGGATAGCAACATTCCTACAACCGGATCTTGATGACATGTGCCCAAAGCGCGTCCAGTGAAGCACGTGTCGCCGTCGCAGGCGGTTGCGGACATCATTCGCACGACACTGGGGCCGCGGTCGATGCTCAAAATGCTACTAGATGCCAGCGGAGGTGCGCGAGGAGCCGTCTCTGCTGCCAGTAGTGCATCGGCCGGACGTCAGCAAACATTTGCCATGACGGCGCAGCGGGGCAGCAGTCCGACCGAAGCTGTGCAACACATGGCCATCAGCAGCAAGCTCGGACCAGTCGCTCCTCCAACGAATTTACTGAACAGCCTTGCCTGTGCAGGCATCGTCATCACAAATGATGGCAATGCCATCCTGCGGGAGATCGACGTGTCACATCCAGCAGCAAAGGTGAACCCGACCTTGTGATCGATAGCATGGTTTGCAAGACGCAGTGGCTGAACGCCTTCTAGGTAGCTGTGCAAGTGGAAGTGTACTGAGCAAGCTATCTACCTTGCGTAGTCTATCATCGAGCTCAGCCGGACACAGGACGAGGAGGTTGGCGACGGCACCACCTCGGTCATCATCCTGGGTGAGGTCATACTGGCCTGAACTGCTGCTCAGTGCTGGCTTTGCCATGCGGATGCCCGTAACATGTACCTGCGGCTCAGCGTGCACCTTGTCAGCATCCTGGCATCTGTCTTGAGCTGCCACGCCGCGAACGTCGGCGCAGGCAGATGCCGGTAAATGAAGCTGTCAATGAAGCTGCCAGTCCCCTGACACGGCGCCGTGTCCTTCCCACGCACGCAGCGGGCGAGATGCTGCACGTGACGCTGCACGTGACGGAGCCGTTCCAGTGTTTGCCACAGGAAACCTCAGCCATGCAACACACGCAACAGCCACTGTTGTTAACCCACGCTGCAGCGGGCGAGATGCTGCACGCGGCGATGCCCTTCCTGGACGCAACCTGCAGAATAGCGAATCCATATAGTACTCACTATCTCTGATACTTGCTTGGCATCCCAGCGGGCGAGATGCTGCACGTGGCGGAGCCCTTCCTGGAGCGCAACCTGCACCCGACGGTCATCGTGCGCGGCTTCCACCGCGCGCTGGACGACGCCGTCAAGATCGTGGACAGCATGGCGTTCCCCATCGACACGGGGAACCGGGAGCAGATGCTGAAGATCCTCAACAGCTGCATCGGCACCAAGTACACCGCGCGCTTCGGCAGCCTCATGGCGGTGAGTGATAGAGGCTTCGCGGCGCGGCCTCGGCAAGTCCCTGCATCTGTCTCGAATGACTGATGGGACTAGTGGCGCAGCAACAGAAAGCTGGCGGGGTGGCGGGCCGTGAGGGCGGCGAGCAGGAGCAGTGCGCAGAGAGCAATGCACAGGGAGCAATGCACAGGGAGCATGCACAGGGGTGGCAGAAGGGCACAACCTGCTGCCCGGGCTGCCCCACGCTTTGCCAGATCCTGGCACGCGCCGGCAGCCCTGGTGAGCGTCGCATGGATCCCTCTGCAGGCCCCGGGTCCATGCAGGAAGTGCCGCAGCCGGCCGCAGACTCTCACGACTGGTTGATAACGACACGTCAATGGTCAAAAGCACTGCCAGTATGAGCGATGTCACTCTCGAACACAGGAGCTGGTGCGCACAGGAGCTGGGGCGCTGGACGTGGTGAATATCATACGTTGATAATGTACCCACGATGTGAATCGTGTGTCAGCTTATTGGCGTACTTGGCTTGTTCTGACGGGGCCCCTTGATGCGCACAGGAGCTGGCGCTGGATGCAGTGAACACGGTGGCAGTGCAGCGGCCTGACGGGCAGCGGGAGATCGACATCAAGAAATATGTGAAGGTGGAGAAGATTCCCGGCGGCAGCACCGAGGACTGCCGCGTGCTCAAGGGCGTCATGTTCAACAAGGTGGGCGACCGTAATTCCACCTGCTCTGCCCTGATCGCTGCTGCAGCTTGTGTAATGCGATGCCGTGAAGTAGTGCTCCCGGCTGAGCCAGCCAGGCGCCGGAAGGGGCTGGCCCAAGCGTTGGTCACGCCAAAGCCGAGACTGCTCCAGCGAAGGGACTGCAGGCGAGGGACTGCAATGCATGCAGTCACGTATTGCCTTTCCTTTCGCTTCAGCTCCCGACACCTCGTCTGCATTCAGCCATAAAAGTCGCATGCTGCTCGTGGCAGGATGTGGTGGCGCCGGGGCGCATGCGGCGGAAGATTAACAACCCGCGCATCCTGCTGCTGGACTGCCCGCTGGAGTACAAGAAGGGGGAGAACCAGACCAACGTGGAGCTCTCCAAGGAGGAGGACTGGTGTGCCTTTGTTTCCCTTCTTGCTTCTCTCCAGTGAAAACGCTGCCAAGCACCGCATCAAGACGCGCAGGGAGGGGCGAGAACCAAATTAACGAGGGGCTCAACATGGAGGGGTCGTGCGCATTTCCTTCCAAATCGAGGCAATCAACTGGAAGCGCTGATGTGGGCACGCAAAAATCCTCATTAAAGAAGGGGGACAAGAAGGGGAGAACAAGACCAAAGCAGAGCTCTTCAAGAAGGGGGACTCGTGCAGAAACTCTGCTATCGGAGATGGGGTGTTCGCTGCCGAATCTTGTGGGAATTCGACAGTGAGTTCAGTGTTGCCAATTCCCGTTGCACAAGGCGGCTTTGATGACACGTATTGGCAGAAGCCAGATTGATGGACAACGAAAGCTGAATGACGCGCTTTGATGGACTTTCGCTGTGCTGGCTTCTCAACTACTTCCGCCATGCGTAGGGCGGCGCTGCTCAAAGTGGAGGAGGACTGGATCGCGGGTGCATGCGGCAATTGCTTCACGCTGCACTGCTGTGTTGGCACGATACCGAGACGTTCAATGTGTGCAATCAGGGCGGCGCTGCTGAAAGCGGAGGAGGACTGGATCGCGGGCGTGTGCGGCACTATTGCGTCCTTCAAGCCGGACGTTGTGGTCACGGAGAAGGGGCTGTCGGACCTGGCGACGCACTTTCTCACCAAGGCCGGCATCTCCGCCATCCGCCGCCTGCGCAAGACAGGTCGGTGCTCAGTTTCTTGATGAACAACGAGCATTAAAGCAGGATCGCGCACAGCTTTGGGCTGCGTTGCGGGTGTCTTTCGTAGGCAATGAGAATGAAGTTTTGCGTGCTAGGCGGACAAGCGTCTCGGCCCTGCATGATAGAGGGCATGCATGGAAAGCACTTGGAAAGCAAGGAGTAATTGTATGGCCAGGACGCAGAGTGCCAAGCAATGCCTCATTCCAGGAGTCAGTCTGCAGATGGCTATCTGTAATGTACTTCGCGCGCTTGGCACTCTGCGGGTGCATTCTCGTATCAATGTGGCAATGCAGATCACCCTATCGAAGTATGCATCACAGTGCCAGTGTCGACACGAGTCTCGGGCGAGAATAGACAACAACCGCATTGCGCGCGCAATGGGCGCCACCACCGTGCGATGGCCGGAGGCGATCCTGCAGTCCTTCATCTGCACGTCTGAGCATTTCCTTTTGTTTTGCTATCACCGCAGACAACCACCCTATCGCACGCATGACGGGCGCCACCATCGCGCACCTGCAGGAGGATGTCAGGGAGTCCGACATCGGCAATGCTGCCTCGCAACTGCGAACCTGAGCACCCCCTGTGGCAATCTTTTCGCAGACAACAACCGCATTGCGCGGGCGACGGGGGCCACGATTGTGCATCGGCCGGAGGAGATCCGGGAGTCGGACATTGGCACACGCGCGGGGCTGTTTGACGTGCGCAAGATCGGCGACGAATTCTTCACCTTCATCGTCGACTGCGAGGTGCGGACCTCTCCTGTCAGCATCTGGTTGCACTTGCTTGCCGGCTGCATCACTATTGTGATGTGTGAAGACCCCAGCAGACAAGCAGCGGCCTCTGCATTGCTCGTTTCTTTGGCAGGGAACAACAAGGGCTGCCAACCTTTCAGCCAGTGGCTTCCCACAGAAGCAGGCACCACAGCAGATGTCTCTTGGTTAGCAGGTCAGCAGATGCGAAACTTCACAATCTGCTGGCAGGAGCCAAAGGCATGCTCCGTGGTGCTGCGCGGCGCCAGCAAGGACACGCTCAACGAAGTGGAGGCGCAACTTGCAGGAGGCAATTCAACATCTCAAGGTCCTGAATCCTGTTCTGTCCGTTATAACAGGACCCGAAGGCGTGCTCCGTGGTGCTGCGCGGCGCGTCGAAGGACACCCTCGACGAGGTCGAGCGCAACCTGCAGGGCGTACTGAAAATGACTCCAACTTCAGATCCTCCTCCGATTCACGTGTCACAGGACCCGAAGGCGTGCTCCGTGGTGCTGCGCGGCGCATCCAAGGACACGCTCAACGAGGTGGAGCGAAACCTGCAGGACGCAATGGGCGTCGCCCGCAACGTGGTGGCGGACCCGCGCCTGGTGCCGGGCGGCGGCGCCGCTGAGATGGCCGTCTCCCGTGGCCTGAAGGACCGTGCCTCGGCGATCCAGGGTGAGCGACTCTGAAGACCCTCAACATGAACATGTACTTTGTGAGTTGCCCATTGGTAGCTAGGTCTACCGAGATTGCATCAAATATAACCAAACAAACTGCATTTTGACGCGCTTGGTGCCGGGCGGCGGCGGCGCCGAGGTGGCTGCGACCCGGGGTCTCAAGGCCCGCGCCTCGGCCATTCAGGGTGACCAATTTCCGATTTTGAAGTTGAACCCGGTGTCAGCAAAACTGTACGCTGACAATGCGACCGCGGACCCGCGCCTGCTGCCGGGCGGCGGCGCCGCCGAGATGGCCGTGAGCCGAGGCCTGAAGGAACGCGCATCGGCCATTTAGGGTGCGTGTCCAGACAGGCCCTCGACTCAAAGATTCGCTAGGTCTCAGGAGCTCTGCGACACATAAATCAAACACGTTGCCCACAATGTGGTCGCGGGCCCGCGCCTGGTGCCGCGCGGCGGCGACGCGGAACGGGCAGCGGGATCCCGGCCTGGAAACCGTGCCTCGGCTGTTCAGGGTGAGCAATCGTGGTTTCTCGCAGGCACTGGACTCGGAGAAATGCGAAGACGGTGCGCGCTCTCGAAAGGATTGTTTGCTAAATGCGTTGCCGGCAACGTCGTTGCAGACCCGCGCCTGGTGCCCGACGGAGATGGCTGTCTCGCGCGGCCTGGAGGACCGCCTCTTGCATCTAGGCTTCGCCACAACTTTTGAGACTGCGGTGCTGCACATGCCACAAGAGTCGAGCAGTGGCTGTGAGCTGCGGTGGGCGTGATGCTGGAGGTCATCCAGTGCTACATTGGTCGATCAAATACCTTGAAGCTGGTCAAACGTCCTGACACCTTGATTCCAACTTGCTGCAGGTGTGGAGCAGTGGCCGTATGCTGCTGTGGGCGTGGCGTTGGAGGTCATCCCCCGCACCCTCGCGCAGAACTGCGGCGCCAACGTCATTAGGTGCGCTTCACGCTTTTCCGTCTGTGTTCTACCGTCGCTCACGCTTTCACCGATCAACCGCCAGCCTTTCCGTGGTGAAGCCGCCGCTCGAGAGTCCATCACCACCTGACTGCAGTTGTCCTCGTGCATGGCGACTGCCGGTGGCCGTCGGCGGCTTGTGCAATCCTCACCTGCTTGATACTCTCAACCGGTTCTCGTGCTAGATTCCGAGTCCTGATCTTCCCACCCCTGCAGGACGCTGACGAAGCTGCGGGCAAAGCACGCGGAGGCGGCCAACGGCACCTTCGGCATCAACGGCAACACCGGGGATATCGTCGACATGCAGGATCTGGGCGTGTGGGAGCCCTACGCTGTCAAGGTGAGCGGCATTCTGAGGTTTGTTGTTCCGCGCTGTTGCATGCCTCTCGGAGTCTGCATGGAAGTGTGCTCTGGGCATGACAGCAGGTTGCACACATAACGTCGCGGACTGCAGTATGCCGCTGCTTTTCCAGTTCAGATGAGCTGGCTGTGCTGGCAGCCGGGTGTGGTTCCCGCCCTGACGCCGCTGCTGCTTTTCTTGCGCACAAACAGGTGCAGACGATCAAGACGGCGATAGAGGCGGCGTGCCTGCTGCTGCGCATCGACGACATCGTGTCGGGCATCGCCAAGAAGGCGCGCGGCGCTGATGGCCCCTCCATGCAGCAGGGCCCGCAAACGGAAGACGCCGACGGGGTGCGCTCTTTGCTGGTTTGCTGTATGAGAATGGTTGAAACTGTAAATTGCATTGCGTCACTAAGGAGGCGCGAGGCCGACGGCCTCGCCATGCAGCAGGGCACCCAGACCGAGGACGCCGACGGGGTGCGCTTTTGGGGGCAGATCAAACTCAAGACAAGTAGACTGGGACTGCTTGACAATAATCATAAATCCTGATTTGTTCTGTCCCAAATAACTGCAATGCCGCGCAGCAAATCTCCATCTCTGTGGCGCCTTCTGGCGAGGCATGCGGAGCAACAGGTGAACATGTGCTCTTTCTGCTAGTTGCAGGCGGACAACGAGCGGATGATCGGCGAGTGATGACAGCGGAGCGTTTTGGCGGTGAGGCAAGACCAGACCTGTGACAGCGCAGATTCGGTGCTCAGAAGCAGACACATGTCTGGTCGAGCTGTGGGCTGGGCACGTTTGCGCTGGGCGTTCGCAGGCGATCACCTTTTCTGGAGTGGCTGGCCCCGTCTGATCATCCGCGATCGCCACCTCTGGAAGCAAAGCGCTGCTGCGGCCTTGGTTGACCACATTGGGCAATTCGTCAGCTGTTGAGCCAGGCAGTCACACAGCTTTGATGTGCAGTCCGTGATGCGACAGGAACGGTGTTTCCAACGAGTACTGTGTGGTACGTTGTTGCGCCTTGTGCTGTCCTTTCAGGCGTCTGTACAAAGTTTCCTGCTGGACCCGCAATCAAATGCGTCAGGTTGCACTCGCTGCTACCAGCCATCCAGTAAGATGGGGTGGCGGGACGCTGAGGCGCAGCGGGCCGCCGGCAGGATCTCCAAGTGGGTCGGTCTGCCCCCGTAACCGAGTGCGACGCCTGAAACGCGGTCAAATGCATGAACCTGTTACTGGCACACATCAGCATGTTGGTCAGTGAGGGGTCTGGTCGTTGCCCTTGCTGACTTCCACATCCCCCTTCTCGGAACCATCGACAGTGAGCCTGCTGTGATTGTGGTGCCAAGCTCAAAACTCTGCGTCCCTCTCCTCTATGCGCCACTTCTTATACTGCAGAAAACCTTCCATATCTATTCAACAGATCGCTAAACTGCGATAGTCAGCTCAGGGGCTTCGAAGTTGACTGATCACGCGAGCCACCGCGAGCTCTTTCTTATATCGACTCCACACAGAAACGCTCGACAAACCTATTGTGGGATCTGAATCATTTGTAGTCAGCCATATCCAGTATGCTACGCTATGCGATTCTCTGCCAGGCGTGTGCCGCAGTGCGCAGCCACAGAAATTGAGGGTGTCGGCATCGGCACACGCAGCTGTGAGCCTCATGGCCCAGGATGCGGATGTAAGGCTAAATCTGAAAGCTCGTTATGCAGATCATCCAGCTTCGTGAAACGCTGCTCTTGGCCTCGTGTCCCACAGACATTGTGCGTCGCTGACGCAGGTCCAGCTGGCATGTCAGCGCTGCAGCGCTGACATGCCATTTCATACTTGCAGTTGCAGCTGGCAGAGTGTCAGAAGCGGCAAGCACTGCTGTGGGCACAGGCAAGTGACGTGACAGTGTAACTGGAGCTGGTCTACAGGGCTGCAGAAATCCGCAACGAGCGAACCCGGCGTGGCGGCTGCAGAGCAGCGCCTGCATGCCCTGCTGGACAAAAAGGAGCGCTACAGACAAGCTGGAGCCCGTTTCAGATCAGATACGCGGTGAGTTGCGCATGACATGTGCTGGTGCCTGGCAAGATGAGCGGCAGTCCACATGCGTGTAGCAATCAAATTGCCCAAATCGGGCACACGACGCACGTAGCCCGTCAGTGCATACCTACCACAATCCCACATGCCTGTCGCCGTGCTGCTCTGCAGGCCTGTATAAACAGTCTCGGGCCGACCTGCAAAGGACGTACGGCCTGGTGGCGGAGAACCCCAGTGTGATGGATCAGCCCACGCTGCCGGAGGGAATCGAGCCGGCGCCGATCGCGTCGTACACGCGTGCAGCAGGTGTGTCAGCAGGCATGGCTGGGGGCGCTGGGCGGAGGCCCTCCCAACAGCATCGTGCTGCTTCATGTCGTGCCATGCCCCTGGCATGTGTGACAGCCAACAACAGCTGTCACACTGCCTGCAATCGAAAAGCCGTTGCTGGCTTTGCGAATCGTGCATGTCCCTCATTATGTCATGTCAAAGTCTGACTGCCACAGACAGTTTTGCAAGTACAGCATAGGGGCGCGGCACCCTGCCGGCGGTGCCGCAGGACCGCTGCGGCCGACACAAATTGCTACTAGCTCGACTGAACAGCGAATGGCGGTCTGCAGAGGAACTCAACGGCACATGAACTCGATCTCGGCTGAAGGGCGTGGCTATGCGTCGTGGAAAGAATGCGGGTCAAGGTCAGCGGGCAATAATGAGTATTTTGACATTGAACAAATGCAAGATCCGAGCGTCCCATTGACTTGGACACCGGCGGAGCACGCTGTGTCAGTATCTGGCCGTTTGACATTGCCAAGATTAGTCTTAGGCCACCGCCCAACCCGTCCAGCGGGCTTCATCTGATTCTAAAGGCCTATTTACATTATTCGCATTTCAACGATTGTGTCAAGCATCGAAAGCGTGCATACAGCTCAGACGGCAACAAGTGCACTTTAAATACCAATATCCGTCACACCTGCTATAATACATCCTCGTCCCCCGTAAAATGCGGGTCGAGAGGTGCCACCCGAGCTCATAGATAGAGTCAACACAATAGTCTCTGTTTCTTGGCTTCATTCGTCTTCATCATCAGCCGGTAAACATTCATCCCTTGTACGTCTTGATTGATCTGTTCAATCTGCATCAGCGCTTGAGCCGGAGCTGGCCCACCACTGCGGCGTGCTGCTCTCCGCGCTGCCGCCGCCTCGCCAGTGGGCCGGCCTTGCGCTTGCGCAGCTTGGCCGCGCCAGCAACCGGCGCCGTGGACTGCAGCGGCAGCGGAGCCGCGGCCGCCGCTGCGGTAACTAGGCCAGCATCTGCCGCCGCCGGCAGGCCGGCGGGCGGCGTGTAGGGCGAGCACGGCGTCTCTGCCCTGGTGTTGGCGCCAAAGAGGTCAGCGCCGCCAAAACTGCCGCCGCCAAAGTCGCCGCCGCCGCCGCTGCGGAACAGGATGCTGTGCTGCTGCAGGTCCAGCGTGTCGCAGCTGACGTCAGATGATGCGCATGGCATCATGAGGTCGTGCCCGCCATATGTAACACCTTTAGCCGAGCCGTCGGAGGCGGCAGCGAACAGGTGCGGCACACGCATCGGGGAGGTGACGTCCGCGCTGGAGGGCGCGGCGCAGCTCAGGCGGTGCAGGGCGGCCGGCGTGTTGCCAGCAAGCTCTGGCATGACGTCCAGCAGCTCGTATGGCTGGGCGGTCAGCAGCGCAAAGTCTGCGGCGGTGGACGCCGACTGCGCCGACTGCGACTGCCTGGGGCTCCTGCAGTTCAATACGGTAGACGGGTCAGCATTGCACACGATGTATCACATGAAATGAGCGGTCAGGCCGACAAGAAGGCTGCGATACAAGCACGCAACTTTCTGGCCTTGCAGCCATTGGCTGTGGGTACGGAATGGTATCGGGTGCACTATGGTACTGCATCGTTGCACACGTATGTTTTGATACTTCCAGACAACAAAGTGCTCACCAGCAAGCTTCCAGTGCAGGTGCCAGTCCTGCCAGCGGCGGCGGCGGGGCGCTTTGGTAGCACGCCGCTGGCACAAAGGCGCCATCCTGTTGTTGCCTGTCAGCGCCCAGCGGCGCCTCCAGTTGTGCCTCCAGCGGCGCTGCCTTAATCGGCGACATGCACTCGTCCATGTCGGCTGCGCAGGCCGGCAGCCGGCATACGCTGTCCTCCGCCTGCTGGCTGGCACCCTCAGCGGCGGCGGCTGATGCAGCCGCGGCCTCGCCGAAAGCGTTGGCCGCGGCCGCCGAGTCGAATTCGGCGTTCGCAACGTCCGTTTTTGTGGCGGTCAGAGCGCTGGCCAAGCGCCTGTCCTGGCGCCGCAACCGGCCGGCGGCCGTATGCGCGTCCAGCGCCGCCCGTGACCTTGCCTGCAGGGTGTGCGAAGACAGCAGCTGTTCGAGACACAGTCCCAAGATACCACGAACACAGAGCGAGGACAGTCCTAGACTGCTTGTGCTACTCTGACCAGCAGACTGTGGCTGGCAGATTCGAGCAGCAGATTCGAGCAGCAGATTCGAGCAGCAGCAGATATCGCAGATGTACAAAGGCAGGCTTAGCTGGATTGAACTGAAGGAACATATGTGGGGAGAAGCGGACTTTTGGTCCCACCTGATGGGCGTAAAACGCCTCGGTGAACCAGCCGGCGGCGCCGGCAAAATAGGGCATGGTCATGAGCTCCTCGCAGGTGGGCCGCTTTGCCGGGTCCACCTGAAGGCATGCCTGCAGCCACGGAAGTATAACAAATTCAGTCCGCCTTCAGGTAATGCACGTCCAGCTGGACAGAGACCTGAACGAGTGGTCAGGAAAAGCAGCAAGAGGCAGGCACGCGCTGTAATCCTTGCAGCTTCAGGAGCTGAAAGGCTGGCACGTTGCCAGCCATTGACATCGCACACGATGTGAAGCTCGACAATCGCCATTGCCAGCGAGACAACCCACCACCAGCAGCTCCATGGTGGGGGCGTCGAACTCGGGGAAGCGGCGCTGCAGCGTCAGCCGCCGGCGCGGCGGCGGCGCCGCCATCGCCGCAATCGCGGGGTTGGCTGCCAGCCGTGCGGCGTGCGTCGGCCACAGCGGCCCCAGGCACTGCAAGATGAGCCACAGCTGCTCCACGTCGGACTCCCCCGGGAACAGCGGCTGCCCCGTCGCCATCTCCACCAGCATGCAGCCTGCGGCAGATTGAAGTAAGTCTGAGAATTGAGTGCTGACATCAAGGGCTTTGGTGAAGCACAGAAACAGCGGCCGCCTGGTCGCCATCTCCACCAGCATGCAGCCTGCGGCATGAGGAAATTGATGAATGCTCAAGTCTGGATCGGATACGAAAGGGGACACTTGGAAACATACATCTTGCACGGCATTTCTTTGTTAGAATTATCATCACGAGGCGCTGCACACGACACAATCACCAGCAGACACTCTGCTCACAGCCTAATGTGAAACCATACATCGTCGGCGGCCGAGAATTATGGACAAGAAGAGTGGGAATCAACCCGCACCGATGGCCCAGACGTCCACGGCAGAGCCATAGTGCGGGTCGCCGACCAGCAGCTCCGGGGCACGGTACCATCGCGTGGCCACGTAATCCGAGTAGCCGGGCGACTCGAACGCGGAGCCGCCGCCGCCGCCGCAGCAGCTGCCGCCGCCGCAGCTGCCGTTGCTGCTGCCGCCGCTGGCGCTGCCGCCGTCGCCGCTGCCGCCGCCACCGGAACCGAAGTAGGAGCAGCCGGTGCTGCTGGTGTGGCAGGCGTTGCCAGAGGCGCAGTGATGGGCGCCGTCCAGGGGGCGCGCAAATCCAAAGTCGCACAGTTTGAGCGCACATCCGGCGGTCAGCAGCAGGTTCTCCGGCTTGATGTCTCGGTGGACGATCTGCACGCATGTAGGAGATAAAATCACATGCAGCGACAGTGGAAACAGCATCTAGAGAAGTTTTGGCGACATCTACAAGTTTTTGACGACGACCATCCGAAAGCACGCAAAACAGCATGTCCCGGGTGGACGCCTTGCAATCCCAAAGCAAACACAATGACGCCGAAAAATCCATCCACCACAGCACAGATCGCATGGTTACCTGCTGGGAGTGCAGGTAGCCTACGGCATGCACCAGCTGCCACATCAGCGCGCGCGTCGCCGGCAGCCCCGGGGGCGCCCCCCGGCATGCGGCCGCCTGCTCCAGCGCCTGCAGCGGGTATCACATTCATGCACCGCCACGACGTCTACTTCTAGGCTTTGGAACTGGAGTACGCGCGTGCATGCATGCCAGAGCACTGCCGCGGAGAGCACAGCTTTCAGTCCACAGGCCGGCAGCCCCAGGCCGCCCGTCTGTGGAGCGCATGCCTACGGCACACACCGGCGTCCTGATGCACCTTGAGGTCGATACTAGGATTGCTACAGTATGCGGCAAGTCTCACCTGCAGCACGGTCTGCTCGGCCAGCTCGAAGACCAGGAAGAGGCGACCGCCGTGGCGGAACGCCTCCAGCAGCCGCACCACATTGTCGTGCGCCAGGCCCTTCAGCACCCGCACCTCCCGCGCCGCTGTGCGCCGGATCTGCAATGCCAAGCAGTGATGCAATGCACGAGATCAGTTACGATGTGTGTATCTCTCGGCGCGCACCACCGTGCGCCAGGCCCTTCAGCACCCGCACCTCCCGCACCGCCATGAGCCGGATCTGTGCGCAGGGGCGGTGAAGCGAGTGAGATCAGAAAAATGAACAAGGCGTGTCGGTTCGTGGCTCTCGGCAGCCGCACCACAGGCCATTCAGCACCTGCAATCCCCGCGCCGCCGTCCGCTGGATCTGAGCGGCACAACTGCCATGTCGCACGTTGCAGATTAACTCTTACTATTGCTGAGACTATGCCTATCTTGCGAACCCAGCACGCTGTGGCGGGCCTGCTGATTTGATAGGAGGAAGGCGCTGCCAAGTTGCATCAGCCCGCGCGTCTGCGTGAGGCAGATGCTGTCGCTGAGGCTAGATACTGGTCAAGATCAGAATCAGTGGATGGAGCTACATATACGGTCGCCAGGCTCATAACCGTGCAGGATTGCATGCCAGGTTTCAGGAGCAGAGCAATCGAGCAGTCACTCAGGCTCCGTCACCGGCGCCAAAGGCAAAAGGTGGATGGCGCAACATGTGCAGACGATCTCAATATGATACCGATTGCATTCACGAGGTTTAGGCCAGCACCCAGCTCGTCACGCGCTCAGCTGGTCATGCACGAATATCTACAGCGCACACATGCACGGCACTCGCTGTGATGATGTCGCGCCGGGACGTGCCAGCGCATGATTGATGGACTTGCCTGCTTGTCGGTGTCCTTGAACATCTTCACGGCGACGATCGCGTTGCTGGGCCTGTGGCGGCATCTAGCAACGATCCCATACGTACCTTCGCCGATGGTGCCCAAGTTCTCATAGTCCTGCGCGCAGGGCATTCGAGGGCATCATGGCATTCGAGAAATCTTGTTTGGGTTCTTACAGGCTCAGCTGGGCTGTGCGGCGCGAGGCAAACATGCTTTTCTTGGACGCGACACGGAGGCGCAGACATTTCGAACCATGACCATGTCCGTGCTGCTCACAGTGCACAATGCAGGCCGCAAGTCTCTCGTGGTGCACCGTGGTCAGCACGCACCTCCATGGCGCCCTGCCGCAGCCTCCTGATGACCGCGCGACAAGCCTGCCGCCTTGCCCCTGCCCAGACCGATCAGGCGCGGCGAAACGCCGGAACGCCGAAATCTGCGATCTTTGCGATGCACAGGCTGATGCTGGACTGTTGTATGTGCTGGATCGCGGAGAAACAAAAGATAGGTCTCTCGGGCAATCGACGCGCGCGGGAACTCGCTTTGAGAATTCCGACACAGATACTCGAATGCCGTTGACCAGGTACAGGTTAAACCCTGTCGCCGTTTCGTCTCCTCCCGGCTGACAACTGCACGACCGTTTCTCGGCTGAACGCCGTTGGAGCTAGCCCGCTATAGTGTTCATTGACACAGACCTCGTGCTGCACCAGCGGCAGCGCGCCGGCCGCTGAGGCGGTGCCGCGCCGGTGAGTATACACAAGGTGATGCGTCCAGACAGCAACGAACGACATGCATGCTGACGAGTCATTGCGACCAGTCCCGCTGGAACACCTAGGCAATGGCACCTGAGCCATTGAAAGCGCCCGCCCGCGCTGTACGTTGTAGTGCGGCGGTCCTTGTGAAACCGCAGGGAGGCGACGACAACGCTTTGTCCATGGCGCCCGCGAAAACCACTTCGGCGCTGCCACACGAGGTGGGATCACGATCCTGCGAACGCACGAGCGAGGGTGTCGGTATAAATAATACATTGCCGCTCCGCCAGCAAATCGTCAGCCATTCGGCGGCGGCATCGGCACAGGGGTCGATGTTTACAACTTGGCCCGAGAGTCGTCGCAGCCCGATGATCGTGGTCTGCCAGCTGGCCTGGCTGGCTCGATAGGTTTTGATGCCTGCAGCTCCGCCTGCGCGGCCGTTGCACGACTGCCGCAGCGCCTGCTGGCCAAAGCGTCACCATCGCTGCTCCCTTGAAGCGCGTGGCGATGAAGGCGACGCGTTCCGTGAAACAGCGATCTTGATTGTGTATTCGGTGTGAATCGATTTTCGTTATTGTTCAGCAGACTGATCGCATGCTTTCCGCGTACACGTAGCTGATCAAGCAGTCTGGAACCCTAATTGTGCAGCGCCGGCCTCGATTTTTTAAACAGACGTGTGTTGCGTCACATCAGCTCTCAGGCAGGACCAGCACGGGTTTGGAGGTAGACGCAGCGGTTCAGCACTTGGAAGGCTCTTCATCATGACACATGCTGCAGATAGTCTGGCTGCACCCTGAGGCCGCGGCCAGTAGCAGGCGATGCTCAAGTCGTCCTCGGCCACTCACAGTGGGAATGGCGTCAGGGCCGACCGGCCGAGGATGCGGACCAGGCCGCAGCCGGAAGTCGGGCCCGCCTTCAGGCGCAACAGACTGCTGCGGTTCGGCCTGGTGCTGCTGCTGGGCGTCTGCGTGCTGCGCCTTGCGGCGGAGGCGTGGCAGCGCGGCGGCAGAAATGTCTACATCCTGTCGGCCTTCGCCGGCAAGGCCGCCCGGCCCGGCCTGGACAGCGCCATGTTCTACACGGTGGAGACTCCGCCGGTTCCCGTGGAGTCAGTGCTGACGTCTGACGTCGCCTACGGTAAGCGCCTTTCGCTGCGGCAACCCCCTTGGGTAATCACACCTGCCATGCGTGCCCTGCAGCAGGAATTGAGTCATCTGTCCTCGAATCACACGGTCAGCGCTCAGAGGGTCTATCGAGCTCATTGTACGGCAGTCGCCCGCTGCACGACCGAATCACACAATTCAGCCGCTCAAGCGGCATCGTGCGCCAGATCGCTAGTGAGCCGCCCATGCTACGTGCACAGGCATGCTGCGTCTGCAGTACGGCAAGGACTCCATTCCGACGGCCGACCTGCGGGCGCGCTCCGCGCTGGAGTTTCCCGGCATCAAGCCGCACCACACGACCAACACCTCGGAGTTTGAGACGCTGCTGGTTGCGTCTTTAGAGCCCAACCTCCAGGTGCACTGCCCTTCTGCAGCTTGATTCTTCACACCTTGTTGACTGACTGCAATAACGCAACCGAGCAGTGGACAGGCTTCTCAGGTGACTGTCGCCAGGCCGTTGCGTGCCTCAGGGCCCGACGAGGACGCGCCTGACGGCGACCGCCGATCGTTTCGCCGCCAAGCATGTTGTCGAGTGCCTTCACAGCGACCTGTCTCGTCCTACACAAAAGGCAGCTTGTCATCGTCTCTGCGCACAGGACAGCTGTGAGACAGCGAGATCGCCTGTTCGTGCATTGGATGCTGCAAACATCTTCAGCGTGTCGTGCCGCTCATGCAGGAGGACTTGTGCGCATTCCACGCTGTGGAGATGCAGCACATGTCGCGGGAGGAGGCGCTGGAGACGCGGCGGCACACCCAGCCCCCACAGGTGCGCGCGCATCAGGTAGGCAGATGGACAGGCTACTGTCTCCATGCAAGCAGTCCCTCGTGTGCTCCAACCACCTGCTGTTGCGACAGCGATCTGCCTCTCGGTGAATGCGTGGCGTGTACAGCTTGCATCCCCGGCCGATGCTCGGGCGCGTAGCACGTTTGGGAGACGCGACGCTCAGATGATGCCGCATGCTGCCCACAAACAGTCACGCACCTGCCCATTGCTTGCAGGTCGGCAGCCGTGAGGATGCAGGCGACTGGGCGGGCCAGGCGGCCAAGGCTGGAGCGCGCTCCGACGATGGCGTCGCCGCGCTCGCCGCCGGGGTAGGCGCGGGGGAAGACGCTCCTGAAGCGGCCCTTCCGGCCGCTGAGGCCGCCGGGGATCAGGCTACTGACCTGGAGGTGCGCGCTGCTGTCTTCGCACCTGCCTTGAGAGGCGATGCCCCGCATTGGGCCGGGAACAGGCTCTGGTGATTGGCGCGCTGCCGACGTCTGTGCTGCAGGCTCGCGAATCCCGCGCTGGCGTTGCACGCTCAGAAAACGAGGCGGTGTGCTGTGCAGTGCTCACGCGGAAGATTCGGAAGCTGCTCCAGAGTCCAGAGTCACACAGAGTAACACGCCATACCTGCTGCGCCCAGGTGCTCTTCTGCAATGGCCAGGGTGCCCTCCTGCAATGAAACACGTACTGTATCGATGCTACAGGACCTGGAGACTGAGGAGCGTGCGGCAGCCGAGGCGGTCAAGGCGGCGGCGATGGCGGCCGCGGCGGCGGACGCGGACGAGGAGTACGACCCCGTCGGCGACGGCAGCGACCTACCCTTCACGGACGATGCCCTGGCCGCCGGCGGCGGCAGCGTCAGTGGTCTGCCGGGCGGCGCCCGCGGCGGCGCCGACGCCGGCGGCGGCGGCGGCGGAATCGGCATCGACGCAGAGGGCAAGGAGGACTCTGACCTGGACTTTGCCGACGGGGAGCTGGACTTTTACCAGCAGCTAGCCGCGGAGGAGGTGCCGGCGGAGCTGCTGGAGAAGGAAATCCATGCGGGCGGCGTTGTGGAGGCGGCAGATATTGAGGCGGCGGATTCGGCGGAACTGGCGTGGATCGCCGCGGAGGAGGACAACGATCTGCTGCAGCCGCACCCCGCAGCTGCGCAGGAGCTGGGCGCCGCCGCCGCCGCGGCGCTGCAGCAGCAGCGGCACCAGGCGAAGCAGCAGCGGCAGCAGGCAGAGCAGCCGCATTTGAACGACTTTGGCCAGCAGGTGTCGGTTGCCGGAGAGCAGCCCCAGCAGCAGCAGCAGCAGCCGCGGCAGCAACAGCGGCAGCAGCCGCATGCAAACGCCTTCAGTCAGGCGGCGGCTGCTGCGGGTTCAGTGAGAGCTGCAGACGCGGCTGCCGCGGACGGCAATCAGAAGGCGGCGGTGGCCTCGCTGGTGCAGCTGACGCAGCAGGACGTTGCAGGTCAGGCCGCGCAGCAGGCGCAGGCAGACGCCTCTGGACAGCAGCAGCAGCTGCAGCGACTGCAGCCAGGTGTGCAGCAGGGCGCGGCCGGGCAGCAGCAGGGCGCCGCCGGCCGGCAGCGGGAAGGCCGGCAGCGGCGGCAGCGGCCGCGCGCGCAGGGCGCCTTGCCTGGTCAGCAGCAGGCGGCCGCGCAAGGGATGGGCGCGGCAGCGGCGCAGAAGCAGCAGCCGCTGCAAGGGCGGCAAGGCGCGCTGCCTGTGGTCTCCGACCCGGCGGCGCTGACAGCGGCGGCGCAGCAGGCGGCCCTGGCGCCGCAGGCAATCTCGGCAGCAGCGGCTGTGGCCGCGGCGCGGCAGCAGAAGCAGCAGGTCGCAGCGCTTGCGGCAGCACGGGGCGTGGCGGCCAGCCAGGGCGCCGCGGCCACTGCGCTGCAGGCATGGCAGGAGCAACGGCAGCAGCCGCTCGCCGCGGCGGCCAAGCTGCCTGTGGCCAAGCAGCGAAAGGTGGCGGATCTCCTCGTTTCGGGACCAATCGCTATTCGCTTGCCACTTTGTGCTTCGTGCTGACATGCGGACGTTCTTCCCCGCCTGGCGGCTGCTCTGCAACTGCTCCGCAATTCGGACAGCCACCCAAAAACGATGTAGAGTGGCTGACCTACCTTGGTCCTGCGCATGCAGGCCAAGGCGGGGAGGTCTGGCGCCGCACTGCGGCGCTCGCACCGCCGCCGCGTGCTGCTGGCAGCACAGGCAAGTTCGCACCGCTGCTCTAGATTCCTTCGCGAAGCACAATTCTTGCGCATGGCGGGCTGCGCTGTCCTCTCCCACAGGGAACGAGGACCACCCAGTGGAGTTCAAGAATTGAGCTCGGTCTCCTCAAGGCTGCCATCCAGAGACATCATCCCAAATAGTCGTGTCGTTCACTATTGAGCTGCTTCCTCCTGGTGCACCGCAGCGGGGCGGGGTGCCCTGCGGCGGGCGCGTCCTTGGACGCAGGAAGCCGGAAGATGCGGACCAGCTAATGGAGCCGCTGCAGCAGCCGCTGTCGCCGGATGCCAGAAAGGCCGGCTCCAGGTGCGCCGGTCAGGGTTTAGGCAGACTGGAATGGCGTTGCCAGTTTGGATCCTGACTGCTATGTCGAAGATGCCATGATGCAGACTTGTTGCAGTGCAGCAGCGGCGCAGGCCGCGGGCACGAGTTTTTTGGCCTGCTGCGGCCGCGCATATGCAGCACTGCGGACAAGCGCATTGCATTCGCAGGGCCTGTCCGCTTCAACAATGCGTCCAACTTGGGCGATGGCCCTGTGACGTCCGCCAAAACGCTTTGCCTCTGCTTCTGCAGGCCTACAGACACGTAGCAAAGCACAGCATGTGCCGCAGGCTGTGCCGGCTGTTTGTGGAGGATGTGACACAATGCACGCGGTTTGTGCGATTCAACTTGTAAGATATGTACCCTGATTTCTGCACTTCAACAGCTGTACCCTGAATGCTTGCACACAACTCGCGCCGCAGGCTGTGCCGGCTGTTTGCGGAGGACGTGCGCGCGTCGCGGAAGAGGCGGCGGCCCCACGCCAGCATCGCGCTCGTTGGCAACGCGCCGCTGGACGCCGCGGACCGGCCCGCCCTCGCGGCCACAGACTACATCGTCCGCTTCAACTGGATGCACCACAGGTGTGTTTTGAGCAGCGTCTCAGCTACTTTGTCTTTTTTTGCCTGATTTGTGCGGAACGGCCCGCCCTCGCCGTTGCTGTCTATTTCGTCCGGTTCCAACTGGATGCACCACCGGTGGCCGTCAGTCCAATTGTTTTGCAGTATCCGTGCCAGGGCTACTTGGTTCAGCCGTCATCAGTCGGAGGTCTGCCGCCTCTGGGCGCAGTGGAGGCTGCCTGGCGATGTGTCCTGAATGCCCTCTCAGCCACATGTGTCAGCGCTAGGTTTCCTTGGTCGCCGTTCGGCAAACCTGAAACCTCTTACAAAACATCCAATCTCCGTCTGCAACTCATCTGAGACTCGTATGTTCATATGTTCGTGTGTTTATGTATTGTTTCGCTGCCGCAGGCTGCCCGGCGAGCGAGTGCACCTGTGGGTGCTGAGCCACCACCCGGGCTCGCCCGAGCGCTGGGGCGGGCTCGACGACCTCGACGAGGAGGTGCGCCTTCCTGCTAAGTGAAAATGGGCGACACCAATAACAGTGAAGCTGTGCTACCTCGAGCGCAGCGCTTGCAGTGGATTGCACTGCTGGCAGAGGGGCTGGTCCAGCAGCCAGCCGCCCGTGCTGGCTGCCACGGGTGACTGAAACTATGGCAGTGACGCAGTCTCCACAAAGTGACCACTCCGTTTGTTGACTCTGTGCAGGAGCTTGCGGAGGTGCTGGGGCAGCAGCCGGCGCTGCTGTTTCTGGGCGGCCCGGCGGCGGATGTCGCCTGGGCGCTCAATCGCCACAACGCCTCCATCTCCCGTGCGCCGCGCTTTTCTTGCTTTCTCATGTCCATCCTCTTCTTCCTCTAATCTAATTTATTCATCAGATCCAGAACATTGCATGCAGCAGGTGGCAGACGGAAGTGGTGGGAGAAGCCCATGTGTATGCAACACATGCTGCCATGCCTGTTCTGTCATGCTCGCATGTCATGTCGGCGGCACATCTCGCTGCACTCGCGGGGTTCAGCACACTGTGCTGCAAGCGCCGACCAAGGTGCAAAATAAGCCGCTCATGGGGGCTTTCGTTCCATGCGTTATGAAAGACTTCTGACCCATAATCGTTCCTGTCGCAGGCTTCAGCACGGTGCTGCACACGCCTACGGAGGTGTACACGAAGCAGTTTGTTGCGGCGTTCCAGCGCGTCAAGAGCGTGTCGGAGCAGCGCGTCCCCACCTCCGGCTTCACACGTGCGCGCCGCAGGAGAAATCATGTTTTCGTTCGCCAATGTCAAGATTTCGCGTGAAAAGGTTTATAGAAAATCAAGAGCGCGTCGGAGCAGCGCGTCCCCACCTCCGACTTCACACGTGCGCCTGCGGTTCTTTCTCTCTGTTGTGGAGCTTACACTGTAAGATTTATCCAAGGAGGCGTCCCTCGAAAACAGGAGTGCAAATACTCCACCTGCGCTTGATGTAAAATTTCCACAGACCATGCTGAACTTTCTCTTCTGAACACTGAAGCCGAGGCATGGTTTAGTCCACAGCATAGGCAGTGCATGACCTCTGCGTCTCTCGCATTCTTGCATCGGCTCATCTCACCAGATTTTGTGTGCAAAATCCCGAAGCGGTGATGCTGGCGGTGGCGTGTACGCCGCGAGGCATCCACGAGCTGCTTTCTGAAGTAGAGAAGCTGTCATGCCTTAACCCTCATTCAGCGTTCCCGGTGGCGAAGTCTGCGGTGGCGTGCACGCCGCCGGGCACCAATGAGTTGCCGCGTGATCTTTAAGAGTCGTGCATGCTTGCCTATACGGTGTGCATCTCCCAGCAGTGGTAATGCTGGCGGTGGCGTGCATGCCGCCGGGCACCAATGAGTTGCCGCTTGATCTTTGATTGTGACTCCTGATGCATGATTGAATATGTGCATTTCCCGCAGTGGCAATGCTGGCGGTCGCGTGCACGCCGCCGGGCACAAAGCTGCACGCCTTCGGCTATAATTGGTCGCCGTGGCAGGCGGAGCGCCACCCGCGCTGGAGCGAGCACGTGCGCACTCTGACCTTGTCCACCTCACTCAGGCTGATCTTCTGAGGAACCAGCGCCTCGTTGGTGGTTTTGTTATCTCCTGCTGCATTGCTGGTCTCTGGCTCAACACACCGCGATGTGCCTCTGGAGCAAGCAGACCTGGACTGCACTGGAAACTTACACCGCAGGACCTTAGTTTCGATGTCCATACGATGTACAGGTCGAACAGCATGGGACAGAACAGAGCAGCACCGTCCACCAGCAGGTTAGGGACGACCACAGATATGAGCGGTGACATGAACAACACTGCAGGCGAGCATGAAGGCGATGGAGGAGAGGGGGTGGCTGGAGCTGCATCACTCGCCGTGCGGTGCGCTGCGCTCCTGCGGCCGCATTGACGAGCACTGGTGCCGCGCCCGCGACGCGCGCTGCGACTACCCCACGGTATGTCGTGTGTCATCAAAGCACTATGTTGTCCACAACACCCAACGCCAGGCTCCATGTGGAAGCTGTTGAGTCGGCTGCACGGCCGAGCAGCGGCAGCACTGGTGCTTGGCTCGCAGTGTTGGCTGCGATTGCCTCTGGGCGGTGACAGCAGTCCCTTGTCAGAACCCTGCTGGTGCCGGTGCCGGCTGTGATTGCCCCGGGGTGAATGACGGCAGTCCATTTGAAATTCCTGCGCGAGTCCCTGCGGGACCCTGCGTGTACAATGGTACAAACACCCTGTCCAGGAGCGTCAGAAGATGCTGCCTGCACTGCCTTGGCGCCGGGCTGTCGCAGTGTGTGGCCGCAAAGTCAGCCACCGCTGCGGCGCCTGAGGTGCCCGCTGCAAATTGTTCCCGTCGTAGCTCAGATCCCGGCCTACTGTCTTAGCCTTATAACTTTTTCAATGCGTAGGTGACTCACGTGGACATGGCGGAGGTGGTGGCGCAGCGGCCGGACCTGCGGCGATTCGTGCGACTCATGTACCCCGCTGGCAGCGCCGCTTCAGCCTCAACGTCAGCTTTATCTTCAGCCGGCAGCGGCGGCGGCGGCGGCAGCGCCGGCGGTGGCAGCGCCGGCGCCGGCGCCAATAAGCAGCCAGCGCTCAGCAAGGCGCAGAAGGGAAAGGAGGAGGAGGGAGCAATTGCAGAGTGGCGGGCCGCGGCGGCGCGGCCGGTCGCGCAGGAGGGACACAGCTGGGGCGCAGCGGCCGCCCTTGCAGCGGCAGTCGTGCAGGCGCGCTGCTGAATGCAGTGTGTGTGTCGTAACCGGCCAGCCACATGGCTGATAGTTGGCGAGGGTAACAACGCATGCGCTTAGCGTGGCTGTAGTGGGCACAAAGTGCGGCAACATCAATACGACCAAAGAAGATCCATTCTCATTGCATTTTGTACCACGTCGCAGGGGCAGCAGAGCCCGCTGTGCGCGGCGCTGGTGGGTGTGGATGGGGACGACCCGCCGACGTCGGTGGCGCTGGTCGGCAACGGTCCGCTGTCCATCCAGCAGCGGGAGGCCATCAACGCCACCGAGCGCGTGGTGAGTTTCTTTTAGGACAATAAGTCCTCAGAAGTGTTGCGTTGCAGAGATCGGACGGCTGCCCGCTTTCCATAAGGCCACCAACGCTCACCGAGGGCGTGGCGAGTGAAACCCTAAACCCTAAACCCGACTGTATGCCAGGCCCTGCTCCTGCACCACCTGGACCTACGATAGACCATGCGTCTGGTCTTGCGACATGCCTAACCATCAGGCCGGACCTGGGGCCACGTCTCAGTTTCGAACCGACAGTCTCACAGTGAACGGCTTTGCAAATTGTCTGTGCTGTGCTCGACTCAGTCCTCCAGTCGCGGCTGGTGCCAACTGGGGGACAAGCACACGAGGGACACGTTCCAGGGCACCCCTTCTGTCCCCTTCCTCCCAGGCCGGGTTGACGCTGCCGCTGTCTTCCCGCCGGAGCGCAGGGGAGCGCTGACGGGAAGCAGCTGGCAGACATAGACTCGGACTCCCAACAGGACACAGAAATGACTTGCCTCCTGTAGGCATCTCTGCACCTGCTCAGTGCTGTGCCCTGCCTCTGCAGGTGCGCATGAACATGCTCAACAACTGGCTGCCGGGGGAGCGGCTGGACATCTGGGTCTCCCGGCACGCCGGCCGCCCGCCCGCCATGTTCTACGGCTTTGAGCAGGATGACGCGGCAGTGCTGCCCGAGGAAGTCCAGGCGCCATTCTCGGTGAGATGCCGCTGGTGCTGCTGGGCGGCACCGCGAAAACCCTAGATGTGATGCTGTCGCTGCATCGTCAAACCCTTGACAAGCCAAGTACAGACAAGCAAGCTCCAACCATGTCGCGTTGCTGCCGCAGCAAGCGGACTCGGTGGTGCTGCTGGGTGGTAACACGTCCTCCGTCAACGCGATGCTGGCGCACTACCCAGACTTGGCCGCGGATAAGCTGCTGCACGTCGACATGGAGGCGTTTCTGACGGCCTACGACCGCCTGTACAGGCGAGTCTTGATGGAATCACAATGTAGGAGAAACGATGATTATATGGTTGCGGCACGTCAGCCCTCAGGCGATCCTCATGGACTGCCACCGGCGCAGGTGGGGGCGCGCAGCACTCTTGAATGCTGGCGTCTGTTCGGGTGCTTGTGGCAACGCTGCATGCACCTCCGAGGGCTTGCTGTGCTGACCATCGGAGCGGCGTTCTGGAGGTTTGTAGGGTTTGATAGTTCCTTTAGAACAAGTTCCTATGCCACAAAACATGCCAGCGAGCCGTCGCAGGAGATTTGCATTGGCCCTCCTCAAGCTGCCAGTGCCTTGCCTAAACCCTTGACTTCCAGACGAGTCTGTGACTACGAGTTCTGACAACCGCATGCAGGGGCGTGGTCGACGTTCCCAGCAACGTCACGACACGGCTAGCCGTCAGCCCCACCACGGGCTTTGTCGGTGCGTGCCTCCTCCCTGTCGGATGCTTTGGTGGATGTTGCCGATCATGCAAACAACTGCCACCGCTTGTACGCCTTGTTCGCCGTGCAATGCTGAACTTGGTGAAGCTGTCCGCTTCACATCAGCTCAGCTCTCAGCTACATCGATACTATCAATGAATGTCCCGTCCCTTTCCAGTTCCACCGACCGTCTCTCTTCATGACAACATGTGCAACGCAGTGGTGCTGGCGGCGCTGGCGTGCCTGCCCGCGGAGTCCGCGCTGCAGCTGTACGGCTTCAACTGGAGCCCGGGGCACTGGCCGCGGCATGACGTTGCCGCCGAAGCGCGTGCGATCGCCGGCCTGCAGACCGCCGGCCTGCTGCGCGTGCACCCAACGCCCTGCCACGGTGCGCAACCGGCTTGGCTTCTGCTCCTCTTGTTGCAGCTGGTGCCTGTGCGGCGTTTCGGCCTTGTGCACAATGTGTGGCAGTGCCACAGCTGGACCAACACTTTGACAGCTTGTGGACGGACACGCATTGCGACGCAAGGTGTGCTGAAAGTTACATTTGCCGACATCCTCCGGCGATTGGCATCATCTCTGTCGACCTTCACAATACTCATCCTCTTATACCGTATGAGTATTCGTCCTCTCTTTATGCTGCGCCTGCGGGCGTGCACGCGCAAGCTGGACATCAACTGCAAGGCGAGCCGCGCCACACTTGCAGTACGAGCACCCGTACCGTGATCGAATCGATACATTCCCATCAAATTTCTTCGTCTGATTCCTGCAGGCCTGCGGGCGTGTGTGCGCAAGCTGGACGTCAACTGCAAGGCGAGCCGCGCCAAGTGCTGGGTCGCGCCGACCGTCTACCTCCGCGACGCGGTGCACGCCATCGGCGAGGAGTTGCACCGCCGCGGCCTCGCGGCCGCCACAGGTGCCGACTTTCATGAGAGATTTGCGACAGTGTCGGCTGAAAGTTTCCACAGAAGAATGTGGGTCCTGTTGCCCTGCCTGCCAGACGCGGTGCACGCGGTGTGGCGAGGAGCTGCACCGCCGCGGCCTCACGGCCGCCACAGGTGCTCCAAAGTGCTGTCCCCACGTTTGCGTCTATCTCGGATCGGGGCATTTTTGTGTAGAGCCCGCGAGAGGACTGATGGCGGAGCTAGACAGCGTGTTGCACGTGTGGTACGAACCGACGCCTGCGACAAAGCCTTCCAACAGTTGCAGTCGTGCAGCCGACGTGGAGAAGAAAGCGCGGGAGATCGCGGTCACAACCCCGACAGCCTGCAGCAGCTACGTGTCGCTGGCTCAAACAATATAACTGTTTCACAACACGGCAAAACCATGCATCGTACTGCAGGTGCTGACCTAGATGTGGAGGAAATGTGCTGGAGCACGCCACTGCCAACCTGCACCCCATGCCGCACCTGTTGGTTCAAATGCAGAATCCCCTTGCTGATAGACCCAAGCTCGGTTTCAGGCGCCGATGCGGACGTGGAGAAGATATCGCGGGAGGACGCGGCGGCCAATCCGGACTCCCTGCCACACCTGTGCCGCCGGCTGCGGGTGAGCAACGTGGCGCGTGTTGCGCTCGTCGGCAGCGGCAAGCTCACGGGCGCGGAGCAGCGTGCGATCCGCGCGGCAGACACCATCGTGCGCTTTGACAGCGTGGACCGCAGGTGCGAATCTTGCAGGATGCGGAGGTTTCACAGCTTTCGCATAGCCTTCACAGGCCCTGTAGATGTCATGGGCAGGCTCGCAGGACACGGTGAGCACCTTCCGGCAGTGGGCGCCAGGCCACAAATGCTGAATGCCAACGTTTCTGACCTTGCTTGCTGCAGGATGATAGGCCCGCGCAGCACGGTGTGGGTGAGCACCTTTCGGCAGCAGGCGCCGGGCGCGCCGGCAGGCGGCGGCTATGCCGGCCTGGATTACGACACGCCGCCGGAGATTGCCGCCGCGCTGCGCCTCGCCGACTCGCTCGTCTTCTGGGGCGGCCTGCACCACAACATCAAAACGGTGCGTGAAGATAGATTCCTCAATTGCCACGTTTAATGTTCATGAGAATGGCCGCCGCGCTGCGCCTCGCCGTCCCGCTCGTCTTCTGGGGCGGCTTGCATCACAATGTGAAGACGGTGACGCAAAGTTTCACCGCCGTCGAAGTTGAATTTCAATACGAGAAGCGAAAACCGAGCAATTGAAAGTTGTCATTGTAGCATGCCACATATCCAAGGGCGCAAGAGTCCCTGCTTTCTGGGGCGGCCTGCACCACAACGTCAAACAAGTGCGCGGTAAAGGAAGCTCGTTGCGGGGCTTGTTCCTGATGTTCCGAAGCCCTCGCCGAGTCCCGGGTGTTTCAGGGCGGGTTGCACTCCAGCGTCAACACAGAGAGGCAACAGCACAAAGCGACTTCAGCCAGCCAGATGTAACTGCTTGGCGCCACGGATCTATCATACTTGTGAATGCAGTGCAGATCGTCAAAAAGTTTACCGTATGCTAACATGTGCAGTGCTGCAGGCCATGGAACAGCTCGGCGCTGGAGCGGAAGCCAGGAGCAGCGCGGGCATGAACACGTCGTAGGTGTTGACAACTGCTCAATGCTATCTCTAGAGGTTGTTGCCTAAAACTTTCTGCAGGCTATGGACAAGCTCGGGCTGAGCCTGGAGCGGAAGCCGGAAGTAGCTCGCGTCGTCATGGACGGCCTCGGCCCGCGCCTCGGCAACCTGCGGCGGCTGCTGTTCCCGCCCAAGCCGACGGACGTCCCCAAAAAGACGATGCACACCGTCAGCGCGCAGTTTGGAGGTGCAGCCGCCGCCGCCCCCGCCGTTGTAGTTGCTTGCAGTTTCTTCTTCTCCCACAAAGCTGCCTGAGCCGCCTTCAAGGCGGCTGCTTGCTGCCGGCTCCGAAAGGATGCACACCATCGGCACGCAGTTCCATCATCCACGAGGCTGTCATAGCTGCCCGGTTAACTCTGCATCTGGGGAGGCAGATTGCCATCAGGGCTCAGACGTATGCGGCAATGCCCATCCGTCAGCCATTGGACTGCCTCGGCCCACATCCGCCAAGGAGGCTGCTGTCATGTGTTGTTTGGGGCCTCTCGGGTTGTCAAATGCGTTTGCTGGCACTGGGGCGGAGGCATGGCAGCGGGCATCGGGCATCAATTACGTCATTAATTATGTGATGGGTGCAGCGCCCCAACCCTGGCTTCTCATTGCGTCCTGCTGCTCTCCTTTGTTTTGCAGTGCTGCTGGCGGCGCCGGCTCGCCGAAGGCTCGAGTGCAATGTTGACCTCGCCAATCAAGCTGATGCTGTGCCTGAAACATGACATTGCGCCGCTTTCTGCAGTGCTGCTGACCGCGTTGGGCTGCTCCTTGGATGCGTGCAGTTCAGATTCCTGAGCTCCAACCATATCCTGACTTTATTCTGCTTCCTGCTGCCTTGCAGTGCTGCTGGCGGCGCTGGGCTGCTCGCCGGAAGCGCGCGTGCAGATGGTGGGCTTCCCGATGGACGTACTCAACACCGTGATGACGCACGCTGAGCAGGTGCGGAATCGGACGGGCGCTCCTTCTCCTGCTCGAGGACAGCTTGAAGCACCGGAACACGCGCCCCGGTTGACACATTTATGTTGTTGATTTTGTCTCAGAGCTGCCCGCAAAGCCGCCGGCGCCAAAAGCCGCGAGCTGCGGCATGCTCTGCGCACGGCGGCAACCGCAGCGCAACCGGTGCAGCGCATACCAGCTGCATTTGCTGGCAGCTTTCCTCTCCTGTTCAGGCGCAGCTGGAACCAGCGATGTGTCAATCTCATGCCACGTGCTCCGTGCGCGCAGGCGATGGTGGTGAAACTGGCGCAGCGCGGAAAAGCTGCTCCCCCGACAAGCTCAATTCAAAAGCAACTGCAACGAGTGCTCATGTTGTCCACATTCTGTGCGCGCAGGCGATGGTAGTGAAACTGGTGCAACGCGGCTTCGTCCAGGTCTTTGACCCCATAGTTCAAGGGGTCGTTAAACCCTAGGAAGCGGCGCCTCACGCTGCTGCGAGGGGAAACGCGGCTGCCGCCGCACACCCGCAACGGATTTTTTTGGGGCGACGGGGCGAGTGGCGGCCGCTGGAGCAACCTGTGAATGGGGACTCTAGGGCGGCGGTACCTCTTGCGTCCGAGATTTGCATCTGCACATGTCGTCGGGGGGACCTATGGGGATTGGGGGAGGGCGTTGACGGGGGAGGGGTCCAGCTGGGGTCGGAAATTTACCTTGCCTGGGGCATCCGTCTGAAATCATTGTCTTGTTGCACACACAGAATTCAGAATTGACAATTGAGGCACACGGTTTGCGATTCATGTTTACATTATGGAGCTCTTTCGAAGTCCTGGCAGCAATCAACCACACGGCAGCGCCTCTATATAGATTGTTGATGGTTCCATATATGGCACCATCAACAAACCCTATCAACACTGTACCTACTCATCGCATGGCATGCACCAACTGGAAACCGCAAATTCGGCCGCAAAGAACAACCACCTCAACTTGTGCCGAACACGCAACCCTTTCACACTCTTCTCAAATCAAACAAAGCAGACTCCTGCTGCTCGACAACAACTGTGCACCCAGCACAAGCCTGGAACTACTGCTGACATGCGTTAGTATATATACACTATCTATATCCATCTCGCACTCACTGTCACGCCTCGAGGAGACGAATCTCGCAGGTGATGCTTCGAATGGAGACGTAGGACGAGCTGCGTTGTACCTTGGCCCCTTCATCCCACATCCTCCGCCATTTGATCCACCGACCCCATAATCGCCCGATCTGTCTGCGCAAAAAGCACCATTTCCCTGGCTGATGCTGCGCCGCCAGAGGCGCAGCGCCGTCACTGCCGCCGCCGCCTCTTTACGGCTTCACCCGCACTCCGAAGCTCTGCTCCTCGATGACCAGCTCCGCGATGCGCCGGGCGGCATGAAAGTTGTGTCCCATGACCAGGCTGGCAGCACAATAACAGCAAGCCACTGAGACTTGTACATGAGAGCTTGATCAGCAACTGTCTGCGACGCCATCAGGCGACATGAAAATCAGGGCCTGTCACTAGGCATGCGCATTCAGCAGAAAGTTGAACATGCGCTCCTCGCAACAGGTAGAGCAGTAGCCCCTACATCTGCTTTGCCTGCCATGATGCTCTCGGCAAGCATTTATTCCTCCCGCATTCCTTTTCCAATGTCCTCCGAACAGGGACTCACACTGCCGGGTTCTGCTCACCAGATCGCGCGGCCGAGGGGGGCGTCAATGGTGTTGGCGTGGCTGAAGCCCGCACTGCATCCTTGTGGATTGACACCGCTTCAAGGAATTCAACCAGTCGCCATCCTCACCGGCCGGAGCGCATGGCCCAGGGGGCGTCGATGGTGTCGGCGTGGCTGACGACCGCGCCGCGCTTCTTGAGCTCGTCTCACATCAGCCCGGCAGCCACCTCATCGTCGCGCGTCGGCGCCGTCACCTGACCATTGCATTGGGATCTCATTTGTTAGGGGAAAAAGCGAACCCTGTGCTTGAGCTCCGTCCTTCAGAAGCCAGGACACATGCTCCAGTAGGCCGGTGGCCACCTTATTGCGCATCGCCGCCGTCACCTGCGCATCGACAGACATACTGTTAGGAAGACAAGCTTGGCTCTGCACGAAACGTCCCTCAAGAACTAGGGCACATGCTTCAACAGGCCTGCAGCCGCCTCATCATGCGCCCGTCACCTGCGCAACAGTGGAGGTACTGTGCCATATGTTTACTGTCGTATGGAATGTCGAACTTTGCGCATCTGAGCTGCCCTCCAGGAGCCAGGGCGTGTGATCCAGCCGCCCCGCCGCCGCCTCGCCATCGCGCATCGCGCATCGCGCAGTCACCTGCGCATGATGATGGCGCGAGATTATGCTTGTAGGCCTTGGTTTTGGGGGAATCACGCCGTTACCTTGTCATCCCTTGGCTTGAGCCATGTAAGGACGATCAATGTTGTTGAGATCCAACGAACATATGTCTTAGATCGAGGGGCACGCCGCTCAGCTGTCGTTTCTGCACTGCTGCTCAAAAAATCACTTGCGCGGAAGCACTGCTGTGCCTGTGTGGGCGGAAGGGCCATGATCAGGCGATCGTCCAGGAGAAATGCTGCAGGTGGCTGGCGGCATTTTTACATGACGAGCTACATGACTCTGAGCGGGCCGCTCTTCTACGAAGCCGCCGCCACGCTGTTGAGCTTGCGGACCGCGTTTAATGCGCACCACAGAAGGAGAAACACTAGCAGCGTTTAACACGAGGTGTTCGTGGAACGGACGAGATGTTTCTTCTGCAGCAAGTGGTGGCACAAGGCAAAACTCAAACGCAAGGATAGACACATAAAACACTGCACTCTATCTTGGCTGCTTGTTGTGTTGTTTGATGGTCAGGTGTGAGGCACTCGTGCTGGAAATTGCTGCTGAGGAAAGCGAACAACGTTTGTTGCCTTTTCATGAGCCCCAGAAGGACTTTGCGACTCGAAGATGTGCATCGGTGCATTTTGTTGAAGTGCAGCATCGTGCTTGCATCATTGCAGCGGTCCGCAAGAGTCCGAAGTGCCATGCAGTCCGACAGAGAGGACGTTACTGCACTCACTGCACAACCGCAGCTGGGATGAACAGCAGATATGACATGCCGCAGCTAGCGTGGCATGCCACTTTGCGCCTGTCATGGCCTAGGCGGCCGGCCATCGGTGCGAAAGCCGCCCGGCTGTTGCACTGCCTGCTGCTGGCCCCCTCCAACCGACAGGCTCATGCTGCTGCTGCCTCCGTGGCCGCCGACCGGTGGAGGCGGCCTCGGCAAGCCAACGGCGCCTCAGCCGGCATTCCGCGACCGCCGCCGGTGGCGGCGCCCCCATGGACGCCCACCTGCAGCGTCAGCCCGCCCAACGCCGTGGCTGGCCGCGCCGCCGCCGTTGACAGTGCCACCGAATGGTCCGTCTAGGTCGTTGCCCTTGAACGCGTTGTGGGGGTGCGGCAGCCCGCCGCCGGGCTCGTCGTCGGCAGTCCCCAGCCCTGGCGGCAGTCTTCAATCTGCCATTATGTCGTCGCCAAGTCCGCCGCCGCCACCGCCGCCGCCGCTGCCGCTGCAGCCGCCGCCGGCATGCTGGGAAAGCGCTGCAGGCCCAGGGACCTGAGGCTGGGCGCGTGCGCCATGAGTGCCGAACCCGCCCGCGACGGCGCCGATGGCCGCTCAGACGCCCTTTCCGCCGCCGCTGCCGCCGCCGCCGGCGCCGAAAGCCGTGGCGCCGTCGATCGCAAACAGCAACAGCAGCGTGCGCAGATGCGGCAACTTGAGCGTGCTGCCGGCGTAGGAGGCATGCAGGGAGCATGGGATGACGATGTTGGAGCCCTCCGCTGGCGCCGCGCCTGTGCCTGAGAGAGGCAACACGCTCAGAGAGGTTGCGAGTGCCTCTTTGGGTGCTGGGGGTGCTGATATGCAACACTATCAAAGTCGCTCTATACAGCATGTGATTAAGGAGCACTCTCGCCTGAAGCTGATTGCGGGCAGCTCATCTTCACATACTGCTTCTGGATAAGCCAGGCTTTAGCAATTCAGATGTGTCCGCTAAGAGTGAACGCTGACACATGGAAAGCCGCGTCGGGCCCTGAGCGACCGCTGTGAGTTGCTACTGTCCTTTCTCTAACCGACACCCCTGCCGAGATTTTAGCACATCTCCTGTACAGTGCACATGGACTCTCAGACTAAGAAGCAGCACCTGTCACCTCGCATCTCCGGTCCTGCTGCTGATCTTCACCATGCGTCGCCTCAGTCCAGCTTCCGTAGTCCCTGTATTATGTTATGCAAAGCTTGTGTATGGTTTGAAGGTACATTCAAGGACATGTGCTGTTGGAGTTGCAACCCAAGGAGAAGTGGTCGTGCGACATGCACTACAGACCCGCCGTGGCTCCCAGATGGACAGGCCCGATGCAACCTGTGATGCAGGTCGTCTTCCAGCTAGCCGTCGACGAGGCTCACCAGATGCTTCTTGCTTCTGCTGCAGCAATTGAGGAGGCTCTGGGTGTACTCTTCGAGATTCGCCGGCAACTTGCTGCATTAGGCCTGCAGCAACGCAAGCACCTCTGAAAACAGAACGCCGTAACTTTTGGACATGGCTGGATACCCTCAGTAATTGTGTCAGCAGCGGACAGGAGCCTCACCACAGAACTCGTTCGACACTTCAACCAGCTGCTTTGTGACCTCCGGTTCCGCTGCAATCAGAGCTGCGAGGCGCTTGTGGTTCGCGTCATCGCACCCCAGCGAGGGCGCCATCACGACATCGAACGCCCGACTGACCTCAAGTTCCAGCCTGTCCGCCTCTGCCATCAATAATGCGCGTTTCTTCGCACATGCTGCAATCTGCAAGGACAAAAAAATTGTGTTACACCTTCCCCACAAGATCCGCCACGAACAGCGACAAAGCTCTCTTGCGCTAGCTTCACCTCGCTCGACAGGTCCATATCCCGACTGATTTGCCCAAGCCGTCTGGTCGCTGCTCCACAACTTTGGCTACTTGGTCGCCCACGAATGCAATAATGTTGTCCCCGGAAGCCTGGCGCTGAGCCTTGAAAGCTCGACACCTGCTGCAATTGCAAGAATAGGTGCTGCATGTATGTATCCATGCTCATTCCATATGAGCATGGTCAAGCAGCAAACACGTGCCAGTCGTCCCGCCGGACATGTCAGACAGAAAAACAGACAGAGTGTTGACCTTAACTTAAAACTCACAAGTGCAGGTTATCCTCTGAGCACAAGGCATGACGTGTGGGCCAACCAGACATTGCGTACGTCCCTCCAAATGCTGGATACCAAACAGGACGCGCTCCTCGGTTGAGTGTTGTCGGGGCAGCATGCTCCGGACGAGAAGTGGAGGACAATGTCAGCACGGCTGCGGTAATGCGCCAACAACAGGTTGGCGGAGGCACGCTGTGTGAGCTGCAGGACGGATGCAGCTTGTATAAGAGCGCTGTATGTACATATAAAACGTGTCGCAGTGGTCTCGCACAGCATCATCAGCCCGCAGAAGCACACGGCAGCGGTAGGAGTGGAGGCCGCATTGCAGCTGCAGCGGCAGCGATCGCGGTGGGAGCCGCGGAACGTGCCACCATGACAGCTTACGAGGCGGCGACGGCGGCGTCAGCCCCGGAAGATGGCTTTCCTGGCGCGTGCTGCGTGGGTGGGTGACTTGGCTGCCTCCATGAAGTCGCTGCCCAAAGTAAGATTTTGGCGAGCTGTTGGCATGCCGCCTGATTCCCGTTGATTGGCAGCAAGCACGGACAAGGGCAGCTCATTCAACAACGCACTGTCACTGAAAGAGACCCGGCAGTGCGGCTGTGTGCAGTGGCTGCTCTCATGCACAACACCCACAATACCACATACGCGCGACGTCAGCGGCAGCCGCCGGTTGCGCCTAAGCGCTTTTGACATGCGCTGCAGCCGGAGAGCTGTATGCTGCCAGCATGTATCACCCTGCGGGCGGAGCCAGTGGGCGTGCTGCCGGACCTGGCGGCCAATTCGCAGCCGTGGGCGCCCACAGACGCTGCCAGCGGGCCACCGCGGATTGGCAGAAGGTGCGCCGCACTCACAAGGGCTCCTCGAAACGTAACATCTTGACGGCTGCGCGTGTCATTCAGGTGCAAACGTGTTCAAGTGCGTTGGTGGATAGCAGATCGGGAAGGGGCAGGGCCTGACATGACGCCATTGTCGGCAGAATACACCATGTCTCGTCGCCTGGAGCACTGTCACAGGCAGGCACGCAGCACACAGCGCGCTGAAACCTGGCGCGGCTGACGCTGGTGGGCTTGTCAGAAGCTGCTTCTGCTGAGCATCACGAGTCCCTCCCACACATGCACTCATAAAGATGCAGGCCAGCGGCGCGCAGGACCCAGCGTGCAGCGGCTGGCGCTGCCTGCTCAGGGCTCAACTTGTCTCGTGCAACATACATAACCTGCCTACGTAATTTCTTGAAATGCAGGCGCGAAGCGCAAAGGGATACGGCGTGCAGCCGCCCTGACGTGACAGCTGGGGTCGGAAATCAACCTGGGAGCTGGAACGGAAGCTCCTTGCCTGGAGCATCCTTCCGAAATTATTGTCTTGTTGCACGCATAGATTTCAGGATTGGACAATTGAGGCACACGGTTTGCGGTTCATGTTTACGTTATGGAGCTCTTTCGAAGTCCTGGCAGCAATCAACCACAACCACACGGCAGCGCCTCTATGGCACCATCAACAAAATCTATCAACACTGTACCTACTCATCGCATGGCATGCACCAACCAGAAACCGCAAATTCGGCCATTCTGGCCAGAGGACCAAAGGGCCATCAAACATCGCCGCGTTCATTTGCAGCAAGTATCACAACACGCACACATATATACAACAACCCTACAAGCTCCTGAACACATCTTGCTCCGTGCACACATCGATATTATTCCCTCCCGGCGGCAGCTTGCTGAATGGGACGATGGCATCTCAGGCCTTAAGCTCGCGGCGCAATGTCCCCGCAAGACAACGACATTTGGGCAGAGATGCCGGTGCCACGGGCTCTGGGCGTGCAGCGCCGTGCATGCCGCATACTGTGCCTCATCCGCCAGAGCCGTGGTCGTCGCCCACGACGGCCTGTGGGGGAACAAGGAACAGTACTGGGTTTAGTTGACAAGCCACAGTAAACAGCTGGAAAACGCAGGACCGACAGACATCAAGTCTCATGTGCTGCAAGTATGAATCTCGTGTTCCCTGCCAGAATCTGCCTTTGATGCAATGCTTGGACTTGGTAATCCCCTGACGGGACTCTGGAACAACAGTACAATGGCGCGCCTGTGGAGCGGTGGCGGCCGCGCGCGCCGCATCGCCGCGGCTCGGGGGCAAGGGGACCGATTTCTGTGCCGGCCCGACGCCGCCATCGCCGACTGCACCTACGCCGCCGTCCGTTCCCGCACCGGCCGCGGAGGCGGCAGCGTCGTCGGCCTCCTCTTCTTCCTCCGCTTCCACCTCCACCTGGAAGGCGACGACCACCGGCGGCTCGTCCGGCGGCGGCGGCACGGTCACCGCCTCGATCGCCGGTCCAGCGTCATCGCCTGTCTCGGAATTAGTAGTGTTTGTCAGAGTTTGCTTGTTTGCTGACGCTATCCGGCGGCGGCGACGGCATCACCAGCTGAATTTGCAGGTCCAGGGCAACTACCTGCAATTTGCCGGACGGCGGGCTGAGCAGACTATCCTCATGACATACATTTGTGCCTGCATGCTGGCTGCCATGCGCATGCAGCGCCTGTGTGCTGCAAATAGAGGCTGGAATAGTCACGACACCGGCGTGTGTGGACCCCTGGAAGTAAGTCAGAATGCCACAGTCTCCTCTGCTCAGCACTTCGCAAAGATCTGCCAGCAGTGAATCGCATCAGCGTCACACACTTCGCATCACAGTCGAAGCACATAGGATCTGTGAAGCTATCTTCGTTTCATGCTGGCAGTCAATGTGCAAAAGCTGGAGGCACTTTACTGAGGTGCTTGCTTTTTGTGCACGGTCGCGGCCAGTATGGCATGAACAAACAAACAAAACCCGTTCGCTGCAGGAGAGCATCCTACAAGCACAGTGGCCGTCCCTCTGGCAAATCCGGCATCAACCCAGGGGTTTCTTGAGGGGATGCTGACTTTGACCGCGCATGCGGATTCGTCAGAATGACGGAGCCTCCACAGTCATACATGGACCATGTACATCACCTGCTGTTCGATCACAGCAATCTGTTTCGAAATTGCACCGGACTCGGCAACCGGCATGCGAGCAGCGCCGATGTCGTACCCACATAAAATCTATAATTATGCGCTCTCAAACAGAGGTAAAACATCTTGGCCACACGCACCGGACTCGGCCGTCTGCATGTGGCACGGCCACCCACGTCACACTCGGGAGCCGGGGCCCGAAAAGCTATCAGACTGTATGCAGGAGTTGTGTGTTGTGGTGTACTTCCAAAGCGCACCAGCCTCGGTCGACATGTGGGCGGCGCCGCCGATATCGTACTCGGAGCCCGGTCCCCAATCCTCCACAGCCGCCTCGTCGACTTCTGCGCCAGATCAGATAGCAGCGTTACCATCAGATCGGGTGGACAGTGCACTTGAGTTGCTGTGGGCAACGCCGCCGATGTCGTGCTCGAGCCCGGGCCCCAGTCTCACAGATCCACCTCGACCACGACGTCGACTTCTGCGCCAGATTGAGATTGGCAACTTCGGTATCAGGTACCGCCAGTATATATTGCTGTGAGCGGCGCCGCCGACGTCGTGCTCAGGCCAAAGGCAGCCGCTGCTCCGCCTCCATCGTGCTGTCGACCTCTGTATGCAGATATAGACCTGAAAGGTCAATGTCACAGGTGTGCTGTGGACAGCTCCCATGTGAACATGATACTCAAAAGGCAGTCGGGTCCAGAGGCCCCCGCCGCACCCGCCTCCACCAAAGTGTCGACCGCTGCACTACTGCGGAGAAGCAGGTCACATCAGCTTGTTGGGCTGCATGAGCTTTACATGGGAGTTGTCAATTGTAAGAGTGGGATCGTTTGCCGTGGAGCAGGCTCCGCCATGCAACCCGGAGGCAGGGGGGTGCCTTCCCTCTCCTGCCTGAAGAATACAAGAACCTACATCAATCATGTTCTTGCAAAGTTTCGCCGGGCGCAGCCTCCTTGGTGCTTGGCGCCGCTAGCCGTGCATTCTTCAGCCGTTTGCCGAACAAGAAGCTAAGGAAACGAATGGAGCACATGGATGACTCAACCCCAGTACCTTCCATGGCCAGGGCGGAGCTGGCGCCGGCCAGTGCCAGAGCCGCTCAGAAAGCCTTTGTATTCGGTTGCAGATCTTCTCATGAACGATGGGATCATATAATTTGTTCTACCATCTTCCGCGGCTAAGTGCAGCGCCGGCGCCGGCCAGCGCAACCTCCGTGGCGCCCAGCCATTCAGACCGAAAGCTTGTCATACCAGTTGTAGAGCTAACACATGAAAGATGGACCATAGATTTTGCAGTCCCACCTTCCGCGGCGAGGGCGGCGCCGGCGCCAGCCAGGGCCACCTCTGCGGCACCAAGCGCAGCCTGCGCCTCCAGCAGCACGCGCACCGCGGCCAGCGCCTCCACCTTGCCGTCGTCGCCCACGATGGCCGGCGCCTGCATGCCATCAACAGCAGCTCGTTGAACTGGTTGTGCAGTTTGGCATTGTCGCAGAGTTGCCTGCGCCTCCAGCAGCACGTGCACCGCCGCCAGCGCCTCCGCTTTGCCATCATCGCCAATGATCGCCGGTACCCGTTGGGATTCACCAGTTCAAGGCTGCTGGAGTCTGAAAGTCGGCAAGTTTATCCCATGTTCGGCTGCACTTTGCTTTTTCCACCTCCAGCATCATGCGCACCGCCGCCAAATCCTCCGTGTTGCCGTCGTGACCTACCATGGCCGGCGCCTGAAACGAAATGGTACACGACGCGCTAGAATGGCAATACAATGCTATATCGAGGCAGCTGCCTGCGTCTCCAGCAGCACGCGCACTGCCGCCAAAGCACCCACCCTGCCTTCGTCGCCGAGTATTGTGGGCGCCTGAAAGACAACGACGTTCTACAAGAAAGATGCATCTGAAAGTTGGGCCTTCAAAAATACTGAAGAGATCGAAGGCCTGCGCATCCAGCAGCAACCTGTCGCCTCGCCCTGCATTGATGATGGGCGGCTGCATTTGAGCGGATTCGGCAAGGCGGCTCGCTCTCAGCTGGTGGAAGGCGCAACTTGTGGAAGCTGCAATGGTTGAACGTCGCTTGGCGCGTTTGTTGCCTGCCCGCATCGGCTCAAGGTTATTGACAGTATGCATGTGAGATTGCCGGACAGTCCTGTGGTCTTGCTGTGAAATAGTAAGGGTCATTAGACATTGCGGATCTGGAGCTGAGATTGGCTCACCTGCCGTGGCGCGACCCCAGGGACGTCCACATTTGCTTTCTCCCCCTGCAGCACGCGCACCTGCACCATTGACAAAGAGTCGCCACTGTCTCCACAGATCGCCTTCGAATGGACAAGTGGCCGAATGAATACACCTCAGCCCAGCACATCTGGCATTGCAGAGGTATACATGAATCTGGAGTTGGCCCTCCACAGGGGCAGACTAAGAATCCGCCACAGCGGCCAATGCCTCGTCAACTCACACTGAGCACCATTCGACACGTGCAAAAAGTTCAAATTGTATTGTGTAGTAAGGTAGGGTGGCACCTCCTCCCAGACGCGCATCGCCTCAGCTTCCAGCTGGTCCACGCGGCGCTTAGTCACCTGCCACGCCTGCGCCGCCTCCACCGCCGACGCCTCCGCCGCCTGACATTTGACACAGCGAAGGTGGGGTTTTCCACAGCACACACGCTGCTTCACAGAGTGGACGACATGCCTTCGCCGCCTTGACGGCCGTCGCCTCCGCCTGTGGGAAGTTGCAGGCAACCAGGTTCACCTACATGTAATTAAATAGCGCCGAGAGCCGCCCACACGCCTCCGCCGCTTTGATCGCCGCCGCCTCCGCCGCCTGCAACGGAGACGTGCTCACCATGGGACGGACAGCAGTCGTCAGGGTGCTGAGGCTGGGCACAGGACGCCATCCTTGCCGCCTTGACCGCAACTGCCTCCACCGCCTGACAGTCACGCATCGCTTTGTCATTTAGCATAGCACTCAGTGTGCTTCACATGATGACGATCAATCACGCCTCTGCCACCTTGGATGCTGCCAACTCTGAGGCCTGCAAAGGCTTGGGACATATGATGCTGCCCAGCTTTACGAGGTTGCCCCCTCTCGCATTTGGTTCACTGTGAATATATGTGTTGCGAACTTCCCGGCATCCCATCATTTCGGCAGGATGCTGCTCACTCGATCATGCCGGAAGCAGAGAAGTCAAGTTGAATGAAGAACATTTGCGCGATGTCAAGCTGCAGAGCCACGCGGCCAGTGCCGTCAACACCGGTTCAGCTTGTGCTGACAGCTCCCTTGCGTGCAAAGATGTTTGACAACGGCAGCCCGACCGCCCCCTATGCTGACCTGCCCCGCTTCAGCTGGTGGAATCGCTTGTGGTGCCCAACAGGGCAGCGCCATGCCTTGACGGTTTTGAGGCTGCCGTTTGTTTTCATTATTCGCTTGCATCTGCAGCTGTGGCACACGAGTAGATGTTTTGCCGCCTGTTAGGAGCTGTGACTGATTGGACCTGGAGAGGCTGTTCTGCATCCCTGAGCATCCCCAAGTTAGGTAGCCATCAAGACCCTACTAAGAAAGCCTCACCGCGGCGTGCTCGACATGCACGCGGGCTTCCTCCGAAGCCAGGCGAGCGCGGGGTTCCGCCATCTCCTCGTCGGAAATCGCCGCCGCCAGGTCCTTGTTGGCCTTGTGCAGCTCCGCCCGCAGGCCCGCCACCTCCTGCATGGGTTGTTACATACACATCTTTGTGCTGTGTGTAAACCGAACCAAGCTGACTGTGGCATATTGTCGCCAGACACTTTGTCGGCAGCGCCACCTGGAGGCGCGCCACCTCCTGCAGGAACAAAAGACCGTAATGTCAAAAACAGAATCCTGACGACGGCTTTGTTGTGTTATGCAAGGTCATGCAGTCGCCAGGTCTTGTCGGCCTTCAGCAGACCACTTTCCACAACACGGAAACGAGTTGACCTGTCCCTTGCTTGCGAGACATGCCCATTTCGAAATGCGTTTTGGCATTCTGACTGTCATTTTGTTGTTGAACATGGTGCTGCCAGGTCGCATTGGCCTCCAGCAGCGCCGCCTGCATGCAACCCAACTGATGCTGAAATTCTTGTTTAGGGATTCAGATTGCACAGCTCAGACTGCAATTTCCCCATATGTGCAGGGTTGCATTCCTGGCAGGGTGGGGGCCAATGCAGCTGAAACTAGCTCGGAAGGGCCAGAGTTTTTGAGTCTGGTTTAGCCCACGCTGCCAAGCGACTGCATCGGTGAGTTACAGCCTCCCAATAGAAACTGGGCTAGATCACGACCTCCACTGGGGAAAACCAAACACTCGTCTACGCCGCGTACTACGCGGCGTAGACGAGTGTTTGGTTTCAATAGTATTTGAACCCGATTGTGCACACACCTGGGCGACCTGGGCGGCGGCGGCGGCCCTCACCCGGAGCTCCTCCGCATCCTGCTTCACCTCCAGCTCGACGACCTGCAAGAAACCGGCCCAAAACCGGCACAAAACGATGTGACTTTGAAGTTCACTAATTTGAACAAGGAGTTGCACTGATCGAGCCCTGTCATGCCCTCCTTCACCTCCACCTCGATGACCTGCACACATGGGTGGGAATTGTTAGGGCTTCGACCCTGAGCGGGCTTTCTTGAGATTTTTTTGAATCCCTCGCCCACCGCCAACATTCGAGCGCAAAGTGTTGTGGGTACGAATACTGACTCGCTGAAGGGGCAGCGGGCAGAGTCCTCGAGACCCCTACAAACCCTGGTACTTTACCAGTCTGCCAGCGGCGGCAGGTCGACCACTTTGCCAAGTGCTGAACCGCGTGCTGTTGACGCGTGACTGGCGGTCGCGACGTGGGCAGCTGTAGCGCTCGAAATCGGTGCCGTGAGAAGGCTGAAAGAAGGAAACGTGCACACATGGCGTATCAGAATGCCCAAGCGTCTCAGAGATCACACCTCCACCGGTTCTGAAAGTATACATCTGAAAGTCTCCGAACCCCTGTGTGCTGCTGCAACGTGCAACGCCTTGCACTCCACAATGTCCAGGCGCCCGACGACGCCGTGCACTTTACGTTTGTGTTTCGAGAGGATACCGTTGAAAATACATGTATATTTGTCACTGGTGTGTGCTGCGCAGAGGTCGCGGCCTTGCGCTCCAACATGCCCAGGCGCTCGACTGCACGGCGCAGCGTTTGCACAATCTTCCTGTTCAATCCAACCATGTCATGTCGGATTCGTCACCTTGGCGTGCCGCGCGGACGTCTCGGCCTCGCGCTCCAAAACGCCCAGGCGCTCGACCGCACGGCGCAGCTCCTCCGCCTCCACTGCGCGCGCCTTGGCCTCGGCCAGCAGCGACGCAGCGAAGCCGCGCTTCTTGGACACGCGCAACTCCATCGCCGCCAGCTCCCTGCATGGAACAGAAACACAGATGTGAAAGAGTAATGGAAACAAACGGCCAGTAAACCTTGGCCTCGGCCTGCAGCGTCGCCGCAAAGCCGCGCTTCTTGGCCACGCGCGCCTCCATCGGAGTCAGCTCCCTGAATTGAACAGAGCAAGCGCCCTTGAAGTACTATCGAACAGTGGGAGCACGTTTGAATCATAAGGTTATTGAAAATGTTAGGCATATGGTAGCCCGAAACAAGCTGTGATCCAAACCGGCAGCTTCGCCGCAAAGCCGCACTTCTTGGCCACGCGCCTCCATCGCCGCCAGCTCCCTGCAGTGGGCAAGATGGTTTTCGGGTATGAGATACGACATGAAAGGTAGTTATGCAAGAACGATAAATGGGCTTCAGCAGCTTCGTCAACAAGGTCCGCACGCTCACAGCCGACAGCTTCCTGAAAAGCTGTGCAAAGGAAAATCGAGGATGTGAACAGCGAAAGCCTCGAGAGTTTGATCACGTGTGATAGAATAAATGATGCTGCCTGTGATGCTGGCATAACGCCCAAAGGTCAAAGTTCAAGAGGCTCCGCTCTTTCACAACGAGCTACAGCTGTCGCAGTCCGCCACCAGGGATATACATCTGCTGTTGGAACACATGGCTTGAAACCCAGATTTCGCCGCCTACGCTGGCGCGAATGCTCACCAAGGCACTGCTGCGCATTTCCCCATATATGCGATTTGCATGCGCACGTGGGTCATATGAGCGCTGCTGCCCTCCGAGCCACATGCGCACTGTCCGCAGGCGGAGTTCATCTCCATGGGGGCCGGCCGGCAATTGCAGCAATACAGGAATGGAAATGGCCAGGGATCCACAAGGGCTATACCGGATGAGATGGACAGCAAACGAGGGCAATGTCAAACCTCATAGGGGCAGGGAGGCGACGCCGTACATGCCATCAGCAACCATTTCATGCAAGCACACTAGACGCTGAGACAAAAACCGCATTCGCGCGCACAGGGCGTTGACGGCACGGTCCTGTAAAAGCTGAAGTGCGCACGCGCAGAGGGTTTAGGGTGCAGGGTTTAGGGTTTAGGGGATGAGATAGAACAGAGGGGGCGTACGCGCTGAGGGAGGCGACAATGCGAGACTTGTCGCGCACGGCGGTGCGCATCGCCGTCAGCTCCTTGCGCAGAACCTCCACCTTCTCCTGCAGGGAGCAATGGTTGCAGAGCTCATTGCAAGGAGTGTAAAGGATGTTGACGCCACATCTAAGCGCACGAATCGGAACAGCTCCTTGTGCAGCACCTGCACCTTCTTTCTGCAGGGTTTGTGGGGAATTCAATGCCTCCAAGCGCTGATGCAGTCGACGTTCAGGTTTATCGTTGTGAATTTTGCTGCTCCTGTGGGTGATCGCGGTCGTGCCACAATGAAGTGCAGCAAAACAGCTCGAGGAGACCCCACCTCGGTGCCCAACAGCAAAGTGCGGGACTGGATCAGCGCCGCATGTGCCTCGGCCGCTTCCTGCGGGGATCTTCTGCAATGGGACCGCTGCAGAATAGGATGAATTTGAAAGCAAGGACTCTACCTCTGTGGCCTTGGGCATGGTGCGGGACTTGAGCAGCGCCGCCTCGGCTTTCGCCGCCTCCGCCTCCGCCGCCGCTTTGTACAAGTCCGACTGCGCGGAGGCAGCCGCCGCAAACTCAATCGCCACGTTGGTCTCCTCCGCCAGCGTGGCCGCCTGCCGCATCTTGGCCTGCGCCGCCCGCATTGACGGCGGCTCCTGTGCTTGACAGCGACGTTCCAGTGTTAATACGACTCATTCATTTGTCATCGCCGCCCGCATCGACGGCGGCTCCTGTTTGCAACGAACCTCAGATGTCGTTGGCCAAAATCTTTTCGGCATCGCGTCGTTCGTCTCCTCCTCCAGCGTGGCCACCTGCCGCATATTGGCCTACGCCGCCCGCATCGTCGTCGGCTCCTGAGCATGACTTGCAGGTTACACGCCAGTTGCAATTTGGATCGTCAGAATGTCTTCCATTGCCTCATCGGTTTTATTACGTCAGCGCCGCCGCCAGCCGTGCCTTGGCCTGCGCCTCCCGCAGCGTCGTCCAGCTGATGATGCAAGCACTGATGATCTTGCGATGTGAGGCAGATGCTGGAAATGGATGAGTAACGAAGAAGGCCCGCGCACCGGAACGGTGGCTTCCGGAACGGCATCCGCCGCAGCCTCGCGTTTGGCCTCCTCCTTCAGCGCCCGCCCCAGCGGCACCAGGCGGCTGCATGGAATGTGACAGGAATGGGCACTTCAAGGTATGCTCACTGGGGGGCTTCCTGCACCTTCCTGGTGCGTTTTGTTGCATGCGACCAAGATCAAAGTCAAAAAAGTCCACCCACAATACACGACGGTGTCGGGAGCTCCACCACCTCCTTCTCGTCCAAACAAGTACAGTATCTCTTCTGTGAATGCATCAAACCCAACATTACAGAGCAGCACTTCGCACCTGCGGTGGACGCAAGCCTCCACGACCTCCTCCATGTTAAGAAATGAAACTCGCTTTTGGGTTTCACTGTGAAACACCTCAATACTTGCAATGACTCGCACCTGCGGTGCACGAAGGTGCCGGCGATCTCCACGACTTCTTCCTCCTCCCGTGCCGGAATCGCAAAGACGGCGGGGCCGGCGGATGTCTCCCCCTCCGCCAGCACCATCTTCGTGCTGCACGCGAGCGATCAAAGAACCGATGTCACAGTTGATTGACAGAGTGCAGAGGCTTGCGTGGGTGAGACGGCGGCCCGCGAAGCAACACTGAAAAGTGGCGATCTGTGCCGGTGGTCATTCGTGATCATCGCGACGGCGGGCCTGGCGAGCAAGTTCAAGAGTATGCCTGCGGAAAAACATCAAGGACGCGCCTGCAACCGAACCCTTGTGGACATGAACACTCGTGCGAGATGGTCCTCAACGCCTTCAGTCGGAACAACGGCAGCTGCAGAGCTGCGAAGGCTGCAGGCCTACTACTACATGGCTCAGTACGCCGATCACGGCCTGGAAGTGCCTCCCCCAAAGCCTTCTGGGCGTCAGATTTCGAAGAAACCGTCTCCGTCGGGTTGACTGCGAAAGAGGCCGGAGGCTGACTGCGGGGCCGGGACGCTACACAGCAGTTTGCGTTTGTCTGCATTGAGCTCCCTTGTCCGGACGATGGGCCGGAACAGAGTGGGCGCCGGAAGAAACTACAAAACATGCTGCGTCGCGGTGATCAGCGCCGCATGTTCCAATGTTTCGCATCACTAATATGCGCACCGGGCGCTGACGCCGGCGCGAGGCGCAGCACCCATGCCGGCCGCCGCCGTTGACGCGACGGCAGACATCGGCGCCGCGGCGCCGTGCAGCACGGACTGGCCTCGGCTGCGCAGGCGCGGCAGTGCGGCGCCGACGCGCGGGTGGCGCCCCGGGCGCGGCACGCCGGAGGGGTAGGGCGCCTGGTCCAGGCCCATGTCGGGGTCGCGGTGGCGATCGAACAGCGCCGGCAGGATCTGCGAAAAGTGCTGATGGAGACTCACAACTCTAATTTCCGACGAAGCTTACAACGGCAGCAGATGTTGGGCACCGGGTCCAGGCCCATGTCGGGGTCGCGGTAGCGATCGAACAGCGCCGCACGGATCTGCAGACGAAGATGCGGGCAAGTGAGTGCAATGTGCACGAAGAATTTGCAACGCCGGAGGGGTAGGGCGCCTGGTCCAGGCCCATGTCAGGGTCGCGGTGGCGATCGAACAGCGCCGAGCGGATCTGCATGCACAAAGTCTGAATTTGTTCAATCAAACCCCTTATCAGTAGGGCAACAGGGTAGGGGGCCTGGCCCTTGCCCATGTCGGGGTCATGGCACCAACCGAACAGCGCCGGGCGGATCTGCACGCGATGAAGACCATCGTTCAGTCTGACGAAATGTCTATCGACTTGACGTTTTCCCAACCTAGCGCAGCCCACAGTGAGCAGGTGGTGTGGCGCCTGGTCCAGGTTCCATGTCGGGGTGGCGGCAGCGGTCGAACAGCGCCGGGCGGACCTGCAGAAGAGGATGCATGTGAGCTGGAGCAGTGCGCCCCGAAAAGTGCAATGTCGGAGGAGTAGAGCGCCTGGCCAGGACCATGGTCCAGGCCCATGTCAGGGCCAGGGTACTGGTGGAACAGCGCCGGCCGGATCTGCAGAAAGTGGACTACATGGGGCAGATGAGTGGGATTCGG
>JAABUM010000780.1_pt1 | contig 52178 bp, 39 predicted proteins | sample 5559161 | NCBI WGS metagenome assembly JAABUM01 (sample SAMN10711868, study PRJNA513369) | rock metagenome | isolation source: Antarctica rocks | place: Antarctica: Victoria Land, Siegfried Peak nord
GGCAGAAGGTCTGGTTGGGCGGGGCGAGCGACGGCTCCATCGGCAATCCTCAGCACGCGACAACACAGGCACAGATCGGCCCAGGGATCGTAGCCAGGGCGTGGTCCCACGTCAATTACGCACTCTCTGAAAATGTCGGTAGACGACACGACTAAGAGGGCGAATGGCAGCGTCGAGCACCGACTCCGGGCACCAGCGGGGGGACGTAGAGGGGCGGCACCGGCAAGCCGGGAAAATATTCGGCCCACCCGCGATGTTTCCCCGGAATTGAATGCCCGAATCGAGGGACTAACGGACGAGACGCACTCCTCGAAGAGCGACGTCCTTCGCCGCGTGATCGCGCTGATGGAGGTGGCAATGGAAACCCCGCAATGGCCAGCGGCTCGGAGTTGCCGAGCGGGACTCGCCGATCCTGGTGCGCAAGATCGTCGGACCCGGGCTGTGATGGCAGGCGTACGATGAAGGGAACGCTCGAGCAGATCGATCTCAACGCCGACCAGTTGCCCACCAAGGGTGACCTAACCGTCTTGGAAGATGCGCCGCGCCGGGGGAACGGCAACTCGGGCCGGGTACCCGCCGAGCGTCGCAGTCGTATTACCAAGCACCACCTGAGGCGAAAGTCGAACGCCCGTTACCGGAAGTTCGTGCGCGCCCTCGTATCCCACCACTATGCATCCCCCCGCGTGGGCGGCATGTCGGTGAGCAAGCCTGCGAGCCGTATCTTGCGCGCGATGGCCGATGCGCTCCCGACGATTGTGACGCACCTGCGCCACAACCGCTCCGTGACGCTCGTCTTCGACGAGAAGCAGCGGTGGGCACTCACTGTGCGCGATGCTCCTCCCGTTGACAAGAAGGAGCGCCATTACGCCGCTGTCCTCCTCGCCCGGGGGGCGGTTGCACGCCCGGCCGGGACGATCGTCGCGATAACGCCTGAGGTGGATCTCACAACGATCATGCGCTACCCGTCCGGCACCTTCGCAACCTTCGATCCTGTCCATTGGGGTGGAACCAGCGAGGCCCTCCCGACCGCCTTGCTCGAACGCCTGCGGGCGGTGGCGATCATGCGCGATTTGCTGGCAGATGTGCGACTGGATTACAATGACCCAGCGACTCGCCCCGCGCCGTTGCGCGGACCCAATTGTGTTGTGCTGACCGAGATGGCCGTCGCCCTATCCGACGAGCGGCTGCTACGCGACCTTCAGGTACGGGTACTGACGTCGACCGCGCTATCACGCCATGCGGCGGCGGTGGCGTACCACGTTGCGGCCTTGGCGCGGCGGGACACCGACGATGGTGGGATGCCCGCGTCTGCGGTCGAGGACGCGGTAGCGACTTCGCCCGCGAGCGTGGCCCGACAGCTGACGACGGAGTAGACAGTGTCAGCCGACGACCTGGAACCTTACCGGCTCGATCCCGACAAGCCGCAATTCTCCATCGGCGGGGTTTTTGACCCGATCGGACTGCACGATCAACTAAAGCGTGCTTGTTTGGTCGTCGATCGTCTCGTCGCGCGCGACCTCATCGGAGGCAAGGAACGGCGCCTGCTCGTTATCGGCGGGGGCGCGGCCGGCGTTGGAGCCGCGATCCGCGCCGCGCGCCTCGGGGTGGACGTGACCCTAGTCGAGCAGGCCTCACACTGGTTTGCCCGGCAGTGGGGCTGCGTCTCGCGCTGGCTCTCGCCGACCTTCTACGACTGGCCACACCCGCACTGGGTCGAGCGTGGCTGGCCTGCTGATAGCAGGGGGCCGTTCGGCTTCGACGAGGGGCGGGCCGACGACTTGGCGGCCGCCTGGCAGGCTTGGCGCGACGACCTCGATCCGCCCAGCGCTGGGCGGATCAAGGAGTTTCTGCACTGGCGTGTTGAATCTCTAACGGACCTCGGCGAGAGCCGCGTACGGGCGCTGCTCGTGCGCGTCGGGCCGACAACCGCCGCCATGACGCATCGCTCCCACGAGCTGGAGTACGCCGCAGTGCTGCACGCAACCGGCCCGTTGGAGGAGCGGACCAGCCTCGACCTGACCAGCGATGGCGAGAATCCCCCGCAGGGTACCCCTGGTTTCCGGGGGTACGGCTTCTGGGAGACGCCGCTACCCGCCCCTCATGGGGAGTTCGTGATCAGCGGAGGGGGCGACGGGGCGCTCCAGGATCTCATCCTGCATGCCAGCGTGGACGAGTGGACACGCCCGCTTTTCGCCGCTTTACGAGAGCCAACCGCCGACGATGTGGTGCATGCGCAGGCCGACCACCTGAATACGGCGTGGCAGGCGCTGGAGGAGGCGCTCCTCGAGGCCGAGCGAGTGGCTACTCTTGCGCGGGCGGGCGAACGCGACGGCGAGGCCCTAGCGCTTGCGGCGCTCGACGCCACCTACGCGCGAGCGGTGGCGACCCTCCTCGACGACCCGCTCATTGGCCCGACGCTTCTGGAGCGTTTGCACGCCCGGCTTGTACCCGGGCGGGCGGTCACGCTCGTCCACAGCAAGCCATACTTCACCTGGTGTTATCCGGTTAACCGCCTCCTCGCCCACTTGATCCGGACGGTCGCGTCACCCCCCAAGGCGAGCGGCATCCAGGTGCCCGCTTTCTGGCCGGGTCATCGGGTCACGCAGGTCATCAGCGCGTGTGCTGGCCACAGCTGCATGCACGACCCAGAGTCCTGCGACGGGGTGAGACACGACGTGACCACAATCCGCGAACCGGGATGGGACGGGAGTTCGCCACCGGGGCCGCTGCCCGCGACGACCGTCCTGCTGCGCCACGGGCTTCTGAGGCCATCCCGGTCGATCTTCGGCTTGCTGCCCCTGCCACCGCGCTACGACCCCGTCGACCGACCCTTCGCGCGCGCGCGTGGCGAAGAGGCAGTGACCACCGACCCGGCACGACCCTAGCCGCCACTGTAATTGCAACCATATCCTTTACGCGTCCGTCACGGCGAAGCCGCGACGTGTAAGGGTTTTCTCCCTCTTTTCCTGTCTACCCAGGGCAGTACGTGCCGCGCTGGCGTGCGGGTCGGCCCGTACGCCGACTGATCGGTCATCGGATACCCTGGCCTCCCCGCATGACAACGTCGACCTCGTGGTGGACAACCACACCACGTGTCGCATCGCGGTGCTTCTCTGAGCGGGCCTCGCTCCTGAAGGAAATACCGGGGCAGGATGCGGCAGCGGCAAGCAGGGATTGTAGGCGGCCGGTAGCGAGAACCCGTCAAGGGGCGATCACACAACACCAGAAGAAGCTGGTACCGACACTACATGGTGGCCGGAAGCCTTTTCCTGTATGCCCAGGGCAGTAAGTATCTACGCATGGCCGCGCCATACGTGGGGTGCCCAGTGCCACCGCGTGCCGCGGCGCAAGTGCTGTCACTGTCGGGCGTTCGTCCCCGAAGTTGATCCCAAACGGGTTGGTGTGGTGGCGGCAAGCAGGGCTTGGAGGCGGTCGATAGCGAGAATCCGCTCGGGGAAGCTGACGATCCACGTCGAACGGGACCCTCGCCGCCGGGCGCTGCCAATCGGGCATCATGATAGCCGCCCTGCGGCGCTAGTTTTCGACGATGCGCGAGTCGGTGTGCCGTCAGGAGAGTGGGTGTGGAGGCTGGCCCACGCTCCCGTGCCAGAGCACCTCGACCGTCGACGGGGACGACGGCAAGTCGAGCCTCGCGACGGTCGGCATCGGTTCGCCGAAGATGAGCAGGATGCCATGGCTATAGGCGACACCGGTTGCCCGGCAGAACGCCTCCAGTTTCGCGATGTCCCGCCGCGCGTCCGCCGGCCTCCTGGCGACGGCGATCGCGCTCTTGACCTCGATCACCGCGAGGTTGAAGGCGTAGCCGGGACGATGCACCACGAAGTCGGGATTGAAGCCCCCCGCCCTACCCAGCGCGCTACCTTCCGGCGTCCCGGAGCGCCGGGCCGTCGCGCGGACGGCGTCGAGCACGCGCGCGTGCCCAGCCTTATCGATCTCGCCATGCAGCACGTATTCGAGTGATTCCGGCAGCCGACAGCGGAGTTGATGGTACAGCTCATAGCAGTAGACGCGTTCGCGGGCGACCGCTCCGGCGCCCTGCCTGGCAACCATGAAGTACTCCTGCCGTATCGCCTCGACGCTCCGCGTGAAGGCCTCCTTGAAGTATGCCCAGTCGTCTTGCTGCATGTGACCGACCTCCTGTATGACGATATAGCGCCCACTCCGTTTGTGTGGGGAGTCCCCTCGTTTGGCGCGGCCACGGCACGACCGGCGGGATTGCGCACCGCCCATTCGTATCGCTCGCCCGTGTGCCCCTTCGACCGCAGTACGAGGGGATCGTAGTCGAAGGCATCCTCACCCGAGGAGGGCCGCCCGGTCGCGCCACAACTGGGCCATGCGCACGAGCTGGGGCTGCTCGCCCTTCAGGCTGACGAGCGCCTCGCCGGTGTTGAGGCTGCGGATCAGGTCGGGCAGCTGCCTATCCCCCGGATTCAGGCGCTTCGCCGCCGCCCGCGCCATCGTCGCGTCGGGCAACCGGAAGCAGATCTTGGTCTGCGCGTTCGTCCCGACCACCTCCGGCAGGTCGCTCGGCTGCTGGGTGGCGAGGAGCACGGCCAGCCCCTTCGACCGGCCCTCGCGGACCATCGTATCGATAGCCCGGAACTTGGCGACCCGATGGGCCTCGTCGACCACGGCCATGTAGCGTATCGTATTCGCGACGGGCGCGAGCCCCTGCATCTTGAGCAGGAGCGCCGACAGGATGAAGCCGCCGGCGAGGACCGTCGTCAGGCCGTTGCCCGGTATGCCCGCGAGCCCGAAGACGACATTCTCGCCGATCACCTCGCCGAGGGGTGGCCCGTCGTTGAAGAGCTTGTTGCGCGTCAGATCGCCGATCGCCGCGTCCAGGTCCGCATCCAGAAACCCGTCGAGCGTGGCGAGCGTCGGCCAACGCCCCTCGCTCTCGCGGATCGCGAACACCTCGCGCAAGGCCTCGCGCAGCTTCGTGAGTTGCCGATGGCCCATGTTGATATTATTCGAGCGGGCCGCCACGTCGACGATATCGCGCAGCTCAATGATGGCGCTGTCGATCGCGCGCCGCGTGTCGTTCTGCAAGGCCAGCGGGTTGTACGGGGCACCCCCATCCCAGAGATCGAAGAAGCGTGCCCCCGTCGATACGAGGAAATCATCCCCGGCCCCGTAATCATTCTTGAAGTCGCTGATCCCGAATTTGATGCTGCCGCGCGCGAGTTGCGCGAGGAGCGCTTTCGTGAACTGCGTCTTGCCCGCGCCGGAGGTGCCCCAAATCTCGATGTGCCCGTTCGACAGGAGTCGCGGATCGTCCGGACCGGCCCCGTACCACCGTAGCGCCTCGGCGGTCCCGGCGAGCCAGCCCAGTATCGGCGGGGTGAAGCCGGTGGCATCGACGTCCGTCGGCGGAGTGTCGCCGGTGCCGACGCGGGGAGCGGCGTCGGGCATCGGCGTGGGGGCGGGGATCACGTCCGTGCGCGTCGGAGCCCCGTCGTCCTCCCGCCCGGGCGTCGGCGGTACGGTGTCGTCATCCCAGTCGCTGCCCGCAGCGGTGTCGTCACGCGGGGGCTCCGGTCGCTCGACGCCACGCTCGGGCCGCCGCCGCTCGCGCCCGCCGGGGATCGGCCCGCGCCCGGTGTCGACCGTCCGCAGGTCCGCGAGCTTCGACTGCACGGCCTGTTCGAGCAGGGCCTGCGTGAGCGGCACGGTGTGTACCGCGATCGGGACGCGATCCCCGAAGCGTTCTTGGTGATAATCCCGCTCCTGCTTGGCGAGATCGGGGCCGAAGATGAGGCCCATCGCCCCCCACTCGAGGGTGCCCAGTCCGCGACGGAACCGCTCCAGCGCCCCGATCTCATCCTGGCTCAGCCGGAAGTTGATCTCCCGCGCCACACTATACGCGACGTCGGCGACGCGGTTAAGCCAGATGCGCGTGTGGAGACACGCGGTGTCGTGGTAGGCTGCGAAACGCGTCGCATTGAGCGTCTGCCGCAACTGATCGAGCGCCTCGGTCGCCGCGTCGCTCGCATCCGAGCGGCGCGCCTTCACCTCCATCACCGCCACGTGCACGCCCTGGTTGGGCGGGTCGATCGCCAGGGCCAGGAGGTCCGCCCGCTTCCCCTTCGGGAACCAGTCGGCGTACTCGTCGAGGCTGAGCAGGAGCACGCGGCAGTGCGGCGGCAGGGGCCACGGCGTCCCCCGCGTGCCGAGGAGGGAGAACGCGGTGACGTGGGCGACCAGCTCATTGATCCCCGAGCCCGTCGTCGCGGCCTCGAGGGCCAGCACGCCGTAGCCCTGTGACGCGACTTTGCGCAACTGTCCCCCGAGCGCCAGCGAGTCGGCCTCATCCTTCACGATGCGCGCCGCGCGGAGGCTCCTGGCGATGGCCCGATCTGTCGTGCCGCCCGTCTTCTGGCTGATCACCAGCCCGAGCGGCGAGTCGCCGCCGAGGCGACGCTCCTGATGCAGAATCGCCACATCCTCGCCCATGGCGCGCTCCAGGATGTCGCGCGACACGTACCGATCGACGGTGGCGACCCACATCGCCGCGTCGTGCGCCGCCTGCAGGTAGCTACGAAGGTTGTTGTTCTTCGATACGATCTCGGGCACTCGGATCGTGCGCTCGTCTCGCGGCCATTCCTCCTCCTCGACCGCCATCATGAGGCGGAGCCACGATTCGCCGGTCGCGGTGACACCCGGCGGGGAGAGCAGCATCCGCCGCTCGGAGCCCGGGCGCATCCACGTCCGGGGTGTCAGGACCACATCGTCGTCGCGCTCGGGCATGGGGATCTCGACGGGGTTGATGGTGAGTCGATCCGCCGATGCCGACAGCCCGGTGATGAGGGCAAGGTGAAACCCCGGGCCGCCCGTCCCGCCACCACTGGCGGCACGGGCCTCGTCGAACGTACGGAAGTACCGGAGCTGGAGGGCGCGCCGGTGCTGACCGCTCAGCCGTTCATCGGCCTGATGGAGCGTTTCGGCGTCGGGCCGCTCGCCCACGCACGAGATCTCGCACTGCTCGAACCGGGCATGGCCGATGCGTCTGTCGAGGAGGCTCAGGACCTGGCGCACGAGGATCGTCGCGGCGTTGGGGCCATAGGTGATGCACTTGACATGTCGCCCTACCTCGGGCTGCAGGCGCAGCAGCCGCTCGAAGACGACGCCGACCGCGGACTCGGCATTGAAATCGTCGCCACGCTCGAATTGGATCCCGTAGACGCCCCACAGCGACGACTCGCTGATCGGCAGCAGGGTGTTGTCGCTGTCGAAGGTGCGCAGGAACGCCGGGTGATGGGCTGCGGTTGCGCGGGCCAGCGTGCGCGCCGAGTCGAGGCATGCGTCGATATCGGCGCAGTCGGTCCGCTCCTGCGCCCCCGCTACTTTCGCGGCGATGACGTCCCGGACGAGTCCGCCCAGCAACTCCAGATGCTGGGCCAGCCATTCCGCCTTCAGCGGGGCGAGGGCGGTCAGGGCGACGCTGTCCCCGTGGCCGACGACGGTGCCCGCGAGGCTGAGTCCCGCCAGGGAACTGTGCTCGTCGTCGTCCGTCGCCCTGGCCTCCTCCACCGCCTCACGCCAACTCGCCATCCACGCACGGAGGCGGGACGGCGACAGGCCACGGTCGAGCATGTCCTCCGCGCCCTGTTGCAGCCGCTCGGCCAGGCGGATGTGCCGGGCTGGCGGGGGCGTCGAGGTGAGGGCGAGGGCGCCGCAGAAGTTCCCGAGGAGCGGCACCTGCTCCATCCGCAGCGCGAGCGCCGGCCGCTCGTCGAACGCGACGAGTGCACGGAGGATCGCCACGTCGTCGAGCGCGGGGCGCCATCGCAACTCCACGGCGTCGCGATCCTCCACGCCAATGAGCCTGATCGCGAGGTGGGGTAGGTTGGTATCCTCGTCGAGCCCCGCGTAGCGCAGCGCCTCGTCGAAGAGCGTGCCGTCTTCTCGCTCGAGGATGCCGCGCGGGGAGGTCGTCAGGAGCCCGGCCACCTCGACCTGGTGCCGCTCGGCGACATGCCCCATGAGTTCCTTGATGCGCAGCGCCGCCGTGGCCGCGACGAGTACGCGCTGGGCCTCCGCGCGCGAGCGTACCTTGTCGGGGAGCGGGGGCCCCGGGACGTCGATGCGCGCGAGGCGTGACGAGAGATTGGCGATCCCCCGGGCGAAGAGCTCCTCCAGGTTGTCGTGCTGCGGCGACGAACTCAGCGACTTGTCCCGGAGGAGGTTCTCGACTTTCTTGCGCAGCGGCCGGTCGAATATCCGGCCACCGTGGCTCGCGTCGAAGGCGAGCAAGGCTTCGGCCGCCTCACGGCGCTGATCGGCCCGCTTGAGGTCGTCGGCGGCGTTTTCATATTCCTGCCACGGGACCGCGCCACCCTGGGCACGCCGGAAGTCCCCCAGCGCGAGGCGGACGGCCTGGGGCAGGTCGGGCGTCGGGTCCTCGAGGATTGTCCGCGCCTCGTCGAAATCGAGGTACCCATAGACGGTCGGATCGTTCGTCCCGAGGAGGCGCATCACCGTATCCGCGTCGCGGGGGCGCGTGGCGTCCCGGGCGAGTACCCGGACGGCACGCCGCCTGATATCGTTGTAGCCTCCGGTGCCGTCGTCGAAGGCGGCGCGCGACAGGCGCAAATTCTCGCTGACGCGCTCTGGCGAGCGCGCCGCCCCCAGCTGCGGATCGGCGAAGGCCCCGAGGTGGGGCAGGGCGAGGCCGGCGGCGTCGCCAGCGGCGACGGCGTCGAAATACGCCGCCACCTGGAACGCGGTCGGGCGCTCCTGCGCGGTGGCGCGCACGACGGCGAGGCGGACATGCGCGATCGGCCCATCGGGATCGACGTGCTTCTCGGCCGCCGCCAGGAGGATGAGGCCGGCGGGGCTCTGCAGCAGGGTGGACGGGGAGACACTCTCGAACTTGGAGACGGACTGCCAGTCGGGGAAATCGAAGCCCTCGCAGGCGACGACGCAAACGCCCCGCCCGTAAAGGTTGCGGATCTGCGTTCCGGAGCGCTCGCCAATGGCGCGCTCGCCGAATCGTCCGCGAGCGCCCCCGCCGATGAGCAACTCCGGGAGATCGGCGGACGTCGTCGCGGCCCCGTCCGCGCCCTGCATTTTGGGCAGCCATGCCGCGGCGATCCCCGCGGCCAGATCCTCGGGGATCGCCTCCATCAGGATGAACTTCGAGTCGCTGCGGATCCCGCGGATGTATTCGACGATCGCCTTCGCCAGCCGTGCGCTCATATCCCCACGTCCGTTCTCCTGAAACGCTCGCCCACCACCGTCGTGCTGTCCGAGAGCGACACGGCCAGGCCCGCGTCCACCAGCAACCGCTCGGCGCGCCGCGCGTTTCTGGCGAGCTCAGAGCCGTCGAGCTGACCCAGGAGGTCCGTTTGGGCGGCCGCCTCCGCGGACAGGACGATCCCCCACCCCTGGTAGAGCTTGAGGAAGAATTCCCGCGAGGTCATCGGCATCCCCGCCGACAGCGCCCCCACGAAAGCGGCCAGGATATCCGGGCTGACCGTGAGGTAGCGATAACTGCCCGTGCCTTGCAGCATGCCGACCGACTCGAGGAGCACCCGGAAGCCGTCCACGGGCCGCCCGTAGTTGGCCTCGCCGAAGACCGCGCGCGCGATGTCGGTGTACTGGGCCTCGGCGGTGACAGCCCCCAATTCGCGCGCGCGCTCGTCAAGCTTGCTCCGCAGTTCGAATTCCGCGTTCCAGTCGACCTTGGGCGCGCCGTCGGCCCCCAAGGCTCGCATCTTCGCCGCGAGAGCGGCGATAATCCCCTCCTGGATGCGCATGCGCGCCCGCTGATAGCTCGCCTCCGACCGCTGCCGCACGAAGTTCGCCGCGCGTTCCGGACCGCCGACGGACAGCACCAGATAGCGATTCCGCGAGGGCGTCGCGGTCGTCTCCCAGGCTGTGCGGAGGGCATGGACGGCCAGGTCGATCGCCAGGATATTTCGGAACGCCCACAGCCTGGCGGTCGAACCGGTGCGCGGCTGGTTCATGACGCCCTCGACGTGCGCGCAGAGATCCGCGCCGAGCGGGCCGAGCTCTCTCCGCCCCGCCGTCCACCCAGGCGTCCCGCTCGTCATCCTGCGGCGCCAGGCCGTCGCCCGAGAGATCAATTGGCCTCTCGAGATGGCGGGCGATGTTCGCCATCTGCGACCCTTCCCGCAGCGCCGCCCGCAGGGCCAGCACGGCGACGGTGCCGAGACGCCGCGTCCGGTCGTCGGCGGGCGGGTCGAGCAGCAGGCGCGCCAGCTTGATGCCCGATCCGCGCATGTACACCTTGCGCACGCCCCAGCGCTTCCCGCCCGGGCCTGCAGACTTGCGCGCATCGTACCAAAGAAGGTCCTCGTGGAAGGGGTAGAGGAGCCATGTCCCCTCCTGGCCCCGACGCGTCTGAGGGTCGATCAGCCCCTCCAGCGCCTTCCTGGCCAGCGCCATGTTTTCGGAGCCCGCGAAATCGCATCCCGTCGCCAGATCCGCGCCATACGTGTCGTAGGTGTAGCCCCCCCTGACGAAGGCCCCCCCCTTCCCTTCGAGGAAATTCTGGCCGAGGGCCAGCGAGCGTAGCGCGAACTGCTGGCGCTTCGGGCTCCTGAGCGACGCGACAGCGCATGGCGGCGCATAATCATTGGCGACGAGGGTGAGCAGAGTCTCGGCGCAGAGTTGGGAGGCGCGCTCATCGCGATCGGGATCGATCACGAACAATTCGGAAGCGATAGTCCCTGGGCTGAGCTGGGGCATACGTCTCTCCCCGCCGCAGCGCGGCTAGATATTCGGGAGGTTAATCGAGACGAGCGACGATATGTCGCGGTCGGGGTCGGTCACCCGGATGATCGTGCTGGCGAGCTCGCCAAGGGCCAGGCGACCGTAAAAATCGCGAATCTCGGCCATCTCCGCGTCGCCTCGCCCGACGGGGCCCCCAAATTCCCCGGCCTGCCGGATCGCCTCGTACATGTCCGGGCTGATGCGCAGCGCCAGGGCGTCGCCCCCCTCGACGTCGACGACAAGCTCGATCTCGATGTGGTCGACGTCGAGCAACTCTGTGACCAACCCGCGATCCGGGCAGCGCAGCGAGAAGCGCTGCAGCGGCACCTGGGTGTGCACCACGGCGGGCCGCGCGGGGGAATAGGCGCCGGGATCGCGGGAGAACAGGCCGGCATTGTCGGGGATGATCAGCCCCTCCGCGACGTTGGGATACCCGGTCACGAGCATGTTGAGGCCCTTGACGATCCGGTTGAGGTCCGGGGCGATCGCAGACCCGCTGCTGCATCGCTGCGCCACGTCGAGCAACTCGGCGAAGAAGCGGACCTGCAGCAGGCGGCGCGACGCCTCGGCCACGCCCCCCAGTGCACCCGCGCCTTCGAAGAACACCCGACGACGCCACATCGCCATCGCCGGGTGCGTCGGATCGTTGAGCGCTGCGATGCAGGCCTGCACCTTCGTCGCGTCCTCACTGGTGGAGAGGGTCTCGCCCAGGCGCTCGAAGGTCATGACGCCCACCTCGGTTTCCACGCGCCCGAGGGAGCTCTGATCGGCCAACGCCCGAACCTCGGACGGCGCCGCATTCGCGTCGCGCAGCCATTCGTCCACGTCGAGATCGGCGCTGTCCCCCAGGCCGGCCAGCAGTAGCGCGACCAGCACCGGCGAGCGCTCCAACGTCTCGAAACGGAGGCCCAGGCCGAACAGCTGCGAGAAGTAGGCGTTCCGGGCCTCGTAGGCGTCGGGGCCGTTGTTCCGCACCCGCTCCTTCACCCGCTGGCAGTCCAGCCCCGCCCCGTTGCCATCACCGACGATCGCCCAGGCCAGGATGGAGAGGATGTCGCGGAACGTCGGAACGGTCGCACCGGACGCATAGCGGAAGAGGAGCCGCAGCCCCTCGCGCACCGTCTCTTTGCGCAAGGCCTCGGCATTGGCGCGCAGGGGACACGCTCGCGCGTCGTGCGGACACCCGGCGCACCCGCCCCAGAGCGCCTCCCTCGTGAGGTAGTCGATGAGCGCGCCCCAGACGCCGTCCGCGGTAGGGCGCTGCCGGTTGACGTTGACGACGAGGACATTCCCGTCCGTCGCGGCACTGGTTCGCAGGGCCTCCTCCAGGACGCGTAGCACCCCCCGGAGCGCGTCATCGTCGTGTTGGAGCGCATCCCGCAGGATGCCCTCGTTAGCGCAGATCAGCACCTGGGCGGCGTGGGCATCAGCGAGCGCGCGCCGCAGGCAGTCACCACGTTCGCCCTCCAGCGGGATACCCGACAGATCCTTGACGACCAACCGCTCGACGGCATCGGTGCCGCCCATCGGGGACGCGAGCCGGACAAGGCCGTCGTGGTCGGGGAGCATGTCCCCGGCGACCTCGCAGAAGGCCTGCGCGACCGCCGTCTTGCCGGTCCCGGCATTGCCGGTGAGGATCAGGACGCCGGGGGTGCCTGAGCGCGCCCATTCCTCCACATAGGTGCGGAGCCGCGTGCGTACGTCGGCACCGAACACCGCCGCGATCGCACCGAAGTGCTCCCGGTAAGCCCCGGCCTGCCCGGCCCCGAATACCGATAGCGAGCGTAATGCCCGCGCGGCGGGCAGCTCGTCGGGTCCCGTCGGATTCACGTGCCCTCCCTCACCCTACCCGCAGCCGCAGCGCGCGGGGCTGTAGCACCTTCTGTCTCGCCCGCTCGATCTGGCCCAGCGTGTGCCCCCGGATCCCGGCGTCGATCAGGGCGTCCGCGACGGCACCGACGATGATCTTCGCACCGAGCGGTGGGACGGCGTTGCCGATCTGCCGCCGGACCGCCACGTAATCGAGACCCTTCTCGCGGCCCGTGGGGCCGGCGAAGAGGAAATCATCCGGGAACGACTGGAGTCGGGCCCGCTCGCGATTGCTGAGGCGACGCGGCTCGATGTGGTGATAGCCGTGGCTCCCGCCCCCACCGCCCGCGATCATCGTGTAGGACGGGCGATCAGGGTCAAGGCGCTTGTAGACATGGCTGATCAGCCCCTTCACGGCGAGCGGGTGGTCACGCGGGATCACCTCGTAATTCTTGCCGGGGGGGATCAGCTTCAGGCGTTCCACGACGGTCGGCGAGTCGAAGCCGATGTCGTGATTCGCCTCGCCGAGCGGCGGCAACGCGATGTCGTCGAGGGCCTCGCGGACGGTGCGGTGCCGATCTTTCGCGGGGAGCGGAACCGTCGGTGGGGCGATGTTGAGGTCCGCCCTGACCCCGATGATGATGATCCGCTCGCGGTTCTGGGGCACCCCCAGATCCGCCATGTCGACACACTCGACGCGCAGCAGATAGCGCGGGCCTTCCGGCAATCCGAGGAATTGCGCCGGCGCGCGCAGCGCGCGCCGCACCTGCGTCCAGGCCTGGCCGTTATTGGCGGACAGGAGGCCCAAAACATTTTCCATGACGAAGGCCGGTGGCCGGAGGACGGCGAGGTAGCGCGCCACCTCGGAGAAGAGATTACCCCGCTTCCCGTTCAGCCCATCGTGGTTCCAGAGGGTGGAGAAATCCTGGCAAGGGGGTCCGGCGAGGAGGATGTCGCAGGGCACGTCGCCGGGGTCGGTCGCCTGGATATCCGCCTCGATGATGTGCCCCCCCAGGTTCCGCCGGTATGTCTCCGCTGCCCGGTGATCGTTGTCCACAGCGTAGGCGACTTTCACCCGCTCGGTCCACTCGGCGCCCAGATCCATCCCGCCACAGCCGCTGAACAGCGACACCGCAGCGAAAGCTCTCCCGGCCGGGAGAGCTTTCGCCCGTCGTGCCCGCGCGGGCACAATCCGCCGGGTCACGGCCGATCGCCCGTCACCGTCTGTCACACATCCCCCTGCCACGATCGTGAAAACACCAGTCACGGTCGGTCCCGCCTCCGCAAGAAACTGTTGGTACATTTTCGCACATCGGGAGCAGTGTTGTCTAGTACGTATGCGCCGATATTTCCAATGCCCGAGTAACGCTGCCTCGTTACCATCTGGCCTCGCACCGGCAGCATACGGTACCCTGTCGGTGACGCACCCAACCGCGCGGCCACCGAGCGATCCGGCTGTCGCACTACACGCCCCGCCGAGTCCCCATGACGACCCGCACCGCCCGGGCAACCGGTGACGAAGTACGGGAAGCGGACCCCGAGGTGGTAGCGTTACGGCGACGGGGCCAGGATGGCCCTCTCTGCTCGCGGTAGCCCGTGGCCGGTCCACCCCTCCACCCGCGGGCCGACGAGCACGCCATCGGAGCGGTAACTGTCGCCGCTAGCCGGGCCAGCCGACGTGACGGGCCGACCATCCTGTACCGTCTTGCCGCACTTCCCCGCTCGACGTCGGCATCCGTGCGCTGCCCGGCATGGCCCCTTGTTACGCGGGGCTTCGTCGTTCTTGCTGTGGGCATCTGTGCGGCCACGCCGAGGCGACGCGGGCGTATAGATCCGCCAACAGCCATGCCCGGCTGACGCGGGGCCGAGGGCTCCCCCACCGCGCTTGGCGCCGTGGCGCGGGCCGAACCTGACGCATCCTGCTCGTGGCGGGGCCGCTCCCGCGCCACGGCGACGCGCGGTGTACCGCGCCTTGTTATGGTGCGTCCGCGTCCGCCACGGCACGTCGGGGCTTTCTCCGCTTTTCCTCGCCTACCGGACAGAGCGCGCGTAAATCTCACCGCGCGCAGGCAGGGCGATGAGCACGCCGGGGATGCGGATGATCGCCATGGTCCCGCGCACCCCTCTTTCCGTTAACCACCGCCCCGCGACACGCGGGCGGCGTCACGGCGACGCGGTCGACGCTTCCCCCGCGCGCCGCGCCCGCTCCGCCGCGACGATCTCCCGGGCGACCGGGCGCGGCGCGCGCGCGAGGGCGACCGCGAGTTCGCCCGCTGCGGCCTTGTCGCGGCCGTCCTCGGCGAGTGCCACGCTCAGGTGATAGTGCGCCCACGCCTGGCCCGCCGGATCCTTTCCCGTGTGGTCGAGCAGGATCGACAGCCGATGGGGTGCGCAGGGGAAGGTTCCGTACCGAAGGCGATAGCGCCAGAGGGCGTCGGCCAGGTACCCGGCGCGGGCAGCATCGTCGGCGATGATGACCCACCCCAGTGCCGCCAACCCGTCTCCCCGATCCCAATCTTGTAGGTCCAGCGGCACTTCCCCGCGCGCCGCCTCCTCCACCAGCGCGATGTGGTACTCGGCGTGGCGATCGAGCGCGGGCCGGAACTCGCCGCCTGCGCACAAGAGATCCGTCGCGTAGTCGCGCAGGAGTGGCCCCAAGCCGAATCGCGGAGCCATGTCGTCCCCGGGGCGCTCCTCAAGGGCCAGATAGGCGTCGACCAGCGCCTCCAGGGACGCGGCGACATCCAGGCCCGGGCCACCGACCGCGCCGCAGATAGCCCCCACCATGTCCGGCGAGGCGCCTGCGGCGAAGATGCTCAGGTGGCGGAAAACGGCCTGCTCGCCCGGACCCAGCAGGTGGTAGCTCCAGTCGAAAGTAGCCCGCATCGTTCGTTGGCGGGCGGGTGATGTGAACGGCCCGCCGCCGAGGGCGGGCAACCGGGAAGCCAGGTGGTCGCGCAATGCGGCGACCCGGAACCGACGGGTCTGCGCCGCCGCCAGCGCGATGGCCAGCGGGAGCCCTCCCAGGCGCGCGCAGATCGCCTCCACCTCCGCAGGCTCCGTCGCGGCAGGGTCGGAGCCGACGAGGGCACGGGCGCGCTCGACGAAGAGCGCCGTAGCCGGCCCCGGTAGCAACGGGCCGATCGCGTATTCGCCCGCGTCGCCCAGCCCCGTCGCCACCCGGCTGGTCGTCAGCATCGCCAGGTGGGGGGCGGCCGCGAGGAGGTCGCCCAGCACGGGGCCGAGCGCGGCGACGACTTCCAGATTCTCCAGCACGAGCAGGGCCCGCACGTCGTGCAGCCGGACCGCGAGGGTCGTGGGCGAGCGCAGGTCGGCGGCACGGATCCCCAGCACCGCCGCGAGCGCCTCGAGAGCCTGGTCCCCGGCCCCGGACATGGCTGGGAGCGTCGCCGCGAGGGGAGCGAACTCGACGATCCGCACGTCGCCGCCGAAGTCGCCCGCCAAGTCCGCGGCAACGGCGCGCGCGACGCGTGACTTCCCGATACCGCCGGGGCCGACGAGGACGAGGAGGCGGGTGCCGCCGCGCAGACGTGTCGTCACCTCGCCGCGTTCCCGCTCGCGACCAACAATGGGTGTCGCGAGCCAGGTGGGGAGGGGCGGGGACACCGGCGGTGGCACCCCCGCGACGGTGCGGCGGCGTTTCCGTCGTTCGCGCCGCCGCCGGGCGGCCGCGAGGAGGGCGCGCCCCTCGTCGTCGCCCAGCGCGAGCGCCTCGCGCAACCGCCGCAGGGTCCGCTGATGGGGGGCGCGGTGCGCATCGGTCTCCAGGGCACCGATAGTCTTCGCGTCGACCCCCGACCGATCGGCCAGCTCCTCCTGGGTCCACCCCCGGTCCTCCCGATGGCGGGCCAGCAACGCCCCGAAATCCCCTCCCTCGGCGGTCACAGTCCCCCCCAGACTGTCGTGCGCCGCGCCGCGCCACCGGGCACCCCAGCCCGGCATACGACGGGATTCGCGGGATTCGCGGGATTCGCGGGAGGGACGCGGTTCACTCGCCCGCCCGCGCGATCAATGCTGGCCCTCGCGGGGGAACAGCTCCCCCACCGTCACGCCAAGCGCCGTGGCGATCGCGTAAAGATTCTCGAGCGATGGATTCCGCATCCCGCGCTCGATGTCGCCCATGTAGGAGCGATGGATAAGCGCCTCGTCCGCCAGCGCCTCCTGGGAGATCCCCCGCCCCTGGCGGAGGGCGCGGACGCGCAACCCCAGCGCGACCTTGAGCGGCCGGGCCTGTCGTCGCTTAGCCGCCGTCGCCTCGGCGCGCGGCTTGGGGCGGGTCGAGTCGGTGTCCATCGCCGTAGTGTAGCGCGCAGGGAGGGCCCGTCTACCACTTATAAGAGGCCCACTTAAAAGTTGACACGGCGGATGGGGTCGTGTTAGAACAGGTGTCCTACAAACCGGGGCGACCGTGAGCGTGTTCGCGGTCGCCGGGTCGCTGGCGTCGGACGGGGAGTCCGGCGCGAAGGAGGTAATCATGCCGGTCCGCAAGCCGACTAACCGCTATAGCGGTAGTCACATGCTGGTGTCTTTCCCGTCGGTGAAAGTGGGGCGCCCGGTGTCCTGCGAGAGTCTGCTCGAGGCCGACGCCGTGGAGTTGCTCGAAGCCGACCCCACGGTCGACTGGTACGAGGAGCAGCCGCTCACCATCGAGTATCTCCATGAGGGGCGGATGCGCCGCTTCACCCCCGACCTCCTCGCGCGCAAGGTCACGGCCCATCTCCTCATCGAGTGTAAACCCGCCATCTGGGTCGAGAATCCGGCCAATCAACGGAAATTCGCCGCGGCGCGCGTGTGGTGCGCCGAGCGCGGCTGGGAATTCCAGGTGTGGACAGACATCGACCTGCGCGCAGGTCACCGCCTGGCAAACACCAAGCGCCTGCGACCCTACGCCACGCGCACGCCTGACCCGCGGTCGGAACTCCGTGCGCGCGAGGCGTTGGCCACAACGCCCCATGCGGCCCTGTCGCTCGGCGACTTGGCCGCCATGATGTCCGCTCCCGACCGGCTGCCACGCCTGACGTTCGACGATGGCCTAGCCGACCTGCTCACCTTCCTGCGTCAGGGACGCTTGGCCTTCGACGCGGACGTGGCACCGCTGACGCGCGCCACCCTGGTCCGCCTGCCGGGCCGCGGTGTCGACGCCGCGCAGGAGGGCGACCATGACCGGCGGTAGCTTCATCACGGGCGAGGTGTTGGATTGGGAAGGGCAGCGGTGGATCATCACCCGCGTCCTTGAGGACCAGCGGCGCACCCTCGAACACACGACGACCGGCGAACGCCGCGTGCGGACGCTCGTCGAACTCCTCGCCGCGCTCGGCGGCGGGGAACTCTCCTTCGTCGAGACGGGCGAGCGGAGGGGCGCGGCGCGGAGCACCCTGGACGGCGACGACCGTATGCTCGATGACTATGCCGAGCACATCGTCGCCGTCGCCTTGAAGCGCCTGGGGTGGCTTACGCCCCTGCTCCCTTCACCCGGACCTCGACGCACGCGCGCCGACGTCGCGCGGCGTGTCGCGGAAATTCGCGGGTCTATCCCGCCCGAGGATGTCGGCACACTCATGGGCCAGGTGTCGATCTCCGCCATGTACGAGTGGCTCGCCGACTACGAGGCCACGGGGCGCGACGTGCGCGCCCTCGCGCCAGCCAAGCTCGGGCAACGCGGCGCCCCCGAGCAGCCCAGACTGGCGCCAGTGGTGATCACCATCATGGATAGAGTGATCAAGGAGTTGCGCGATCAGGAGGAGCGGTCGAGCATCGATGAGGCCCACCATACCTTGGCGAGTCGCCTCGCAACGGAGAACAAGGTCCGCCCGGTCGGGGAGGAGTTGCCGACGCCCGATCGCAGCACGGTCGGGCGTCGGATCCGAACCCTCGATCTCGTCTTCTGGTTCAAGGGCACGCGCGGCAAACTCGCCGACGAGCGCCAGCGTCCCCAGGTGGCCACCGGGGAACGCCCGACCGAAGTGAATGAGGTGTGGGAGATCGACGAGACCCCGGCCGACTTCATCGCCGTGGATGATCGGGACGATCTCCCCCTGGGACGGCCCTATCTGATGGAGGCACGCGACAAGGGCCTCACCATGGTAGCCGGGTACAATCTGGCCTTCGAGCGCGGCTACCAGGCGGTCTTAGGTTGTATGTATCACGGCATCCTACCGAAGATCGGCTACAAGGAGCGCTACAACCTCCAGCACGAATGGCTCCTCTGCGGCAAGCCGTCGGAAGTACGGACCGACAACCACCGGTCATTCATCGGCAAGGCGCTCACGCTCTTCTGCAAGCAGGAGAACATCCGCCTGGTGCAGACCGCGCGCAAACAGCCCCGGCAAAAACCTACCATCGAGCGTGGGCTTGGCACCGACGCGACGCAATTCTTCCACACCATGCCGGGTACCACCTTCCACGACCCCGCCGAGCGCGGCGACTACGACAGCGTCGGGAATGCGTGCCTCACCATCGCCGAGATCGACCGGGCCCTGATCAGATACTACGTTGATATCGACGGGTATACCAAGCGCGGGAGGAAGGGATTCGTCCCCGCGCTCGAACTGGAGCGACGGCTGGCGAACGGCCTGCCGCTGCGCCATCCGCAGAGCGCCGAGCGGCTCAGTATCCAACTCAGTCGTGTCGCGATGCGCGTCATCGAACCCTATGGCATCTCACTGCACGGCATCCTGTACCACCAAGCTGACACCGCGGGCCCACTCGCCGCTTTGCGTACCCGGCTCGGCCGTGAGCAAGCCGTTATTCGCTGGCACCCCGGGCGACTCGACCGTATCCACGTCCTCAACCCGTTTTCCGACGAGTATATCGAGGTCCTGGCAGTCGATCGAGAGTACACCCGCGGCCTCTCGCTCTGGAAGCACCAGATCATCAAGCGCTACGCGAAGGCAGCGGAGGATAAGGAAGACATCGTCGCGCTCGGGCAAGCCAAAGAGGAACTGCGGCGCCAATTTCGCGAGGCGCGCGAGCGATCCAAGAAGCGGCGGCGCCCAACCACACGCTTCAACGACGCCCGCTACGCGAGCGGCGGCATGCCGACGCGCGAGCGGGAATCGTGGCCGGACATGGCGGATGAGGAAGAGAGTGTCGCCGCGTCAATGACGGCAAACCCGCCGGGCGACGCAGGCGAGGGGGACCAGCCCCAGGCAAGCGGCCAGCCCGCGACTCTACGGCGGCGCAGGAAGAGTCGCGCCGAGCAAGTTGCCGCGCCGTCGGAAAATACCGTATCCCCCGCCCCGACACCTTCGCCGACGGCGAAGTCCGACGATGCGGCCCGACCCATGCCGGACGACATGGCGACACCGGCAGCTACGACAACGACCACGGCCAAGATCGTCCCGCTGCGACCGGCGGTGGCGCAGGTCGGCTGGGATCTCAGTTTCGATCGGGAGGGGGACGGTACGGATGGCCGCTGACCAGGACGGTCGCGACGACGGGCGGCTGGCGATGCCGATGGCGCGCCCGGCAGCACCGGATAGGTGGTCGGGAGCGAAGAATTGCCGAGCGGGATAACGCGAGGGGACAAGGTTGGCCGGCATGGCCGACCGCGCGACGAGAAGGAAGGGCACACATGACAAGTCGCAGCAATAAACGGAACGACGAGGAGCAGGAGACGCAAACGGCCATCGGACGGGCGGGCCACGCCTTCATCGCCTATCCTCGCGTGCAGCGATTGCACAAGGTAATCCGGCGTTGTCAGCGCCTTTCCACCCTGATGGACGAGCCACAATGCATGTCGCTCGAGGGACCGCTCGGCGCGGGCAAGACGAAACTTAGCAAGCGCTACGCGTGGGCGTTCCCGCGCCGACAGGAAGGCGAACAGACGATCGTCCCCGTCTTCTACGCGGAGACGCCCTCCCCGGTGACGATCAAGGGGGCCGCACTGGCCCTGGCGGGGGCACTGGGCGACCGTCCGCCGGCGAACACGCCGCAATATGAGGTCGACCGCCAGCTGATCGCGCAACTACGGGGCTGCAAGGTGGAGCTGGCGATCCTCGACGACTTCCACCACCTTATTCCGAAGTCGAAGCGCCGCGACCTGTCCCCCGCGGCGAAGAAGTACATCGCCCTCGAGGTCGCGGATTGGCTCAAGGTGCTAATCAAGGAGTCCGGGGTGCCATTCCTGGTCGTGGGGCTCAACAACACGATCGCGCCCATCATGGAGGCCGATCGCGAGTTGGGTCGGCTCTTCGCCGCGCGCGAGGAACTCGCCCCATTCCCTTGGGACGCGGCCAACGACGAGGCAATCGCGGAGTTCGCCCAGTTCATCGAGTACGCCGAGCAGGCCGTCGACTTGCCGCTCGCGCCGGACGTGCCGCGCCGCGAGTTGCTGGCCCTCCTCCACAAGGCGACTGACGGGGTGGTCGCCAACGTGATGAACCTCTTGCGCTTCGCCCAGGTCGATGTCCTCGACCGCAGTGGCACGACCATCACCCAGGCCGACCTGACCGAGGCTTACCGGTCGCGACTCGCCGATCACATGGGGAAGCGCAAGAACCCCTTCGGCACGACCGGCTTATAGGTGTCGGCACCATCTGCGACGGCGGTCGGGAATGATCCCCGACCGCCGCGTTGTCACCCGGAGGACCAATGCCTGTCGATCCCGCTCCGTTGCTCCTCAGGCCGCGCTTACACCCCGACGAGTCTCTCGCCTCCTGGCTCGTTCGGCTATCAAGCGCCAATGGCTATTGCGCCCCCGATGGAACCGGCTACCGCGTGGGCGGTCGGCTCGCTAGAAAGGCGCAATCGGGGCTCGTGCAGGAATCCAAAATTGCGGCACTCGGTGTGCCCGCCTCGGCCGCGATATTCGCACGGCTCGCGACGCTGACGTGCATGCCAATCGCGCAACTCCACGCGGCCACGCCCCACCACTTCGCCGGACTCCTGACATCGCCCGACCACGCGCAACGGCAACTGGCATGTTCCGACGGGACAGCACGTCCGTTGCTGCCTGAGCATTGGCGGGCCGGATTGCTGCACCATCCGAATCGCGGCGGCCAGTTCTGCCCGCTGTGCCTGCGCGACGCGTCGTATCACCGTCACATCTGGACCGCTATGCCCGTCGCTACCTGCCACCTGCACGACTGCCTGCTCTCCTCCGGATGTCCCTCGTGCCACGCCGCGACTCCGGTGCATGTTATCGTCACCCGGCATTGCCGGGAATGCGGCGCAGATCTCGCCGCCACCGTGCCTGCGCCTCACCCTGACGACAGGCTGATCCGGGCCAGCCAAGCAACGCTGCGCGACTGGTTCCTCGACGCGCGAACCCCATCCCCCGAGCGTGCGGGTTACACGCTGCCCAATGTCCAACCGCACGTGCTCTTCCGCGTCATTGATGGCCTGCGGATCAGGGCACAGGCTTCGGGAGCGGGGTGGCCCTATGCCGATGACCTGCACGACCAAGCGGAGCGGTCCTACTATCGACAGTTGCCCACGCCGTCGATCGCGATACGGCTCTACGCGACGGCGTTCCGACCCCTGCTCAACTGGCCGCGCGGCTGGCACCACTTCCTCGAAGCGCTCGCGCGGCAAGGTGCCGACCGGGGCATGCCTAACACCTTGGGCGGGACGCGACTCGGTCAACTGTATCGCAACTGGATACAGCACGAGTGGGCCGGTTCGGAATTCTCGTGGCTGCAGGTTGAGGTGGATCGGTACCTCCGGGAACATCACGGGCGCGATTTCGGGTTCATGCAAATCGCGCGCGCTCGCGGGGAAGCGTTCGCGGGGAGCGGGGAGTACCTCAACGTGCAGCAGGCGCTCGCCGTACTCGGCGTGCCGAAGACGATCCTCGAGCGCCTGCTGGCGACCGGGCGCCTGGCTGCCCACGAGTCGCGCGACCGCCGCGAGGGTACGGCGGTGACCATGCTGGCGAAGGCGGCGGTGGCCAGACTCCGCGACGAGATCGGGCGCTGGATCGGGCGCACCGAGGCCGCCGGGATAGCGGGCCTCAGCCAGCAGGTGTTCGACGAGCTGGTCACTGCGGGGCGTATCCCCGTCGCCCTGCCCGCACCGCCGGGCAAGGACGTGGCCTGGCGGCGGTTCGATGCGGCGGCGGTCACGTCCTGGCGGAATGACCTGCTCGCCCGCGCTGTGACACCGACGGTGACGGGCGACGGCCCCCAGTCGCGACTCCTGACGCCGGGACATGCCTCCAGGATTGCGCGCCCCCTCGGGTGGACGGCCGCGGCCATCCTGGCGCGTGTCGAGGACGGTGTGCTGACGACGCAACGGCAACCCGAAGCACCCTCCGCACGCCTCGACGACTTGCGCGTCCTCGAATCCGATCTGTGTGCCGCCATCGACGCCGAACGGGCGGCGCGGGGCTGGCTGTCGAGCACCGCCGCTACCATCCAACTGAGGTGCGGCACCCGCCAGTTCGCCGCGCTCGTGCGCGACGGGACCCTGACGCCGGTGGCCGTCGTGGGCAAGACGAAGTACTTCGCTCGCGAGGCCATCGATCGCCACACCGCCGGACGTGGCATCGACGCCGATGCGGCCGGGGAAATCTTGGGCGTCAGCGGCAACACAGTCCGGGCATGGGCGGGGGCGGGACGACTCCCGACCCTTCCCGCCGCGATCCCTGGACGCGGTCTGCGCTTCGATGCCGCGGCAATGGCGGCATGGCGGGCGACCCACCTCAGCTACGGGGAAACGCTCGTCCTGCTCGGCATCGACCAGCCTCGGATGCGGCAACTGATTGCGCGTGGCGCGCTCGCGCGCGTCAGCGGTGACCGGCGCGGTGCCTGGTTCGCGCGCGCGGATGTCGCGGCACTCGCGACGTCGTAGGGATAGTGCCCGGCCGCAGACGCGCGGCCGGGCCGACAAGACATGGAGAGGACAATGACAGAGACAAGAGGACGCGGGCACACGAGCAAGTCACGCCTACCGACAGAGGTCGAGGCGATCATCCGGTGGGTGGTCGATGACGCACTCGCCAGGGGTGGGCGCGCCGACGACGGAGCTCCACAGACACATATGCTGGTTGATCGGCCGGGAGACGTGGGACGCCGAGACGGGGACCCACCTGTCCTTCCCCAGCAGATCCACGGTCGCGCACCGTCGCGAGGACGCGACACGGCAGGTATTCCTGCGCAGTAGGATGGGCACCAGGGGCTCAGGCCGCTGATGTGAATGGGCACGACAACGCCGCCCGCGCCAGGAGCCGTAAGTGATGGAACGCCCAACCGCTTTGCATGGCAGCCAACCCGGATACGACGCGCGACACGCGCTGTCGGGGCACACGGCGATCGGGCGCAACGGCGACGGCGAGCTCGCGCAAGGCGGGCTCGCCCCGCGCCATGGTGTTCCGGTCGCCGATGGCGACCGGAGCATGGTGTGGGCTTCGTAGGCGGTCGCTCCGACGCGCGCGTTAGCGACGGCAGTCATCAGGCGTTACAATCGCGAATGCGCCGAGTGTGGCCACCGCCTAGCGGTGTCGTACGCCGTCCCATGCGTCGGAATGCCATGAGAGGATCGCCTGTGCCTGAACTCTACGGCCATGAAGTGGCGGCCTCCGGCATGCGCGCGCTGTTGCACAGCGACGCCATCGACCGGCTGCGCGAGGCGAACGAGGCCACGACGCGCCTGCTGATCATCGACCAGGTCCTCGCGCTCCTGGGCTGGCACAAGACGGAGTATGATCCCGAGCGCCGGACACCGACGGGGGGGTATACCGACTACCTGTTGGCCCTGGACGGCGTCCCGCGCCTGGTGGTGGAGGCAAAGCGCACCAACCTCTTCGAGCCATTGCCGAAGGTGCTCCAGAAGCGCCACTACAGCAACGCATTCCTCTACAACCACTGCGGCCTCGAGTTGCGGGCGCTGCTCGACCAGTGCCGGGCCTACATCGCCGAGACGGGGGCACCATTCGCGGTGGCCACCACCGGCGCGATCTGGGTTGTCCTGCTGGGCTTCAAGGCAGGGGCCTCCTGGGACAAGCTGCGCGCGTTCGTCTTCCACTCCCTGGATGACGTGGACCAGCACTTCGGGGAGTTCTACGGCCTCCTCTCCCGCGAGGCGGTGCGCGCAAACAGCCTGGAGGAGCAGTTCGGCGGTATCTTGCAGTCGCGCCCGCGAGCGGCGATCCGCCCGCGATTGGAGCTCGCGACGATCCCGGATCTCGCCCCCGTGCCGGACCGCCAATTCATCGAGGCCTTCTTCGCCGAGTTCATGGACGACATCACGATCCCCGGGCGGGAGCAGATGCTCGACCATTGCTACGTCGAGAACGATCGCCTGGACGAGTTCTCCCGCGACCTCCTGCAGATCCTCGAGTACGACCCGATCCTGACCGAGCAGGGCTACCCCATCGCGGACGCCGATCGTGCGGCGCTTGAGGCGGCGCTCGAGGCACAATTCGCCGCAAGTGCCCCGAAGACGATCCTCCTGGTGGGGAATGTTGGCGCGGGCAAGAGCACCTTCGTGCATCGCTTCATCCGGGACAAGACGGTCGGGCGCGGCAGCCACCTCTGCGTCGTCATCAATCTCATCGACGAGGCGACGATCAACATCGCCCAGGATCGCGCCGAGGAGCAGCGCCTGGCGCGACTGGTCCTGGAGCGCGTGGAGGAGTTGTTCGCGGGGCGGCTCGACCCCTACGAGGCCCAGACCCTGCGCGCTTGTTTCGAGGCCGAGGTCGGCCGTTTCCGCAAGCAGCACATCCTGGGATTCAACGCAGATCGGCGCGCCTACGACCTGTCCGAGGCGCGCCACGTCGCCGAACTCGCCGAGGATCCGTACCGGCATCTCGTCGGCTTCATCAAGCTCGCGCGGAAGAAACGCTTCAAGCTCTGGCTGGCCTTCGACAATGTCGACCGTGGCTCCGCCTCGTATCAGGCCTTCGTCTACGCCTTCGCGCACCGCCTCTCCAAGGCGACGCGCTGCGTCACCCTGATCACGCTGCGCGAGGACACCTTCTCCGAGGCCCAGGAGGCCGGGTTCCTGGACGTGCGCAACACGGACACGGTCTTCCGCCTCCACGCCCCGGAGATCCGCCAGGTCGTCGCGGAACGCCGGAAATACATCGACTGGCTGATCGAGCACGAACAGGTCCCCGGTCGCTTCCGCGCGAATCTGCCGCTGCTGCGCCTTCTCAATTGGCACATCAAGCACCTGATCACCGGCGACGACGGGGCGGTCCGCGCGTTCGTTACGACCTGTAGCCTGCGCAACATCCGCGCGGGACTGGCGCTGATTCGCGACTACTATACCTCGCCCCACGCCACCTTCCACGCGTTCAATCGCGCCGTCACGCAAGGCAACCCGTCACCCGAGGATAGCGCGTTCGCCCACACCGAGGAGTACAGCCGCTTCATCCGGGCGATGATGCTCGGCAACGGCTGGACCTACGACGAGGCGAACAGCCCGTTGGCTAACGTCTTCGCGGTCGATCTCGTGGAGCGCACGAGCCACTTCCTGCCGCTCCAGCTGCTCGCCTACCTGGATCGCCAGCGGATCCCGACATCGGCCAAGATCGCCGCCCGGTACAGCGACGTCATCCGTGACTTCGTCTTCCTCGGCCACGCGCGCCACCAGATCGACGCGGCGATGCGACGCCTCATCGCCACGAACCTCGTGACGTCCCCCGATCTCCCCGCCGACCCGTCCCGCGAAACGCTGTCCGGCACGGGCTCGCTCGTCGAGACGATCAAGGTGGCCCTCTCCGCCAAGGGACACCACCACCTCGCCGAACTGGCCGGGCACCCGTATTATCAGACGCGCGTCGGCGAGGACACGGTATGGTACGACAAGGAGTCGGCCACGCGCTATGTGCGCTGCCTGCGCGAGAGCGCGGAGGCGTACGATCCGTCCGGGTCGGCGGATATCCTGCAGGCGACAGAGGCGCGAGAGATCTTCCTCGAGTATCTGCGCCAGTCCCTTCTGGAGGAGGTCAACGATCGCCCCTTCTCGACCGGGCTGGCACGGACTATCTACGACGTGGTGGAGCGGGAGGTGTTCGGTCGCGCCATCACCCAGATCGCCCCGCCCGCATCGCCCGATACTCCGAGCAAGCCGACGGAGCCGTCGCGCCCCATCGGCGCGCGGCGACGCTCGCGCGGCCACGATGCCGCGCCGCCAACCGGGCAAGCCGCGCTGCAGATACCACTGCGAGAGCAGGAGGTGCCGGATTACCACCGTGCCCTGACTGAGGCTGCCGCCTCGGTCGGAGCGCTGCCACGGCACGTACGGGTCGGCCGCTCGCAGTATGTCGTGCGCGCGCTGTGGGCCCTCGAACTCGCCTCGCGCGCCAATGTCGGCCCGCAGAGCGCGAGCGACATCGCACGGCTCATCCGCACCTTCGGAGGCGAGGAGGTTGCCGAGCCGAACGTCGCCAAATTCTTCCGCAACCAGAAGCTGCGGGGCGAATTTTCCCTGTTTTGGGACGAAGACGAGCCGGGTATGTATCGCATCAGCGCTTCCGGCCGCAATGCCCTCACGACGCTGCTCGTGCAGTCGGACGACGCAACGTCGTAGGTCGAGGGATGCAACACAATAGCGAAGCAGGTGGTGACCATCCGGCCCTTCGGGTGGACATACCGCCAGGGCCACGCAGGTCGATCGTCACCAAGGCCTCGGCCGCGCGCGGTTGAGTTCAGAAAGTAAGGCAGCATGCCAGGGGCCAACCCGACATACCAATGGCCACGCTACTGGGTATCACGATCTAGCATGACAACGTGACTTTCATGAACTGTCGAGCAGGCGTAGCCGTCGACGTCGGTGTGCGCGATAGGCGGCATAATTTTGTTGCTGGGCATAGCGGATGAGGGTCAGGGCGGTGGCTGCGTCGAGGTGGCGGCGCGGCAGGCTGACTTGCAGCAGGAGGCGCGCCTGCGGCAGCGTGAGCGCGGCGGCGCGGTGCCCGAGCTGGCAGCCTAGCCGCACCAGGAAATGATGTGCGAGCAGGGTCATGGTGGTGTGGTGATGCCAGCCCGTCCAGCCACGAACCTCGTACTGGTCGAAGCCGAGCTCGCTCTTACATTCGAGGATGGCCGACTCGATGGGCCAACGTCGTCCGCTCAGCCAGATGAGCGTGGCTGGGTCGGTGGCCGCGGGCGCATTCGTGAGGTAGGCTTTCAGTTCCGGCTCCTCTCGCACCTGGCGGCGCAGGACGACCCAAACGTCCGGCCCTGGCAACCGCTCGCGCACCGCCACCGCGCGGAGTACCGCGAATTCGGCGACGAGCGGCCCGCGCGCCCCTTCGAGGATCGTCCGACGCCGCCACGCCCGCAGCGGCAGTTGCGCAGCGAGGGCATCGACGCGGGGCGGGGACGGTGCGTCGGGGTCGACACGCAGGCGGTGCGTCGGGCGACCATGCTTCTTCGGCGGCGGCACCGCCGTCCCCGGCCGCTGCCGCCAAACGCGCGTATCGTGCGGCACCTCCGCGAAGTAGCGGAGCCCGAGCGCTGCGATCTGGTCGAGGAACGGCGTGTTGACGCCAAACGATTCATCGCCGAGTACCCAGCTGAAGGGCAAGGCACCGCGCTCGTGCAGCGCGGTGATCATCGCAACCGCAAGCATCGGGCGCGTACGGAACGCCGTATCTGCCGGGATGCCGCAGGATGCGCGGCGTGCCTGGAAGTCGTCATCGAACCAGCATTCGGGGAGATAGAGCCGTCGGTCCACGAGCGTGTAGCCCTTGGCGCTGGCGTAGCAGGCCAGCACGCTCGCCTGGCAGTTGGCCACCTTCCCAAGCGCCCCGCACCACTGGCGCGCGACGCCGACGGAGTGGCGACCCTGCTTCGGGAAGTCGCAGCCATCGACGATCAGCACTCCGGTCGCCGCATCGCCGAGCGTCTCGGCGACCAACGCCTGGTGCCGTGCGAGGATCGCATCATCCTCCCACGCGCCGACGCCGATGAACTGCTGCAGCGCCTGCACATTGCCACCCTCCATGGCGAGAGCCATCGGCTCGATGGATTTCCGCTGCACCTCGAGCAGTTGTCCCGCGAGATAGTGCTTGGCCCAGTGACGCTGCTCAGCGCGGCGGAATAGCGGCGCGAACGCCGCGTGGTACGTGCTGAGTTGGTCGGCAAAGCCAGCGACATCGCGGGGACGGAGCGTATCGACGGGTCGACGGGCCGATGGTGGGGGTGCCAATGGTCGAGTATGATACATATTGGCCATCGCACGCCTCTTCCACTTGACGCCACACGATCCTCGCGCGTCGCCTTGTCACGTCGCCGGTCGCGAGACCGCTGGTGAACAGCCTATGGCAGATCCGTGCTACGCCCACACGTCGCTCCCAAACTGGTTCGCCATCCAAGTCTACGTCGCAGACGGCATCTCGTGGTGTTGGGAGTACGTCGCCTGTATCTTGCCGACCGACTTTCGGAACCAGCCGAACACCCGACGATTCGTCGACCACACCGAGGAAGAAGCGCGGCGGCTCCTCGCCGCCGCCCGCCGCTACGTCGATTCGATCGAGGACATCCAGTGCGCGCGGCTCCGCGAGTACGATGCAGGGCCGGTGCGCAGTTATTTCACCGTCCCTCGCCCCGATGGTCTGCTACCAGATACGGTGATCGGCCTCCAGAACACCCTCATCGCGGCGTTGATCGAGCCGCACGATGTCCTCTTTGCTGTCCACGTCGGGCACGTACCGTATGTGCTCGTCATCCGCGACACAACGGTCGTCGCGGCTATTCGGGCGCAATTGGAACCGCCAGTTTTTGAGCCGATCCCGGCGCTACTAATCGGGATCTAATCGGCAGCCTACAAGCAAAGTCACGTTGTCATGCTAGAAACTGTCTGATAAAGGGCCAGAGAACGGCCTGCTGCCGCACGCCCCATCGGCTACGCCAGTACGGACGCGGGAAGACAACGAGCGATGCGGCGAGACGGCGACCTTACCACCCTCGCGCCACCCTTTATCAGACAGTTTCTAAACTGAAGCGCCGATGGGATCTACAGGGAGCAGCTCATGATTCGATTCCGGCACTGGTGCGGTCAGGGCCTCGGCCAGCGACTGCAGCGTGCGGCGGCAGCGGGACTGGACCTCGGCGACGCGGGCCGGCAGGCTGGCGAAGAACCGCTGCACTTGCTCCTGCACCGCCGCCTTGCTGCCCAGGCAGGTATTCGCCGTCACCTCCTCGCGCACCCAGGCCCGGATCGCCTCGTCGGGGTTGCAGTCCGGGCTGTAGGCGGGCAGGCGGACCAGGCGCAGGTGGAGCTCGGGCGTGGCCAGGTCGTCGCGCACCGCCGCCCCGCCGTGCGCCGGGCCGTTGTCCCAGATGACGATCAGCGGCCCGGTGTGGCTGGCGCGCACTCGCTTGAGGAACGCGGCGCTCGAAACTGTCTGATAAAGGGTGGCGCGAGGGTGGTAAGGTCGCCGTCTCGCCGCATCGCTCGTTGTCTTCCCGCGTCCGTACTGGCGTAGCCGATGGGGCGTGCGGCAGCAGGCCGTTCTCTGGCCCTTTATCAGACAGTTTCTCGTCGCCGACGAACTCGTCCCGGTCAACTCCATCTGCTCGACCTCCCCGGTCTCCAGGCAGACCGCCGAGTAGTAGCTGGCCTGCTCGCCCCAGCGCGGGCAGGTCGAGTCGACCAGCGCAGGCTTGCCCTTGAGCACCCACTTGCCGTGCAGGTCGGCATCGGCCCGGAAGTGGGCCTCATCCGCGAAGAAGATCTTCGCCCCCGCCGCCCGGGCCTCGGCCAGCAGGGCGACGTATTCCTGGACGAAGGTGGCGCGCTTCGCCTCGTCGGCCTTGAGCAGGCGCTTCTTCGGGCGCTTGGAGGCAAAGCCGAGCCGGTGCAGGGAGCGCGTGCAGGCGCTGCGACAGAGGCGCATGCCGCAACGGGCCTCGGCGAAGTGCCGCACCGCCTTCCAGTTCCAGTTGGCCAGGGCGATGCCGACCTCGGCCGGGGCGGCCTGCACCGCGACCTTCAACCCTGCTTGGGCTTCCGCGTCGAGGGCGGGGGGGGACCGCCGGTCTGCTCGAACGCCAGGGCGGTGGGACCGTCACGCTCGAAGGCCGCCGACCAGCCGCCGATGGTGTGGGCATCGCGCTCCAAGAAGTCCGCGACCTGGTTGGCCGACCAGCCCTGCCCCAGGAGCCACAGGACGTGCCAGCGCTCGCGCTCGCGCGGCGTGGGTGCGCGGTACATCCGGTCACGGACTTGCCGGAGGTCCAGCCCCCAGCGCACCAAGATCGCCGCCATCTCGGCCATGTCCCCCGCTCCTGCCTGTCGTTCGCCCACGGCAGGCAGTTTACCCGACGGCCATGCATGTTTCATCGGCGCTTCGGTTTAGGTATTTACGTGTAATCGATTCGCCAACGACATAGCCGTTCTTTCGATAGTAAAGGCTGTTTGAGATATGCATTACGAACCTAGCAAAGGAGGATTTTTATGATGGCATTCAGTTTGCTCCGCGTGTCGCGGGAGCAGCCGCACAGCGATAATGGCCATCGCTCGCCACGTTGATCGGTGAAAGGGTGCTCTTGCTGCGCTTGTCTCGCTGGTCCCGCTCGCTAGGCGGAAGCGCGGTAGGGCCCTGTCTCCCGACGCACCTATGATCAGTGCCTCAGTGGATGATCCGCTGCAAACCGTCGTTGCACCCGGCACCCCGGCGCCAATCGATGCTAGTTGAGCGCCGGTGGCCCCGCTCCTGACGCCCACACCGGGGAAAACGGACCGCACATACATCCGTTATTAGGCAGTAGCGGCGGGGCTTTTGCGGCCGATGCCCGACGGCGCGAGTTGATGGCAGAGCCTTGCGATATTCACACACCGGGTGTGCAGCATTGCCGGCCTCGCTCCAACAGGGTGCCACGCCACCGGCAGCGCGTCGCGCGGCATGAGCGCGAGGCAATTTCGGCCGTCAACGTGGTTGAGGAGGGGACGGCGTGCCCGTGTTGCGCACGCTAGCGTGCGCCGTTCCGCAGGCTGGGCGCTAAAGTCCCTATAGGAAATGGTCAGCAGGTCATATATCCCCCTCAGTGCGGCTGGGGATCATCGGATTGGCCGCTTGCGTCAGGACGATAAGATCGACCGCGGTGGTGTCGAGGGCGGCGGCAAGCCGGAAGAGCGTCGTCAGCGTCGGACCACGCATCCCGCGTTCAAGCAGCCCAATATAGTTGGGGTGGAAGCCACACGCCTCGGCGAGTCTCTCCTGCGAGAAACCGCGCTTACGACGCATGGTGCGCAGCGATGCACCGAAAGCGGCCTCCGGAGTCATCGCGCCGATCCCGCACGGGTATTCGTGTCCATTGCTCGAGTATCGGGGCTTGCACGATCCCCGAACACACACTATAAGTGTGTATGTCGACGGTGATAGAGCTCAGCCGCTATCCCGACTGCTTAACTGATGGCGCGGTATTGTGAGGCGAGATACACGATCCCGAGCGACTTGCGCGTCCACTGGCAGGGCGTCGCACACGCGAACCCGAACCGGAAAGCGTTCGGGCCAGAGTGCATGGCGAGCCCTGCCTGCCACACACACTGGGCATGTCGTACCCGGCGTAAGTGCGACTCGGGAAACTGTGGTCGAGGGGAAGATCGATGAGCGAGATGGATCATGAGGGGTTGCACGAGCGGATGGGCGAGGCGGGCAAGGCGCTCGATCGCTACGAGGCGCTCGCTGGGGTCGCGATCGCCGATCCGCAGTTCCCGCTCCTGAGCGAGCGGCTGGCCGCCCTACACGAGGCGCTCGGCGCGCTCTATTTCGTGGCCGAGCAACTTCGATTAAACGCCCACCTCAATGCGGCTCGCTTCGAGATTGTTCTGCCCCCCGGGTTGCGCGCGGAACTCGACACAACAGCGTTCGCCCTAATTGCCGATGACCGCGAAGGCTGGCTCAGCGGCGAGCGCGATCCGCGCAGCGCAGGGACACGCCCCCCAGATCTCAAGCGCGGGGGGGCGGGGCGCTATGGTCATGAGTGGGGCCACCTCGGGGAGACGCCGCAGGAGCGGAACTGCCTCTACACGCTGCAGCGTTGCTCGTCGGATCTCCTGCGCGCGCTCCTCCCGTACCTCCTTGAGCACACAGGGATCGATTACGCGGTCGGCCTTGGCGACGTCGCGGTCTGGCAAGCCGCGGTGCAGGCACGATTAGGGCGCGAGGCGACACCGCCCGCGCCGCCCCGCAAAGGCGGGCGGCGCAACGGCGGTGCGACCGCCAATCCCGTGTAGGTGCCGCGCCGCGTTACCAGCGAATTGGTCGGGTACGGTCGACCAGTTAACACTCGTAAGCGTTTCGGCGGTCGCGGCATATGTCCCGACGCGCCAGATGAGCCAGGGAGATGCACAAGGTACAAGCCGGCTGGTTCCAATCCTATGACCCCACCGCGACGGCGATCGCGCGCATCGACCGCCTCGTAGCGGCGCTCGCGCCCGACTTTGATGCAACTGCGCGGTCGTCTGCCCTGCCGCTCCTCGTACGCGATCGCGCGCTGAGCCTGACGGCGCATTTGGTATCGGTTGCGCCACTGGCGCTGCTGCACGCTGGCGCGCCCGATCCGCCGACCGGCACGGGCGTGCTCCTGGTGGCTACGGTGGCGGCTGCGGCGATCGTCGCCCACACTGTCGCCGTCGACGGCGACTACCGCCATCGCCGACGCCTGGGCGCCGGGGAGACGCTCGCGCTGGCAGGGGCGCCGGGGCTGGCGCTGCCTGTCATGGCGCTCCTGGCCCCGCTCCCGCCGACCGGGTCGCCGGAGAAGGGCGCCGATCTCCTCTTCGCGGCGGACGGCCACGCCGGGGACGCCGCCGTGCGTATCCTGGCGGACAGCGACCATCTGACGGTGTGCGGGCCGGGCGGGGCGGTGCTCTTCGCCGGGGCGATCCGGCGGGGCCGGGGGCGACCTGGCCGCGCGACCCGGCCGACCCGACCGGTGCCAAGTGGTCCAGCCCCTGGACGCAGGCGGGCTGGCGCCCGGCCGACTGGCTGGGGCTCTTCGCGGCCACGCCCGCCCACCGGGCGACCCTTCGGCGGCGGCAACCGCCACACACGGCCTGCGGGACGCGCTGACGCGCGCGCCGCCCCACGCCGCTGCCGCGACCCGACGCGGAGATGGATCGGACGAGTGATGCGGGGCGTGCCGATCGCGGCGGGCCGGACGATGTACGAGGAGGGGGACGATGGCCGGGACCGATCGCTATGGCGTGGAGCAGGCGTTGCTGGTGGGGGAGTTGCCGCTGCTCGGCGTGCCCGTCGCGTACGACGCCGCGGGCGGCATGGCCCCCGTCCCGGCGCTCCGGCTCGTCGTCGAACTCATCGCGGGCCTGGGGCATCCGCCGCGCGCGATCGTCACCGCCCGCGCCCTCCAGGCGCTCGTCGACGCGTCCCGCGCCGACCCGGCCCTCTGGTCGCGCGACGACGCGGGGGCCACCATCTTCATCCTGTTTCGGGCCCTGGCCACCGCCGTGGCCCCGCGCGACGACCCCACGCTCTCCCCGACCGGGGTGGTCCCCCTCTCGCCCGACATGCAAGCGGCGCTCAGCCTCGGCTGCGCGCCGCCGTTCCAGCGCCCGCCGACCCCCCGGGTGGCGCTCCTGGGGGACGGCACCGCCGGCGAGCCGGGGGACTGGGTGGTCGCGGCCGGGGGCGGCGGGGTGGCGGGGGTCCTCCTCGCCTTCGACCGTGACAGCGCGAGCGGCGCCGTGCTGGCGGGGGTCGACGTGGCGCCGCGCGACCTGCCACCCCCGCCGCCCCAGCGCGACGCGCTCGCGGATACGGCGCGGCCGCACCGGCGCCGCCAGCTCTGGCTGCTCCCGGGCCGCCTGCGCCGGGCCACCCACGCCGAGGCCGTCGCGGCGACCCGGCTCGGCGCCGATGCCGCCGCCCTGGCGGCGCGGCGCGCGGCGTTCGCGCCCCCGGGGGACGCCGACGCGGGCAACGCCGCGCGGGCCGACGTATGAGCACCGGGGCACCGGGCGGTGGCGCGGCCGCCCCGCCGGACGCCGGGCAGGTCGTGCTGCGGGTGCTGGTCGACCCCGCGGGACCGTGGCGGGCGGTGCGCGGTCCGGCGGCGGCGACGCTCCCGCCGGTCCTCCGCCGCGCGCTGCGGGCGGCCGAGGCGTGCCTCGCCGCGCTGCCCGCCGACCCGAGCGCCCAGGCGGCGGCCGTGCCCCTCCTCGCCGCGACGCTGGACCTCGTCGAGCGGCTCGATCCGGCGGGGCTGCGGGCGGCGCACGCCGCCCCCACCCCGGCCGCCGCCCTGCGCGTCGCCCTGCTGCGCGCCCTGCCGCTCGACCCCGCGCTCGACTGGGCCGACCCTGCGGCGGTGACGGCGGCCCTCGCCCTCGCGGCCACGATCGAGCGGGAGGGGGGGCTGTGGGATATCGACCGTGTCGCGCGGCACCTCGGCGTGACCCCGGCGACGGTCCGTGCGCGGACACGACGCGGTCGGTTGGTGGCCCTGCCGATCGCCGCGCGCGGACGCCGCTATCCGGCGTGGCAGTTCGCCAACCGCGGGGTGCTCCCCGATCTCGCGGAGAGCCTCGCTATGCTGCACGGCGCGGGACTGCAACCATGGGCGCAGTGCCGCTTTTTCCTCACCGCGCGCGACGACCTCGCCGGGCGTGACCCGCGCACCGTGCTCCTCACCGGCGAGCGCGTCGCGGTCGTACAGGCAGCGCGGCAGGAGCGGGCAAGAGCGCGCTGAGCGAGGATCGGTTCGCGCGCGGTCGGGCTCGGCGGGCGCGTGGGGCACGGGCAACGGTCACGGAGCTGCCGGCATCCCGCACGTGTTTCCTTCGCGCGAGGATGGCGCGAGGGCACCGGCATTGGTCGGCAGGGTGCCTGGCCGTCGGGTGATCCGCCACCGCCACGCGACCAGGCCCCGCGCATTCCCGGCCTCGTCTGGTGCGAGTCGTGTCCGCGCGACAATACGCGAAACCTCGTATGGATGGCCGCTTCCGGCGGCCGGGTGCCATCGCGCCGGTGGCTTCGCGGACCTGAGCGCCACGATCCGCGCGGTTCACGCGACGCGCCGACACGGCGGCCAGGTCGCGCCGTCCGGCATTGCCGGTGGCTACGACGGAGGGCACGCGCGACGCGGCAGGCTGGGTCCGCTAACCGCTGCTACCGGTGCGGTGGGTGTTGCGCGAAGCCCGAGCCGCCTCGACGCGCACCGCCTGACAACGCCGCGGTCGGGAACCGCGTCAATCGCGGCCCGACGCCGTATGATCAACACCGGTGTTCGCCGAGCGTCTCGTACCGCGTGGAGCGGATGGTCCCCGCCGCGTCGCGCGCGGGGATGGTCCGGTAGACGCGGTAGACGACGCCGGGACGCGCGTCCGCCGCCAGCGCGTCCCGCAGCTTCGCCGCCTGCGCCGGGTGCGTGACCAGGGCGAGCGCCTCTTCGGGAGGAAACCAGCCCGCGTCGTCGCACTCGTCGCCCCCGCGCGGCTCGCCGGCGACGTGCGTCCCCAGGAAGGTGAACATGACGATGTCGAGGCCGCCCACGTTCGAGTAGACCCCCACCAGGCGTCCGACTGTCACGGTGCAGCCGCTCTCCTCGGCGATCTCCCGCGCGAGCGCCGTGATGAGGTCCTCGCCGCGCTCCACCTGGCCCCCGGGGGGCTCCCAGCCGCGCCGCGGGGAGCGCACCAGCAGGATGCGACCGTGCCGATCGCGGATCACCCCCATAACCGCCACGATATGCCGCGGATGCTCGTCCATCGGGTGCCCCTTTGTACGCGCGCAGCGGTGGTACCGCACCTGGTCGAAACGGCCGTCGGCCCGCTCGCCGGCACCGCGGCCCGGTGGCAGGCCGGTCGATCGTCGGCTGCCGCAGGCAGGTGTTTGCGGCAGATGCGCCGCCGCGCGCATCGCGGCACGCCGTTGCCATATGGTCGACGCGCTCACTATACTGCATCGCGATGACAGCGACAGTGGAGGGGCGGGGGATGGTGGGCGCGGCACGGTCGGTGGCGATCCTGGCGGACGTACACGGCAACCTGCCCGCGCTGGCGGCGGTCCTCGCCGACGTCGCAGCGCGCGGCATCGGTGAGGTCGTGGTCGCGGGGGATCTCGTCGGCTTCGGGGCCAGCCCCAACGCGGTCGTCGATCGCCTCGTGGCGATCGGCGCGACCCTCATACGGGGCAACCACGAGACCGACTATGTGAACGGCTACGCCGACCCGGCGAACCGGTCGGCCTGGCGCGCCAACCCCGATCTGGCCGGGATGTGCTGGTACCTCGACCGCCTCGGCGCCGAGCGCGCGGCGCTGCTCACCGGCCTCCCCGACCGGCACTGGCTCGACCCGGCCACGCTCGTCACCCACGGCTCGCCGCGCCACAACCGGGACAGCGTCACGGCGGAGACGACCGACGACGACCTGGTCGCGATGTTCGGTGCGGACCCGCCGCGCCTCACTTTCGTCGGGCACACCCATGTCCCACTCGTCCGGGACGTGCCCTGGGGGCGCGTGGTCAACGTCGGCTCGGTCGGGGCGGCGCTCGGCGACCCGCGCGCCGTCTACGCCGTGGCCGGGAAAGCCGACGGGGCGGCGGACGGCGACTGGGCAGTCGAGGTGGCGCGGATCCCTTACGATGTGGAGGCGACGATCGCCGCCTACGACGGCGGGATGGGCGCGGCGGACCCGATCTTCGTGGCGCTGCTGGCGCGCCAACTCCGCACCGGGCGGCCCGTTTTCCGCGACTGGGCGCGCGTGCGGCCCACCACCGCCCCCGCCGATCGGCCCGCCGCCCTCGCGCGCCTCCTGGCGGCAGACGACGATCGGGGCGAGGGGGGGACAGCGATGACGAACGGACCGGCGGGATCGGCGATCACGATCACGGCGCGCAAGTACGACGGCGCGGCGCACCTGACCTGGCCCGCGCGCCTGCTGCTGGCGGACGACGACCTGCTCCTGGCCTACACCCCGCCCGGCCTGACCCTCGTCCATCACACCAAGGGGCTGCGCCTCCCGCAGGAGCACGCCTGCCTGAGCGCCTTCCCGCGCCACCGGCACTGGAACGCGATGCTCGACTTCGCCCCGGACGGCGCGCCGCTCGGCGTGTACTGCAACGTCGCCCTGCCGCCGACCCTGACGGGCGATCGCCTGGACTGGGTCGATCTCGACCTCGACGTGGTGCGCTCCGGCGATGGACCGGCGATGCTGGTGGACGAGGACGAGTTCGCCGCGCACGCCGCCCGCTACGCCTACCCGGCGGCGCTGGTTGCGACCGCCCGGGCGGCCGCGGACGAACTCCTGGCGCTGGCGGCGCGGGGCGTCGCGCCGTTCGCCGCCCAGGACCGGGACACGGCGCTAATGAGACTCGCCGCGCAGCTGCGGCGCGACGTCCTCGGCGCGCGGTGAGGAGCGGGCGATGCGGCTGATCCTGATCCGCCACGGCGCCTCGCACCACAGCGTCGCCGGGCTGATCGCCATGCCGCGCGGCTGCGCCGGCTTGACGGACACGGGCGTCGCCCAGTCCGCCGCGCTCGCCCGCCGCCTCGCGACCACCGGCGAACTGGCGGACACCACCGCGCTGCTCGCCAGCCCGGTCCGCCGGGCCCGGGAGACCGCCGGTCGGCTGCGCCCCGTCCTGCCGGTGGGGGCGGTCGTGATCGAGCCGGGCCTCATGGAGCTGCTACCCGGCGCGGCGGACGGGCTGACGGCGGCACAATATCGCGCGGCTTATGGCGCGTGGGACCCGGTGGACCAGCCCGACCGCCCGATCGCGCCGGGGGGCGAGTCCTGGCACCGCTTCCTCGAGCGGGTGCGGGACACACTCGACGTGCTGGCCACGCGCCATGCCGGGGAGACGGTCGTCGCGGTCACCCACGCGGGCTTCATCATGGCGACGCTGCTCGTCGCCTTCGCCATCCCCCGGCCCGGGACCGGCGCGTGGCTCGCCCCGGCCCACACCGGGCTGACGGAGTGGCGGGTCGCGGGCGGGCGGTGGGAACTCGCGCGCTACAACGACACCGCGCACCTGCTCCCACTGCCCGCGTAGCCTGTGGCGGTCGCACCGGGCGGTCGCCGCACGGTGTCGCCCTGCGCGTGGGGACACGCCCTGCGTCGCCGCCGCGCCGCGCTACGCCCCCGGCGGGAGGAGCCCGGCCAGCCGGTCGAGGACCACGGCGATCGGCGTCCCCGACGCGCCCAGGCGGCGCAGCGCGCCCGACGCATGGAGCGCGCGGCCGAGCGCCACGCCGTCCGGGAGGACCGGCCCCCAGCAGTCGAGGAGCGTGGCCACCCGGTCCGGCTCCCCGGCGTGGAGCGTGCACTCGACGTACAGGGCCGCGACGAACGTCTCCAGGTCGTCCCGCTCGGGACCGATGACGCGCACCACGCCGCGGCGCATGTACGGCGTCGCGGCGAGGAGGGCGATGCTCCCCCCCACGCTATCCCGCGTCGCGTAGCGCACCGTGCCGATCCGGGCGATCCGGATCGCGCCGGTGCAGAGGGGGCACGGCTCGGTGGTGGTGTAGAGGGTGCAGGTACCCGGATCGAGCGCGCGGTGGTCGAGGGCGACCAGGGCGTTTATCTCCGCGTGCGCCAGGCGATGGCCATGGAGCTGCCCGCCGTCCGCCTCGTGCTCGTGGATGCGGTTGCGCCCGCGGGCGACGACGGCCCCCGCGGGGTCGGCGATCGCGGCACCGATCGGAAGCGACCCGGCGCGGTAGGCCGCCCACGCCTCCTCCAGGCACACCCGCCAGGGCTCCGCGAGGTCTTCCCAGCGCATCGCGAACCTCCCGCTCGTGCTCGTCCCCGTGCCCGCGCCACCGGGTCGCGCCCGTCCGTCCGGTAGCCCGGCACGTCCGTGGTGCTGCGTGACTACAGCGTGTCGCCGAGATACGCCGGGGTGCGCGGCAGGCCGTCCTCCGCCAGGGTGAGGAGCCGTCGATGCACCGCCTCCGGCCAGAGGGTGAGGCCCGCCAGCGCCGCCAGCGGCACCCAGCGGACCGCCGTCTGCGCCGCGTCGGGACGGGCTGCGGCGGCGGCGAGCGCGGCGGCAGCGTCGACCGGCGTGCAGGCGAAGATGCACTGGAGGTCGTGGTCGTCGCCGAGGTGCGGCAGCCCGTGGCGGCGCGGGATGAACTCCCGCACCCAGAGGAGCGGGCCGACCGTCACGTCCAGTCCGGTCTCCTCGCGCACCTCGCGCACGACCGCCTCCGCCAGCGTCTCGCCGTGTTCCTGGCCCCCGCCCGGCAGCAGGTGCACCTCCCGCCCCGCGATCTGGCACACCTGGAGCAACACCGCGCCGTCGCGGAGGATCACCGCCCGCGCCGCGACGCGGATCGTTCCCGGCACCCGTGGTGCGTCGACCATCGTTCCTCCGCCCATGTTCACGCGATCGTGCCCCGAGCACGATGACGCCAGTATACTGGCAGGCGCCCACGACACGGGGCGCGGCGTATCCACACGGTGGGGGCGGGCGGACGATGGGGGCCGAATCGCGCGGGACGCCGATCGATTGGTCGGACGCGACCACCGTGGCGGCGCGACGGCCGCTGCTGATCGCCCATCGGGGCGGGGTGATCGCCCCGGCGGCCCCGGGAACACGCTCGCGGCGATCCATCTGGCGGCCGACCGGGGCGACGACCTGGTGGAGCTCGACGTGACGCGCCCGCGCGACGACGAGCCGGTCCTCTTCCACGAGCGGGACGGCATCCTGTGGCGCAACTGCGGCGTGGCCGGGCGCCTCATCGACCACACGGCGCGCGAACTCGCCGCGCTCCGCTACCGCGCCACCGCCGAGCCGATCGCCACGCTCGCCGACGCGCTCGCGCGCTGCCGCGACCGGCACCTGGGCGTGATGCTCGACCTCAAGGTGCGACCGGGCACCCAGATCACACCCGCGTTCATCCGCCGTATCGGGGCGCTCCTGGCGGCGCATGAGCTGACCGCCGCCACGCTCCTCGCCACCGACCTGCCGCTGGACCGCACGCTGCTGGCGCGCCACGGCCGCTTTCTCATGTCCGCCGACGAGGCCCGGCGGGTTGCATCCGGCGCGCGTGCCCCGGATCCGATAATGCGCCCACCACGCCTGCCCCTGGTGCAGCGCGACGATCAGCCGGTCCTCCATGGCCATGGCCCCCACTCACATCGGTGCGCAGCGCGCACCACCCAACCGAAACGACGCGTGGGCTGTGCCAGCGGGTGCAACTGGGGGGTGAGACGCGTCGCGGCATCGCGCCGCAGGGGTGTCGCCGGACGGCGGTATATCCCGTGCGGCACACGCCTGATGCGCGGCGTAGTGCTCGCCGTGTCGGGTGCGGCGACCTGGGGCTGCGACGACCCGGCCCATGTGCGGACGGTATGCCCGCAGGATACCTGTTCCTGGACGGTGGCACGAGGCGCGCGTCCGCGGACACGGCAACATCCGGTGCGGCCGATCGTTCCCATATGCAATATATATGGATGTGGCGTATCGTCGTTGGGTTTTTCCTTTTCCCCATGCCGTTTCTTGTCGAGTCAATCGCCAAGAGGGCGCGATAAAAGCAACGATTCGCGCAAGAATGACAACGATTGGGGCAAAACAGACAAACCTTGGCGTAATCTACCATCGGGGGGCCTGCGCGCCCGCAGCAGCGGATAGGCCGCTGCTGCAGGAGTTCGTCAGCCTGGTCCGCGAGCGGGCTCCGGCGCGGCTCGACCCCTGGCTGGACGCGGCCGATGCCTGCGGCGTGCCGGATCTGGCGACATTCGCCGCAGGCCTGCGCCACGAACGGGCGGAACTGCTCGCGGCGCTGACCCTCCCCTGGAGCACCAGCCCGGTCGAGGGCCACATCACCCGCCTGAAGTTGATCAAGCGCCAGGGCTATGGCCGCTACAAGATCGACACCCTCAAGCATCGTTTCCTGCGCGCAGCCTGATTTGACGCCTGGGCGCAGCACGGAATCTGCGCCAGAGCCGTCGTATCGGGGCAACCCCACTCTGGGCCTGGGCGCGCGCGGAGGTCACTGCCAACACCTGCCTGGGCACCAAGGCCGCCGTGCAGGAGCACATGGTCCGCTTCTTCGCCGGGCTGCCGGACCGCGGCGCCGAGGTGCGGTCCCGCTGCCGCCGCACGCTTCAGGCGCTCGCCCAGGCCATCATCTTGCCCGCGCCGGAGTCGCATCCCGCGACCCTCCATGTAGATTCCATCGGCGCTTCAGTTTAGCTCGAAGGTGAGTAAGAGAAGACGGGGCGTTGCCGTATCGCGGCCCAGACGTAAGCGAGAATCAACAGCAATAGCCCACGGGTCTGGGCATGAGCAGCCTCGATCAAGCTGCTCATGCCCAGACCCGTGTAGCAACGCACCAACGCTCGTCGATCTTACCGCGCCGCCGCTTGCTCGTATTCGGCCAGTCCAGCTATAGTCGCCATTTCGGGCAGTCCAGCTATATTCGCCCGATCACCCCGCTTTTCGGCCAGTCCAGCTATATTCGCACAGGAAAAAGCCCGCCAGTCCAGCTATATTCGTGGCCAGTCCAGCTATTTACGAGATCCGACACAACGGAAGCGCTGACCCGGGTGTTACTCCGGCTTCGGCAACAGCCCGCGCGCGATGGCGTAGACGGCAGCTTGCGTGCGGTCACGCGCGCCGAGCTTCTGGAAGAGGAGCGAGAGGTTGTTCTTGACCGTGCTCTCCGCCAGGTCAAGTTCGTTGGCGATCTCCTTGTTGCTCTTGCCGTCGACCAGCATCCGTAACAGGGTCATCTCGCGGTCGTTCAAGCGCTCGACCTTCGGCGTGCCGGGATTATTGACCAGCCGGTGGAACTCGCGCAGCAGGCTCGGCACCAGCGTCGGGTCGATCATCGACGCGCCCTGGCTGGTGACGCGCACCGCGCGCACCACATCTTGCGAGCCGGCGTTCTTCAACAGGTAGCCACGCGCGCCCGCACGCACCGCCTGGAACGCATAGTCGTCCTCGCGGTACATCGTCAGGATCACGATGCTGGTACGCGGGAACTCGCTCAGGATCGAGCGGGTCGCGGTGATCCCATCGACATCGGGCATGTTGATGTCCATCAGAACCACATCGGGCCGCAGCTGGCGAACCAGCAGCTGCGCCTCGTGGCCGTCCGAGGCATCACCTACCACCTCGATGTCGTCCTCCAGTTCGAGCAACTGCCGCAACCCCTGGCGGAAGAGTGCGTGGTCGTCGGCGAGTAGCACCCGGATCTTCTGCCCGGCGACCGGATTCGGGGCCGGGTTCGCCATCTGTGCGGATTCGTTCACAAATGGTAGCGACATACCCATAACTCCTGCCGTTGCCATTATCGTCCTTCCCTCTACCCGCGCGGATCATCCGGCGGAAACGCTGCCGTATTCACGTTCATGCCCCGGCGGCTAGTCCGAGCGCATTCCCTGCTGGTGCTTCCCCACTGGTGGCGCATTGACCGGGATCAGGGCCTCGACGCGCGTCCCCACGCCGGGCTGCGAGGCGATCGCCAGTTCGCCACCCAATTCCTGCGCCAGTTCGCGCATCTGGAGCAGGCCGAAATGCTGGCCGGGATCGGCCTGCTGCTCGGCCTGCTGGAAGCCCTGCCCATCATCGACGACGAGCACCCGCAGCGCCTCGCCCTCGCGCGTCACCTCCACCTGTACCGTCGTGGCGTCGGCGTGCTTACGGATATTCTGCAACGCCTCGCGCACGATCCCGAGGACCGTTCGCTCGACATCCGGCGCGAGGCGCGCGCCACTCACCTCTTGCAGCGCCAGTTGGAGGTTCGGCATCTCGCTGAGCGAACTGGCGAGGGTGCGGAGTTGCGCCGTGATCGCCGCCCCCTGGCCGGAGGCCGGGCGCCGCAGATCGCCGATGCAGCGCCGCAACTCCGCCATCGCCGATTGCAGCATCTGCCGAATCATTGTCGCCTGCTCGCGCGCCGCGTCCGGGTCGCGGGTGACCAGCCGATCGAGCAATTCCGTCTTGAGGTTCAGATACGCCAGACTCTGCGCCACCCCATCGTGGATCTCGCGTGCGATCCGCCGCCGCTCCTGCGTGATCGCCTCCTCCACCTGCTCTGGCAACACCGCCTGCCGCAACTGCGACCGCTGCATGGCCAGGTGCAGCATCAGCGCCGTCGTGGTCGCCAGCGAGAGCGCTTCGCGCATCGCCAACGCATCCTTCGACCGCGTACAATCGCGCAGGAAGACCGTGCCGTGCAGCGTCGAGTCGACGACCAATGGGATCACGAAGGCGCGCGGGCGCTCGGGGTAGGGGAGCGGACGAGCGACCGTTGGCGGGCCGCTCGCCTGCACGAGCGTCAGCCACCACCCCTGGATCTGCTCGGCGGTCGTCAGCGGATCGGTCTTCGGCGCGGGCCGGGCCGGGTCATCGAGGCGATAGGCCAGATCGAACTGCCCGTACTCGTCGCGATCGAAGATGAAGCAACTCGCCGCGCCCAGACACGCGGCGAGGGCCGCGCTGCCACGCTGATAGATCTCCGCTACATCGCGCGCGGTGGCGATGTGGGCGACGGTCGGCACCGCCGCCAGCGTATCGGCGGGCGTCGTCGTCGGCAGCACTGCCCGCCCGACCCGTTGCTCGCCCACGCTTCCCCCCGATCCGGCTCCGTTCGCCCCGACACGCCGGGCATCAGTCTCTGTCATCGTACCGCATCCCCCTCCTCCTGCTCGCGCAGGATGCGAGGGAAGACGATCTCCACGCGCGTACCGGTGCCGGGTCGGCTCTGCACATGGACATCGCCGCCGAGGATCTCCGCCCCCTCGCGGATGCCGTGCAAGCCCATGCCGGCGTCGCGCCGAAGCGCGGCGGCGGGGTCGAACCCGTCGCCATCGTCGGTCACGCTGAGGAGCACGTCATCGCCGAGATTCCGCAACTCCACATTAACCGTCTTGGCGTTCGAGTGGCGGCGCACGTTGGCGAGGAGTTCCTGCGCGATCCGGTAGGCGCGCGTCTCGATCGGGGCCGTCAGGCGCCCCTTGAAACGTCCGAGGAAGGTGGCCCGGATACCGGTCTGCGCCTGGAACGCGGTCAGCTCATCGCGCAACACCGATTGGAGGCCGAGGATATCGAGATTGGAGGGGCGCAGGCTGCCGATCATCGTCCGCAGATCCTCGATCCGCGCGGAGAGCTGCTCCCGCGTCTCGCGCAGTTCTTCGCGGCAACGCTCGTGTCGGCCAAGCTCCGAGAGACGGATGCCGAGATCGAGGCGGTAGGTGTAGGAGGCCAACTCCTGCAACGCCCCATCGAGGACGCCCCCGACCAGCGCCTTTCGCTCGGCCTCCTGCGCCTGCATCGTCTGGTCGAGCAAGCGCCGCCGCATCTCGCCCTTGGCCTGGAGGACGCCGTAGAGTCGCCCGTGCTCGATCGTCACCGCCGTCTGCGCGGCGACCGTGGTCAGGAATTCGATCTGCTCGCTGGAGAAGGCGCGCGGTGCCGTCCCGATCGCGATCAGCGCGCCGAAGGTGCGCCGCCGCAGCCGCAGCGGCAAATAGACCGCCGAGCCGATCTGCTCGCCAGCAAAATGGGCCAGCAGCTCGGGCGGCAAGGCTGGCGTGCCGCCGAACGCTTCGGGGTTCGCATAATGCACCCGCCGCCCGCCACGAATCGCCGCCGAGAGGCAATCGGGGCCGAGCGCGAGCGCGGCGAAGGTTTCGATCGGCGCGTCCTCGTGGCCGCCCCAGGCGGTCAGCGTGGCATTGTGCCGCCCCTGTCCCTTGGCCTCGTCGAGGATCGCCAGGAAACAGGAGCCGCGCACCACATCGGCCACCTGCGGCTGCAAGCGCGCGAAGAGCGCGGCGGGGTCGCTGCTGGCCGCCGCAACCAGGGCGAGGCCGATCTCGTTCAACGCTTCCAGGCGCATCGTGCGGCGTCGCAACTGCTCGTAGAGGACCGCGTTTTCGAGGAGGAGCGAGAGGCGCCCGGCGACCGCGCCAGCGAGGCGGAGTCGCGCCGGGGTCAGCGGCGACGAGCCATCGGGCAGGAGCGCGAAGTCGAGCAGCAACAGCCCGATGATCTCCTCGTCGAGGCCCCGGATCGGCAGCGGCAACAGGACGCCCTGCGCCAGCAGCGGCACCAGCACCGCCGGGAGCAGCCCCCGCGCCTCGTCCGGCGTGAGGACCAGCAGGCCCGGCGCGGCGATCGCACGGCCCAACGCCGGGATCGACTCGGGGCCGGTCACACTATGCTTCAGGATGGAGACCGCTTCATCGGAGAGGCCGACGGTGGCGGCCGGCTCGAAGTGGCCGCCGCTCCCCTCCTGCAGCAGAGCACAGGAACGGGCACAGCCGAGCGCGACGTGAATCTGGCCGAGAACCTCTTGCAAGACTTCCTTCGGCGTCGGGCCATGCCCCAGCTCGTGCTGAATAGCGAGCAGCGTCCGCAACTCGGCATTTTCGGCTCGCAGCGCGGCCAACTCCTCGCCCACCGCCACGGCGTTGTTCGCCGACGAGCCGGGATCCATATTCGCTTCGGCGGTGGGGGAAAGGGCGGTCACCGATTCACCTTGTCTTCATGCCGGCGCTAACGACCCAGCGATAACGACGCCGTTTCAGCCCCCCGCTGGTGAGGCGGTCGAGCAGGCGGCGGCTTGTCCCTGTATTGTACCGATCACAAGGGACAGGTAGAAGTATCCCGCCGGGGTACTTATGTCCTGCATTGCCGCGACAAAGGAGGGAAGGGGTCGCATATCGCCCGATCGGTAGCGGTAAATAGGGCAGTCGCGCCCATTTTTCGCCTACAATTACGTTCGCCGCCAGGAGGTGCCGGATACCGTAACTGGCGCACCGCGAAGATGCCGTACTGTCTCGTCCGTGAAGGAGCCCGCGATGGTGTTTCGAGGTTTCGGCAAGCGCCGTCATTCCCCCGAGATCGAAGCCCGTATCCCACCCGGCCAGACCCTGACCGAGAAATGGCCGATCCTGACCTACGGTCGTGTGCCGCGGTTCAATCCGCAGACCTGGGATTTCCGCATCTCTGGCCTGGTCGATCAGGAGAAGCGCTGGACCTACGAGGAGTTCATGGCGCTCCCGCGGACGAAGATCACCGCCGACATCCACTGTGTGACCACCTGGAGCCTGCTCGGGAGCGAGTGGGAGGGGGTGCATGTCCGCGAACTGTTGCGCGACGTGCAAATCCAACCGGCAGCGCGCTTCGTGATGCAGCATTGCGACGGCGGATACACCACCAACCTCCCGCTCGAAACGTTCCTCGACGACGATGTGCTCCTCTGCTACCGCCGCGATGGCGAGGACATCACCCCGGATCACGGCTGGCCGTTACGCCTGGTCGTCCCCAAGCGTTATTTCTGGAAGAGCGCCAAGTGGGTGCGCGGGCTGGAATTCATGGCGCAGGACAAGCTCGGCTTCTGGGAGAATCTCGGCTACAACAACCATGCCGATCCGTGGCTGGAGGAGCGTTTCTCGTAGCGGCCTGCGCCGCGCCGCCCTACGAACCACGACGCGACGCCCCCGCCCGGACCGGGCGGGGGCGTGCTACACTTCCGTTAGCGACGCACGGCGTCGTGCCACCATCGTCCCCTACGGCCCTAGTCGTGTGCCCATCCACCGCCCAGCGCCGGGAGCTCAGCATGGACCTGCAATACTCAACCGCCGCCCTGGCGCATCTGCCGGTCAGCCGGAGCTTCACCTTTGCGCGCGAACTGGGCCTCACCGGCATCGAAGTCGCCCTCACGCCGCTCCTCTACAATCGCGGCCCCGCGCGCCTCTGCCGCTTCGCGGAGCGGAGTGCGGTAGCGGTGCGGAGTCTCGATCTGAGCGGCCTCGGCGACATGGCACTCGATCAGGCGCTGATCGCCGGTTTCGCCGCCTTCGTCACGGCCTTGCCCGAGTGCCGGGTGGTGGTGGTGCCGACCCCGCGTGCGACGAGCAGCCTCAACGAATATCTCACCACCCTGCAACGCTACAGCGAGGAACTCGGCGACCATACGGCGGTGACGATCGTCAATGCGCCGGGGAACGCCACCGAGAAAGGCCCGCTCGATCGCTTCCCGCAGTTGCGGCGGATCGTCGAGGAATGGGAACTCGGCTACACCTTCGACACGAGCCACGCCGCCAGCAATGGATGGGTGATCACCGAGCCGCTGCCACAGATGGGCGTGCGGCTCCGCAACGTACATCTCAGCGATTTCCGGCAGGCACCGGCGAGCGGCACCGGCACCCCGCCGCCCCTCCTTCCCGGTACACCGCGCGAGGCCCAACTTCGGCGCGCGCCCGGCGAAGGGGTCTTGCCGCTCCGCGCCTTCCTGCGCGCCTTGCAACGCCGCGACTACGACGGGCTCCTCACGCTCGATCTGCGCGAGGTGGGGGTGCGCGCGTGGTGGCCTCCGGCGCTCCATCGGCGGTTGAGCGCCGCCGTCACCTTCTGTCGCGAGACGTTGGTGAGCTACGAGCCGCAGCGCGGTGAGCCGCCGCACCCGCCGCACCAGACCCCGGCTGAAGCCGAGAATGAGGGCCGCGCCACGTAGGGCGTGACACCGCGCGACGCCCGCACGTATCTCTCGGGGGACGACCGGGGGCGAACCACGTAGGACATACGGCGACACGACGACAGGAAAGCGACCAGCGATGCAGGCGATCGATAACCGGCTCTCTCCTCACGGCGTGGCACTCCGTCGACTCGGCGCGCCGCCGACCGTCTGGGCGTTCTTCGGGCTGCTGGCGGCGACGATTCTCGCCTTCACCGCCGCGCCGTGGCCCGCTGCGGCGAAGTTCCGCGCGGTCGTCCACGGCCTCTGCGCGCAGCGCCCGAGCCATTCTTATGCGCTCGGCGGCGTCGACCTCCCCTTCGACGCCCGGATGACCGGTATCTATGGCGGGGTACTCGTCTGCTTCCTGTTCCTCCTCGCGCGTGGGCGTGGGCGGGCGGTGCAACTGCCAGCACCGACGATTCTGGCCGCGCTCGGCCTCTTCATTGGGCTGCTGGGCCTGGATGGCATCAACTCGACGCTGCAAGATTTCGGGCTGCCCTATCTTTACGAGCCGCGCAATGATGTGCGCCTGCTGACCGGGCTGCTGATGGGCGTCACCCTCGGCGTCACGCTCGCCTACATGATCAATCTCACCCTCTGGTCCCGCTTCAGCGCCGCGCCGATCCTGGCCGGATGGCGCGAGTTCGCCACGCTGCTGGCGCTGTGCGGCGGCGCATTCCTGCTGCTCGCCTCCGGGTGGGGCTGGCTCTACCTGCCGGTCGCCCTGGCGCTGGTGGGCGGCGCGACCCTCGTGGTGCTGATCCTGGCGCTGACGACCCTGACTCTGGTGCGCGGCCAGGAGAATCGCGCCGAGCGCCTGCGCGACGTCGCCGGTTCCGCCTCGGTCGCGCTGCTGATCGGCTACCTCGTCATGGCCGCGATCGCGCTCGGACGCTGGTATCTGGAACGCAGCCTGGGAGTGCCGCTCCCCTTGTAGAAGGGCGAACGACGAGGTAGGAAATATAAAAGCTGATCCAGAAAAGAGGCCGGGGGCGCTGATTATGCCCCCGGCCTCTCGTTCGTCCTTCGTCGTTCGCCCTTTTTACTATACCTGGGGCCACCGCGTACCCGGCCAATCGGCGGTCGTCACGTCATCCTCACTGGCGTCGCGTTCGAGTTCTTCCAACTCCTCGCCGAGCGAGACCAGTTCGTCGTGCAGCGCGGTCTGCCGGTCGATCAGCTGGCGACGATGGCGCGCGCGGAAGACGCGCAGATCGCTGCTCGGCAACTCGAAGCGGTGATCGGGATACTCCTCGAAGTCGCGCCCGCTCGCCCCGTGCGCCTGCCGGTACATCCAGACCGATTGCGGCTCGTCGATCTGCACCAGCCGCACCGTGCCGTCGGGCAGTTGCAGCCAGAGGCGCAGTTCGGCGACGGGCGTGTTGACGTAGATCGAGGCGCTGTAACTCAGTTCCAACTCCGCGTCGGTGATCGTCGCGCCCTTGAAGAGTTCGGCGGCGGGCCAGAACTCACTCGGCGGCTCATCGTCGTCGTCCTCGTCGTCTTCGTCATCCTCGTCATCGAGATCGGCGTCCTCGTCGTCCGCGAACTCCCCATCGCGGTCCGCGTCGGCGCGTGCTTCGTCTTCCTCGGCCAGCGCACCGGTCGGTGTCTCATCGCGCGCGTCCGATTCCGGCGCATCCGCCGGGCGATAGCGATAGCCGCGCCGCTGCGGTCCCGTCTTCTCGTTGTCGTCGCCGGTACTCATCAACCCTCCGATCCTCTTCCGCTATAGCGGGCATCACGACTCATCGGCGCCCTATCACGCCTGACAGGGTCTCATCCGTGGCAACCATCGCACGGGCGGCGAGGTAACGCGACCCCAAAACCAACCAATAGCCGCAAAAAGCCGCCCCACCGCCAAGGATGAGCCCGACCACGAACGGGTTATTGAGAAGCATAGTCGGCGCAGGAATGGCGCTAACGGCGAGCGGGATCCGCAGCAAATCGCCTACGGCCAGGAGCCCACCAGCGACGAGTGGTCCCCAAAGATGCCGCTGGCTATCCTGTGCGGCCAGCATGGTGCAGAGCCGCGTTTCATAGGCGCTTGGCAGCGATGGCGTGGCAGGCATACGCAACGGGCCAGGAGCGGCACCGGTATGCGGGCGCTCGACAACCGCCTGTGCTCTTCGTCCACCAAAATACAACCCGATCGGTATGACGACTCCGAGCCACGCCGCGCCATAGGGCAGCAACACCAGGAGTCCGATCAGGACAGGTACGGCATGCCAGAAAGCATGCACCGCCGCATCGCGCAATTCGGCGCGCAGATGCCACCGCTCGTCGGCGGCGGTGCGCGGCACGAGCGGCGCGATGAACGACGGCTCAGGCACGCACCGCCGCCTTCGCGCGCCGACGCGGGGTCGGCGGCGTGGTATCGGCGGGGGCGGGGGCGGGTTCGGGTATGGCAGCGGCTGGCGGGGTCGCCTGATGGGTCGCTTTCCAGCCGTCTACCCGTTCGAGCATCGCACGGGCGTTGGCACGCGACTCGTCGGTCGGCGGCACACCATCGAGCATCGCGGCGATCTCCTCGATCCGCTCGGCGGCGTTGATCTGCTCGACGTTGCTGATCGTGCGGTCGTCCAGCTGGCGCTTGCTGATCTTGAAGTGGCTATCGGCGAAGGCGGCGATCTGCGCGAGGTGGGAGATGCACAGGACCTGATGGTGCGACGAGCCCGCCGTCAGCCCCCACAGCTTCTCCCCCACGACCTGACCGCTGCGCCCGCCGACCCCTACGTCGACTTCATCGAAGACGAGGGTCGGGGTGGTGTCCACCTCGGAGAGGATCGATTTCAGCGCCAGCATCAGGCGCGCGGTCTCGCCGCCGGATGCCACGCGCGCCAGCGGACGCAGCGGCTCGCCCGCGTTGGCCGCGAGGAGGAATTCGACACGATCGACGCCGTGATCATCGAACGACAGGATACGCTCGGCCTCATCGAGGAGCACGGGCACGCCGCGCGGATCATCGGCGTGCGCGATCTGCGTGGCGAAGCGCGCCCGCCCCATGTTCAGCTCGCGGATCGCGCTCTCCACGGCGGCGGAGAGGCGCTCACCCGCCACGCGCCGCTGCGCGGTGAGCGCGGCGGCGTGCGTGCCGATCTGGCGTAGCAGGGCCGTCTCGCGCTCGCGCAACTCTTCCGCCCGCTCCTCGCCCTGCGCGATTTGCCCCAACTCGGCCTCGGCCTCCGCGCCGAACGCGATCACCTCCGCCAGGGTCGCGCCGTACTTGCGCTTCAGATCCTTCAGCAGCGTTAGCCGCTCCTCGATCTCCTCCAGGCGGCGCGGGTCGGCCGCGATCCCCTCGCGGTAATCGCGGATCGCGGCGGCGGCGTCTTCGAGCAGGTAGACCTGCTCCTCGACCGCGACGCGCGTCGGCTCCATCGATGGATCGAGGCGGGCCAGCTCGTCGAGGGCGACGTTGACCTGACGGAGCAGATCGAGGGCCGCCCGCGGGGCCTTCGCGCCGCTGAAGTCGTCGCCGCCACCATTTAGCTTGCGATAGCCGAGATCGGCGAGATCGATCAGCCGACTGGCGGAGCCGAGCACGCGACGCTCCGCGTCCAACTCCGCTTCCTCTTCGGGGCGCAGATTCGCCGCCGCGATCTCCTCGGTCTGGAAGCTGAGGAGATCGATCCGCCGCGCCAACTCCCGCTCGTCGTGATCGAGCGAGGCGAGGCGGTCGCGCACGCCGCGCAACTGTGCCACCAGCGCGGACAGCGCCTCGCGCTCGGCGGTCAGACCGGCGTAGCGATCGAGCATGTCGATGTGGTTGGCGGGGCGGAGGAGGGTCAGGTGATCGCTCTGGCCGTGGATGTCCACCAGCCGCTCGCCGAGCTTCGCCAGCGTCCCGACGGTGATCGTGCGCCCGTTCACGCGCGCGGTGCTGCGCCCGGCGGCGGTAATCTCGCGCGAGAGGATCAGCGGCTCGTCGAGGTTGTGTCCGTCGTCCAGCAGGCCGAACTCGTCCAGCGTGGCGCGGATCGACTCCGCACCCGCCCCGGTCACCTCGAAGACCCCTTCGACGCGGGCGCTGCTCGCCCCGGCGCGCACGAACTCCGCGCCGGTCCGCTCCCCGAGGATCGCGCCAAGCGCATCGATGATGATCGACTTGCCCGCGCCGGTCTCGCCGGTGAGGGCGTTGAAGCCCGGCCCGAAGGCGACGCGCAGGCGCTCGATGATGGCGAAATCACGGATGCTGAGTTCCAGCAACATAGTCTTTGTCCGCATCTCCCGCCGCCCACCCAACAG
>JAABUM010000781.1_pt1 | contig 52173 bp, 47 predicted proteins | sample 5559161 | NCBI WGS metagenome assembly JAABUM01 (sample SAMN10711868, study PRJNA513369) | rock metagenome | isolation source: Antarctica rocks | place: Antarctica: Victoria Land, Siegfried Peak nord
ATCTTCCGCATTCTGGCCGAACGTTATCGTAACCGGAGGAAGCGATTCTCCTTACGTTTCAACTTGATTGCCGGGCTGTATAACTATGAACTCGACCTCGGCTAATCACTTTTGCAAGAGGTCTAATGAACCTCCAAGCAAAAAGTTAATTACAGTTTCATCCGCAAGATTGTAATACGTTCCCGCGCGTTTAGTGCCTATATTAGTAGCAAATATGTAAGACGGAAGATCAAGAGTTTTAATTGTTTTTCGTGCAACGCCTTCACTGAAATGAAAAACGCAGCTATTTCGTATTCGCTCCAAAACTGTTGTCCGCATCTCTTTTGTTTTTCCGTTATTGAGTAATTTCCCAAAGCCGTTGCGATAAGAATCGAGGTCGCCAAAATGCTTCTCCAGAGTATCCGCAACTATCAAACCTTCATACAAAGCTCCAGATGAAAAAAGAAAGGCGTTGTAAAACTGTCTCTGGCCTGCTGGCGTTACATCATTCGTATAATCAAGTATGGCGTTAAAGCAGAAGTAAAGAGCATTCACAACTCTCGCCAAATTCAGCAATTTTACGAAACTTCGATCTGAGCGGAGTTTATCAAAGTCTTCTTTTGAAATGTAAATTTCACGACACTCAAATTGAGAGTCCATAAAAGACACCTTTTACTTTAGCCTTTGAGGAAAGAGGCAACCGAACAAAGCATTATGTGTTGGGCATCGTAGATACTATTTTTGCGGTGGCTTGCTCGGACGAATTTCGACGCGGCTCGGCAGGCTGCGTTCGTCGTGATGCAATAGATCGAGGACAACGCGCGCGATGTCTTCGGGCTGCAATTCCCATGTGTTGTCGGCGTCCGGCTCGCCGTCATTGAAATATGTATTGACCGAGCCGGGCATAATATAACTGACTTTGATGTTGTCCTGTCGAACCTCTTGCATGAGGGCTTCGCTTAATCCGTTGAGGGCGAACTTCGAGGCGTTGTAGGCGGTCATCTTGGGATGCGCGTTGGTTCCGGCGAGCGAAGAGATATTGATAATGTAGCCGCCGCCGCGCTTCTTCATTTCGGGAATCGCTTCGTGGCAACAATAGAAAACGCCGAAGAGATTCGTTTCCAGCACGGCACGGAAATCTTCCGGCGATGTTTCATCGAGCTTCCCGAACTTTCCGATGCCCGCGTTGTTGACCAGAATATCCACGCCGCCGAACTCATCGACGGCGTGCCCGATCAAAGCCTTCACTTCGTCGTAATCGCGCACGTCCGCCACCGCGCCGCTTGCTCGTCCTTCGCCGATTCCTGCAAGCGCGCTGGTTGTTTCTTCAATTTCATTTGCGTGCCGCGCGCTGATACAAACATTGACGCCTTCACGCAAAAGGGCTTCGCTGATGGCGCGCCCGATGCCTTTTGTTCCGCCTGTTACAATCGCCGTCTTGCCGTTAAGATTCATCGTTTCCCCCTACTTATTTTCGTTGAGCTTCGCGCGCAACAATTCGTTGACTATTTTCGGATTGGCTTTGCCTTTGGAAGCCTTCATTACTTGTCCGACGAAAAAGCCGAAGAGAGATTCTTTGCCCGCACGGTACTGCGCGAGTTGCTGCGGGCTGGCGTTGATTACTTCGCTGATAACGCTTTCAATCTCGCCCGCATCGCTGACTTGCACAAGACCATTCTCGTCGATGATGTGGCGCGCGCTTTTGCCGCTCCCGAACATTTCCGTCAGGACATCTTTGCCTTGCTTGCCGCTGATCGTGCCGTCATCAATCAAGCGTATTAGTTCGCCCAAACCTTCAGGCGTGATGCGCGATTCTTCGATGTCGAGTTTCGCTGTTTCCAACTCGCGCAGCAACTCCGTCTTGATCCAGTTGGCCGCCGCGCGCGGATTGTTGGAAGCACGCGCCGCCTGCTCATAGTAATCGGCGAGAGCGCGAGCGGAAGTTAATTGCGCGGCATCGTTGTATGAAAGTTCATACTCGTTCATAAAACGCGTGCGGCGGATTTCCGGCAACTCCGGCATTTCTTCGCCCACGCGCTTGATAAATTCTTCTGTGACGACGAGCGGCGGCAAATCCGGTTCCGGGAAATAACGATAATCGTGCGCCTCTTCTTTCGAGCGCATCGCACGCGCTTCATTCGCTCGGTCATCCCACAACAAAGTTTCCTGTACGACGCGCCCGCCCGCTTCGATTAAATTAATGTGGCGCTCAATTTCATATTCAATCGCGCGCTGCATAAAACGCACAGAGTTCAAATTCTTCAATTCGACTTTCGTGCCAAACTCCGTAGCTCCTTCACGCCGCACCGAAACATTCGCTTCGCAACGCAGATTTCCCTTTTCCATGTCGGCTTCCGATGCGCCCACCCATTGCAGCGCTCGGCGCACATGATCGACGTAATCGTAAGCCTGCCATGACGTGCGAAAATCCGGCTCTGTGACGATCTCCGCGAGCGGTGTTCCGGCGCGGTTCAAATCTATGTAGGAATAGCGATCCACGTCCGGCAAACCTTCATGCACGTTTTTGCCAGCGTCTTCTTCGAGATGAAGACGCGTGATGCCGACTTTCATCGGCTTCCATTCGCGTGCGTGCCCGCCTTCGTCGCGCTCGGCGGTCATAATCTCTAATTCACCTTTTTCAGAAAACGGCTTATCGAACTGCGAGATTTGATAGCCCTTCGGCAAGTCCGGGTAAAAATAGTTTTTGCGCGCGAAGATCGAACGCTCGTTGATGCGAAGCCCCAGCGCAAGCGCCGCGCGTGCGCCGAGTTCGATGACGCGCTTGTTCAAAACAGGCAGCGCGCCGGGCAGTCCCAGACAAACGGGACACGTGTTCGCGTTCGGCTCGTCACCGAAGCGCGTCGAACAGCCGCAGAATATCTTCGATTCTGTGCCGAGCTGCGCGTGAATCTCAAGGCCGATAACGGCCTCCCAACCTTTTTTCATAATCGGATTTGCTCTTCTTCAAATCGTTCGATGCGTTCTTTTAGCAAACTAATTATAGCATCCGCTCAAATCTCCGCCCAACGACGCGCATCCCTTGCACGCACAACTTTTTTCTAAAGCAAGCGGCAACTTTGGTGTACAATTCGCTCGCTTCAATTCACAAACAAATGTTTTCGGCGGCATGTTGTGAGCGCATTTCATGGCGTCGCCCGCTACTTTTAGATTTTCACATCGGAGGAAAAGCTCATGGCAAAGACCATCGCTACTATTTTGGGTGCTGGATTTGTTTTGATCGGGTTGATCGGTTTTTTGGCTCCCGGCTTTCTGCACACGCACCTTAGCCTGACGCACAACTTCATCCATCTTGTTTCGGGAGCCGCGCTTTATTTCGGGCTGGCCGGAACACTCGGCGGGGCGCGGCTCTTCGACATTATTTTCGGATTGGTTTACGGGCTGCTCGGAGTGGCAGGCTTTGTTGCAGGCACTCCGGGAGCGCCGACTATCAACAGCATGGCCGTGCAGAGCATGACCGCAGACAATCATTTGCTCAAGGTGATTCCCGGCGTGCTGGAGTTGGGCACGGCGGATCACACGCTGCACATCGTGCTCGCCATACTGTTTTTGATTGGCGGTTTTCTAAGCCGTGGCGAGATAGCGCGATCCATAGATCACGCGACAAGGTAATTCAGCAATCAAGCGTAACTCTATCAATCGAGTTTTACGTGTGACGGGCTTCATGCACAGGCGTGACGCGCGGATTATTCGTGACTGGATGCGCGTCGATTAAAACGCGCACGTCGAAGGCTTCGCGCAAGAGTTCGGGCGTTAGCACTTCGCTGACCGCGCCGCTTGCGAGCGTTCGACCGGCTTTGAGCAAAAGCAATCGATCCGCAAACTCCGCCGCTAGATTCAAGTCATGCGTCACGACGACGGCTGCGGCTTGTCGCTCATCGCAACGCGCGCGCACAAGCTTGAGCATTGCCGCCTGATGCGCTAGATCGAGGTTCGCCGTCGGTTCGTCGAGTAAAAAAATAGTTGCTTCGGTGGCGAGCGCACGCGCCATCACAGCGCGCTGCCTTTCGCCGCCCGACAGTTCATCCATACGCCGCGCGCCGAATATTTCCAACTCCGTTTCCCTCAACGCTTGTCGTGCTGCGTCGGTGTCCGCCGTTGTTTCCCAGCCCCACGCGCCCGCGCCAGCCCAAGCGTAACGCCCGCCCAGCACAAACTCCATCACGGTCACGGGAAAGCGCAGTTCTGCTTCCTGCGCGACCACTGCGATGCGCCGTCCGATCTCGCGTCTGGCGTAATCGCGCAAAGGCTTTTCGTCCAACCAAACCTCGCCGCTTGACACGATTAGGCCGCCGTTGAGAGCGCGCATCAAGCTGGATTTGCCCGCGCCGTTCGGCCCTATGATTGCTATCACCTCGCCCGGCACGGCGCTTAAACTCACATCACGCAATGCTTCGCGCGCTCCGTAATTGACGCTGATTCCGCGCGCTTCGAGCATCGCTAAACCTTTTTCAGCAGCAGTATAAAGAGCGGCGCGCCAATCAAGGCGGTGATCGCGCCGACGGGCAATTCGCGCGGAGCAATCACCGTGCGCGCAATCGTATCTGCGAGAATCACGAACAGCGCGCCCGCGAGCGCCGCCGCCGGAATCGCCAAACGGTTATCGCTGCCGAGCGACAAACGCACCAGATGCGGCACGACCAGACCGACGTAGCCAACCGATCCACCCGCCGCGACAGACGAACCGACGAGCAAGCTCGCCGCCAGAAACACGCTCACGCGCACGCGCTCGACTTCCACGCCGAGATCGAAAGCATCGCGCTCGCCGAGCATCAACAGATTCAAAGAACGCGCATTAATCGTCAGCACGCAAATGCCGATTGCCGCCGAGATGAAAGCTACATACAGTAGATTGCCGGGAGAGTTCGACAAATCACCGAGCAGCCAGAAGGTGAACGAACGTATGCGCGTTGCATCCATCAGCGTCGTCACAAAAACAATTGCCGACGAAAGAAATGTCGTCACAATCACGCCCGCTAAAATCAATCTGGCGGGAGACGCGCCGCCTGTTTTACCGCGCGCAAGTTTGTAAACAAAAAACGTCGCCGCGAGCGCTCCCGCAAACGCCAGCACAGGACGGCTCCACTCATGCGCGCCGAAGAACACGAGCGCGATCATCGTTCCGACTGCCGCGCCGTTTGAAATGCCGAGCAGGTACGGCTCCGCCAGCGGATTACGCAAAAGCGCTTGATAGCTTGCGCCCGCTACGGCGAGCGATGCGCCGACAATTCCGCCCAGCAGTATGCGCGGCAAGCGCACGTCGAAAAGAATCGCGCTCTGTTCGGCGGTCAATGAATCCGTCAGTGCGCCCGCCGTGAGCAAAGCGCGCAGCGAAGCCCACACAGGAAGCGGTTGCGCGCCGATGATGGAAGCAAGCAAAACGACGCACACGAGCGCAAGCGAGAGCCACGCGCAAACACGGAGCGTGCGCCGCAGCGTGGCATGTGCGCGACGCAAGTCTCCAACAGGAGAAGCAATCTGTTTTGTTTCTGCGCTCACGGTTTTGAATTGAAACTTTCGGGATGCAGCGAGCGCGCCAATTGTTCGAGTCCGTCTATTAGTCGCGGGCCGGGACGTGACAGTAATGTGCCGTTGATTGTGTAAACGCGATTGTGTTTACTCGCCGGAGAATGCTTGAGAGGCTCTGCCAATTCCGTGCTCAACGCTGTGCCCATCGCATCCTCGCTCGCCATAATAATCGCTTCGGGATGCGCCGCAAGCGCCGCTTCATCGCTGTAGCGCGGCCATGCTCCGGCTACATCTGCGGTCACAGATTCGCCGCCCGCGCGCTTGATGAGATCGGTTACAAAGGAATCGCGGCCTGCCGTGTAAAGCGGCGCACGCGATAATTGATAAAAGACTTTGACGGGCGGCGGCGTCTTGACAGCTTGTTCGACAATTGCAGAGCGCGCGCGCAAGTTCGCCACAAGTTTTCCGGCCTGTTCGCGTTCGTCAAGCAGTTCGCCTAAATTGGTAATCGAGCGGAATACTGCTTCGAGATCGCGCGGGTCTGTCACGTAAACGCTGATGCAGCGTTCCTGTAATTGAGCGGTAAAGGTTTCAAGCTGCGATGCGGTGGAAACGAGAATCAACTGCGGGCGCAACGCGATGATTCGCTCAAGGCTCGGATGAAGTGTGTCGCCGACTTTCGCAACTGCTTTGGCTGCTTCCGGGTAATCGCAGTAAGTCGTGTCGCCGACGAGTCTATCGCCCGCGCCAAGCGCATAAACAGTTTCCGTCAAGTTCGGCGCAAGCGAAACGATGCGCTGTGGATGAAGCGGCACGCGCACGCGCCTGCCCGCTTCGTCCACAACTTCACGCGAAGCCGCCGAATCAGTTTGCGCGCAATTCTCTGCGTGGCGACACGCCGTCGAAGCAGCGACAGCAAGCACACAAACGAACAAACATAAGGCGCGGGCGAAGTTTAGTTGTTTGGTATTATTCACAAAAGAAATTTGCGGCGCAGCGTGCGGGGTGAAAGCATCATGGCAATCCGGCTGTGCGAGTTATTTTATGCGTGCTTTGAAATTCAAAAGCGTCGGTTAATGGAAAGCGCCCGCCAATAGTTCGTTGTTGCCGCTTCGACGCTGCGTCTTGTAAGATGCCTCGCACTCGAAAAATTTATTGTAGGAGCAATCAACCGTAATGATCAAGACCGTCGAATGGACAGACGCAGGCGTTCGCATGATTGACCAGCGAAAGCTTCCAACCGAAGAAACATATCTGACGCTTCGCACTTACGAAGAAGTGGCGGACGCGATCAAGCAAATGGTTGTACGCGGCGCGCCCGCCATCGGCGTCTCCGCAGCGATGGGCGTTGCGCTCGGCGCGAAACAATTCGTCGGCACAAACGTCGCGGACTTTCAGGAAGACTTCGATTACGTTTGCGATGTGATGGGACGCACGCGCCCGACTGCCGTTAATCTTTTCTGGGCGATTGAACGTATGCGCGATGTAGTTCGACGCGCGCGCGCAGAAAATGCCAGCATAGATGTTACGGAAATCAAACGCCGACTCGTCACCGAAGCACAATTAATTTTCGACGAAGACATCAAATCCAATCGCGCGCTCGGAAAATTCGGCGGCGAACTTCTCAATGATAATTCGACGGTTCTAACTCATTGCAACGCAGGCGCGCTCGCCACCGCCGGAGACTACGGCACGGCTCTCGGCGTGATACGCGGCGCGCGCGACGCGGGCAAACGCATCGCCGTCATCGCAGACGAAACGCGCCCATTCCTGCAAGGCTCACGCTTAACGGCTTGGGAACTTAATAAAGATAATATTCCCGTCACAGTCATCACTGACAATATGGCCGGACACGTCATGAAGCAGGGCAAGGTTGACGCCGTCGTTGTCGGCGCAGACCGCATTGCCGGAAACGGCGACACCGCGAACAAGATCGGCACATACATGGTCGCCGTGCTCGCGCGTCAACACAATATTCCCTTCTACGTCGCCGCGCCCGTTTCAACCGTTGATTTGGCAACTGCTTCCGGCGATGCAATTCCGATAGAAGAACGCGACACACGCGAAGTCACGCACATGCGCGAACACCAGCTTGCGCCCACAGGCGTGAGCGTTCACAATCCTGCATTCGATGTCACGCCGAACGAATTCATCGCCGCCATCATCACAGACAAAGGCGTTGCGCGCCAGCCTTACACGGAAAGCTTGCGCCGTTTATTTGAAGACAAAAAATAGGATTCGCGTGCCGGATTTTCGGATAAGGAACGAAAGGTGCGTGACTGAATCTTCAACGGGCGAAGCGGCTCTGCTTCCACCAATCCATCGTCAGGCGCAAACCTTCTTCGAGGCCGACGCGCGACTCGTAGCCTAAGAATTCGCGCGCGCGCGAGATGTCAGCGACGCTGTGGCGCACATCTCCCGTGCGGCCTTCTTTGTATTCGGCTTGTGCGTCTGTTCGATGTGTGATGCGCTTCAATGTATCTAAAAGTTCGTTGAGCGTGATTTGTTTGCCGTTCGCGACGTTGATGATTTCGCCGATGCCCTTTGTGGTTTCGGCGGCGCGCAAATTAGCATCGACGACATTTCGGACAAAAGTAAAATCGCGTGATTGCTCGCCGTCGCCGAAGATAACGGGCGTCTCACCGCTCATTAGCACACTGATAAAACGAGAGATGACGCCCGAATATTGCGAGCTAGGGTCTTGGCGCGGCCCGAAGACATTGAAGTAGCGCAGGGCGACGGTTTCAAGGCCGTAGCTTCTGTAAAAGACTTGGCAGTAATATTCGCCGACGAGTTTGGCGACGGCGTAGGGCGAAAGCGGATCGGGACGCATCTCCTCGGATTTCGGAAGCGTCGGCTGATCGCCGTAAGCCGAACTCGATGCGGCATAAACTACGCGCCGCACCTTCGCATTGCGCGCGGCCAACAACAGCGAAAAGGTCGCATTGACACACGCCTCATGCGTCTCGCGCGGATTCTCTACGGAACGCGGCACGCTCGGAATCGCCGCTTCGTGAAAGACCAGTTCGACATCTTCAAGCGCGCGGTTAAGAGCGGCCTCGTCAATCAAACTCGCCTGCACAAAATCAAGTGCGCCGCCGATCTCTTCTATATTCTCGCGATGCCCCGTTGAAAGATCGTCTATGATGCGCACCCGCGCGCCGCTTTTCGCCAGCGTGTCGGCGATATGCGAGCCGATGAAACCGGCACCGCCTGTGACTAATACTGTTCCTGAAAGTGGCATATAGTTTAAGAGTTAGAAGTCAGGAGACGGAAAACAGTAGTCAGGAGTCAGAATGAAGAGATGAAGGCAGTTATGTTCATCCTGATCGCATCCGTGCTTTTTGTTTTTATTCTGGCTCCTGAATACTGTCTTCTGAATACTGCTTTATTGCCTTCCCACGCCAACGTAGTCGAAGCCTAGTTCGCGCATCGTCGCGGGATTATATATATTGCGCAGATCGGCAATCTTCGGAGTTTTCATAGACTCGTAAACACGCTTCATGTCGAGCGCGCGAAATTGGTTCCACTCGGTGACGAAAACAAGCGCGTCGGCTCCGTCAATCGCCTGATATTCATCTTCGGCGTAAGCGATGTCCGGCAAGATTTTCGCCGCTTCGGTCATCGCCACCGGATCGAAAGCGCGAACTTTGGCACCGCGTTCGACGAGCGCTTTGATAATGTCTACGGCAGGAGCTTCGCGCATGTCGTCTGTTTCCGGTTTGAAGGCTAGTCCGAGCACGGCGATGTTTTTATTTTTTGTTTCGCCGATTAATTTTTCTATCTTGGCGATCATACGCGCACGCTGATTTTCGTTTACCTCGATCACGGTATCGACGATGCGCGACTCGCAACCGAATTGGCGCGCGACGCTTGAAAGAGCGCGTGTGTCTTTCGGAAAGCAGGACCCCCCGAAGCCCGGCCCCGGATGCAGGAATTTCCCGCCGATGCGATTGTCCATTCCGACGGCGCGCGCAACATCATGCACATCGCAGCCGATCTCGTCGCACATGTTGGCGATTTCGTTGATAAAGGAAATTTTCGTCGCGAGAAAAGCGTTGGCAGCGTATTTGATGAGTTCCGCGCCTTCGAGCGAAGTAATCACGACGGGCGCTTCGATCAAGTAAAGCGGGCGGTAAAGATCGCGCATAATGGCAATCGCTTCTTCGTCGCGGCTGCCGATGACGACGCGATCCGGGCGCATAAAATCATTGATCGCCGCGCCTTCACGCAAAAATTCGGGATTAGAAACGATGCCGAAATTCGTTTGTCTTTTTAGATTTTCGTGAATGAGACGGCGCAGGTGTTCGCCTGTGCCGATGGGAACGGTTGATTTAGTGACGATCACTTTGTAGCCGTTCATGTGCTCGGCTACAGAACGCGCTGCCGCGTCGATATACTTCAAATCGGCAGAGCCGTCTTCCTTCGGCGGAGTGCCGACAGCGAGAAAGATAACAAGTGCCTGTTCAACCGCTGCTTTAATGTCTGTCGTGAATTGCAGACGACCCGCCTGCATATTTTTTGCGACAAGTTGTTCGAGTCCCGGCTCGTAAATCGGCACGATGCCGTCGCAGAGGCGCGCGATTTTTCCCGCGTCAATGTCAACGCATGTGACATCGACGCCGAACTCGGCAAAGCACGCGCCCGTTACTAACCCGACATATCCGGAACCGATAACCGCTATGTGCATTTCCGATTAAACCTAAATAAATTCTCTATAGACAAAATCATGCGGGCCACACGCTGCTAAAGAGCGCGTGACCCGCAGGATGATTGTTCGCTTGTGCCACAACAACGCTGTAACGCAGCATGGCACACAGGCTTCAGTGACTATCTGGTAGGGCTAATCACCGTAATATTGCCGCCGAAGTTAGCGTTGTTATTTCTGCTGCGCGAAGCGATGATGGCCGCCGCAATCGCGCCGCCCGCCGCCGCTAACAACGCCGCGAGAGCGCCGCCGCTGAGAGCGCCGAATGCGCTGTTATTCTGCGTCAGGCGCGAGCAACGCGTGCCCGGCGTGGCAGTTCCAGCCGTTGCATCCTGACCGGCAGCAACCTGCTGTGTCTTGTCGGCTGCACGAAGCGCAACCTGACCGGCTTGAGTCGCCAGAATCGTGTTGCCGCATTCGACATCCACGCTGAAGACAGACGCTTGCGTGCCTTCCGCAACCACAACGCCGTCTTTGGTCGTCAAGTTAGCGGCCACGCCCTGCGGAGTGGAAACGCGCGCGCGTCCGGCATTAAGCATACCGGCAACGCCCGTCTCGGAGAAGCCGAGTTTCATGCTGGAATTCGGCAGAAGCTCAACGCGTCCCATTTTGCCGAGGCTGATGGTGGCGCTGGAATTCTGGCCTGTGGTGATGGTGCTGTCCGTAAAAACAGTCGCACCGGAAATCGCGTTTTGACCGTTCACGGAGACCTGTCCTGAAACGGACAACTCACCCGACGGCCCTGTTTGCCCCTGCTGTCCAGGCGCTGCCAGCGCAACCATCGAGTACACACTCAAGACGGCCACAGCTAGGCAGAACGAAATGGACTTTTGGCTCCAAGTTCTGCTAATCATTAATCTTCCTCCCGAAAAGTGAAACAAAATTTTGTTTGAAAGCGCGCCGCACATCGTCTGTGAGAAAACACGCGAGAGACGACTCATCCGCTTGTTTCGCTGAAGCTTCGTCCCGACAGTTTAATGGCACCCACGCTGCAACATCCCTTAAAAAAGCAGGCATGACGAGCCACAAAGGGCTTCGATATCCACGCCTTTTTACACGAATCCAAGTTCTCTGTCAACAAACATTTGCGCAAAATCATAAGTTACCGGCGCTTTTTTTTCAGACGCCTTGCCCACCAAGCATAATTGTTTGCTTTATTCCGACTTGATTTTCGATCAGTTTGCGGTAAACCGATGAGGTTTAGTTTACGGTAACGCACCGGTATCTGCAACCTCCGGCGCATCCTTTGCGCGATGCGACAGAAACCAGTAGACCGGCAAGCCGAGCGCGATCAAACCGAGACCGGCAAACGACTGGCGCGGTGATGTTTGCAGTGTCTTAATGAGCAGTGCCGCCGTCACGAGTAAAAAAAGAGCAGGAACAATCGGGTAGCCCCACGTGCGATACGGGCGCACGGCATCCGGCATTCTTCGCCGAAAGATAAAAACAGATGCCGTCACCAATCCGTAAAATATCCATAAACCGAAAATCGAGTAATCCGTCAGCGCGTCGAATGACCCCGACAGCGTCAGCACGCACGCCCACGCCGCCTGTACAATCAAAGCCCTGACGGGAACGCGCGTTCGTACGGAGAGGCGCGCCAGATTTTGAAAAAAGAGGCCATGCTGCGACATCGCATAAGGCACGCGCGCGCCCGTCAAAACTCCTATATGCAATGTGCCGAAGCTGGAGGCAAGCAGCGCCAGCGCAATCAAGCTCACAGCAAACGGCCCCAAAAATTTTCGCGCGACTTCAGTGGCGACGGATGAAGCCGCCGGAACACTTGCTATCTCTGTCGGCGTCAGCACATAAAAATACGCAAGGTTGACGAAAATGTAGAGCGCCGTGACCGCGATCATCCCGCCGATTAACGCGAGCGGAATATTACGTTGCGGATTGCGCACTTCGCCCGCGACAAACGTCAACTCATTCCAACCGTTGTATGCCCACAGAGCGCCGAGCATCGCCGCACCGAAACCGGCGAGTCCGGCACGCGCTCCCGCACCGACGCCCTCGCACGCGCCGCCCGCATTGACGAGCGCAAAGTGCGTCCAATCCCCGCGCGCAAATAGAAATGCGCCGACGCCCACCGCCAGCACCAACGCGATTTTAATCAGCATCAAAATCGTCGCAATGTTTCCGTTGACCGAAACCGCCGCGCAGTTAATCAGCGTGACAACGACAATCATCGCAACGGCGACGACTTGCAATTTCCCGAAGCCGAGTTGATAGCCAAACGGCGAGACTGTGAAATAATTGCCGCCGAGCGCGCCGTTCAGCAGCGCGTTGAGAAAGATTGCGAAACCGATGCTAATCGCCGCCAAGCCTCCCGCCTTCGCGATAAAGAATTGCATCCAGCCGTACAGGAAACCCATTCGCGCGCCGTATGCTTCGCGCACAAAAATATATTCGCCGCCCGCCTTCGGCATCATCGCGGCGAGTTCCGCATAAGTCAGCGCGCCTGCTAATGATAATAATCCGGCGGCAACCCACACAGCGATGACCATGCCCGGAGTTCCGACATTGCACGTCATCACACGCGTCTTGAGAAAGACTCCCGTGCCGATTACATTACCGACGACAATCGCGATGGCGGCGACGAGTCCGAGACCGCGTAGGAGTGTGATGTTGCCGTTCATTGCTTTTGACATGATGAGAACGATCCGGCTTTTAGATTTAAGGCTGTGAGCACGCTATGAAAGAGGGCTGTTATTTTAAGCTCATCAATCCGGCGATAAACGGCGAAAGAGCTTTCTCAAGACGTACCATTGCGTCAATCATCGCAGTTTGAATTGTTTGCCAAGTGGCTTCGTCGTCTTTGTAGCCGCCAATGGTCATGTCATAAGCGATTCGACTGGTTTTCCCTGTGTCACGTCGCGTCCACAATAAAGTTTCGCCAAATGCGGTCTCGATTTCCTGTTTGTGCATGTGTAATTCGTCGTAAACTTCTGCTCGGATAGTATAAAGTGCAACCCGACTGTCATGCTGATTAATTACATAACTTAGATTTGTTCCGCGCCAATTTCTTACATAGAGGTAGTCATAATTTGAAGAGGAAAGATTAACGTGTAAATCTGTCTTCCCTTCAGCTAAAACAATAAGACTTTCCCAAAACTTATAGTAATGCGGGTTGCGTTCGGCTCTTTCTTTACGTTCCTTTTGTTCTTTCTCTCGAATTTGGATTTGATATTCAGTTGCTTCGGGAAGCGGAATAATTTGCTGCACGTCTATCAGAACACGCCCGTTGTCCTGATAGGGAGTAAGTCGGATACAACGAATATCCAAGTCCCTCTCGTTGAGCCACAGCACTGCTGTTGTTAATTCCTTTGAGAAATTGGCTGATGCCAAAACTATTCTCACGTTTTGTGCAAATGAATCTTCTTTTGGTTCTTCCCACCTAAGAAATCCTAAAATTGCGGTTCTTGCATTAGCGTCATCGCTGTCTCCCGCCAGATAGCGCTCGTAAATCTCAACGGCGCGTTCAAAGGTCATCGTTGAAACCATTGCGGCGTAGCGAATGGCTTGCAGTTCCATGTGCCCGCCGTCTTCGGTTCTTTTCAGTTCGATGACGACGAGGTTGGCGTCCTTATCCAGAGCGAGCAGATCAATGCGCCGCTTCGATTCCTCCCATTCGCCGAACTCTTCGGCAATCACCAAAGTATCGGGCAGGATGACATCAATCTGCTTTCTCAATAAGCGTTGAAGGTCGGTTCTTTCGCGCACGCCAGCTTGGTCAAAGGTGGTTTGTTTGATCTCGTCGAGATTGTCAGAAGTAACTTCGTAAAGTGCCATAAGGATCAATGTGAGGAACGCAACGGATTTTCTGCAAAAGTCATTTTAACCGAAAGCAAAAGCCGTAGAACACCGGTGACTTTCGCAAGTAATGTAATTTTTCGAGAGACAGCAAGAGATGAAAATGAAACTCGCTTGAAGCGCGTGAATGATAGCAGACGGCGGAGCGCGGCAACAATGATTTACGCCATGCGTGGAAGTTAAAGTTTGCGCGATTCACGCCAGATACGCGGCGCGGCGCAAAGTTTTCCTGCCAGCGAAAGATGCGCGCGGCGTGTCCACACATCGTAATCGTTGCGCTCGATGGCATCCAAAATCCGCGCGTACAATCGCGCCGCGAGCAGCACGGTAAAACGCGCGTCCCTATTCAAAAGAGGAATTCCCTTTTCGGCTTCACGGTAAAGCGCGCGCGCTCTTTCGATTTGAAAACGCATCAGCGCGCGAAAATTGTCGTTCATTTCTCCGCGCATCAATTCACTTTCCGTGTAACCGAAACGCCGCATATCTTCCTGCGGCAAATAAATGCGGTTCATGCGCGCGTCTTCGCCGATGTCGCGCAGGATGTTCGTTAGTTGCATGGCGAGTCCGAGCGCTTCCGCGTAACGAAGCGTTTCAGGTTTCGTGTAGCCGAAAATCTCCGACGACATCAGCCCGACGACGGACGCCACGCGATAGCAGTAAACGCGCAAGGTGTCCCACGTCTCGTAGCGTTTGATGTGCGTGTCCATCAATACGCCGCGCATCAACTCGAGCGGCAACTCCCGCTTGATCGCATACTGCCGCAGCATATCGCGCCACGCAACGAGCACAGGATCAAGCACCGGAGCGAGCGCGTTTGAAGAAAGCGGCGCGCCTTTATACACAGCATCGAGTTCTTCGCGCCAGATGGCGATTGCCGTTTGCGCAGCCGTTTCATCCCGCGCGCCGATGGCGTCCACAGCATCGTCTACATGGCGGCACAGCGCATACATCGCGTAAATCGCACGACGCTTCCGGCGCGGCAAAAACTGCGTGCAGAAATAAAAACTTTTGGCGTGCGTGCGCGTCGTTTCACGGCAGTAACGATATGCTGCTTCAATGTCGTTCGATACGTCGGGCGTTTGTGCCGGAAGATGTGAAGTTTGCAAAGACATGGAATGCGAATGCGCAAAAGGAATGGTTCAAGCTTCGCGTGCGGCGATGTAGTCGGCCATGTCACAGAGCAGTCGTGCGGGCAGCGTTGTGCCGAACTCCGCAGCAAGCACGTTCTTCGCTTCGTGGACAAAATGCGCGACGCGTTCTTTCGTGTCCTTCGCGCCGCGTTCATTGGCGAAGGTTGCGCGTCTGGTTGTCGCAGTTGAAAGCAATGCATCCTCTCGCAGATCGAGTAGATCATCGCTTGTTTGATAGGCTTCGCCGATTAGTTCAGCGTAACGCGAGAGCGCCGCGAGTTGCCCGTCCGTCGCGCCCGAAAGAATCGCACCGACGCGCAAAGCGAGCCGTATTAGAGCGGACGTTTTCAGATTGCGCACAGCATCATCAACGACCTCACGCGCTTCATTCCTATCACTAACCTTATCAGTCGCCACAGCACCAAAATCGTCGTGCTTGTGGTCATCACTTTCGGCTAGATCGATGCTTTGCCCTGCGACCATTCCACGCGCGCCGATACATTCGACAAGTTCGCGGTGAGCGTTGACGGCGCGTGTCGCCTGTTCAGCGTTCACGCCGTCAAACATGAGTCCGTAAGAAGCGTTCATCAATGCGAGCGCGACGAGCACAGCCAAGCCTTCGCCGTAACGTGTATGTAATGAAGATCGCCCGCGCCGCTCGCTTGCATTGTCCATGCACGGCAAATCGTCGAAGATCAGCGAACTCGTATGCACGTACTCAACGGCCACTGCTGCCGCCAAAACTTCGCTCGCAAGCCCGCCGACAATCTCTGCGCCGAGCAAGGTGAGCACGGGACGAAGTCGCTTGCCGCCCGGAAACAAAGCGTAACACAGCGCGTCGTTAAACTGTGTCTCGACAAGCGCGGGCGCAACGGGCAGATAACGCAATAACGCTTCTTCGATTTCTGGACGCACGCGCGCGACGTAATTCCATAACTCGATTTGTGCGTGGCTGGATTTGGCTTGCGTGCTCATGCTTGGCGTTCTAAATTTTTCTTATCGACACCACAGGTTCGGTCTTTTGTCTGGATCGGGAAAATATAGGCCAAGCGTTACAGGGATACGGCAGGCATCTCACAAAAATATGCGTCTTTGCGAAACTACTCTTCTTGTTTTTCTTCGTAAGCGAGGCGCGACTGTTCCGCCAGAGTTTCCGGCACGACGACGCGAAACGGATGCTTGGCGACGAACGTCGGCACTTGCCGCACGTCTGCGCCGAGCGCGTTCAAAGCGGCGACAGCGCGATTGTCGTCCAACTCCGCGACATTGAAAACTTCCGCCGCGCGCCTTAACGCTCCACGCAAACGATCAAGCGGCAACGACCTTTGCGCTAGAACTTTGCCGCGCGCCTGAAAATCGCCGAGCGCATACAACACGATTTGCTCCGCGTCAATCGCGCTTGTTTCCCTTCGCTCTTTGAAAAGTTCCGTTTGCTGCATAGAGATTGTTTGGAAAATTTCCGGCTATACTTTGAAGACGCCAAGTTACGCGAGAGTCAGATTTACTGCGGTGCGCTCGAACGTCGCGGACGTGAAGCAGCAGACGGCTCGCCCTGTTGTAGTGCCTTCGCCGGTGCGTTAGATTTGGCGGGCACTGAAGCAGGCTTAACGGAAGCAGCAGGCGCACGCGACGCGGCGGGCGCGGGCGAACTCCTTTGCATTAACTCTGCTTGCTCATACGGATCGAGCCGCGCAAAAACGTAAAAAATCTCCACTGTGCGTATCGCGCCGAGAAATCGGAACGTATTGCTCAGCACCTCGCCTGTGCGAAACGTTTCCGGGCGCGGCGGCGTTTCAAAAAGGCTGCCGAACTCGTCGCGCGTTACTGCCTCAAACTCCGGCAAATAATCGTTGTTGCTTTCGCGCGCGATGCGCATGGCAATCTGCCGCAGTGCGCGTATGCGATTCAAGTTGCGACGATAGTAAGCAGGGCTGATTTCGCGGCGGCTTGCGCGGTCATCAACAACTTCCTGCTCGCCTCGCAGATAACCCAGATAAGCGCGCACAACGGGGCCAAACTCCGCGTCCGACTGTGCTGCTGTAGTGGCTACGCGCCCACGATGCTGCGCCACACCGCAGACAGGCAGAGCGACGAGCATTAAAATTATGTTGACGAAAAAAAAGAGTTTATTCCGTTTCATACATTAGCCACAGAGACACAGAGGCACAGAGATGTAAGAAAGTAGGTTAGAGATGGTTTTCTGCATGTACGTCTCTTTATTATCTGTTCGCTCTCTGTGCCTCTGTGTCTCTGTGGCAAGTTCTGTTACGTCCTCTTATATCGAATGTTCGCGGGAGACTTTCGAGCGAGTCTTTATTATCGGCATCGGGAAAGCCGCGCGCAAGTGTGCGTTGCGCGCCCGCTCCCGGCAGTGCTACATTTCCCTGAACCGGAACAGCGCAGACGCTTTCCACAGCACATCATGAATAATAACGCAGCGCATCAACACGAAGGCAAAAAAATCGCTCTGTGCGTAAGTGGCGGCATCGCTGCGTATAAAGCTGCGGAAGTGTTGCGCGGGCTGCAACAGGCCGGTCAGACAGTGCGCGTCGCCATGACCAAGCGCGCCTGCGAATTCATCACGCCGCTCACGTTTCGCGCGCTCTCCGGCTCGCACGTCATTGTGGACGATTACGCGCCCGATAATCCAGACCCGATTGCGCACATCACTTTTTCGCAAAGCGTTGATTTGCTGCTCGTCGCGCCCGCCACCGCGAACATCATCGCCAAATTCGCCAACGGCATCGCCGATGATTTTATCACGTCAACTTATCTAGCCTCGACTGCGCCCGTGCTCATTGCACCCGCGATGAATACTACGATGTGGAATCATCCGGCGACAGAGCGCAATCTCGCGCAATTGCGCCGCGATGGAGTGCGTTTCGTCGAACCGGACGCAGGCGAGATGGCCTGCGGCACAGTCGGCATGGGACGCTTGAGCGAGCCGGAAAAAATCGTCGCCGCCGCGCTCGAAATTTTGCGTGTGCGAGCGCAGCATAACTTACAGGATTTCGCGGGCGAGCGCGTGCTCATCACCGCCGGAGCGACGCGCGAAGAAATTGACCCTGTGCGATTTCTTTCAAACCGCTCATCTGGACGCATGGGCTTTGCACTTGCGGAAGCAGCACACGCGCGCGGAGCCGAAGTGACGATTGTGGCGGGCATCACCACCGCGCAAGAGCCAACCAATGCGCGTATCATTCGCGCCGCATCAGCCGCAGACATGCACGCGGCGGCAATGAAAGGATTGCCCGATGCAACAATCTTCGTCGCGGCGGCGGCGGTTGCCGATTACCGGCCTGCCATGCGCGCCGCCAGCAAAATCAAAAAATCCGGCGACAACTTAACCCTTGTTCTTGAGCCGACTGTAGACATTCTCGCGGAAGTCGCTCACGCCCGCCATGATGGATTGCTCATCGTCGGCTTCGCCGCTGAATCCGACAATGTGCTGGCTCACGCGCTTGATAAATTAGCGCGCAAGAATCTGGATATGATCGTCGCCAACGACATTACGCGCGACGGCGCAGGCTTTGACACGGCGACCAATGCGATCACGATTATTAAGCGCGCCGACAATCTGCCGCTCGAAGTTCCGCTTGTTTCCAAAGTCGAAGCCGCGCACAGCATCTTGGATCAAATCGCGCACCTTCGCCGCGATCAAAAAAGCGTAGCCGCGCCGGATCAAATCAACGTGGATTCTGCAAGCTCCAGCGCAGATTGAAAAGACTTCGATGACCGACGCATCGCAACTGAAAAACGAACTGCTTGCGCTCGCCACGGAACTCGGCGAGCATTTGGCTTACGCGCGCGAACTCCATATTGAATTCGCGGAGACTGCTGTCGTGCACAGCATCAAAGCATCGCCAACCGCAAACGTAAACTCGCGCACAAACGCAACGGGACAGTCAGACAGTCAGACAGTCAGTAGCACAGCAAGTCAGACAGCTCTCGCGCGCAACGCCGCCGCGACTACGAACGCGACATCGCCGATGCGCGCCGGGCAATCATCGCCGCCCGTGAACGATGCTGATGAGGCTCCTTCTGCTCTCTTTCGCAAACAATCTCTTGAACCGACGGGAACAACCGACATGGCTAAACGAACCGACACATCACAGACCGAAGCCACGCCCGCGCCGCGCGAAACTTTGTTCGGCGAAATCACGCCGCAGGACGATGCGAGCCTCGCCCGTCCCGATGAAACTCTCGAAGACATACGCGCCGACATCACGCCGACATGTATGCGCTGCACGCTTTGTTGCGAAGGACGCACGCAGGTCGTCAACTCGGACGGCAACGTAAATGCGCGTTTGATGTTCGTCGGCGAAGCACCCGGCGCAGACGAAGACGCACAGGGCAAACCTTTTGTCGGGCGCGCCGGGCAACTGCTCAACAAAATCATCGAAGCCATCGGCATGAAACGCGCGGATGTTTTCATCGGCAACGTCAATCGCTGTCGCCCTGCTAACAATCGCACGCCCGTGCTCGCCGAAGCCAAAATCTGCAAGCCTTTCTTAATACGTGAAATTGCCGTCGTGCAACCCGAAATAATCGTCGTGCTCGGCAACACGGCGATGAAAAACTTGCTCGACACGAAGGAAGGCATTACTAAACTGCGCGGCAATTTTCAGGACTACAACGGCATCAAAGTTATGCCGACGTTTCATCCCGCATATCTCTTGCGCGACCCGACGAAGAAACGCGAAACGTGGGAAGACATGAAAAAAGCGCGCGCCTTTCTTGACGGGAAAAAGTAACCAGTTTTCAGTAGACAGTTGTCAGTACCCAAAACCCGCGCCGCCGAAGAGATTACTGAACTGCGTGGAAGCCCGCTTGAAGTTTCTACTGATAACTGCTCACTGAAAACCGAAAACTGTATTATGGATTCTTCGCAATCACTTTTGTTTGACCCGACGCCCGCCGAATCAAACGAGACGCTCGATGAAATCAACGCGGAACAATTGCAGCGCGCGAAAGCCTTGCCGCAGTATGCCGAACGCATCTTCGTTTTCGGTGTGGGGAGTGTAGGCGCGAAAGTCGCCGTCGTCGGTGAATCGCCGGGGCCGCCGGACATTGATTCAGGCCAGCCGTTCATGGGGCCTGCCGGACAAATGCTCGACCGCATACTCGCCGCCATCAATCTCAAGCGCGCGGATTGTTACCTGACGAATGTCGTCAAGATTATTTCGACGGGCGATGAATTGACGCCGGATGTGCTCAATTTTTTCACGCCCTATCTACACCGCGAACTCGCAGTCGTGCGCCCGCGCGTAGTCGTCGCCTTCGGCAATACTCCGACGCGAGCACTGCTTCGCACAAAGAAACCCATCTCGCAAATGCGCGGTGAGTTTCACGATTACGGCGCGTCGAAATTGATGCCGACATTCAATCCTGCTTACTTGCTGCGCGATCCATCGAAGAAGCGCGAAGTCTGGGAAGACATGAAAAAGGTGCGCGCCCTTCTCGCTTCAAGTTAAACAAGGCAAACGCGTCGCCCGTTGCAATATTTTGCGTTAAAGGGAGAGCAAAAAAATGTCCGTTCGATTTGCGAAACACTGGTTTACAGCCAGCGACTACGAGCGCATGGGAGAGGCGGGCATCCTGCCAGCGAATGAGCGCTTCGAGTTGATCGAAGGAGAAATCATCAAGATGTCACCGATAGGCAAACGCCATGCGGCGTGTGTTAATCGTTTGAGCCGGATTCTAAATCGCCAAGTGAGCAATACAGTAATTGTCAGCACACAAAATCCGATTGTGCTCGACGATTTTTCGGAGCCGCAGCCGGACGTAGCACTGCTTAAGTTCCGCGAAGATTTTTACGAACATGCGCTGCCGCAATCAACAGACGTGCTGCTCGTCGTTGAAGTTTCAGATACGACACTCGACTATGACCGGAAAATCAAACTTTCGTCCTACGCACATGCGAGCATTGCCGAAGTGTGGATAGTTAATCTGCCAGAGGAAATAATTGAAACCTACGCACAGCCCGCGAACGGCACATATGAACACATACGACTTCTCAAACACGGTGAGACTCTCACATCAGAGACCGTGCCTGATCTCAAAATCAGCGTCGATGCTGTTTTAGGATAATCCGCCCTGCAAAATCCCATCGCTTTGACTGTCAACGCTTTCACCGGGACGCCACGCGAAGCCGCACCTACGGCGCCGCTTTACGCGGAAGTCGCCGTGCCGCTGCGTGTGATGCAAACGTTCACGTATCGCCTGCCGCTCGCGTTGCAAACAGAAGCGCAAATCGGCTCGCGCCTAATCGTTCCCTTCGGGCGCAAACGCCTCACGGGTTATATCGTCGCACTGCACGCCGCGCTCGATCCCGGCACGGATTGGAGCGAAGTCGAAATTAAGGAAGCCGAAGAACTCCTTGACGCCGAGCCGCTCTTGACGCCCGAAATCGTCGAGATTACGCGATGGGTTTCCGAATATTACGCCGCGCCGTGGGGCGAAGTCTTAAAGGCCGCGCTGCCCGCCGGACTCAACGCGACCATCGAACAAATACTCACCATTACCGCCGAAGGCCGCGACGAACTCGCGCGCCTTTCGAGCAAACGTGCGGTGACAGCCAAAGCACGCGCACTGCAATTCGTCGCCGGAGAAACAGAGACGACCTTGCGCAATCTGGCGCAACACATCGGCGACGCGCGCGCCGGAACCGTTGCCCGCGCGCTCGAACATGCCGGGTGGATCAAGCTGTTTCATCGCGCACGCTCCGTGACGGCAAAAGCAAAACGTCGCAAGGCCGTGCGCCTGCTGCCGCTCGAAACACAAAACGCGAAGGACACAGCGCGCGTTCTCTCCGCCGCGCAACAATGCATCATCGATGCATTGCTCGCGGAAGACGGCGAGATGTCGTTCACGGATTTGCTGGAACGCGCAGAGGCGGGTGCTTCGTCAATTCAAACGCTGGAGAAACGCGGCCTCGTCGAAGTCTTTGTCCGCAGCGTTCGCCGCGATCCACTCGCGGGCGCACAGTTGCCGGAAAACAACGAACTCGACTTGACTGAAGCGCAGGCCGCCGCCCTCTCGGAAATCAAAACGCCGCTCGAACAAAAGCGCTACGAAGCATTTTTGCTGCACGGCGTCACGGGCAGCGGCAAAACAGAAGTTTACATTCGCGCCATGCGCGCCGCGCTTCAGATGAACCGCACGGCGATGATGCTTGTGCCGGAAATTGCGCTGACGCCTGTTTTCTCGCGTCGCCTACGCGCGCACTTCGGCGACCGTGTGGCGATCTTTCATTCATCCTTAACGATTGGCGAGCGCTTCGACGAATGGAGTCGCTTGAAGAAGGGTGAAGCGCGCGTCGTGATCGGCACGCGCTCGGCTGTGTTTGCGCCCGTCTCCGATCTGGGCATCATCATCGTTGACGAAGAACACGAAGGCTCTTACCGCCAGCAGGAATCGCCTTATTATAACGGCAGAGACACGGCGATTGTACGTGCCTCGAAAGCAGGCGCTGTCGTCGTGCTCGGCTCCGCAACACCTTCGCTCGAATCCTTCTACAATGCGCAGGGCGGTAAATATCGCTACCTACAGCTCGCCAATCGTATCGCCGACCGCGCGATGGCAACCGCCGAAATCATAGACATGCGAACGGTCTTCGCGCGGCACGGCAAAGCAGAAGTTTTCTCCGACGAGCTATTGCAAGCCATCGAAGAAACGCACCATCGCGGCGAGCAATCAATCGTGCTTTTGAATCGTCGCGGCTATTCCAGTTTCGTCGTTTGTCGTTCGTGCGGCGAGTCAATCCAATGCCCGAACTGCGACGTAACGCTGACGTTTCATCGCGGCGAAGCGAGTCTTATCTGTCACTACTGCGCCCACCGCATGACGCCGCCCTCGAAGTGCCCGCTCTGCGCGGGCAAATATATTCAGTTCGTCGGCGAAGGCACAGAGCAGCTCGAAGAAATACTGCGCAAGCGTTTTCCAGCTTTGCGCATCGCGCGGCTTGATCGAGATACAACCTCGCGGCGCAATCTTTTCGAGAAAGCGATTATGGAATTCGGCGCGGGCGAACTAGATATGCTCGTCGGCACGCAGATGCTCGCCAAAGGCCACGACTTTCCGAACGTCACGCTCGTCGGCGTCGTCTCGGTTGACGCAGGACTCGCGCTGCCGGACTTTCGTTCTGCCGAAAGAACGTTTCAATTAATCACGCAAGTCGCGGGACGCGCCGGACGCGGCGAACGAGCCGGACGCGTCCTTGTCCAAACTTTTCACCCGCATCACTACGCGCTTCGCCACGCCTGCGCGCAGGACTACCAAGCCTTTTACGACGAAGAAATCAACTACCGCAAAAATCTGCATTACCCGCCCTTTGTCGCGCTCGCTTCCCTGCTCGTTCACGGCGAAGAATTAGGGCGCACGCAGGCCACCGCCGACGAACTCAAGACCGCGCTCGTCGAAGCGAACACAAACAAGGATTGCCGAATCTTAGGCCCCGCGCCCGCACCGCTCGCGCGTCTGCGTGGCGAACACCGCATTCAACTTCTCATCAAATCACGCAGCCGCCCGCGCTTGCGACAACTGCTCGATGTCGCCTTCGCCAATGCCGCCGCGCAAGGCACAAATCTTCACAACGTCAATCTGGAAATCGATCCTGTGAACTTAATGTAAAAACTTTGCCACAGAGACACAGAGGCACAGAGAAGATGATGATGGCAAGAGAAAGATTCTTATGTTTCTGTCATCCGTTTTATTATATCTACCTTGCTCTATGTCTCTGTGCCTCTGTGTCTCTGTGGCTAAACTGAAGTTGTCTGCGGTAAACTTTTCTGCATGAAACTCGCTGAACTTGCGGCGCAAACGAACACGCGCCTTGAAGCAACCGACACGGACATTGAAATCAACGGCGCTGCCGGACTGAATGAGGCTGCGCCCGGACAGGTTACCTTTCTCGCCAACCCGCGCTACACCACGCGCGTCGCGCATACTCAAGCGTCGGCGATTTTCGTCGGCGAAGCGGTTGAAGTTCCCGCAAAGCAACTCGCCATCCTGCGCGCCGCTGATCCGTATCTCGCTTACACACGCGCGCTTCGTTTGTTTCATCCCGAACCGCAGTTCGAGCCGTTCATTCATCCGACGGCGATTATTGACGAAACGGCGCGCGTCGCTAAAGACGTGTGGATCGGCGCGCACGTTTACGTCGGGCGCGAATGTGTGATCGCAAGCGGCGTGCGTATTCATCCGAATGCGACCATTTACGACGGCGCGCAGATCGGCGTTGACTCAATCATTCATTCCGGCGTCGCCGTTCGTGAAAATTCACAACTCGGCGCGTGCGTCGTCATACACAACAACGCTGTGATCGGCTCGGATGGTTTCGGTTACGCGAAGGACGAAGAAAAACACTGGCTGAAGATTCCGCAAACGGGGCGCGTCGTCGTTGAAGATGATGTAGAGATCGGAGCGGGCGCTTGCATTGACCGCGCGTCCGTCGGCGAAACTCGCATCAAGCGCGGCGCGAAGATTGACAACCTCGTGCAGATCGGCCACTCATGCACAGTAGGCTGCGACGCGCTCCTTTGCGCGCAGGTCGGACTCGCCGGAAGTTCCAGCATCGGTGATCGCGTGATTCTCGCCGGTCAAGCGGGCGTCGCCGGACACTTAACCATCGGCGACGACGCCGTGCTCACCGCCAAATCCGCGACCAGCCATAACGTCGAACCGGGCAAAGTCATCTCCGGCATTCCGGCTTTTGATAATAGAGATTGGCTGCGCTCGGTTGCCGCCTTCAGAAGATTAGGCGACATGCAACGCACAATCCGCGCTCTCGAAACGCGCCTTGCTTCAAAAGAATAGGACTGCTCGTGCTGATAAACGCTAACAAACCCCACTTGTGGAAAGCCGACGTTACCCAATCGGTTTATCAATTCAATGCTTGGTTTATGAAGTTTGCTCCCGTCGAATATCGCAACACTCGGTACGCGACGACGAAGTACGTAAAGAATGCCTTGCTTCACACGCAAGATTTAACTGCCCTGACGCCCGCGACGCTCAAATCCCATCCTAATGTTTTGCCGACTTTGAGAATGGCAACGGCACCGCCGCTCGCACGCGACCGACTTATTGGCTTGGCAGGTGTAAATTCTAGCCTTGTGCAAGCGATGGAAAAAGATAAGTTGCCCAAGAGAATCAACGCAACCGAACTTGATCGACAGCTTGGCCGCATCTGCGAAATCATTTCCGAAGTCCTCGATCGCGATATTTTCGCATGGCTTGACGAAGGGAGAGATGCAAGCGACCGTGAGCGTGAGCAGGCGTCCATGATCGTAGCCGACCGGCTTTGCGGTTCGATGGCCGACCCGATCATTCGCAACGCTCACGAGAAGCGATAGTTAGCTTTGATCGAAAATTTTCTCAACGCGCGTGGCTATCGCAAGGCGACACCGCCTCCCGGTCAAAACATTACGAAAATGGAAGCAGGCACGTACTGCTATCGTTTGAACGTCCCCGTGAATGTGGGCGAAGGCCAAGTGAACATTCCGATTGATGCAGTGATTCAACCCAAAGTGCCAAGTGAAGGCGGGATGCCGATTTTGATAGAGGCCAAGTCCGCCGGGGACTTCACCAATACCAATAAACGACGCAAGGAGGAAGCAATAAAACTTCATCAGTTGCGCCAAACTTACGGCGCAGAAACACGGCTTTATCTGTTTCTGTGTGGATACTTTGACGCCGGATATCTGGGCTATGAAGCAGCAGAGGGTTTAGATTGGATTTGGGAGCATCGCGTTGAGGATTTGCTCAAGTTAAACTTGTAAAATGACAACACAAGTGCTTTCAAAAGAGGCGCGTCGGCTTAAGGTTCAAGCCATGCTGGACGCGCGTAAGACAATGTTGGAGCGCAACAGGTTAGGCCAATTTGCAACGCCGTCTGCGCTTGCGCTAGAGATAGCAACTTATGTGCGCTCACGATTGCCCAAACGTTGCCCGGCATTGCACTTTTGCGAACCCGCGTTTGGCACAGGCTCTTTCTATTCTGCATTTTTGCAGATATTTCCACGCCATAGCATCGCCAGCACAACCGGAATCGAAATCGACGCGGCATTTGTCTCTGCAGCGCGCGATATATGGGATAGCACCGGATTGGAATTGATAGAAGCTGATTTTACATCGCTGGCGGCGCGAAATAATACGTTGCCGCGACCGAATATTCTTCTCACTAATCCCCCATACACGCGCCATCACCACCTAAACGATGAGCAGAAGGCTAGGTTGAAACCCGATACGGCACGGCTGACAGGCATTCCGGTTAGTGGCTTAGCGGGTATTTACGTTTATTATTTTCTGCTTGCATCGGCATGGATGCAGGACGACGGGATAGCAGCGTGGCTGCTTCCATCTGAATTTATGGATGTGAACTATGGAACAGCGCTTAAAAAGTATTTGACCGAGCAGGCGTCTGAAGTTCGTATTCATCGTTATAACCCGCTCGACGTTCAATTTGAGGATGCGCTTGTTTCGTCGGCTGTCGTAGTTTTCCGTAAACGCCCGCCGATGCACAGCGCGACTATCGAAATGACGTATGGCGGCACGTTGACTGAACCGAACCGCCGACAACGTATATCAATCACAGAGTTGGTAGGTGCCCCAAAGTGGACGCAATACCCAAGCGACCCTAATAAAGCGCCCATCCTGACAAACGAGAATGGCGCAACGCTTGGAGACTTGTTCGATATTAAGCGCGGCATCGCTACTGGAGCCAATGAGTTTTTTATTCTGTCTAAAGCCGAGGCTGAACGGCGCGGCTTACCAATTGGATACTTGCGCCCAATCCTACCCAGCCCGCGCCAGTTGCGCCAAAGCATTATCGAAGCTGATAGCGATGGGTACCCATGCCTTGATGAGCCGCTTTTTCTTATTGACTGTGATTTAGAGCCATTGAAACTTCAAAAGCAATGTCAACCGCTTTGGGAATATTTGGAGAGTGCAAATAAAAGCGGCATTCGGGATCGCTATTTAGTTTCCAGCCGCAAACTTTGGTATAAGCAGGAGAGCCGGGCACCCGCGCCGTTTCTTTGCACATACATGGGCCGAGAAAATGGCGAACGCAAACCGTTCCGTTTTATTTGGAACCGCTCGAAAGCAATTGCGACCAATTTGTATTTGATGCTTTACCCTAAAGCGGGCTTAGCTCAATTGATTCACGAGCGCCCAGAACTGGATGAATCGATTTATACGGCGCTCAACTTCTTGCGCGACGACCTTTGCGCGCAAGGGCGGTTCTACGGTGGCGGTTTACACAAAATTGAACCTAAAGAATTGAAGCGCGTTCAAGCAGTGACGTTTTCTACTCTAATTGCTCAACTCAGAGTTACCGAAACATAGCGCGCGTCAGCCGAACGTTAAGTTTACGTCACCGCGCCGCCGTCTACGATGACGACTTCGCCGTTCATGAAGCTGTTGCGGTCGCTGACCATAAAGGCGGCGTATTCGGCGAGTTCTTCGGGGCGTCCGAGGCGGCCACGCGCGACCCAGAATTCGTGCATCTGTAAAAGTCGTTCGGGCAGGGTGTGTGCGAGGTCTGTGTCGAAGATTCCGGCGGCGATGGCGTTGACGCTGACGCCGAAGTTAATCGCTTCGCGCGAAAGGCATTTGGTAAAGCCGATGACGGCGGCCTTCGATGTCGCGTAGTGAACGGCGGTCGGAAGCGCGCGGATTGCGCCGATGGAAGTGATGTTGAGAATCGCTCCCTTGCGCTGGCGCATCATCTGGCGGTAAATCGGTTTGGTGACGGCGAAGAGGCCGTTGACGTTGGTGTTGATGACTTCGTCCCACGCGCGGTCAGTCGTCGTCGCGAAATTGTCGCCGCGATTGATGGCGGCGTTGTTGACGAGTATATCTATGCCGCTCCACGCTCCGACTAATTCGCGCGTCATTTTTTTTAAGCCGACGCGATCCGTGACGGATATTTTGTAGGAGAGCGCGCGACGCCCGTGCGCTTTGATTTTTTCAACGACGGTTTCGGCCAGATCGTCGCGCGAGTTGTAATTGAAAGCCACGTCCGCGCCTTCGCGCGCAAAGACTTCGCAGAGCGCCGCGCCGATGCCGCGCGTGCCGCCTGTGACAAAGGCGCGTTTTCCTTCAAGCAAAAGGCTCACTTAAGTTTTTGTCTCCAAAAAAGCCCGCTTCGACATGACCGAAGCGGGCAGGGTAGAAAATCTTTTCTTCGTTGTCTGGAATGATTAAAACGCGAATCGCACGCGCACGTCAATCATCGCAATTAATCAAGCACGGCGCGCTTCGACAAGCACGGGTTCTTCGAGCGCCATCACGGGCGCGGGAATCAGCGCGGTGATTTCTTCGACAATCCGGCGCGTGGAATTAGGCCGCGCCAGCCCGATGGTGGCCGCGCGCATCGCCGCGTAATGTTTCGTGTCCTCGACCATGCGGCGAATCACAGGCACGATGTCAGTCGCCTTTTGCAGCAAGATTCCCGCGCCGCGTTTCTCTAACATATCGGCAGCGCCCGCTTCCTGCGGCATCGGCGCGGTTGTCGCGTCGGCGATAATCGGCAGGCGACATGCTAACGCTTCAAACGTCGTCAAGCCGCCGAGTTTAGAAATCATCACATTCGCCGCGCCCATTAAATTTTCGACGTGATCCGAATAGCCTATGACTTTGATCGGGAACTTCGCGGTCAAGGCGAGCGATTCGGCTTCGGCGCGCAATTCTTCGTTGCGTCCGGCGAGAAAAATCGCCTGCACATTCAATTCGCCGCGAACGAGTTCACGAAAGATACTCGGAATGTTGCCGCCACCCGCCCAACCCGCGTTGACGAAGACCGTGAATTTTTCGGGATCGAGTCCGAGCGCAGTGCGCGCCGCCTGCGCCGCTTGCTCGCCCGGAAATTCAAACTTCGGATGCACTGGCATTCCCGAAACCTTGATCCGCTCCGGCGCGACTCCGTAATCAATCAACTGCTGGCGCGCTTCATCGCTGGCGACGAGATAAAGCCGCACGTCATCGCACGCCCAGCCTTTCCAGAATCCGTAGCAAGGGTCTGTCACGACTGTGACGAGCGGAATCGTGTCCGCGAGTTTCAATTCTTTGAGAACGCGCGCGAGAATATGCTGCGTTAAAGGATGCACGCTGACGACGACATGCGGACACCAGCGCTCGAATAGATCGCGGAAGTAACCGATGGCACGCGACAAAAAGAAATTTCGCGTTTCCGGGCGAAAGCGATTCATCGCCCAGAATAGATATTTCATCCAGTGCTGTTTGTTTTGGAGCAGCCAATTATAAAGCCGCACGCCTTTTTCCGTGATCGAATGTGATTCCTCAATTGCCTTCACGACGCGCACGGCATACGAACGCCCTTGAAAAAACTTCTGGACGCCCGCGCCAATCGCCGCCGCCGCAGAGCGATGCCCGCCGCCGGTATCGGACGAGATAATCAGAATTTTCGGAACGCGTGAACGAAACATAATAAGGCAGATGTTAGATGTCAGATACTAGATGTTAGATGTTAGTTACAAACGGTAACGGGCTTTCCACTAGCATCTAGTATCTGACATCTGTTTTTAGGCTTTCACAATTACGCCGTCGGCTTCGGGCTGCTGGCGGTCAATCTGTTTGCGCGCTTTTTTCATTTCGCGCTCAAGCTTTTTGATCTGAATCAAGTGCTTTGGATTGAACGGCAACGACGGATAATAGCTGTTCGATTCGTGCGTGCAGAAACAGCCGTTTTGCGCTTTCTGGCGGCGCGCTTGCATCGCGGGCGAGAGCCAGAGTTTCTGGAAGTTCCAATCATAGTCGCGCAAGTTGGCAATCGGTTCGAGATTTTCGCAGGATGAAACCGTGCCTTCGTCGTAGATGACGCCGCCCGCCGTGCCAGCGTAGCAAGTCATCTGCGCTTTCTGTTCTTTCTGCGCTTTGTCGATCAGGCCGTGCATGTAAATGTCAATCGCGGCCTTGAAGAAACCCGCGTCGCCGCCGTAGTTATTCTTGATCGCAGCGTGGCGCGAATCTTCGTCGATCATCGTTGCGAGTTGGGCGTAGCGCGAGTGGTCAATATCCAATTCGATGGGATTGGCCGACGGCGGGCGAATGTAATTGAAATTAACTTTGTCGGGCTTCAGGTCGTATTTCAGAAAGTCGTACCACTCGAAAATCGTGTCCTGATTCGAGTTCATAAAGCAGGTACAAGTTTGAATGTCCAGACGCTTGTATTCTTTCTTGATTTGCTGAAGTTGGCGCGCCGTGTCAATCGCCATATCCCACGAACCGGGTTTGCGGCGAATCTTTTCGTGCTGGTCTTTGAGGCCGTCAATGCCGAGCGCAACGGCGACATTCAGGTTCGGGCATTCTTCGAGAATGCGCGTGACATCGGGAATGATACGCTTTTGAATTTGCCCGTTCGACATCAAGTAAACGGATTCGAGTTTATTGTTTTCGTAAAAAGCGCGGACGATTTCCGGCAAGTCCTTGCGTGTGAAAGGCTCGCCGCCCGCGAGGATGAGCACGCCGAGATTGCCGCCGAGCGTTTCGGAAATCTTTTGAATTTCTTCGGTCTTCATCTGCAATTTCTTACGCGGGCGATCATCCAATTCTTCCGTGAAAAAGCAGTGCGTGCAACGCATATCGCATACGCTCGTCACCAAAATGTTGAGCAGCACGGGCGCAAACGGTTGCCCTAAAGCAAGCTTGGCGTAGCGTTTCAAAAGTTCTTTGGTTGTATAATCCATCTTTACCTCAAATCAATTCGCGCATTGTACTAAACGCGCCGTACATGCCGCCGATTCAATCGCGGCGACCTTAACAAATAAGCCATTCGCGCGGCCTTGTCAAACAAAACGAGCAACATTCGTGCCGCTCGTTTATGAATCAAACGCGCCGGAACTTTGATGCCCGAAACGCACCGCAAGATGTTAAGCAGAGGGGCTAGCGCGCGCTGATTCCGAGCGCGCGCATACGTCTATATAAGTGGCTGCGGTCAACGCCCATCAATTCCGCCGCGCGCGTCACGTTGCCGTCGGCCTCCATCAATTTCTTTTGAATAAACTCGCGATGATAAGCGTCCGTTGCTTCTTTGAAGGACGGAAATTTGAACGACGCGGCGGGCGGCTCGTCGCTGCCGAACACGGGCAGATCGCTCACTGTAATCTTCGTGCGCGGGTGCATGATGACGACTCGCTCGATTGTGTTACGCAGTTCGCGCACGTTGCCCGGCCATGAATAATTTTGCAGCGCCTCGATTGCTTCCGGTTCAAAGCGTTTCGTTTTCCTGCCGTAAGCGCTCGAAAACTTGGCGTTGAAATGTTCGACGAGTAGCGGCACATCTTCGATACGCTCGCGCAAAGGCGGAAGTTCAAATGGAATTACGTTGAGGCGGTAAAACAAATCTGCGCGAAAGTTGCCCGCTTCCAACTCGACTTCAAGTCGTTTGTTAGTGGCGGCGATGATCCGCACATCCACACTCAAGGACGAGTGCCCGCCAACCGGCTCGAAACGCCCTTCTTCGAGCACGCGCAAAACCTTCGCCTGAACACTCCTGCTCATGTCGCCGATCTCGTCCAGAAACAGCGTCGCATTGTCTGCCAACTCGAACTTGCCGCGCTTGGCTGCGGTTGCGCCCGTGAATGCGCCCTTGATGTGACCGAACAATTCTGACTCGATTAATTCTTCGGGAATCGCCGCCGAATTGACTTCCACAAACACTGCGCCCGCGCGTCTCGATTGCGCGTGGATGGCGCGCGCGACGAGTTCCTTGCCCGTGCCGCTTTCGCCGTAAATAAGCACGCGCCCGTCCGTCGGCGCAACGATGCTGATTTGTTTTCGCAGTGCGCGCATCGGCGCGGATTCGCCGACCATCGCGCTTTCTTCACTTAGTTCGGCGGAAAGCTCTGCGTTGACGCGTTCAAGCTCGCGCTGCCGTAGCGCATTGCGAATCGTCAGCACGGTCTTTTCAATGGACAAGGGTTTTTCGATAAAATCGAACGCGCCCAACTTCGTTGCCCGCACAGCCGTTTCAATGTTGCCATGCCCGGAGATCATCACGACAGACGTATCCGCGCCGTTTGCGCGCAGACGCTCTAAGGTTTCGAGTCCGTCAATTCCCGGCAGCCACACGTCCAGCAACACACAGCCGTAAGCGCGCCGCTCGACGGCCTTCAAGCATTCTTCGCCGCTCGCCACCGCTTCCGTCGCAAAACCTTCGTCCTGCAATACGGCGCTCAACGTCTCGCGTATGCCGCGCTCGTCATCGACTATGAGAATTGAATTGGACATCTCTTAAATACAGTATTCAGGAGTCAGAAGTCAGGAGTCAGAATAAAAGCAGGCCGCAAGGCAAGTCGCGCAGTGGGCATCGCTTTCATGCTTCTCTTACATTCTGTCTACTGACTCCTGACTTCTGCTTTACCCATTTGTTGCTGGCAGTTCAATCATAAACTTTGCTCCGCGCGGGCGATTGGCTTCGGCGCGAATGTGCCCGCCGTGATCTTTGATGATGCGTTGAATGATGGCAAGGCCGAGTCCTGTACCGCGTTCGCGCGTGGAAAAATAGGGTTGAAATAATTTGGCGAAAGCGGCGCGCGGAATGCCGTGCCCTGTGTCCGCGACTTCGGCGAGCAGCAGGCCGCGTGCAGGATCGTGCGCCGTTGCAATTGTGATGCGGTGTTCTCCTTCGACTTCGCCGAGCGATTCCAAAGCATTATCAATTAAGTTGACGAAGACACGTCGCAATTGTTCGGTGTCGAGCATTGCGGGCGGCAGCGTGCGCGCCAGACGCACATCCATGCGAATGTTTTCCAAACGACCTTCGTAAAGTGTGGCGGCCTGCCGAACGACTTCATTCAAATCCGCCGCCTCCAGACGCGCGTGCGGCAGGCGCGCGAATCTGGAAAATTCATCAACCATTGCTTTAAGACTTGCGACCTCGCGCGTAATCGTCGAAGTGCATTCATCAACAATTTTCGCTACGCGTTGACGCGAAACGGCATCAACGCTTGCCGCTTCAGCGCTTGTTGCGTTTAATGGTGGGCCGCCGCCGTTGCCGTTCGGCGCGACGCCAGTTGTCTTATAAGAACTCGTCGCAAAACTTTTCGCGATGCGTTCGGCGGACAATTGAATGGGCGTTAAAGGATTTTTGATTTCATGCGCCATGCGGCGCGCAACTTCGCTCCATGCGGCGGCTCTTTGCGCGGATAAAAGTTCCGTTAAATCTTCCATCACAAGCACGACGCCGCTGCCTTTTTTGCCGGAGCGTGCAGGGAGTGCCGAAGCCGTCAGCGCGACGGGAATCACTGCGCTTTCCTGCGATGCATTGCGGCCTAGTTCCGTCTGTTCCGAAGCGCGCCCTGAGCGCCGTGCGCGGCGCAGCAGGCGGTCAAGCACGGCGTGATCTTCTGCGCAAGTGATTTGCGCGAGCGTAAAGTTTGCGCGCGCTGCTTCCGGCACTTGCAGCATCCCTGCGGCAGTTGGATTGATCGTCGTCACAAGATCGTTTTCGTCAAGCGAGATAACGCCGGTTGACAAGGATTCGAGCACGATTTCGATGTAGTCGCGCCGTTCTTCGAGCGCCAGATTCTTGTCGCGCAATTCCGTCGCGCCCGCTTCGATGCGCTGACGATTTTCGGCCAACTGCGCCGTCATCGCGTTGAAGGAATCGGCAAGCAGAGCGAGTTCGTCTTCCGCGATAGTGCTGACGCGATGCGCGAGATTGCCGCGCGCGACTTCGTCTGCGGCTTCGGCGAGAGCTTTGATCGGCGTCGCTATGCCGCGCGCTAAATGAATCGCGATCCATGTGACGGCGAATAGTTGCAGCAGCGTAAAGAGTCCGAGCGTGGACAAACCGAGTTGGCGTACTCTGTGCTGGCGCGCGACCAATTTGTTGTACTCGCTGTGCGTGCCCGTGATGACATCATCCAGATTTGTATTGCTGCTTCCGGCGCGCGCCAAAATTAATTTCCGGTTGCTGCCGAGCTGCACGGCGACGGCATCGAAACCTTTATCGTCATAAAGGTTCGCGTTCGTTTCACTATTCGCGCTGCGTGCGGCTTCGAGCGTTTGATTCAATTCGTTGCGCGCCGATGGAGAAATACCCGGCTGCTCGCTTCTCGCCTGCGATTCGCCGCGCGCCGAAACAATTTCGATAGCTGCTAGATGACCGCTTGCCACAAGGTTGTCGAGCAATGCCGTGTCTTCGCGTGAATCGAAATCTTCGCCAAGCGCTGTGGCAAGCATAGCAGCAGTCGCGCGTAAATTCTGCGCGTAATTTACCACTGTCCGGCGCTGCACTTCGACGGTTTCGCGGACGACGTTTTCCGGCAGGCGGTTGAACCATTTCTCCAGCGAGCGGTTGAGAAACAGGTACGAAAACACCGCCATCGCCGTGATCGGAAGCAAACTCAAAGCGATGAAATAAACGATCAGGCGTGTTTTGATTTTCGAGCCGGGGCGTCGTTCCCGTCGCTCTTGGCGCAGTTTCAACAGAATGCGCACAAAGATAAACGCGAAGACCATAAAGGCGACGAAGATCAGCGACGATAACGCGTAAAGCAGCAACGCGTCGGAAGCAGTATCGGGCGTGACTACCGTCCATACTTGAAAAGCCTGCGCCGCGACGAGCACGGTCAAGAGCGCGAGCACCAACCCGCCGAGCAGCCACGGCGCGATTCGTTTGCGCGGACTCCTAGCGTTGTCGGCCTTTTCGTTTGCGTTCACAGATGATCGTTCGTCCATAAATTCGCTTACCGGTTCCGCATTCAGTTTAGCATAAGGAATAGGCTGAAAGTTTCGGTGCGGCATTGGTGTCGATGCCTGTTCGCGAAAGTGTCGCTTGCCTTGCCGCTTCGGTTACAATGCGAAGGATGTTATAACCATCGCTCTTCGCTCAAATTGAATGCAACCTCTACAACTTATTTTCAACCGCGCCAATCGCCTGCGCAGCGGCTGGCGTTTAATCATCTTTACAATTCTCTTTCTAACTATTGAGCAACTTATTGAAAGCGGCTTAGTCTTCTTTTTGCGTGCGGGTTTCGGTGAGCGTGGAATTTCGTTTCTGCAAAGCAATTGGGGCTATGTGGCGCAGGCGCTTGAATTGATCGCGGCGGCGTGCGCGTGCGGGTGGCTGTGCGGCGCGTTGCTTGAGGGATTGCCCGTGCGCGCGCTTGGCTGGACGCGGCATCGAGGCTGGCTGCGCGATTTGCTTGCAGGCTCTCTTATCGGCGCGGCGTCATTGTTTCTGGCGACGATCATCGCGGCGGCTTTCGGCGGCTTTCATTTTCAATGGGCGCTCGCGGGAATGTCTGCGTCGGTCTTGAAAACTTTGCTTGTCTCCTGCGGCATCTTCATTTTATCTGCTGCCGGAGAAGAATCCATATTTCGCGGTTATCCCTTGCAGACCGTGCTTCGTTCGTGGCCTGTGTGGTTGGCGCTTCTGCCCTCTTCTGTGTTCTTTGCGAAAGTGCATTTAGACAACCCGAATGTCGTGCCCGGCTTTACGTTCATCAACACGGCGATTGCGGGCGTGTGGCTCGCCGTCGCTTACACGCGCACCAGAAGTCTATGGTTTCCGCTCGGCGTTCACTGGTCTTGGAATTGGATGATGGGCGCGGTGCTCGGATTGCCCGTCAGCGGCATTGACCAACTAACGCCCGCGCCGCTCTTGCACGCGACTAACATGGGGCCGGATTGGATAACAGGCGGTGCATACGGCATAGAGGGCGGCGCGGCCTGCACGCTCGCGCTCTTGCTCTCCACCATTTTTATCTGGCGCACGCGGCTTGTCTCGGCCACCGAAGAATTAAAAGACTTGACGAGTCACGAAAATTGAGGCGGATTAAAATGCTTGACTTCCTGAATATACGTGATTAGAGTCTTATCGAACAGAAATTCCTCTGCTCGCGTCGTGTGACGCTCCACACCCACACCCACACCCATACCCACACCTCTATAAGGCGGGGTAAGCTATGAAAAAGCAGTTTTCCCTACGAGCATTATCGATCATGCTTGCGTTGTTCGCTTCTGTCACTTCTGTCTTTGCCCAATCAGTTACGAAACGCACTTTCGACGTTTCGGAATACGGGCACTCTATTGCAACCGTAGCTCTAGAAAGAAACAATGAAGTGCTTAAGGCTTTTATTTACCGCGAGGGTCAGCCCGTCCATCTCTACGGCAGTTTCCCGGCAGCCTCTGCATGGAGTGTATATATAGGTAAAGAAAAGGTTCTTGCTTATTACGGCACGACGAGCCGTGTTGAGACAAAGACATCCGGCTTTACTGCTAGTGCGGCAGCAAGGCACGGGCGCAAAGACGTTGATGACATTCACGAGCAGCTTGCAGATGATATGCGTATACTGCGCGCTGTTCGTGTTTTCGATCATGGCATCTCAATGTTTGAGTCCAATTTCGTCATTGCGACGGGCGATGAAAGTATATTCCAGAATGAACCGGCGGCCTCGTTGCAAGTGAAGGAGAGGCCGCATGAAGGCACAACATCTGCTGGCATTTTTTCGGCTCAATTGATAAAGGTGGGTCTAAACGGGCGCAGATGCAGCACAAGACAAGGTCTATCTCCGGGCACTATCGGATATTGTTATCAACAGTGCGGCAATAATCGAGATATGTGCATTCACGATCCGAAAGTGGGTGATCATACCGCTTGCTACACGGGTTACACTTCATGCACTGGAACTTGCGAGACCAGTTATGGTCCGAAACCAGTATTACCAGAGGGTTCCTCAGTTCAATAACAATGTAATTAAGGTTAAATAGTTAAGCCGCCACAATTAGTTGCTTGTGGCGGCTTAACTTATGACAATCTTCCTTATATTAAATATCCTTACCGCTCGTTCATCGGCACATACGGCGCATCGCGGGGGCCGACGTATTCGGCGCGCGGGCGTATAATGCGATTGTTAGCGTACTGTTCGAGGATGTGCCCCGTCCAACCGCTGATGCGGCTGACGGCGAAGATCGGCGTAAAGAGTTCCAGAGGAATGCCCATCATGTAGTAGGTCGAAGCCGAATAAAAATCCACGTTCGGGTAAAGGCCTTTCTCGCGCATCACAACTTCTTCTACCTTGCGCGACATCTCGTACCATTTCGTATCGCCTTGCCGCTCGCCGATTTCTTTCGAGAAGCGTCTGAGGTGCGTCGCGCGCGGGTCTTCAGTTTTATAAACAGGGTGGCCGAAACCCATGATTTTCTTTTTCGCTTCGAGCGCGCTTTTGATGTACGGCTCGACCTTATCGGGGCTTCCTATCTCGATCAGCGTTTTCATCACGTTGGTGTTCGCGCCGCCATGCAACGGGCCGGACAAAGCGGCGATGGCCGCCGTCACAGCGCCGTACATATCTGCGAGAGTGGCAGCAACGACGCGCGCGGTAAAGGTCGAAGCGTTTAGTTCATGGTCTGCGTGCAGCACGAGTGCGACATCGAAAATGTGGGCGTCTTCGGCGGAAGGCATTTCGCCTTTCATCATGTAAAGAAAGTTGGTCGCGATGTTCAGTTCGGGCTTCGGCGCAATCGGGTCTTTGCCTTCACGAAGGCGCGCGTTGGCGGCAACGATGACGGGCAGTTGCGCGGTCAATTTCGTCGCTGTGCGGAGAGCGGATTCACGCGATGTATCGCGTCCTGTCTTGTCGTAGAAATCGAGCGCGGAGACAGCCGTGCGCAGCACATCCATCGAGTCTGCGTCGCGCGGAAAAGACTTCATCAAAGCAATGAGTTCCTGCGGCAGTTCCTGGTTTTCGGCAATGGCCTTTTTCAGTTCATCGAGTTCCGCCTGCTTCGGCAACTGTCCATGCCAGAGCAGGTACACGACTTCCTCAAACGTGGAGTGTTTGGCGAGGTCGTGTATGTTGATGCCTTCGTAAATCAGTATGCCGCGCTCGCCGTCAACGTCGCCGATGGCGGTTGTCGCGGCGGCAACTCCGCGAAGCCCTGCGGCGCTCGCCGTGCCTTTCGCGGCAGCATTCGGCGCAGATGTTGAAGCGGCATCAGTCCCTTTGTCCATGATGTGCGTGTCCTTTTTTTCTGGAATGAAACGAAGATAGCACCGCCGCGCAAAAGGTGTCAAACAAAGGTACTTTTATTGCTCGATGGATTGTTTGAGCGCTGCCGTATTTGCCGATTGAAGTATGACCTGTTGACCGCGTTGGACGCAAAGAAGGCGCGCGGCGGAATCCCGGAAAGCAACGAGTTCCAGATAGCCCGCACTGCCCCAGACGGCAAACACCTCGCCACGTGTTTCTTTTTCTTCGGCGAAGAAGCGACGAATCGAAGCGATTCTTTGATTGTTAATGAAGATATGCGCGCCGCCGCTGATTCTTTCGTTCGTCAACTCGCGGCGCATTAGATTCGTCACGCAGTTGCCGAAGCGGTCTATGTGAATTACAGAAGCTTCGATGCGCCCGTCAGCAAGCGCGTGTGGCGCAACCGAATCTTGGCGCACGTAGTCGGTAATTTCATCGCCCAGATCAAATGGTGCGATGCCGTTTGCTAGCGCGCCCGCAACCGGCGCAAAGACATCGCGGCCATGAAATGTCTCGCTTACGTCAGCACGAAAATATTCCGCGCGGTTAAGGTGAAAAACACGCACATTCGTCGCCGCTTCGCTTTCATAAACGAAGCCGAACAAGCCGTTGTCAGGGCCGACGAAGAAATGCTCGCCCGCTTGGACGAGAATCGGGCGACGCGTTGAGCCGACGCCCGGATCGACGACTGCGACGTGAATCGTGCCCGCCGGAAAAGTTTTGTACGCGGCGGCAAGCGTGAAGGCTCCTGCCTGTATGTCGTGCGGCGGAATCTCATGCGTGATGTCTACGATGAGCGCGCCGCTGCTCACGGAGAGAATTGCGCCCTTCATCGAGCCGACGAAATAATCCGCCGTTCCGAAATCAGTGAGCAGCGTAATGATTGGCGAAGGTCTCAACGCTTTAGATTTACTCGGTGCGAACCGCTGTGGAAGTGCGAATGCGTAGTTGCTGGCCGCGCGGCAGATAAATATCATGCCCGCGTGAAGCGAGCACGCCGCCCGTGCCGACTGCGCCGCCGATCACTGCGCCGATGGCCGCGCCGCCCGCCCCGCCCGCAATCGCGCCGATGATCGCGCCGACGCCCGCGCCCGCGCCGATTTTAGTCACGTCATCTTTGCGCGAATTTTTCCCTTGCACGCCGCCCTCCGTATCCACTTTGCCGACGCCGTTGCCCGCCGCCGGGACAACCTCTATTAACTGCGCATCGAAGCGCGCGGAGCGATTATCAACAAAACGAAGTTCATCGAAGGATAATTGAAGTTCGGCGTTGCCGCGCAGCTTGCCGGGACGCTTGACGCGTGTGATGTGCCCGCTGACAGTGGCGTTCTGAAACTGCTGCGGCTCGACGACGCGCGCCTCAAAAGTGTCACCGCGCTGACTCGCCTCTGTCGAAAGATTATTTAGAAGTTCCACGCGCAACACTGTGTTGTCTGGAATCGTGATGGCTTCCACGCGCGGTGTCGTAGAATCGTTGCCGATGCCCCCTTCAATTGAAGTTCCCGCCGTTTCGTTTGCGCCGGTACTGTCGCCGCCGTTGCGTGAGAGATTATTGGGAACCGTTGAATCGAATGTGCGATGGTCGTAGCCCGCCGCGTAACCGATCTCGAATCCCTGCCGGTAGCCGCTGCGATAATCATCGGGCGTGCCATACGCCGTATCGTAAGCGCGATTGGCGCGCGCGTAATCTTCTTTGTTGCGAAAATCGCGCGTCGCCTGATCCGCCACATCGCGATAGCCGCTCATGTAACCGTCCGAATAACCCGTGCGATAACCGCGCTGCAAAGCGTTTGCCGTCGCGTTTGTCTGCATGACACTCGATGCGTCGGCTTTCGTTGTCGCGGTAATCGTCGGCAGCATCGCACATACAAAGGCGAGCACGAGCGCGCAGAGTGTTTTCAAGTTGCCTTTCATCGTTTCCTCCAATGATCCAAGCAAGCCGCGTCAATTGGCTTTGCTAAATCTCGCAAATTAAAGTGCGACAATTATTCGCGCAATTAAGATGTTACCATTCGGCGGCGAAAGGCAACAAACATTAAACATTGCCTGCTTGATTCTTCGCCGCGCCCGCTATAGAGTCAACAACGTCGCCGATTTTCTACGGCATCTTACAAGTATGACGCAGCTTCGTAGAGTTTATCTGGATAACAGCGCGACGACGCCGGTTGACCGCCGCGTGGTCGAAGCGATGCTGCCCTTTCTAATGGAAAAATACGGCAACGCTTCGAGCGTGCATTTTTTCGGGCAGGAAGCGCGCGCCGCCGTTGACCTTGCGCGCCGCGAAGTCGCCGCGCTCATCAATGCCCGCCCGAACGAAATCGTTTTTCTTTCCGGCGGCACGGAAGCCAACAATCTCGCCATACGCGGCATCGCCGAAGCCGCCGAAAGTTCCACGCATCGCCACATTATCACTTCACAGATAGAACATTCGGCGGTGCGCGGCGTGTGCGAGGCGTTGGAGAAAAAAGGTTGGGAGATAACGCGCTTGCCTGTTTACGACGACGGCATCGTGCGTGTCGAAGATGTCCGCGCGGCGCTTCGTGAAGACACTGTGCTCATCACGATCATGCTCGCCAATAATGAGATCGGAACGATTCAGCCCGTCGCCGAAATCGGTCAACTTGTGCGCGAGATGCGCGCGCGCGGTCATCGTCATTTATGGTTTCACACGGACGCTGTGCAGGCCGCCGGGCGAATGCCCGTTGATGTCGAAGCGCTGGGTTGCGATTTGCTTTCGCTGTCGGCGCACAAGTTGTATGCGCCCAAAGGCGTTGGCGCGTTGTATGCCAGACGCGGCGTGCGCTTTGCGGCGCAGAACGTCGGCGGCCATCAGGAACGCGAGCGTCGCGCAGGCACGGAATCAGTTCCTTCAATCATTGCCTTCGAAACGGCGGCGCGGCTGGCGCGCGAAGAATTAAACACACGCATCGAACACATGCGCCGACTGCGCGATAAATTTGAAGCGGGCATCGCAGAGCGCGTCTCGGATATTGTCTTTAACGGAGACCGCGCAAACCGGCTGCCGCATCTCTCCAACATTTCGTTTCGCTTTATCGAAGGCGAAGGGTTGTTAATCAATCTGGACTTGCAGGGCGTCGCCGTCTCGACTGGCTCGGCATGTTCTTCCGGCTCGCTCGAACCTTCGCCCGTTATCCGCGCACTCGGACGCAATGATGAACTCGCGCGCGGCTCGATTCGTTTCAGTCTCGGCAAAGACACGAGCGACGAAGACATCGCTTACGTGCTGGAGATTTTGCCGCGCGCCGTCGAAAATTTGCGCCGCCTCTCGCCGCTTTATCAGAAAGCACTCCTCGAAAAAGTTTGCGCAACAAACGAAACCGTCGCCGAATCCGTCTAAACCCCTTGCGCGAACGCGGCAAACATTTTTGACAACGCGCCGCTGCAAATAAACTTGCCATACTCGGAAACCTTCAAAGACCATCTCGCCAATCCGCGCTCTGCCGGAACGCTGGACGATGCGAACGCTTTTGCCGAACAGTTTAATCCAATCTGCGGCGACCAACTGCAACTCACTCTGCGCATACGCAACGGGCGCATCGAAGCCGCGCGCTTTCTCGCCTACGGTTGCCCGCCGACACTCGTCTGCGGCTCCGTGCTCGCCGAAATGATCGAAGGCATGAGTGTGGAAGATGCGGCGCAGATTTCGCGTCAGAGGCTAATTGAAGTAATCGGTGGCTTGCCCGCACGCAAGCAACACGCGGCGGCGCTTGCGATAGAAACTCTCCAAGCAGCGCTCCGTTCGCAAAACTCCTAATCTACCAACTGCTTTTCAAATCACGGTGAAACAAGGCGCGGGCGCGTCGGCGTAGAAACATTTCTGCCTGTGTGATATTGCGGGCTGCAATATTGACGCGGCTCTGTGCCGATGACAAAGGTTTTGGAGCGTATGACGGGACACGATGGGACGGCGATGAGGCCTGTTGTCGGGTCTATGTCGAGCGTGATTGTGCCTTCGAGACGCGTCAAGCCGTCCGCCTGGGTGACGCCGTGACCTTCGAGGCGTGGTGCGTGGCGGTTGCGGGTTGACGATGAAGAGGGCGGCGGCGGCGCATCCTGCGGCAGCAACGGCGCGGGTTCGTAGTCGTAGCTTCCGTTGTCGTCCTTAGCAGGCGGCGGCGCAGAATCTTCCGGCGCAGCGGCCTGCGTCTCGTCTTCGGGCGCGGTGGTGGCAACTGTCGGCGCGGTGCTGTTAATGAAAAGTTCCGTGCGCTTGTTGGGATTATCGGCGGAAGCAAGCTGGCCTGTGCGCGTGTCTATGACGGCCTGTTGAATGCTTGCGGGAAGTTGCCAATCGCCGCCCCATTCCGGGTGAGCATTGAGCGCCGCCGTCATAAAATCAGCCCAGATGGGCAAGGCTGAATCCGCGCCGGTCAAGCCTAGTTGCGAGCCGTCGTCGAAACCGACATATACGACGCAGACGAGATTCGGCGTGTAGCCCGCGAACCAACCGTCGCGCGAAGTGCCCGTCTTGCCCGCGACGTTTGCTTTGAAGCCGCGCGCGCGCACCTTCGCCGCCGTGCCGCGATTAACGACATCCTTCAGAATCGAAGTCATCACGTAAGCGACATCCGGGCGCATCACTTCATTGTGCTGCGCGGTCGGAGCAACGACGGTTTGCCCGCTACCGGTGGCGACGCGGTTAATTGCGATGGGCGTCGCGCGCGTGCCGTTTGCCGCGAACGAGGTGTAAGCCGATGCGACTTCAAGCGGCGTCGCTTCGCTGGTGCCGAGCGCTCTCGATAAATATGTATCCTTCGGTTTCGGCAGTCCGGCTTTCGCCGCCAGATTCATCACGCGCCCGATGGTCACTTCCTGCGCGACATCGACGGTCACGACATTCAAGCTGTGTACGAGTGCGTCGCGCAAAGTAACGGGGCCGTTGGAATACGCATCGCCGAAGTTGCCGGGCGAATATTCTTGATTGCCGAAATTAAAAGTCTTCGGCGCGTCCTGATAAATAGTCGCGGGCGTGATGGTTCGTGCCGCAGATTCATAAGCCGTATTGAGCGCCGTCGCGTAAACGAAGGGCTTGAAAACAGAGCCGGGTTGCCGCAAGGCATCGACGGCGCGATTGAGCTGGCTCTTTGAATAATCGCGCCCGCCCACCATGGCGACGATTTCGCCCGTATGTGCGTCCATCGCGACGAGCGCGGCCTGCAATGTGCCGGGAGCAATTTTCTTTTGATAAATTTTATCGAGCGCGGAGAGCTGCTTCGTCAATGCCGCGTAAGCCGCGCGCTGCATATCCATGTCAACCGTCGTGTATATGCGTAGATGATCGGCTGCGCCCTGCCCTGCGACGATGTCCGCAAGCTGCGTCTGCACGTAGTCCGCGAAGTAAGGCGCGTCGGACGCGTCTATGCGCCCTTTCACGCTCGCGACTTTCAAAGGTGTGGCCTGCGCCTGTGCCGATTCGAGCGGCGAGATTGCGCCCGTGTCGGTCATTGAAACCAGCACTTGATTGCGGCGCGCTGTTGCGGTGTCGATGTCGCGGTACGGATTGTAGCGGTTCGGGCTGCGAATAATGCCCGCGAGAAAAGCGGCTTCGGGAAGAGTAATTTTCGTGACATCTTTATCGAAGTAAGCGTCCGCCGCTTCGCCGAAGCCGTTGATGGAAAATCCCGCTTGCTGTCCCAGATAAACTTCGTTGGCGTAGAGCGCGAGAATCTGTTGCTTGGAAAGACGCGTCTCCAAAATCAAGGACATGTAAGCTTCGGCGACTTTGCGGCTCCATGTTCGTTCGGGCGAGAGCAACAGATTTTTGACGAGTTGCTGCGTGATGCTGGAGCCACCCTGTCTGGCGATGGGCGAGTTCGGGTCTGCATCGTAGCGGCGAACAAAAGCGCGCACGATGCCGCGCACGTTGACGCCGTAGTGATTGAAAAAATCGCGGTCTTCGGTAACGGTGAGCGCGTTGACGAGCGCGGGCGGCAGATCGTTGAAGCCGATCACTTTGCGTTTGGTGCGCTCGCGTCCCGTCACGGAACTGATTAGCTCCGGCTCGAGTGAGGCTTTATCGAGCCGCGTGTTGCCGTCCATATTCGTGATCGCGGCGATGCCCTTTCCGCCGCGCGCAAACTGCACGCGTAGGCGTTGAAACGTGCGCTGCCCGTCAATGGTTGCGTCCGCGCTCGGCTCTATTTCAATCGTCGCGCCGCTTAAGTTGTAACGCCCGCGCGCGCTGTCCGCCTGTTGAGTTTTCTCGACATAGCCTGCGCGTTTCAAGCGTTCGATCAATTCATCTGCGGAAACATTTTCACCAACGCGCATTTGCTTCGGCGCAGCGTAGATGCCCGCCGAGCGCGTGAAGACCTCGCCGCGCAGTCTCGCATCGATGCGCTCCGAAAAAACGTGCCAGTAATAACCGAACACCGCGATGGTGATGGTCGTGACGAGAACAAGCGCGATGACGACCCACGGGCGAAAAATCCTGCGCATCCAGCGACGAAAAAATCCTTCATCCGGCTCTTCGTATTTAACGATGCGCGGCGGGCGCTTGCCGACGGGAGGCACATTATTTTCCGGTGGATAGCGAACGGCCATGCGGTGCTTTATGGTTTCTGAATGACGATCAATATGACGAGCAATTAAAAGATGAAGAAGCGCGCGAAGAACCGCCGTGCGCGGCTTCTGATAAAAGCGACGAGAGCGCCGCCGCAGGAAACTGTAAACCCTGCGCATACGAACTGTAAACACTTAATTGACACGTACACAGGCTTTTCGCTACCGTGACGAGTTTAGTTTGATGCGGCTGGTGGCAAATGAGTTTGACTTCTTCGGCCTCGCCTATTGCAAACAAAATCGGCTCGCGGCTGCGTTACGCCGCCGTCGCGCTCATCGTCGCCGTTACATTCGGCACGCTCGGTTTCCACTTTATCGAAGGCTGGACGCTCGGCGACAGTCTGTATATGACGGTGATGACCGTGACGACGGTTGGTTACGGCGAAGTGCATCCGCTCGGCGCGGGCGGGCGGCTTTTCGCTTCCCTATTTATGATCGTCGGAGTCGGCACGGTTGCGTATGCGCTCTCCGGCATTGTGCAAACAATCGTGCAATCGGAACTCGTTGCAGCCTTCGGCGAGCGCCGCCGCTTTCGTGAAATGAGCAAACTACGCGAGCATTATATTATCTGCGGCGCAGGGCGCGTCGGCTCGCGCGTGATTCGCCACATAGAGCGCAACGGCGCGGCCTTTGTAGTCATCGAACAGGACGCGGCTAAAGTTTCGGCATTGATTGAGCGCGGCGTTAGTGTGCTGGTGCGCGATGCGACGCTCGAAGAAACTCTGCGCGACGCCGGAGTCGAACATGCGCGCGGCCTCGTCGCCTGTTTGCCGGATGATGCTGACAATGTTTACGTCGTGCTGACGGCGCGCGGCCTCAAAAATGATTTGCACATCGTCGCGCGCGCCGTCGAGGAACAAGCCGAAGCGAAGTTGATACGCGCCGGAGCCAACCGCGTTGTCGCGCCGACGATTATCGGCAGCCATCGCATGGCGCAGGCGCTTCTCAAACCGGCAGTGCATGATTTTATCGATTCGATAACGGCGGACGAGCTTGACCTCGATTTTGAACAAATTGAAGTCGCGCACGATTCCGCGCTCGTCGGGCGCAAGCTGCGCTTTACAACGATTCGCTCGGAGCTGGACGTGGTGATCGTCAGCATACGCAAGCGCAACAATGAAACGGTTTTTAATCCGACGGGCGATGCGATTATCGAAAGCGGCGACATGCTGATTGCCATCGGGCGCGCCGATTCGCTCGCGCGACTGCATGAACTTGCGCGCAAAGAAAAGTAGCAGCAGCGAAATTAAAGTTCCATTGAAGAAAGAGATTTGAAATTGAAGATTCTCGTCACAGGCGGCAGCGGTTATCTAGGCACGCATGTTCGCCGTTTCTTCGGCGCGGATGATTTCTCGCGCCGCTCGCATCTGGACATTCTCAACCCCCATGACCTACAGCGCGTCGGCGATTACGATGCGGTGATACATCTCGCCGCCCATCTCGATAAAAATCCGCAGGCCGCCGAAACGTGCTTTCGCACGAACGCCGAAGGCACCGCGAATATCCTGCGCCGGATGCAACCGAACGCATGTTTTATTTACGCTTCGACAAAAGACGTTTACGGCGCGCACGCGGATAATTATTCGGAAGTGCCGGAAACGTGTTCGACGGATTACAGCAATCAATCCGCGCTCGAATGGTCAAAGCTGATGGGCGAGCGCTATGTCGATTATTACGCGCGCGAAAGAAGCGTGCGCGCCTGCATTCTTCGTCTCTCAAACGTGTACGCGCCCTCCTCTGACAATAACGAACCGGGCTTTGTCGGCAACTACGTCGAAGCCATTAAGCACGGCGAAGCGTTGCGGCTGCCGCTGCATGGCTCGCCTGTGCGCGACATTCTGCACGTAGAGGATTTGGCGCGCGCCTGTGAATGCTTCATTGATTCTTCCGTCGCCTACGGATTGTATAATCTCGGCGGCGGGCGTTTCGGCGCGACGACTCTGCGCGAGTTGGTGGAAACCATCGGGCGACTCGCGGCGCGCACGCCCGTCATTGATGAAGCAGCCGGACTGCCCGCGCCGTCGCCCATCAACTACATCTCCGATACGTCGCGCGCGGAGAGCGAACTCGATTGGCGGCCAACAATCTCCATCGAAGAAGGAATAAAGACTTTATTGTGAAAGGGCGCGAGCTTAAAGCTGAAAGCATCGGGCGCGTCGTCGTGCGCGGCACAAACTGGGTGGGCGACGCGGTGATGACCATTCCTGCCCTGCGCGAACTGCGGCGCGTGCTGCCCCGTGCTCATATTACTCTCGCCACGCGCTCATGGGCGCAAGGGATTTTCAGCGACGCGGGTTTTATCGACGACATCTTGATTTATGATCGCGGCGCACGCGGCTTCGGCGCAACGTGGCGGCAAGCCGATGCGTGGCGCAAGCGTTCGTTCGATCTCGCGCTGCTTTTTCAAAATGCTTTCGAGGCGGCGCTGATCGCCACGCTCGCGCGCGTGCCACATCGTTTAGGCTACGCGACTGACAATCGTCGTTTGCTGCTCACACACCCGATTCAATTACCCGCGTGGCGCGACGAACAACACGAAGTCTTTTACTACCTCAACCTCGTCAATGAACTCGAGACGCGTCTCTACGGCGCATCGGACATCTCGAACCACGCGCCTGTCTTCGCGCTCGAAGTTTCCGACGAGCGCAAAACAGAAGCGGGCGCATTTTTGCATCAACACGGCGCGCGCGCCATTCGCTCCTTCGTTGCCTTGTGTCCCGGCTCGACCAATAGCCGCGCGAAACGCTGGCCGACGAAAAACTATGCGGTGCTGGCGGATCAATTAATCGAACACGCGTGCGTCGATGTCGTGCTCGTCGGCGCGCCGGATGAACGGAGCGTATCGCAGGAAGTTGCCGCGCAGATGCGCCATGAGCCTGTGATTTTGACGGGACACATAACGCTCGCGCAACTCGTCGCTGTTTTAAGTCTCGCCGATTTGCTTGTCACAAACGACACAGGCCCTGCGCACATCGCGGCGGCGCTCGAACGCCCGACACTGGTTATCTTCGGCCCGACCATGCCGACGACGACGCGGCCTTTTTCAGATACGGCGGAGATCGTTCGTCGCCCGCCTGCGTGCGCGCCGTGCATGTTGCGCGATTGCCCGATTGACCATCGCTGCATGACCGCCATCACGCCTGAAGAAGTTTTCGCGCGCTCTGCTGCAATGCTCAAAACGACTCGTGCGGAGGTGACGGTTTGACAGGCAACAACGCGAAACGCCCTGCCGTGTTTATGGATCGGGACGGCACGATTTCCGAAGAGATCGGTTACGTTAATCACCCTGCGCGCTATCGCGTTTTTCCTTACGCGAGCGAAGCCGTGCGTCTTTTGAATCAAACAAACTACCTTGCCGTGCTCGTCACCAATCAAGCGGGCGTCGCGCGCGGCTATTTCACAGAGGACGTTATCAAAGCCGTCCATGCGCGTCTCGAAAAAGAATTAGCGGGGGGCAACGCCCATCTCGACGCGATCTTTTATTGCGCGCATCATCCAAGCGTCGGTGAAGCGCCGTATCGCCTAGACTGCGATTGTCGCAAGCCTAAGCCCGGACTTATCACGCGCGCCGCCGCCGAGTTTGAAATTGATTTATCGCGCAGTTGGATGATCGGTGATCGTTACAGCGATGTGGAGCTTGCGCGCAACGCCGGAGTTCGTGCAGCGTTCGTGTTGAGCGGTTACGGGCTTGGCGAATGGGAATATCAACGCAGTGTTTGGAAAACAGAACCGGATTTAGTTGCAAACGATTTGCTCGAGGCAGTTCAATTAATTGTCGGCGAAGAAAATACAAAAAGTGGAAATTGAGGACGACAAATCACAGTCGTTGCAGCGCGAGCGATTGACGAACGTCGTGCGCCGCTTCGCCGAACGAAGAAGAATCGTCGTCGTCGGCGATCTTCTCGCGGATCAATTTCTCTACGGAGAGATTAGCCGCGTCTCGCGCGAAGCGCCCGTGCTGATACTCCGCCACGAGCGCACGGAGACAACACCGGGCGGCGCGGCTAATTGCGCCGTTAATCTCGCCGCGCTCGGCGCACAGGCAACTCTCGTCGGCGTCGTAGGCGATGACGAACCCGGACAGGCGCTGCTCGAAAAACTACAGGCGGCGCATGTCGATTGCCGGAACATCATCGTTGCGAACGGCACGCACACGACTACGAAAGTCCGCGTGCTCGCAGGGCAAATGCACTCGACGCGCCAGCAAGTGATTCGCATTGACTACGAAAACCAATCCCGCATCGAAGAACATATACGCTCGTTGCTGCGTGAGAAATTAAATGAAGCCGCGCGCGATGCTGACGCCGTGATTGTTTCCGATTACAACTACGGCGTTGCCGATCCGTCGATGGCGGAAACGGTGCGCGAAGCAACGGCGCAAAGCAAGGTTCCCGTGATCGTCGATTCGCGCTTTCGGTTGCAGCATTTTCAGGGATTCGCTTCCGCCACGCCGAACGAAGATGAAGTCGAACAATTGCTCGGCGCGCAACTGGATAGCGAAACAAAATTGAAAACAGCAGGCGCGCAACTGCGCGAGCGATTGAATTACGGAGCGCTCTTAATCACGCGCGGAAGCCACGGCATGACGCTCTTTGAAGCGGGCAAAGAGCTTTTGCAGATCGAACCAATCGGCGCGCGCGAAGCCGTCGATGTGACAGGCGCGGGCGACACTGTGATCGCCGCCTACACGCTCGCCCTTGCCTCCGGCGCAACCTTCGCAGACGCTGCACGCATCGCCAATCACGCGGGCGGCCTCGTCGTAATGAAACGCGGCACGGCTTCGATTACAGATGAGGAGCTTCTCGCATCCGTTCTTCGTTGAGGAAGAATCTGCGAAGTTCGGAACCGGTGAGCGTGAGCACAGTCGCCGACTTGATTAGCCTGAAGACTATGGAAAGGGACTTGATGCCGGACGCTGCGTCGCGCATTCTCGAACGCAACCGTTTAATTGCGCGCGTGGCGATTGCACGCAAAAAAGGCGCGCGCATTGTGCTGGCGAACGGCTGCTTCGATGTGCTGCACGTCGGGCACGTGCGTTACCTTGAGGGCGCACGCGCGCTCGGCGAATTGTTGATTGTCGCCATCAATTCAGATGAGCAAGTGCGTGCGCTCAAAGGCGCGGGGCGCCCCTTTGTGTCCGAACGAGAGCGCGCAGAGATTATCGCGGCGATACGCGTCGTCGATTACGTTACGATTTTTTCCGAGCCGACTGTCGAAGCATTGCTGCGCGCCCTGCGGCCTGACGTTCACGCCAAAGGCACAGATTACACTGTGGAGACTGTTCCCGAACGCGATGTGGTACGCTCTTACGGCGGGCGCGTCTGCATCGTCGGCGACGCAAAAGACCACTCGTCAACGGAAATGATCGAGCGCGTACATCGTCAATCGTGATTAGTCGAAATTGCTTTTACGACGATTGACGATTCAAGATTTACAATTTTATCAATGCGTATTCTCATCGTTAAATTAAGCAGCATCGGCGACATCGTACACGCGCTTCCGGCGCTGGCGGCGATCAGGCGTGCTCTGCCCGGTGCGGAAATTTCATGGGCGGCGGAGCGTCCGGCAGTGGAAATTTTAAGGGACAACCCGTCGCTGGATCACCTCATCGAAGTGGACACGAAGGCTCTGAGGCGCGTGTCGATGTCTGGGGAGACGCTGCTGGCAACGCGTCAGCAGTTACGTCGGTTACGCGCCTCATCCTTCGATGCTGCACTCGATCTTCAGGGACTTTTCAAATCTGCCATGATCGCACGGCTTGCGCGCACACGCCGCACTTACGGCTTCGCACGCGAGGCGTTGCGCGAACCACTCAGCCGCTTTCTACTAAAAGCAACAATCCGCGTCCCGTTGCGCGAACATGTCATCGCAAAAAATCTCGCGCTCGTCGCGGGCGCATTGAATATTTCTGTGCCCGTCGATCCAAAGGATTTTGAATTCCCTATCGGCATCGATTATCAACACCAACGCGAAGCAGAAGAGGCTTTGCGCGGTCATGAGAATGACTATGCAATTCTGAATCCGGGTGGCGGGTGGCCGACGAAGTTGTGGAGCGTTGAAAAGTTTGGCGCGCTGGCCGATGAGTTGTGGACAAATCATAAGCTTCGCTCAATCGTCGCTTACGGGCCGGGTGAGGAACATCTGGCGGAGGCGGTCACGCAGGCAAGTCGCAGCGGCAAAGCGCGTGCGGCGAAGCTTTCGCTAAAAGGTTTTTATGCGCTGGCAAAGCACGCTTCGCTTTATGTCGGCGGCGATACGGGGCCAACGCATTTAGCTGTCGCGGCGGGCGCTCCCGTCGTCGGACTCTTCGGCCCGACCGGATGGTGGTTCAACGGTAGTCCGCGCGAGGGTGATATTTGCGTCGAACGCACGGAAATCGAGTGCCGCATTGATTGTAACCGCCGCGCGTGCTCGAATTGGATTTGCATGGAGATAGAAGTCGGGCGCGTAGTTGCGGCGGCAAGCGAGCGTTTGCGACGCGCACAAAAGTTTGCGGCAGAGTTGGAGAGCGTCGTTGTCGCGTAGAGGCGGAACATGGATGCAGCGATTGCGCGTGCCGCTCGGCTTTGTCTGCGGCGCGTTCTTTTTTGTGTTCGCCCGCCCGCGCCCGCTTACGCTTTTCATCGGTGGCGGCATCGCTTTGCTCGGGATCGGCTTGCGCGCGTGGGCTGCCGGACACATACGCAAAAACGCCGCGCTCGCCACTTCCGGCCCTTATGCTTACACGCGCAATCCGCTTTATCTAGGCAGCTTTCTGTTGGGCTTAGGCTTCACCATCGCGTCGAACCAACCGTTGCTCGCGCTATTGTTCGCGGCGCTTTTTTTAGGCATCTATGTTTCCGTGATGCGCGTCGAAGCCGGAACGCTCGCCGAGATGTTCGGTGAAGATTACGCGCGTTACAGCCGTGCCGTGCCGCTTTTTTTCCCGCGCTTGTTGCCCTTTAAGGACGCGAAGACGCAGGACGGCGTAAAGTTCGATGTGGGTTTATACATGCGTTATAGAGAATATCGCGCGGGACTCGGGTTGTTGATTGCATGGAGCGTGCTCGCGCTGGAAGTCGTGTTGACAAAGTAGATTCGTGTTTATTACTTCGATTGCTAAACATAAAGTGCCATGAATCTTGAGAAAAGAGTGGAGCACGGTGGCTTTCACTACATTCACAGTATCAAGCATGATGCTGCCAGCAGGAGTCTGACTTTCGAGTTCACGAAAGCTCCTGAAGAAATGTCTTCAGCAAAGAGATTCTTGATTTTTGAGGATGTCGAAGATTATTCGGCGGAAGTGGATGTAGATTCCGCGTTTGAGGAAGCAACGGACGGAGTTATTGATTCTCTAATTGCCTTAAGTAGACCTCTTGCAAAAGTGATTAGCCGAGGTCGAGTTCATAGTTATACAGCCCGGCAATCAAGTTGAAACGTAAGGAGAATCGCTTCCTCCGGTTACGATAACGTTCGGCCAGAATGCGGAAGATTT